>JAABUP010002229.1_pt1 | contig 38324 bp, 57 predicted proteins | sample 5559201 | NCBI WGS metagenome assembly JAABUP01 (sample SAMN10711887, study PRJNA513373) | rock metagenome | isolation source: Antarctica rocks | place: Antarctica | reverse complement strand
AGCCTGCAGCACTAGGCCTGCCCTGTGAAGGTTCTTGAGTTGGTTTGCAAGGCATGCCAATCTGGGCACCATATGCTTCACCGTGGGAAGCCTGCAAGCCATACACACAGAGTCAGTTCGGGTGCCTGCATGCGCACGCACACACACACACACACACACACACACACACACACACACACACACACCTGATGCAGCATATGTGACTGATGTAGGAAATCACCAAACGCACGTACAATATTCGAGAATGCTATCATATGCCCAACAATGTTATGAGGGACCACAGAATCGAAAGTGCAAGCCTGCAACAGCCGCATAGCACAACATGAGTGCCTTGCAACAGACTAATAGCAAACAAATTGTACCAGAAACCACACTCTGCTCTGTGGTGGACATGTAGAAGCAGAAGACCGCTGCCACATCAGCAGGTTGATGCGCTGACCTGCACTTGGGGCCACAGTAGACCGCTGTGAAGCTCCTCAGCTGAAGGGCACCTCTTGGGCCTCCAGTGTTGGCAGTAGGGATGGGCCCAAAGCCCGGTGGAGGCTCCATCAGGTCAGCACCATCATCTGACCTGGAACGGATGGAGTGAGAGCCTGGTGGGGTCTTTGTGGTGGTTGCCCCATCACCTGACTTGGCAGAGGGGATGGGCCCAAAGCCCGGTGGAGCAGCAGAGGCCTCACCACCACCATCGTCATCTGACCAGGAAGTGCCCTACATCATCAAACCATACTTTGAGCTCCTCAAAGCATGCAGCACAGTGAATGTGGTGTGAAGCCAGAAGCTTGCATCATGCGGTGTGAGTCAATGTTTGTAAGGTAGCAATCTTGCAGCGAGTTCTGTAACTATGATAGAGTTTTGCTCGACCAGGTAGTTGCTGACCCAGAAGGTGCTGACTACCCACCTGGTCTGAAGAAGCCTGGCTTGTGGGGGCAAGCATGGGGCCCAGCCGACTGAAGACATCGGAGCGACCCTTGGGCCTCTCATCAGGGGGGTTGGCAGGGCTGGAGGGCCCACTGCCTCTGTCTGACTGAAGTGAGTTGCCAGAAGCTGCCAGGCGTGGTGCAAGGCCCTGGCCCCTGCCCTGAGATTTGGCTGCCCTGCCCTCCATCTTGTTCCTCCTCTCAGTCAGCTCCTGCCGGTTGTCACAGCAGAGGTCAGCGAGACGCAGATGATGGTAGGGCCATGATCACTTTGTGAAGTCATCAACAGAAATGCAACATATGTGTGTCGACTGGAGGGGACACAGGGCAAGGTGTGGTACCGATGTGTACATTGATGTTGTGCAGGAAAGCAGAACAACAGGACATTTCAGTGACAAAGACAGACCTGGATTGCATCGTCTCTGTCAGCCAATGCAGCTCTCGAGTGTGAGGTCAGGCTTCCCATCTGTTTCAGTCCATCCTGAAACACCAAAGGAGGGTGGGTCATCAAACACTCAATGGACCAAGGAGCAATGAAACAACCCCAGAGCACAGAAAGCTGAAACAGCCATCAGACGTAGCCATAGCACTGCAAACTTCCTGACTCACAGACATGAAAGCGTTTGACGCAGTATGAATACCTGATCAAGCAGTCAAACATGGTTCTTTTGCATAAGACCTGGGCATTTACCTCCTTTGCCTTTGCAGTTTTGCCAAGCTCTGCATCAAGGCTTCTCAGCTTGTGCTGAAGAGAGCTCGCTTCAGTGACCTTCCGGTCAAGCTGCTTCTGCAGCTGGTCTGAATGCTTCTGAGCTTCCTGCAAGTGACATCAAAACCCCAAAATGAGAATCAGCTTGCAGCGACATACAGCAATGTTCTTCACTCAATGCTGAAATGAATTGAACACGTGTCAGCACAGCATACATCTTGATGGAAGGTAAGCAATTGCAGTAACACAGTCCACCTTGCCATATGCAAGGTGTTGTCGTTCTGAAGAAATAAAACAACCTTCACCTTGGTCGCCTCATGCTTGGACTGACGTGCTTGAGACAGCTCCTGCTGGAGACGGGCAAGCTCTTGCTGAGCAGAAGACAGGTCAGTGCCCTTCTGGGCAAGCTGCTGCTGCAGCTGGGCTGACGTGTCTTCAACCATCTGCACATTACAGCAGCATGCTTAGCAATGCAATTTTGGATGGAAAGTCATGCTGTAGCGTTTGACTTGCAATGGACTGAATATGGCTTGCTACTGATGCCACCGTGAGCCACCAGAGCACATGTTGACTCAATTCCACAGCAGCCAAAAAATTGAGGTGGGGAAAGGAGCAAGGGGGGGAGGGGGGAGGGGGGGTTTGAGAGCATGTGGGGATCGAGCAGGTTTCAGCGCAATGTATACTTGCCTTCAGAGTGGCGTGGTGAGCCTTCTGCAGGGCTGCTTTCTCCTGCTTGTCAGCAGTCACCTCTTCACACTTGCTAGCAAAGACCTTCTGCAGATTTGCGAGTTGTTCCTTGGCCTCACGCAGGTCAGTGCCCCTCTGGGCAAGCTGCTGCTGCAGCTGGGCTGACCTGTCCTTGGCTGCCTGCAAATCACATGATGCGTTGAGCACCTCGCATTCACCTGAAGTCACTGCATGTGTAGAGCACACCATTGATGAACGCTGGCATCATGACTTGCTGAAATAGTCTCAAGGTCTTGTAAAGTATGGACATAAGTTGCAGGCCTTACCCTCTCGCATGTTGCCAACTCCTGCTTGGCGGCTGCCAGCTCAGCATCCTGCCGGGCCAACTGGGCAGAGTTCACCTCACTCTCCTGCACATTGCAATCAACAGTCACAGGCATGCTATATGGCTTGCCAGGTTGTCGCCACAATGGGTGCTGCAAGTCTGAACAGATGCAAGGCCTCTAGGCTAAGTTACACGCAGATAGGCATGCAACAGCGAAATACAGAAACGTTGCAAGATCATGGTGCTGTGAGACAAAGATGCTGTGACTTGCCAGCTTCGTCTGACCCTTTCTGCATACATTCATCATCTCACTGACAAAGCATCTGCCCCTTTCAGCATATCATCTGCTTCTCATTGACAAAGCACTTTGGCACCGGTCCTGTGAAGTAGGACTTGTAGCCCTTTGTCTTCAGCTACCTGCATTCTTCACTCAGCTCAGTTCTCTGCTGCTGCTGCTGCTGCTGCTGCTGTATTGTCAGTCTGTTATCCAGTCTGTTATCAATTCTGACACCCGCCTGCAGGAACTCCTGAGCATGTCTGAAAACCAGGTACTTTTTTCCCAAAGAGGATCATGCAATCTGCGCAGGTTCGCGTTATTGCTGCCTAATGTCAGTCTGCCTAGGCATTGCCAAGGCTGATGAAAGAACACCCTCTCCCCACCACCAAAGTGCTCGACGGGGCAGTCTACTCACATCAGACTGGCGAGCTAAGCAAAGCTTGTCACCAAATCGCAGAATGGAGGGCCTAGCATACAGGCTATGATTCACCAGTGTTTCACAGTGAGTATACGCTGTGCATGACAGCTGGAGCAGAAATGTTTGGTTGTTTTAGTAGCTTGCACAAGACCCCAGTCATAAAGTGATATGCTAAGCAGACTGTTACCAGCTTTGGGGAAAGCGTGCAATGCACTTCTGGTGAGGCTTACTCTTGTTCTGTACAACTTGAAGAAAGCCGCTGCATTCTCCTTCCTGCTATCCCTAGGTGTGCAGACTATCGTGCCTCTGTAGGGGCTATTGCCAACCTGTAAAGGCTGTGTCACCACGTCTGACGGTGTCATTGCCCCTCATTCACAATAGTGGCCATGAACCCAGTGACTGCTATTGCAAGGGGCCCGGCTTCATTGCCACTTGATGCATCTTTTGCAAGTTCATGCGACGCAAGGTGCAGAGCTTGGGCAGGCCTGCAAGCAGCGCATGCAGTGTATGTGACCACCAGATTCCGCTTTTGCCTCATCAGCCATTCTTCGTCGTGACTTGCAGCTTGTGATGCAGATGCATACGCAAGTACAATGCATTAGAGGTAAGGAAACCGCACAATCGGCTTGATGCTAGACAGCTGCAATGGCTGGTAGGTGACAATGCATCAAGCCCCCCAGGGCATGAGCTGGCACATGTGATGCATCAAACTGACCTAGGCTTGAATGATGCTCCACATAGATGCATGCCTGCAGCAGTCTAGATCTCACCCTGCTGCCCATTTTGAGATGCCAACACCACCATACAGCCCCGCAATGCCCTCACGCTTGATCACATGTGTACAGCTTTTACAGCCCTGGGCCTCGTCGTCCCATAGGACTGCATCATGCCATCGTTACATTGGCAACATGTGAGGCACAACATGATGATGAGTACATGTGTCAGGCTGCAGGCGCATGCAAACTGTCTTCAGGATGTTGGCTTGATGCCGTGCGCATCCAATGTCAAGCTCAAAATCACTGCACTTCCTGTAAAGATTGACAGCACGCTATAAAGCCAACACGCTATATGTGCAAGCAAGCACCTCACTAAGATAGTTGCACAGCGTACTTGCGGACCAGAATGACTCAAGGTCTGCATGCATGTCTTGATGGTGGTTCATGTAAGGCATGGCTGTGCACTCACACATGCCTGGGGCAGCTCTAGCAAGCATGTACTGCGCAGCAGCAGATGTAGGAAGCCAATACTTGCTGGTAACTGTGCTGGCTGTAAGTGCCTATACCACTGACCAACATTCGGGCTCCCTATTGCAATCTTCCTGAAGAACGGTGGGACATATTAAAACTGTCACAAACGTTTGGAGGCCCAGCTGCACTAGATGACATTTGCCACTGTATGACCGAGTTTATCCTCAGACTGCCAACGCTGAAGCTCTGTGTTTGACCTGTCCTTTAAGGGAAGCTTCCAATGCTGGTGTGTTGTATTACGGTGTGTGGTCATTAGTTAGTTAGGCCAAAACAAAAAAAAATGTACATGTAGATACATAGCAAATTGGAACCATTCTTCAAAGTCAAGGAAACGACTAAAAAGTCGCCCGAGAGCGAAATAGCGAAAACAATCATACTCACGTGTGATGTCGCACGGTCGCTCCCGAGCCGCGTGCACGTTACCTGAACCTTGACGTGGTGACTCAGATGTTTGGATGTTCGCTGGCCACGAGCGCTGAGGAAGGCTTCAAAGTCAAAGAGGTCAGAAGAAGAAGAAGAAGGATGCACAAAATGGTGATCATCGTAATGACACGGGATGAATAATCTTAGTCAAAGTAGTCACGGAAGTAACAGTGCGACTTGCAGGAAGTGACGTTGAATTTGCGAGTCCGCTATCAGAGTGTGACACGCTGTCCCCGCCCTGCAGCATAGCTTCGTGCAGAGTAGAACAGGGTTCAACCCAAACAGAGCGTTGTTCAACTGTAAACATCCGATACCTGCCTTGTTTGTTTCAGCAGCAGCTCTTCGTAACGGGTGGCCTTCTGCATCAAGCCCTGCCAAGTTTTGCCTCGAAGTCGTTCGGTCAACTCTGCATTCTGCCTCAGTCTGCAACTGATGGCGTCCCATCGTCTTTCTGAAACCTATCGGCAGAGCAAGCGAGAAGTTGGCGGTGCAGCCCAAAGCAGCAAATCAAAAGCTTCCAAGGGCGCAATCGCTCGTCAATCTAACTCTGTCGAGACACCAGGAGGTGGGTGGTAATGGCAATAGTTCCGAGCGAAGCTAAGATGGCCAAACTTCACTCCTTTGTGCAGAGGAGCAAGCCCAGAAGCTCCTGCGGCAGTTTGACCTTACAGCAAAATATGGCCCATGTACAGATGTGTCAAGAAGGCAAAGGTAGGCTGGACGAACATAAGCCCGTGACATGCCCTGTACACTTACTCTCATCAGCCTGACAGCACAAATAGGAGCTCACTCAAAATCCTATGAAGTCATTCCTCGCCTTTGACATGCATCCCACACACAGTCCATTCACTGACCATAGCAAAGGCAATTTGACTGTAATGTAGTCAACTTGCAGCTTCTGGACATCTCGTGGATTTCAATAAAAACAAGAATGCTCTCCAGGTGGGAGCGCGCCAGTAAGCTTGGGTTAGACCCTCCACAAGGTGTGCTGCAAGCCTTGGAGCAGCTTGATGCAAATCACCCTGAACAGCAAGGTATTTGGGCAGATCGGACTTGACTGTGGATCTGTTCATGGAAGTGCCAGTGACCATACCGAGGCCTCTGTCCAGACAAATTTCTCTGGCGCAACATATGAACAGAAAACACCTGATGCAAAGAACAAACGCGTCGAAGGGCGATAGCATGCATTGCACCTTTGATGTGTGCGTCATTAACAAGCCTTGACAACATCAGCAGGCAATCACAAAACACTGTCTGACCTGCTCAAGCATTGTGAAATAAGCCATCTTGACAGTAGTGTTGTGATGCAAAGTCTTCATTTAGACATAAGAATTTTCAATTGAAATGAACATGTATCATACAGTATCCTTATTAGGGTTGTACTTGGTTGCTCAGTTGTACCCAGTAGGCATGCTCCAAAGATCAACCCGAAATTTGCTGAAAATGGTTTTGTTACTGATCATTCAAACATGAACTGCATGTCCTCGGCAGTGCAGGACAAGAAACTAAGGCTATACATGTGTGCTTGAGTGTCAACAAGCACCGTGCATGCTTAGGATCCGGACTTGATGATCAATATGAAGCGTGTCGTGAAGTGACATGTGTGATGTGAGTAGATACCAGTTGATCTGCACTGGCAAACAAAGACTGTTGCGCAGTGCATTAATACAACTACAAACATTGGCATAAGGACCCAAACCAGCTTGGAAAATAAAATTGGCATCACTGCTGATCTGCAGGTCATCACTGCAGAAATCAGACTGAGCCTTGTAACACAGGCTAGATAGTGTTAAATGCAGTGGGTTGGTGCTGCAAGGCACACAAGACCAAAGCAAGTGTGAAGAAACGATTGTCAGCATTCGTTGCTTTGGCCTTGTATAGCCGCAACCCAGAAAAAATCTCATCAAGGATGACAATGACGTGTTACGCCTGAGCTATGTCACACCCTATGCACATGCTACAATGCTCACTTTGATTCCTTCAGCAGTCATCAGCAAACACAAAAGGCAATGCAACAATGCAAACCTTTGTGGAGGCCAATCGGCCAAAACTGCTTGCTGTGTTACCAGTCAGGAACTGGTAACTACCCCGTCCGCAAAGAGTAAAAAGCCAACAAGAGAAGCTACTGATAGTTGCTGCCAAAATAGCGCATATATGGTGGTACATATGCCAGGCCCAGAGCCTCAAAAATCTGAGTCTCATCATCGCAGTGCACCCCAGGAGGGACCAGAACATCCACACTTCTCACCTGCCCCTTCTCAAGCCTTTGCTTAGGCTGCACAATCAGGGGAACAAGCACTGTGTCTGTCAACTTGAAACCATTTGCAGATGGGACAACTTGTTGAGCTAAGCTTTTGGTGGCTGTGCGTGCCCAGTACCGCAATGCACGCACAAATGGCCCAGAGCCGATGAAGTAGTTGACTGCAAATGCTGTGTACCTGCATGTTACATTGACTGTGTGTGTCAAGGCAGATTGTAACAGGTAAACAGCTGCATGGCAGCCACAGGCGTCCAGTACTTATTGCTGCAACGCTGGACCTAGTCAGAGTAGCTCCAAGCTTACAGAACCAGCTAACAAGATCAACTCTGACAGACATGCAAACCCCCATTGCACACAGCTGACACAAGTACAGTCCCTGAAGACACCTGCTCACCTCTCCTGGCTGCATGTCATCCACAAATGCTTATCTACATGACCCATCCAGAGCTGCATGTGCTCATTGCGTTGCTAGCAACACGTCAGTCTTTCAGCACACCTAGCAGGGTAGACCTTGAAGTCAATGCGGCGCACATAGGGGCTGCCTGGTGGCTTGCAGAGGCCCAGCCAGGTGGCAGAGCCTGTCTCCCGGGGCCTGGGCCTGCTGGGGCTCATCTCATCCACCAGCAGGCCCTGCTGCAGCAAACGGCCCAGCAGGGCTTGCAGCACAGCCCCACATGCCTTTTCCTCCCGGCTGGCTGGAGCCATGATTAGGAAGTCAATGTCTCCTGAAAAGAAAGAAAAAATTAATGTCTCCTGAAAAGATTAGAAAGAAAAGAAAAGACTACGCCATTTGGCATCGATTTAGTGAGAAGCCAAGTATCATACCAGGCTGCCCAGGCAAAGTCTCCTGCACCATTTTAAGTCATGGTGTCACCTGTTGGAGTGAACACTGTGCTGTGTTGGATGATGACGCAGATGACAATTGTATTCAGGTGGTGCGACTGGTCCTTGGTGCAGTGTGTGAAGAACCCTGCCTGCTGCATGCCACTGATATGCGACCTCTTACACTTGCAACGACGCTGTGCACCATCTATAGAGTAGCCTTGACAGGCTAGTCAGAGGTTTCAAAACTGACAATACAGCATTGAAAGAAAATAAAAAGAAAAGAAACGAAACGACAACACGTTCAGCGTCAATTTAATGAGAAGCCAAGGATCATACTGAGCTGCCCAGGAATACAGCATTGCTAATGCAGCGCAAAGTATGCATTTGTACATGTAATGTAAGACAGGCAGCACCTGTCATGGGCTTCCCTCGAATGTAGCTGCCAGTGACTCTGCAGTGCAGGCGGTCAGCATCAGGCAGGCCCTCCACCCCCACCACCTCCCTCACAACCCCACACACCACCCCATGCACCTGCTCCACTTCTGCACGGGGGATGCGCTGCTGCATGTCATCAAAGTGCTTCAATCCAGCCACCTGCACACCCGCTGCCCACATGTGACACTCTACTGAGCTGCACAACACCCAGCTTGTACGCCAGCACTTGCTGCCCAGATCTGACACACTACTGAGCTGCACAAATATTCAGCGTAAATGCCAGGACATGCTGCATTGCAACAGTGCTTGATTGTGGCTGAGCAAAATGGCTGCATCAGCCATGTTCCATGCAGCATGCAGCAATAAATGCGAGATTATTGTCAGCATGATCAATACAACACACCAATGTAACACAAATGCCATTGAAGTACATGAAGCAATGTGGTACCATACCGTCTGAAGCTGCTCGTTGACACTTTTGAAAGCCAAGCTGATGATGGGATGGTGAAGCAGCAAATGAATGTATAGGGATGATGGAGTAGGTGACAGTGCGCTGTCAACAAGTTACCTGCTGCTCAGTCAGGTCGGCACGCGCTCTGATGTCATCAAGGGTGCGGCAGCCAGAAGCGTACCAGCGCAGGCAGGTGGCCTCAGCTGCACCCCACACCTTCAGAAACTGCACAACACACACTACCTGGTTCCTCTGCTATAGGAAGGACGTTCAGCCTTTGTTAGGATATCACACCATCTCAGCTTCGCTGACCCATGCACAAAGACAATGTTGGTCCATGCTAACAAAAGCAGCAAGGCTAACATCTGGGTGCGATGCAGCAACTGCTGCAAAAAGATTGCTGCTCTGTAGTCAGAATGTCTGTTTGCGCACCAGACCTGTTACAGCTCTTATATGCAATGTTGTTACCCTTTTAGCTCAACCTGTACAGATTGGACATTATCGTCATGCTTACCAGCTGAATGACTTGCTGCTGCTCATCATTTGCCAGCACCTCATTTTGGCGCAGTGTGCCTGTTTCCATGATCTCCAGAACCTTCTCCTTGCTGCGGGCTCCCATGCTCAGCTCAGTCACATCTGACTCGGTCCGCAGAGGCTTCTGTAGGCGAGTCAGCTCGCTGATTGCCCTCTCTACAGCCTGCACACCCAAGCCTGTCTGTGCACTGGATGGAATGGAGGCACTGCTTGGCGGCAACAACAGGCATCAGTAGTAGGTATCAGTGACAAGTCTATGTGTTAGGCATCATCAGTGGCAGCAGTTGCAGGTATCAGAAACAAATTGTAGTACAGAAGCTGAGAAAAGGCACACAGGGAGGCTCAAGACCAGGAGGCCGGCGGCGCAATGCAAAACCCTGCAGGGATGTATGCTGTGCTGATTTGAAGAGGCTAGGAACACCTTTACTACAAAAACAACAGTATTTGCATATTTTGAGTTGTGCCGTCAGATTGCGACCAGTAGTGCAGAGTTGGAAGACCACGTGACAACCAATACAGCAGCGAAGTTGAGCAGGATGAACTTCTAGCAGATGCTGCCTGCAGCACCTGCAAAGTGCATGTGGGATGGGCCAGACCTTAATCCTAAACTGGTCTATCCGGCCGCGGTAATTGTCCCGGACGATCTGCAGCTGCTCAATGAGGCAGACTGTCTGCGCACTGCAAGCCACATGTGCACACACTTTGTTCACGGTAGCCTTCAGCTGCTTCTTGGGTGGGCCTTCATCATCAGACCCACCGGAATCCTCTGACTCTCCAATAGGCTCACCAGCTCCTGTGGAAGGGCCTGCTGCTGCTGCTGCTGCCCCATCTAACTGGTACCAGTGCCTTTCAAGCTTTTCAATGGTCTTCCATGCACTCTTCTGGTCCCATGGCTCTTCCCACTGTCCTCCTGGTCATGCCAAGCAAATGTCAGGGCCATCAGTGCTCTAGACTAGCAACCCAGCTGAATGCAGTTTGCGCACTTGTAGAATGCCATTCATTAAAGTTGTGGAAGACTAGGTGTTGCACGGACATTGACAATAGAACACTGTGCAAAACACACGTCACACATGGCTATTTATGCTGTATGCATAGCGACTCTGTATAATTGGTGGCAAAGTTAAATCTCGCAGACATACAAACTGTTGCCATGTAGGCCAGCGTCCAGTTTGTGCTGACTTTCGGCGGGGTCTGAAAGCAGGGTAGCTAGTCCCCACCTGTACCCCAGGGGATGCCTGAGTGACCCCCAGTAAAGGAACGCCCTTGAGGATCGACATCGGGGTATATGCCAATCTTCTTTTCAGGATGTGGGTCGACCTGCTGATCAGCACGGGACTGCTCAGGCGGCCCTGCCTTCTGCATTGTTGCTTGAGGCAGCATTTCCTGTGGGTGCAGCTGAGCATGAGCAGTTGAGTTTGCACCTGGAGTGCCCTGGTCTGCACTGTGAGCACTTATAGTGTCCTTTTGAGGTGGTTGCCCAGAAGTTGGGTCTTTGCTGTTGAGCTGACTCACTTCTGGAGGTTCACTGGCATTGATTGCACATTCCTCGTTTGAGTACGTGCGGGTGTCTTTTGTTGCCACTTGCTGTAAGGCAATCTGGTAGGGGCCTGTGGGGAGTATGCGAGCTTGTACCAGACAATCTGAAATGTACTGAGGAACTACAAAGTCTACGCTTGTTGGGATCTTGAGCTTCCGTCCTTCCCATTTCTTTGACCGAAGAGGAACAGAAGGAGGCAGGTCAGCCAAATGTGCTGCAGCATCTGTTGCTGATGTGTCCCTGGCTGCAACTACAAGCTGAGTAAGCTCTGTTATCTTGTGCTCAAGGATAGCACCAGCTTGTGTGGCTTTCTGTTTCAAGGTGGCTGTGTGGCTACGGGTCCAAAACACTATGTGCTTGCCCTTGAAGCAGCCAGCCTGTGCTGAGGAATCTTGGTTTACATTGCTGCGTAATGCGTTTGCACTTGAAGAGGCAGCCTGAGGAGCAGGAGCATGATTCAAGGGCTGTTCAGCTTTTAACACAGTGCAAGGGTTGCTTATACTATTGCATTGCTTTGCATGAACAGCAGTGATGCATTTGAGTATCTTCAACACTGTCAGGCAAGACTTTGCAGATGAAGCATAGCATACTTGTTCTTCTTGTCCTGCAAGGGGCTGTTCTGGGCCAAGCAGCTGAAAGCCATGCTGATACTGAGCAGGGCCTGTGGAGGCCAAATATATAACGTCTCCAACTGCAAGCTGCGCAGAGCAAAGTACTGTCATATGGCGTGCCTTTGGTACTCATTGCAGCCGCATCTGGCATGCTAATGATACTGAACGGTATAACTATGAATAGCATGCGCTGCTTTGCATATGGACCTGACAAGTGCCATCTTTGTCTATTTGGGAAACAGCTTTGCCTTCCACGCGCATAACATACACTCTTTTGGACGCCACAATTTTCGCAGCTGCAATTCCGTCCGCAAAGCAGGAGCATGCATGCCTGCTGACTGATGTAGAATTGATTTGCAACTCACGAGAACGTCCCAAGATCACAGGTTGATTACTCAAAGGCAGCGAAATGTTGTCATGCAGGGCCTGCAGTCTCAGAGACATGTTGCGAAGGGTGCACTTGCCGAGCACAGAATGTGATCAGAAAAAGTCAAACATAAGGGCCTGATTGTGACATTCTGCTTCATTTGCTGGGCTCAAAGCCACAACGGACAGCTAGGGACAGCCACGGCAAGTTGTGTGGCACTAAAACCTGTCGCAACAGGTAATGTATGAGTACCAGTCGCTGTGTTTCGATCGTGGCCGTGCACGCGTGTCGAAAACGGGCTTCTGTATCCTGGCGGGATCACCTCTGGCAGTAGAAGCCCTTGACTGTGTCTCAATAGCAAACTGACGAACATGGCCAAAAACTTTGCGTCAGTACTGGACTCGCTAAGACTGGCTGGCGAAGATAAAATTCAAGAAGTCGATAGCGTATATGCTTTGAACTGCGAATGGCTCCTTGAGCAGTTTAAGCAAACGCAAGCAAGCCTATTGGCCTTGGTGCCTACCAGCCGAGCTGCTATACAAGACATTCCTGAGCAGCAGGTGAGAGGCCGCACTTGTTTTGCCATGTATCTTCATCTAAGCTTGCAACTTGAGCAGCGCCTTGATCAGCCATAGCGTCCTGCAGAGCACAGCCAAAACAGGCAGCCAGCGGGGCCAGACACAGGAGCAGTCTGCCTTGCCTGTAGGCACAGCAGAACGTGACTCAGAACCACAAGATGAGTCACAAGATGGTAGGTGGCCCTGCACTCCACATGCTGTGTCACTTGAATTCGTTGGTTGCCTGGATGAACACAGCTTGCATGCGCTGACTTGCCAGAGCCAAGCTGTTATGTGACCAGTTACAGCTATGCTGGCTTGGTCACATACTTTGTGTGTTTTGGCAGCCACCACAGCCCCCAACATGTGTATGAATGGTGCAGAGACAAGTCGGCAGCAGACAGAGGCTTCTCAGCCAGCTGTGGCAGCAACGCCATTGCCAGGGGCGCGCATGACACGCAGCAGGCGCAATCAGACAGATGCCGCAACCTGCAGGCCAGCTCAAGGGTCTGCAGATGACACCATCAGTCAGCGCTTTCCTTCTCCACCCAAAACCAGAGCAAGAGGCAAGCGAAATCAGCCAGTCAGTAAACCTGTGGCAGTGCCAGCCACTACAAGGCGAGGGGCAAAAGCAGCACTTGCACAAGCTGAAACTGCAGTTGAGTCTGGTGCCACCGAGCAGCAAGAGCTTCATAGTGCTCAGGAGCCTCCCAGCACAGATGTAGCCAGCCCAGTGCTGCAGCAAAGCGTTACAAGCCATGTCCAAAGGGTACAGAAGCCAAGCAGTAGTCCAGAGGCAGTCTTGGCTACAGTATCGGATAGCAGCACTGACAAGCAGCAACATGCGGCAGTAGCATCTCCAGCTGAAGCAAGCATGCATGCTTCTCCTGCACCAGTTGCTTCATCATTAAAGACAAGCGCTCAGCACCTCTCGGAGCCACCTCACCATAATGTCAGCAGCATCTCAAGGCCTGCAAAATGCAAGCATAGTGTAGCAGGGGAGAGTGAACATGCCACATGCAGCAAGCGCCACCATTCTGGATCTGATGAGCCATCGTATGAGGGCAGTCCAGCTACTGTTAGGGCCTCTGAGCTCACTGCTACAAGCTCAAGGCATGAGAATAGAGATGGCAGTGCTCAGATGCTGCAACAGCAGCCTATTGAAGACAATATGAATGTCAGTAGTCCTGAGGCTGAACAACAGCATCAGATGTTGGATGAGCCTTTGGATCAGGTACCACTGTTGACCACAGCAGCTGTTGAGGCAGGTGCCGATATGGCTTCTCCAGATGAAGCAGCTGCAATTGCTTCCATGACCAGGGAAGAAGCAAGAACTAGTGACTACCAGGATGCTCATGAACGGCCTATACCTGTATCCCCCACGGCAAGCAGTGAGGGTCATCAGCCTGCTGAATCTGCAGTGCCATTGCTGGTACATGCGACCAAGGAGCAGCAGATGTCACCAGCTAGCCAGGCAGGCTCTGAATGTATGTCAGAGCAGCAGTCTGACACACTAGAGCATGCCTCACCTATCACAGCAGCCTCACCGCATCCATCCCCTGTGCATGATGATGAAGCATTGGCAGCAGCGGATGCCACAGAGAGGGATGTCATACCACAAGCTGACACATCAGCAAATGACAATGTAGTTGATCAGGGCATGGACAGCAAAACTGTTTCAAATTCTGTTGGGCTTTCTGCACTGGGTGCAGCAGCTGCAATGCCTCTGCCAGATAGTATTGCCAGCCAAGGTATAGCATTTCCATCCCTTTGCTGCAGCGCGCTGCATGCCTTGAACCTTGTGGGGGAAGTCTGGTACTGCAAGTGCACCCTGTATGATGGCACTGAGACTATGTTGCAAAATGTCAGGAAGCTTACACAGCCGTGTGCCAAAGCTTAGAACAGCAACGATGAACTGGCCTTGACACATGTAAAGTTGGTGCTATCAATGATATGTGATGCAGGTGTAGATAGTGCTGCTGATATAGCTGAGAGCACCTCTGATGCACCGTCAGCAAGCGGTGGCATGGCAGGTAACCTTGTGTCAGCCATTATGTCCTTCTTGCCAGGTGGCAAAGCTCCTGAACCTCAGCTTGCAGGCGGCAAGAAGCCTGTCAAGGCAAGTACTGACATGAAATTTGGAATACAGTACTGTGATTTCAGGCTGCATGCCTACCATTCTCTGCATGAAGGTGTGCTGTGTGCAGTACTACCAAGTTCATGCCTGCGTCCCATTTAAGCTAGCGGCCAGCTGCACAGTGGTACCCTGCAGCAGCAATGCTATACTCAAAATCTGCATTGTCCTGCAGGTGAAGGCATTGGAAGCTGCAGATGCAGCCAGACGGAGAGAGGCTGCAAGGAATGCTGACCGCATAAAGCAGAAGGGCACTCTTGACAAGCAGAGAGCAGAAAGAGCCAAGGTGACTGGACTAGCAGGCTGTTTGTGCTCACACCCTGGCTGAAGTTGAAAGTCTCAGAATTGCAGCGATTTTTGTAAGCAATTGCAAAAGTTTGCAGCCAAATGCAGAGTGCATAATGTACAAGATTGCTGCTGAAAATGCCTCCTGCTCTGTGCAGGCCAAGCAAGAGGAGGAACAGCTGAAGGTCCAGGAGGAAGTCAAGAGGCGACAAGAGGCCATACGCAAGAAGGAAGAGGAAGCAGCCCAGCGCAGGTACCTGTACATCATTGCACCACTTTTGTCATGGACTTGGCCAGTTACACTGAAGCCTTCTCATGACTCCTATCGTCAATGTCTGCTGCATGACTGGCAACTGCTGCATCACTGGTCAATGATTTCAGACTGGCATGTGAGTATGAAGCTGTTTTTCTCAAATTGTTTGCTGTGAGACGGCATGCTGAGCATGCGCACATGATAGGCGTGCAAAGGAGGAAGCTGAGCGCAAGGAGCGCCAAGAGCGACAGGTCAAGGCTGAGGCTTTACGCGCCAAGAAGAAGGCTGAGGAGCTCAAGAAGAAGGTTTGCTCCTGCCTGCATTGCCGTCGACCAAATGCAGCATCTGCAGGATGCGTTTGCTGCATTTGACCAGCTCAGTCTCTGTCAGCTGTCTTGCTTCTCAGGCTCCTCTGACCAGTCACACTGATGTTACGCAGCTACCCTGTCATGCTGCCTAAGCTGCTGAAGGAAGCATTGTGGCCTTGACATGCCTGACCATTGAGATTGTCATTTGTTGATGACATAAAAGTGTGTGTAGCATACTATCCTGGTCACCACTTTGCCAGCCTCACAGCAGACGCTATCAGGAATACATTCAACAAGACATGTCCCGCACGTACCTAGCTCATCATGAGCTGGAAAGCAGATTCATTTTCATTATCATTATGATGATTTTGTTAGTGTTATCATTTTTCAGGAGCCTGAGCGTAGCGTGCCCCGTCAAGCAGAAGTCCAGCCCAGCAGAGCACCATTGCAGATGCAGTCCAGCAATGTGCCGCCAGCTGTCGCCGCCTCTGCTGGACAGGCAGTCAGCAGCAAGCCTCTGCTGTACCCCTCAGGGCTGGGGTCAACCAAGATGCCGCTTGCTCAGGTGCCAGGGCTACTACAGGTATGCTGAGTTCATCTGAACGTTGCCTTGCTGGTCAGAGTTTGCGTGTGAAGTAATGTGAAAATTAAGCCACTACATGCTGCTGCTGCATGAGCTGATGCGTTTTGTGCCAGCACAGTTGACATGGGCAGTGCTTGCTGCAAGTTTGAAACATCTCGGTGCACGCATGGCAATACAGTTAGAGTGTGAGTGCACAAGCTGAGGATGTTGTGCACGCTGCCAGCTAAGTGTGCTGGGTTCATAGATTGGCAGAGGCGTGTAATCTTGGAGACTGTTTGTTGCAGGCATCAAGCTCTGGTCATGTACCAGCGCCAAGCATGCCGTCTGCAGCCACTGCAGCACAGGTCACCTCAACTTTGCAGTATCAGGTGAGCATTCCTGACACAGGCCAGCATGTGTGACAAGCTGCTACTCATGACACCTGGCATGTCTTGCTACAGTGTTGAGAAGTGCTTCACAACATCATTTGGCTGCTCAAGGGTGACAGTCATATCTGATGGTGCTGTGCATCTGCCATGGTGTCACAAATTTAAGGGGTGTTGCTGTTTTGCAGAGCCATGCGGCTGCAGCACTGCCTGTGACGCAGCCCAAACAGACTGCAAGGCCTGCAGATGCTGAGGCTGAGACCTACCAGATCTCCCCATACAGGTACCCCATGTTTGTTGACACAGACCTCTGCCGACAGTCTGCATGTCATTGCTGCTCAGACATGCGCATTGCAGTGTGCACATGGTTCCTGTTGCTGCCGACAAGATACTGCAATCAACGTGACCAAAACCTAAACAATCTCCCTAATGTAGCGGTTTTACTGTCCCCAGGCGTTTTTGAGTTTGAAATTCCAGTGTAGGGATGATGTTCCTGAATCAAAGTAGACGTTCTGGCATTGAAAATAGCTACATGTGCTCATGGCTGTAGCAGACTTGTGCCGTGCAGCACTTGCAGGATGTGATGGTCTTGCTGTGTATGACTTATGAGCAGCAGCAACTGACGCCATGGTGAGGCTATGCTGCAGGGGAGATGACAGTGATGCAGAGAGCAGTGAAGGGGATGACCCCAGGAAGCCCATCCCTGAATGGGCTAGGGGAAGGGCTCTCATGCAGCAGTTGGCCACTCAGGTCCAGACAGACCCTGATGAGGTCTTTCAGCAGCACAGGAAGACATGCAGCCTTGATGAAGTGTTTGGTCATTCCGGTAAGATTAGATGGCTGAAGACATACAACCAGCTTGGCTCCCCTGCTTGTCTGCAATTTTGATCTTCTCGAATGCATGGGTGCTAGTATACATTTTGCGCCGTTCTGCATCTACCTTTCTGTATGACATGACTGAAACCTGTATGAGGACTACTATTTGGAGACACCGCAATGCTATACAGTTGCACCACTAAGAAAATGCAGCCTGTTGCACTGGTGGTGCTAGTGACAATCCCAAATGGTGATGGCTGCAGACACAGACAAACACAAACAGAAGAAGGACTTGAGCAGACGCTCCAGCAGCGGCAACTGGATTGAGGATCGTGTCACATGGAAAGAAGAGCTGAACTACAAAAAAGCCATGGGATACGTTTAAGGCCTGGAATAGCTGCATGCAGCCCTCAGTTGTAGGCACATTGCTTTTGTGAGCACCTTAAACCCAAATTTGCACAGCAGTCTGTTGAGTTGGAAGCAGGGGTTACTGTTCATTGTACATTTCACATGAAGAAAACAGCCAGCAAGCTCAGTCAACACTCAAGTGGGCATGCTAGACTGTGTGCTTCACCTTCAATTTTGTGCAATGTCTTTTGTATTGTCTTGTTCAGTCTTGACATCAATTGGCTGCACTGTGACAACTTGAGGTGCATTTAGAGTATTATTTTGAAAAGCATATTGAAATGTCCAGCCATGACAAGCACCCGCATGATTGCCAGCCTTGTCGACAGCAAACAAGGCTCCAACATAAAGTGGATAGTGTTTAACAATGCGCTGAATGGCATCTTCAGCAGCTTGCTTGGGAGTGGCACCTTGACGCATGCTTTCAACAACCTGCCATAGAAGCACACAAAGCTCATCAAAGCTCAGCCCGCAGCTTGTGCAAGGCATGCTGGCAATCCAATGTGAAGATTATACTTTGCTATATAGTTGTACAGTCATTTGCATGGCAGCATGTCAGGAAAACAACATTACCTGATAGCATGGCTGAAAGCGCAAATGCAGGTCTCCATCACCAGTGCTTCCACAACCACCCACATCGTTGTCAGAATATGCTGCACCACCAGCAACACATGCATCACCAATTCTCCCAGGCACCTTGCACAGATGCATAAGACATGAGTAAGCTTCTGAGCATAAGGCATCTCAGACCACAAAGATTCTTTCAGCAACACACAATATGGGCATGTAAAGCTTTGATTTCTTCATGATGAATGCACGCTTGCAGTCAGTCACCTTATGACTGGCTCCATTGGAGGAAGCTCCAGCAGCAATATTGCCCTTGGCATCAATAGCAACCATGGCTATGGTGTCGTGATCTTGCCTGGATGGCCATGTGCTGCTTACTGAGCCATGCACGTTGTGACCGTTTGCAGAGTGTGCGTATAACTGGTCTGCATTGTTTCGCTTGTAGGGTCCGCATGATTTTGATGCCTTGGGAGACACATGACACCTGAAGTTGGGCTGACATTGCGCCTCTTTCCTGCATGCTGTCACTACAATACTTTGTGGATCTAAAATGTCAAGGCCTTCCCTCGCTGCATTCATGCCACAAACACAGGCTCTTACCAAGAGTAGAAAGCACTGCGACTGGCAGGTGTTGACAGATTGGTGAGCATCATGCCCATTCCCTGAGCAAATGCAGTAGCCTGAAGGCCTGACAAGGTTGTATGGGTTGAATGGTCCATAACCAGCCTGGCTGTGCTGATGGCATCCTTGACATGCCGTAGATCGCAGACAGAACCTACTGCATGTCTTTCTGCAGAACCAGTGATGACTGTCAACACTGCTCTGCCTGGAATGTGAGGGACAATTGTAGTTTGCCTCACTCACCCCTGACATGATCATGGCATCAAGTGTGGTCTCCCCATCTTCATCAGGGGAGCCGCCATAGCCAACTGTGAAGTCACACTGGTCATTCTCGCACTTGCTGCAGCCCTATAAAGACACCGTGCCCATACACATGATGTTGGTTCACTAGTCAAAGCTTCGCTGTCCCGCGCTGACAAAAGCAACTGAAGTGCACCTGCTCGACGGCGTTCAGCGCCGCAGAGTCGGAGTCTGCAGACTCCAACAGCGACCTCCAGGCTTCTGAGGTAGCGTCAACAAAAGGCCAAGTGTTGACCACCACAGGTGACCCGTACGTACTGATCGCAAGCACTGAGATCAAGCCCAGCAACAGATGGCTTGTGGCCCCTCTCATAGCGTTCAGCGGCTCCATCGCCATCTGCAACAGCAAGGCAACAGCAGGCTCTCAGAATTGCTCCGAGACCAGCTTTTGCATGGCACGTGCGATCAGATGTGCCATCGTTGTACACAGCTTCCAAGGACAAACCGTGAAAACCTGAGCAGTTCGCCTATTCATTAAGGTCTTGCATTACTTGTGTCCGTCTGCAAGTCCTTTTGCCATCGTCCAGCACGTCTGTAAAATATATTTGAACACACTGCTTGCACTTTCCAACCTGGGATAGTTACCGAGCTATCGAGCCTGCACAGGGTAAAAGCAGTGGCTGAGCACGCCCGTATAAACTGTGCCTGAATCTATCATTGGCACTTAAACAGATGGTGAGTGTTTGAGTTGCACGCAAACCGTCAGCCACTCCTTCGCCTCGCTGTGCTGATCGGACCCTGCGTGTGTATCACAGGCAATAGAGGACTGGTATAAGCAGGTGCAGCACAGATTGGCTAGCATATTTGGCAATATAGCTTCAACTTTCGTTCTGCATCTGCTTTCCTGACTGCTACAGTCTCACCCGCTGTTGTGCTGCAGTTACCTCCTGTCACACGGGCCTACATTACATTGTGTGTTCTGACTACAGCAGGTTGTGCACTTGAGGTGAGCATGATCCTCAATGCTCAATATTTGAACCTGCTGTAAGACTGTGCTTGTTTACACCTTCATGTTACCATTCCTGCAGGTCATCACACCCTTCAACATATACTTCAATGCAAGACTCATCTTTCAAAAAGGAGAAGTATGGCGGTTACTGACAACTTTTATGTTCTTTGGCAGTCTAGGTCAGAATGGTCAACAAAATACGCATCTGTGACAAGTGTACAAAGCTGAAATGAACAGAGATGCCAAGCAAATGTCTTTGCTGCAGGGCTTGATTTTGTCTTCCACATGTTTTTCCTGATCAAATACAGCAAGTCTCTGGAAGAAGGGTCTTTCAGAGGCAGAAGCGCAGACTTTCTATGGATGTTGCTGATTGGTGAGGCATTGCTGACTTGTTGCGTCCAGTACATACATTGCAAGCATAGCATCTTGCTGTAACAACCGTCTGATCTGAATGACCTTGTAATGCAGGTGGAGCAGTGCTCACATGTTGTGCCCCTTTTGTAAACATCCAATTTTTGGGGTCTTCTTTGACCTTCATGATGGTGAGCTATCCGGTGTTGCTGTCGTGCTTCAACCTCCTGCTTTGCTGCATCCCCAAAAAAACTGCTCATACCTGTGCCAATGATGAACAAAGTGTCTAGGACAAGCAGATGGTAACAAGCATCTGTATGATTGTTGTTGTCTGCTCAGGTGTATGTGTGGGCTCGGCGGCATCAGTATGTCAACTTGAGCTTCCTAGGGATATTCACATTTACAGCCCCATATTTACCATGGGTCTTGTTGGCATTCAGTGTCGTGCTGCGCAGCTCGCCTGTGGTGGATCTGCTGGGCATGCTGGCAGGTATGCCTCTGGCTTGCTGCTGCAAATGCTTGCTGGAACAGAAACAAGCGATATACATGTATAGGAGTGCTTGCATACACGTACAAACTTGTTGCATGTGTGAAGCATCCTGTGTGATGAGCTAAAGCTGCTGAGCATGCCAATTGCACCCGGTGGCTGCGGAGCCCACCATTTGTCAGGTGTTAAGCTGCCATTGCTGTCGGTGGAATTGCACCTTAGATGGCTCATGGGCAAGGGACAGGCCTGCATGTAGCAGCAGAGGTTGCTCCCCCATGCTGCGCAGGCCTTTGCAGCTCAGCTAGCTCTAATTGAAGGTGTGGGGCCAGGCATTGACCCAGCTTCAACAGCAGCAGCAGCAGCAGCAGCAGCAGCAGCAGTTCCTCCACGTGCAATGCAGGCTGAAGCTGGAGCTGCAGACCCTGCCCTGCCACCACCGCTGGGTCTTCAATCAGGGCCCCAACATAAGCTTGGGCTGCGCTAGCCTGAAGACCAACCAATGCTATTTACTAAAGCTCTGTAGGCCATCGCGGCCCAAGTCCATGTTGGGGCCCCAATGGCAGACCCAGCGGCATTTGCATTCAAACAGCTGCAATCCCAAGCTGAACCACACAAAGCTGGCAATGCTTCATAATCACAACATTCCCATGCTGAACTAGCTGCTGTGCCAGGGGTCCAAGTTGCTCAAATGTTGCGAGGCCATCTGGTGATCAGATGTCACGTGCTCTTCAGGTCATGCGTACTATTTCCTAGAGGACGTATATCCTCGTATGGCGCATGGCAGACGGCCGTTGAAAACACCAGGTTTTGTGAAAGCGCTGTTCCCAGCTGACCAGATACAAAGCTCAAGACCAACAGCAGCACCAGCTGCTGCCCCTGCTGCTGCTGCTCAATTTCCAGCGCCAGGCGTAGTGCCTCCTCCTGTAGGTAGGTTCACAATCTCATCAGCTTGTGTGGGTGCGTCCTGCTTCAGTTGCTGCTACATTCCACGAATGCTTTTGCAAGACCACATGGATGGTTGCATGAGCAAGTCATGACCTGATGTCACTTTGTGCATGATGCAACTGCTGTTCTCAGAGCTTCTGGTGCCAGTGCAACACTGACATGGAAGTACATGCCATGCCAAGCATAGTGCCTAAGCTGAGCAAAATCGCTTGTAGCCTGCTGAAGCTGCTGTACTGACACACGTTCTCACATTGTGTGTACAGGTCAGCAATGATGGCATGTCTATTGGTTGTGTGTGTAGATGTTGTGGGCATCATGAGGTCAAAAGCTGCAGTTGTAGATAAGGGACGTTGTATAATTTTGTACAATGTTACTGAAGTGCAAGCCATTTAATTGAGGTTGGGATCCCTCCGGAGTTGGTTTATGACTTGAAAATTTGAGGCACAATGTCGAGAGCAAGCTGTGGCAATATCACAAATTATGCCTCTTCAAGCCAAGTATTGCAGCAGTCCTCAGTATTAACAACGCAAGCATAAGATGAAAGGCTGCAATGTCATCTTCTGTAACAAATGTCTCCTGTGGCTGGACTGTGTCATGATAAGCCCCCCCCCCTGCCCTCCTGTGACGAAGAGCAACGCTTGTATGGTCAGCTGACCTGCATACTGGCCCAGCAGCACCATTCGTGTTGTCTGTCAATGCTCCAACGCATGAAACGCACCGCAGTTGCGGTGTGCTGAAAGTAAGCGTGCTGTTGTGCACCACAGCAGCACAGACGAAGTTCGATGTCGGACGGGGATGTCGACTTCAGAAACGCCAACTTTAGCAAATGACGACATGGACGAAGAACGTAAAAGATCGGGCAGCTTGGCTTCCACGACCGCGTTGTCTCATCAGCTGTCGCTATCAGCACTGCCAGATGAGCTTGCCAGGCGGTTGGATCTCGTGGACCAGGTCAGATTTGTTGCGCGTCGCGATCCTTTGTTGAGCATGCCGGGTGATACAATTCAGCAGCAGTGCAACCCCCCGCGCATTGTGCAATGGCTACTCATCCAAAGTACTGGGTCTCTGTACTGCAGCTTGTGTCGTATCGAGCTTCACAATTCCATATCGACCTTGCCGTGCTGCTCAGGTGAAGGTTAGTGAGCTGGTAGAAGGGCTGCAGCTGGTGCACGCTGGTTTCTTTACAGAGGCAAGTTTTGGGCAGCATCTGGCTTCACTTATTTTCAGCATTGCACTTTAGGCAGCACCGCTATATTCGCGTCGTGGCGTAAAGGAAACACAGTGGCTGCAAGTGATCAGTATGTGTATGTCAGGTACGCCATGACATCCAAGGAGATGACGAAGACAAGTCAACACAGTCACAGGGCATTGTCTCAAAGTGGCGGCAGAAGGAGAGGCTGAAAACAACTGCTGTTGCTCTGGTGCTGTGCCTCAATATTGGGGTTGACCCACCAGATGTCATCAAAATTTCGCCATGTGCTCGACTGGAGTGCTGGGTGGATCCGTTGTCAATGCAGCCTCCAAAAGCTTTGGACACCATTGGTAATGCTCTCAGATATCTGCAGCATGCAGCTAGCATGCGCTATGTGCTACCAGATGGGTCTGGAAAATCAAGCTGATGCACCTGGTGTGCAGGCAAAAACCTGCAAGCACAATATGAGAGGTGGCAGCCTCGTGCAAAGTATAAGATGCACCTGGATCCCACCATGGACGATGTCAAGAAGCTGGCTGTGTCTAGTCGGCGAGCTGCCAAGGTGCTTTATGTGTTATGACACCACAAGCATGTGCAGCTGCTGCTCATGACTCTGCATGTTACAAGTATGAGCCCTTTGCATTCTATGGACATGCTTGTGTGTGCCACCGAAAGACAACAACTGTTGCCTGCTGGTCCAGCAACAGTGCACCCTTGTGACGGGCAGCCTGCTGCACCCAGCTATTTTTGTGTACATGACTGAGTCTGTGTACAGACGTGAGGCATGCTGTCACTCCTGTGCGACATGCAGAATGAGCGGGTCTTGTTCCATTACAATGGGCATGGTGTGCCACGCCCGACTGTCAATGGAGAGATCTGGGTCTTCAACAAGAGCTACACACAATATATCCCAATGTCCATCTATGATCTGCAAGCATGGCTGGGCACTCCTTGCATCTTTGTCTTCGACTGCTCAGCTGCTGGGCTCATTGTCAACTCCTTCAAGGCTTTTGCAGAGCAAAAGACACAGGTTGGCCTCCTGTCTCGTTGCATACAATTTGCCCCTCCATCTATTAATCCTATCCATGGATCCATGTACTCATCATTTGTTCATTCAGCCATCCATCCAATATAAGTTCACATTCACCTGATAATTGGTTCATTCACATCTTCATTCATTTGCCATATGTCAAATGCCTTCCTAAGGGTCAGGCATGTATAGGGGTCAACTTGCTGTGACTATGTACTTTGGCTGAAGATGTCTCACATCATCTTGCTTTGGATGGTATCCACAAGCTAGCATTAAGCTGTCACACCAAGATGGTTTAGAGTCTTGCAGATGCATGCACTGCGTGTTGTGTAAGTCCTGGATACTTGTTTTGGGTAGTGTACATGCACTTCTCCAACAGAGAGCATCATAGAGTGCATTGCCATGGACCAGCGTCAGCTTGAGCAAAGATTCACATTGCACAGTATGTCAAAGTTGCCCCTGCAACAAGGGCAGCCTTGGTTCAGCATCAATTCACTGAGCAAGCTGTACACACACACAGGAGAGTGAGAATGGGGGGCCGCCACGCAATGGTGGGTCAGGGTATGCAGGGGGCCCTCACAGTGGCAGCCCTCAGGATGGGCTCAGTGATTGCATCCTGCTGGCTGCTTGCGGCGCCAACGAGCTGCTACCCCAATCCCCACACGTCCCCGCAGATGTCTTCACAGCGTGCTTGACAACTCCCATCAAGGCACGCTTCGACACTGGTGCAACATGTGAAACCACTCGCAGCATCCACAGGATGTTTGTGTATCATAAGATACAGCAAGACTGTGGGGCAATGGAGTGATGCATAGCAGCCCGACAATTCTACTTCCCTCACAGACAAGGTGGAGGACGACAGCATCGAAGCTGTATGAATGTTTGCACATGTTTGCACAGCCGGTTGTTTGGCCAGATGCAGGACAGCTGGTCTGCAGGTCCGAATGCAGAGCTGCACAGTGCAGGGGTGTGCAGGGCAACAGCTGTGTGGCAAGAAAGCAGCCCCCACTTGTACTCATTGTTAAGTTTTGTTCCATCTGCATTACCTTCGTCCAGCCTTGTAACCTGTGCTGACTATCGTGCTTCTCCTGCTCTTCCTCGTTTCCTGCTTGTGAGCCTCATGCTTCACCTTGTGAGGTGGTGGTGTCTGCAGGTGGCGCTGCGCTGGTTCTGCTCACGCAGCCTCATGCGGCAGGAGGGCCTCACCAAGGAGCTCATCGACCGCATCCCTGGCAAGCAGACAGACCGCAAAACCCCCCTGGGGGAGCTCAACTGGATCTTCACTGCCATCACGGATACCATTGCATGGAACATGCTGCCCAGATCCCTCTTCCAGCGCCTCTTCAGACAGGCAAACCTGCATACCTCACAATCCCCTCTGCTCACATCACAATCACATCCTCTGCCGTCTCTGTCATACCATTCAAATCTCCTGCTCAGCTCTCACATATCAGAGTTGCACAGTGTGACACAGAGTCTGCCAGCTAATGTTGCCGTTTCCACAGCTTCCCCATTGTCACTTCACCTGAACATGTTCCAAGGCTTGAGCCAAAGAGTCTTGACTGGTGTGAAGCCCTCATTGCCATGGTGCTGACAGTATGGTGGATGCAGTGCAGGACCTGCTGGTGGCCAGTCTCTTCCGCAACTTCCTGCTGGCAGAGCGCATCATGAGGGCGTCTGCATGCTGCCCCATTTCCTACCCCCGCCTGCCACCCACACATCACCACCCCATGTGGCAAGCCTGGGACATGGCTGCCGAGATGTGCCTCCTGCAGCTGCCTGAGTATGTTTCACACTGGTTCACGCTTTCCAGCTTTTGCTGTCATGTGCTCACACCTGTCACATGTACACCAAACAAGAGAGCCTGAAGCTTACACTGTAGCAGTGATCAAAAGCCTTTCACCTATTGCCATACTCAAAGCCCATTCTGGTTGAAAAGGCAAGCTCATGCCAAAATTGTTGTGGCAAAATGTGCATGAGCAATGGCTGTCAACAACATGCTGACTGCAAAGAATGTACCTACACCTTGTGCACAAGGCGTCAGCTCATGTCCACAACGGTCCTCAGTGACATGATGCATGTGCATGCTTGACTGTGCATTGTGGTGGTGTGATGCAGCATGTTGGAGAGTGAGGTAGAGGTTGAGTTCCAGCCCAGCCCCTTCTTCAATGAGCAGCTGACAGCCTTTGAGCTGTGGCTAGAGCATGGCTCTGACGAGAAGAAGCCACCAGAGCAGCTGCCCATTGTTCTGCAGGTCAGCCTTACTCACTCTCCCATGCCTGCAGCTGCACAGCAACTGCTTTATTTGCGCCATTTTTGAAGCAGTTGACTTGAGCTTTGTTTGCAACTGTGTAGCAGGTGCTGTTTGCGCCAGTTCACACATGATTTGATTTGAGCATTACCTGCAAATGAGAAGAGACCGTTTGCACATTTGGAAGCCAAGGGAAAGTGCATCTCCTGTCAGCACAAATGTACAGCTGCGCTGCAGTGATCTCTGCACGTGATCAACCCAGGCGTTCAGGCTTAGACTCTGATGCTCTGCATGCAGGTGTTGCTGAGCCAGGTGCACAGACTGCGAGCCTTGGTGCTGCTGGGGCGCTTCCTGGATATGGGCCGCTGGGCAGTGGACCTAGCCCTGTCTGTTGGCATCTTCCCTTATGTGCTCAAGCTGCTGCAGACAACTGCCCCAGACCTGCGCCAGACCCTGGTCTTCATCTGGACCAAGATTCTTGCGCTGGACAAAACGTGTCAGGTGGGTCAGCTGCCTTTTGCCATGGAGGTCCTGTTGCCGTCCACATATATTGTTTTTGTTGAAATTCCAAGCAGCTGCCTTCTTGTCAGGATGAGTCTGATGGTGACCAATGGGCGTATTCTCCATTTTTGGTGCTAGACACAGTCATGCTGGAGGTCTGGCTTGCACTGCATCCCTCAGCCTGATCAGGATTTTGCATACCTGCATCCTGATCAGGATCGCTTTGGTGTTGGGAATGCTGTCCACATCTGCATCACTCAGCATCTGATGCAACACTGTACCTTTGCCAATGCTTGCTTCATCTTCTTGCCATTTCTTGTGGCCATCTCAAGCCCAGTTTGGAGAGAATGAGTGGCAGATGTATGTGAGCCTGCTGTGTAGGTCGATCTAGTCAAAGACAGCGGTCAGCAATACTTCATCCACTACCTAGACAGCAACGACAGCACCAGCAGCACAGACTCTCGGGCCCAGGCAGCCTTTGTGCTGGCAGTCATATGCGATGGCCACCCCAGAGGGCAGAGCCTGGCTGCCGGGGCAGGGCTGCTGGGGGTGTGCCTCACTCACCTGCGCCATAGCATGGCCAGCTTGAGTGGTGGAGCTTCTGGTGCCCTGCTGCTCATCAAGTGGCTGTGCCTCTGCCTAGGAAAGCTGTGCCAAGACATGCCAGAGGTCTGATTGAATTCGAACTATATCAAATTGTGGCTTTTGCTTTTTTGAGGAACTATGTTGGTTCTCACAGAAAAAGAATCAGACAAGCCAGTAACATCACATTGGCAGAGGCTTCACTCAGATGAACCTGTCAGGAGCAAAGTTACGCCCCCATCTTTGTGCAGCAGTGACATTCATACGTGATCCTAGTCTGTTTCTGCTCGGCAAACACTACCAGTCAAAAGTCTTGATTAGACTGGTCACCATGCATGCGAGTGCCAAAAAAATCTTCTTGTTTGTGCACCGCACTGTGATCACTTCATGTGGCCAATGTGGTTGCTGGAGTCTGTTCTGTCCAATTTTTTTGCTTCATTCAAACAGGCAATGAGAGAGAGAGAGGTTACAATGCTTTAGACAATTCACTACTCATGATGACGAGTGCAGGTGACTGCCATGGCATTGAGGGAGCGAGTGCCAGAGCAGCTGGCAGGCTTACTCACTGCTTCGCATCCAGAACTCAGAGCAGCTGCTGTCTTCACTTTAGGCGCCCTTGTCCAGGTGCAACATCATGCGACATTGTGCCTGTCCTGACCAGCCCGTCTTTGCCTGTACTTCCCTTGCATTCCTCTTACTGTCTACTTGTGACTTCCCTTTCCTCCTACAACTTCATCCCTTCTCTGCAGCCTGAGGAGTGTGCACTGCACAGGTTACACAACGACTTTACAGCTGCAAGCCATATGCTGCGTCAATCACAAGAGAATGGTGTTGGGTGTAGGTTTCAGACAATGAGAGTGGGCCCTTGTCCGGCGTGAGTGAGCAGGATCGATTGGCAGCTGAAAGGGCAATAGCCTGCCAGCTGCTGCCAGTCACCTATGACGGCTCCCCTCTGGTCAGGGCAGAGCTGGCTGCTGCTCTTGCGCGCTTGGCCACTGGTCATGTAGTCCTCTTCAAGGTTCGTGGCGCCGCTCTTTACACACTGTGTTTCTGGTGCCCATGACAGTTGCTGTGACTTGTGTGATCTCTTGACCAGATGACCACTCAATGGTGTTATGTCAGTCTCCAAGTGAATGCATCTAACTTGTGCATCAGTGTTGTCACACATGGCATGCCAGGTTTGAAGCACCAGCTTGCTTTGTACCTTGTCTTCCCCCTCGTTCTTGATGTGCTACAATGTGATTATCGCGATATGTATGGTTTGAATCCAGAAGTGTTCACACACTTTTGGCTGATCTGCAGGATGCTGTACATGAACAGCAGCGTAACGCTGCTCAAATACTACGTGGGGCCAGTCCAGGGTCAGGCCCTGAGGCTGGTCCAGGCTCTGCCCCTGGCAACACAGGTCAGCATCAGCCCTGCTGCTCATGCTGCCAATGCTGCACGCTTTTATGACACTTGTTCCGTGTCATGTTGGGTTGATGCTGCATAACAGCAAAACCTGGGCCTAGACTGTTGTCCACCTGCATGTTCTTCGCTGTATTGCTGAGATAGCTGTCTCCATGTAATCAGTCTCCCCCTGAAGCTTGTGAAGGGACATGAACTTGCTTGGCGCAATCCAGTGACGGCCAGTCTGAAGCATGCGACTGCTGTTCAAGCAGATGCCCATTGAGCTGCTGAGGTTGCATGATGCCCTCTCGCTGATACTGCAGAGTCCACTATTGTCTGCACTGATGTGGCCATTGCTATAGATGACTCTTACAGTGAACATGTGGTGATGTTGATGTGCAGGGCCGCGCAGTGCTCCCTCTGGTGGAGGGCCTTCCTCTGTTCCTGCAATTGAGAGGGCCAGCTCTAGCCTTGATGAAGCTTCCAAATCAGAAGGCAATGGTGCGCGGCTGCCTACTGTGGTTTTGTTCCATCTGTGTGCTTCAATGTGCCATGCTGAAGATGTAGATCACCTGCTCAAGCCATCATCATCTAATCATGCCTCAAGAATATTGTTGCAGCAACAGTGGGTTGTATCACGCACACACCACATGTGCTGTCAGGCCATCTGCTGGGAGAGGTACTCCAAATATGGTCGGCAAGCAGATCCCAATACACTCTCTCCAAGGTGCCAAACAAGTGCGGCCAACACACGGCCTCTCTTTGACTTGATCATGATTGCCAAAGCACAACCGTCATGCCTTGCCAACATGTGTGATTAACTCCATGGAACCCCTTATCATGACAGCTCTGACCAGCATGAAATACTCTGAAGAAAGCAGGCTGCTTGCAGCGGGCTGAATGCTGGCGTCAATGGTATGACTCTGCCTGTTGCAGGTCATGTGGACACTGGAGTGTCTTCTCCTGGGGTGCAAACAAGTGCCACAGGCACATTCTCCCCCCTCCTCTCAGTCAGCATAGCAGCAGCAGATGGCAGCGTCCACTCCCCCCTTGACGCTGGCAGCTATGCATCTGCTGATGCAGCGCGTGTTGGGGGTGGCCTATACAAGCACCTGCTGCAGGCTGCCTGTACTCTGGCCACAGACCCTGCACCCAAGGTTGCCAGATTAGGCAAGGCTGCCTTGAGGGTAGCTGATGTGGAGTTGGCCCCTGTATCTGTCGCTGCAGGTTGGTTTTCAGTGGCCCACATGCATGCAGTGCATTTGCAGTACAGCATATGCATCTGCCTGGCAAGCTTGAAGCAGTGATACTCACCAAAAGCCGCAGGCCTAGCTTGAGTGAACCCTTAATTGGAAGCAGCTTGGATGCTCAAATGGCTGCACAGGCTTAGTCCGGGCATAAATTGGAAATGCTGGGATACGTGGCTTGACAGGGCATCTGCATACAGCAGCACCCTGAAATTGACTGCCTTCTTTTGTGTCCGTTTGCTGCACAGACTGCCGTGGACACAGGAGCATCAAATAGAGTAGCAGCCTGAAAGCCACATAGCTGTCCTAGTGCATGCTCTAGACAGGGTCATGAGCATTGAGTAGCCACCACTGCTGTGGTGGCTACTCAACAGTGTCATGCTAAAAAGCTGGTGGCTCAAACATTACAGCATCTGCGTAGCCGGTGCAAACAGAGGCTGTGCTGGTTGTTTTACTACACAGTTCAAAGGAAGTACAAGTTGCCAAGCTTTTTGCAGCTGGCAGTGGCACCCATTGGTCAGCATGCTAGTGAGAGCACATGCCTTGCAGACTGTCTGCCACCTGCAACCCAATTGGATACTGTGCAGGTCAGCTATCTTCAGCCAACAGTGCCAGTGTGCCCAGTCGCATGCACAGCATGGTCTCCAACTCTTCCTTTCTGGGGTTGCCCTCGTCCCTATCAATGTCGCGCGCCAGCTCCCAGGCCCTACCCCCCAACACCTCCACCCACCCCAGCCAACCCCAACCTAGCGCTTCCAAGTGGCGATCTCTGGCCTGGCGCACCAGCTCGCGCTCACTTGCCAGCTCAGTCTCTATCTCCAGCTCCCCTTCTTCTCCCTCCTTGCCAAATCTGCCTCCAGATGCCCTCACCAGGAAGCCCTTTGTGCTGCGCATGGTCAGCTTGCCTGCAACACTCTTACCATGTCTGACTGTTTGCCACCGGCCTTGTGCATACCTGCCAACCATTGTCCTGTCTGACTGTTGGTCACCGGCCTTGTGCATACCTGCCAACCACTAGTATGTAAGGGGGCGAGGGGCCAGTCATGCTTGGTTGTGTACCTGCGTGCTGTCAGCCTGCATATACAGTGAGCATGCATTGCTGTGGCATGGCCTACTCATGTTGTCTGCATGCACAAGCTATACACCCATGCGGGCATGAGGCAATGAAGCCTGCTCTGTCACCTTGATCAACCAAACAGTCATCGCACCAGCGACAGTGTGCCGGCCTATGATGGCTGTGCTGTCTACTGATCCTACACTCTGTGTTCTGCCAAACTTTGTCTGCGCTGCAGCAATCAGACCCTGCATGCATGTAGTCAACTCAAAAATAGTACACAGTGCCTACAAACACGCCTCTGGCCAGCATGGCAGATTGTCCATTGCCAAGTACAAAAGCCAAGTTCAAATTGAGCCAACTGCTTTTTCCTTTGACAGGTGAATGGTGAGAACATGGGCAGAGCTCCTTCCATTGACACTGCTCAGCCCAGCAATAGGACGCCCTCCATCACCAGAATGCACTCCCTTTACTCCAGCTCCTCGGGCCCCACTGCTGCTGCAAACTCCTCCCAGTTGCAACCACATGATGAGGACTCGGTATGGCCGTGCACTTGCACTGCTTTGTCCATTCTGCCATATTGCTGTCTTGCATACACGTAAAGGCGCTGAAGCTACGACCACAATTTCAAGCTTTGCAGTTGGCCATTTGTTGATCTGAACTTGCACTGCTGTGTTCATTCTGCTGTGATACTGTCTTGCATACTTGTAGAGGTGCTGAAGCTATGACCACAGTTTCAAGCTTTGCAGCTGGCAATATGTTGATGTGAAAGGTACAATCTGTCAAGCATGCTGGAAATGTTCAGACAGGACAAAATTGTGCTACCATGTACATGTGTGCATCACCACATCTGGCAGCTTGGTTTGAACACAATGCTGCCATCTTGTGTGACTTTCATCTGCTTGCCACTTGCTCCCCTGTAATGCCAGAATGTCTGGTCATTTGAGGGCATTCTTGAATGCGGCTGTGGCATGTCTTACATGTTGCATGTTTGCCTGCAGGCGGGATCCAGCCTGCATGGTCCCACCCAAACAGCTGACACCCCATTGCCTCCTTCCCCTGTCTACAAAGACAGCTGTGAGCACTTCTCCTGGCCCCTGCTAGAGCCTCAGGTACTTGTCATCTGCATATCGTCACACATGAACATGAAAGCGCCTGTATCCTATGGTCTGCATCAGTGTTGCCTTGCATCATGTTTCTCAGATACATTTTGGTGGCATGACATCAAGCTCAAATCAGACGGTCTCTACCAAAATTTGCATCATTCTATCATATCAATACATGAGACTTGCAGTTGCCATGAAATATAGCAGGCCAGAGTCTGCCTGTGGCTGACCAAGCAGGTGCCTTGCATGGTACACGCCATCATGCAGAGGCACAGTCCAGGCAGATGCTGTATTCCGACACTGAAGAGATAAGCTGTGCAGCATCTGCATCAAACGGTGACCTCACAGCACACACATCCTACATCAAATCCTTCTAAACAGCCCCAATCACCAACCTGATGGTGCATTCAATCCTTCTGAACAGCCTCAATCAAACCAATTCGCATTCAGTCCTTCTGAACAGCCCCAATCACCAACCTGATGGTGCATTCAGTCCTTCCGAACAGCCTCAATCACCAACCTGCAATCAGTCCTTCTGAACAGCCTCTATCACCATCTTGCAGCCCTAATCACCAAATTGATGCTTCATCCTGCAGGCCAGCCTATGGCGGGCAGAGGCGACACACCAGGGATGGCTAGGGGGGTGCGTCCCCCCTGACCCCACCAAGATGGCTTCTCGCATGCGGGAGAAGGAGCAATCCACCCAGCGCTGCGCTCAGCTGGGCTCTGGCGCTCGCCTGAAGGACGACGTGCACACCATTGACAGTGAAGCTGGCAGCACTGTGGCCCTGCTGCTGCACCCCTTCAGGCCCCTGGTCACTTCGGTGGATGGGGGGGGCACTGTGCGGGTGCACAACTACCGCCACTCCACTGTCATTAACCGCTTCCATGTCACAGGTATGGTCACGCTGCTGGTCTGCTGCCTGTTCAGCTTCTAGTGATGTCACAGGTACGGTCACGCTCCTGGTCTGCTGCCTTTTCAGCTTCCAGAAGATGCTGCATACTGTCATGAGCTGCTGCCATGTCACAGGCATGGTTGAGTCACCACCTTATCATTATCACACTTGATGAGAGCTTGTAACTACTGTGATGTAGTATCAGCCTGTGAGTTTCCAGTAATGCCGCACAGAAATTGGCTGTACCAGGGATCGGATATATTGCCAGCAAAGGACCATGATAAGGCTACAGTCCAACTTGATCTTTTGGTCCCAGTGTGATCTTGCTAAGTGCTGCAGTTCATCTGCATCATGTCATCGGGCATTTGTGATGTCAAGGCTGACCACTGTCAGACGCTGGTCACATCCTGCAGATTAGCAAGACACAATACCCAAGCTTACATGCTGCCTGCACTTTTTGGTTTTTGCACAGCCTAAGAGAGGGGCAAGAAGGAGATGTTGTAGGCCCCATTGCACATTAGATGCCTATTAGCTCATTGCACCCTGCTACAGGAGATAGGGTAGGGTGCACCCTCTCACATGTGTTAGCATTATAGGCCAGATAGGGCAGGGCCGCCGTCTCAAATGTGTTAGCATTGTAGGCCAGATAGGGCACCGTCTCAAATGTGTTAGCATTGCAGACCAGGCACCAGCTCAAGCTGTTGGTCACAAGTGAATTGGTTTTGAGGAGTGTGCAGGTGAAGCAGCCACAGAGCGCAAGGGTGAGGGCAAAGTGGTGGCCAGTGTGACCTTCCTGCATCAGTTGAATGAGGTGCAGGACGGCCTGCTCCTTGCTGGCACTGCTGATGGAGCCCTGCGTGTCTGGCGCAACTACGCTCACAAGGCTGAGCAGCGCCTTGCCACAGCCTGGCAGGTAAGCCACCTTCTGCTGCTGCGTTTCACAAGCGCTCTCGTGATTACTGAGTTTCGCAAGCGCTCTCATGATCACTGAGTTTTACAAGCGCTGTCATGATTACTGAGTTTCATAACACAGCACTGATGCCTGATTGCTCACTTGAAGTCGCCATGCAAGAATTAGTTCGCTTGAAATTATCCGGCACAAAACAAGGAAGATTTGGGGTAGATGGTTTCTGAGTGGCAGAGCCAGTGGCCTATGAAGGTCCTGCATACTGACTTGGCCCTGATTGCGACACCTGCATCATTGCAGCATGCGAGCCCTTGAGGAGCAGCATGTCAGAATGCATGTGTTCCTCAGGCCGGCATGCTGCGCTGGTGCTTGCAAGGCTCAGCATACACTGCTGTTCTTGAAAATGTATGCATGACCTTGGTGCAGTTTTGACTGCGGTGACAATAGCCAGAGGGAAATCAGAAAGATCTGACAGCTGAATGACATCTTGCTGAGTTGCTGTACACATGCATTGTAGTTGTAAAGATCACATTCAGCACACAGTGGAATGCAGATGAGCACCAAGACCAGAATCAAATCAATCCTGAGTTTGATGGAGTATGTGTCTGGTGCAGGCGGTGCCTGTAGCGCAAGCACACAGCAGCCAGTACTATCCCCAGCAGGCCGTGTTTGCCCTGAATGAGGCATCAGGCAGGCTTTATGCAGCCGGAGGTGCAGCTCCTTCTACAGTGCATACCTGGGACATGTCGCAAGAATGCTGTACACAACAGGTGAGTGGCTTGATGCATTATATTCTGCTTCGTTTGATTATCTGCTCGACGCATGTTGCAATGTTTCTCAGTCGGACTGAACGTTTTGCACCTGCAGAATGCTATGTCTCTTAGCTTTCAGTTTCCTGCCGGGTTGTGCACGTTGATGCGACAGTGTGTAAGCCTTTTGTCCTGTGCTATCATTTGCTGCAGAGAGCATGAGCCAATCAAGGTGTCCAGATACAAAAGTGGACCACCGCTTTTGCATTGTACGACCATTTTGAGTCGCAAAATAAATGCTGTTGTGCAGACACATGTGAGTGGCTCAGATGATGATGACACATCTAGAGATGGCGGAGGCGTACAGCACCTGGCAGTAGCACGCCAGGAGCCCCTCATGCTTGCTGGCTGCTTCAATGGCCTGGTGCAGTTATATGACCTCCGACAGAGTCAGAAAGCAGCAGCTAGTGTCCAACCGCACAGAACGCCCATGGTGAGATGCATCCAATTTACAGTTACACATGCAGAAAGATGCTATATCTGAACAGCAAACTGCCAGTAAGTGTGCTTTGTGGCAATCTGGAAGCAGCATAGACCTGATGGGTTGTGCATGCAGCTGGGCATGGTGTTGGAGCCAGGTGGTCTCAGTAATCAGTTAGTCACTGGTACCTCTTGGGGTGAGCTGAAGTTCATTGACTTCCGCATGGTTGGCAGCACTGGACAGACGGGTGTTTGGAAGACTGTGGAGGCACATAGCAAAGGAGCAATGAGTGCCATGGCAGCTCACCCTTACTCACCACTACTGGCCACTGCCACTGCAACTCAGGTGACGCACAGCTGTCAGCAGTGCACTAAATGCTTCAGCAAAATTACTTTGCAAATTGGCTGCAGTGATGAATGCTGCTCATGGAGCACATTCAAACCCTTGGCCCAAGGTACACAAGAGGGGCAGCATGATTTTGTAGCCTGAGCATATCAACATTCAGATTCGATGTTTAAGTAGCCAGAGGGGACCACATCAGTTGCCTTGTTACTTAGCTTTGCAGCTGAATGTGTAGGTACTCAAGCTGTGGAGCCCCCGTGGAGAGCAGCAGGGGGTGATTCGTGCAACTGCGCCATTTTTAGCTCAGCGTGTTGGACCTGTCAACTGTTTAGAGTTTCATCCATACAGACTGTTGCTTGCATCAGGTGGAGGGGATCCTATAATTGCCCTATATCCAATAGTAAGTGCATCTGCTGAGCACACAGCAGCTCCAGCCGCGTCTACTGGCTCACCTGGACCTGTCTTGACTACTGACACTGAAGGCTCTCGTCCCAATAGTGCAAGCTAACTAGATCTTGGTACAGAATTGCTCAGTGTTGTTTTAGTATACTTTGTGTTAGTACAACTTCAGTGTAGGATTCGTGCTCTCGGTTTCAGTTCGAATTGTTCAATGACGAATTTCATGACGCATAAACAGTCTTAACTCGTCGACAGCTTGTCTTATCAAGAACACATATGTCTTGCTTGTCAGTGAAACAAGCACAGTCCAAATCCATCCACATACAAGATGTCTTGAAGTGGCAGGATGCAATGCACTCGCGCGAAATTTGAGGTGAAAGGACTCATTCATTACAGTATCATTGTCTTGTTATGATACACAGAACAGAAGCTGAAAATCAGAAGTACTATCTAGTACTCCTCACCCTCCTCCTCGCCCTCACCCTCTGCTGATTCAGCACCCACCTGCATCACATCTACTGCTTTAGCAAACAGCTTGGGCAAACAGCACAATTGCCATTGCAGAAAATTAATCAGCCGTTTGAAAAGTCATCACAGTACAGTTTTCAGTAGAAATACAACATAATTGATAGGCAAGATTGACAGAAGGGCAGCAAGCAAGTCAGCAGAAACAAAGATGATGCATAGTCAGCAGACAAAGATGATGCAAAGTCAGCAGAAACAACTATGTTGCATACCTCTTCGTAATCCTTCTCCAAGGCAGCCAGGTCCTCACGGGCCTCGCTGAACTCACCCTCCTCCATACCCTCACCCACGTACCAGTGGACAAAGGCACGCTTGGCATACATAAGGTCGAACTTGTGGTCCAACCGTGAGAACACCTCAGCAATGGCTGTGGAGTTGGAGATCATGCACACTGCACGCTGGACCTTAGCAAGGTCACCACCTGGCACCACAGTTGGTGGCTGGTAGTTGATACCACACCTGCAAACAGCAAAACATTATAAAAACCAGAATGGTCAACAGAAACAGTGCCGTATAGAAACCAGGTTGGCAATTTATAGGCACAAAGCATTAATTGCAAGACAGAGAGAAAGACAATAGCAAGACAGAGAGAGACAGGACTTGGCCACAACCAGCAAGATAACATAGACAACCACAGATTCAGCTTGGTCAAGCATACAAAATATGAGGAAAGACAGCTGCTGTTGGACAATAATGCAGCACACGAGTGCAAAATTTCAAGCTTATACAAGGCTTCAAAAGCCATGTAAGCTGACTACTCACTTGAATCCAGTGGGACACCAGTCGACAAACTGGATGGTGCGCTTGGTCTTGATGGTGGCCACAGCAGCGTTGACATCCTTGGGGACGACATCACCACGGTACATCAGACAGCAAGCCATGTACTTGCCGTGACGGGGGTCACACTTGGCCATCATGGAGGCAGGCTCAAAGGCAGAGTTGGTGATCTCAGCCACTGACAGCTGCTCATGGTATGCCTTCTCAGCTGAGATGACAGGTGAGTAGGATGAAAGCATGAAGTGAATACGTGGGTAGGGCACCAAGTTGGTTTGGAACTCTGTCACATCCACGTTCAGGGCACCGTCAAACCTCAGAGAGGCAGTCAATGAGGAGATGACTTGGGCAACCAGCCTGTTGAGGTTGGTGTATGTTGGACGCTCAATGTCCAAAGAGCGGCGGCAGATGTCGTACACAGCCTCATTGTCAAGCATGACAGCAACATCAGTGTGCTCCAGCAGAGAGTGGGTGGACAGCACTGAGTTGTATGGCTCCACAACAGCTGTGGAAACCTGCAATCAAAGATATTGTCAGACATGTTGTGACCAGCTGATGTTTGGGCAGCAGGAGAAGAGGTTGAAGATCAAGAGCACAAGACACGGTCAAGGAACAGCAGACAGCACAACAACAAAAAGAGCAACAAAGTATGTTACCTGAGGTGAAGGGTAGATGGTGAATCCCAGCTTGGACTTCTTGCCGTAGTCCACTGACAGACGCTCCAACAACAGAGATCCAAGACCAGATCCTGTTCCACCTCCAACAGCGTTGAAGACCAGGAATCCTTGCAGACCAGTGCAGTTGTCTGCCAACTTGCGGATACGGTCCAGGCACAGGTCGACGATCTCCTTGCCGATGGTGTAGTGACCACGGGCAAAGTTGTTGGCGGCATCCTCCTTGCCAGAGATGAGCTGCTCTGGGTGGAACAGCTGACGGTAGGTGCCGGT
>JAABUP010002228.1_pt1 | contig 38331 bp, 52 predicted proteins | sample 5559201 | NCBI WGS metagenome assembly JAABUP01 (sample SAMN10711887, study PRJNA513373) | rock metagenome | isolation source: Antarctica rocks | place: Antarctica | reverse complement strand
GAGGTGGCTGAAAGCTGACAGGCCCAGTGGCTAGGTGCAGCGTCTCTGTGCTGCTTGGGGTCACATGTACATGATGTACAAGCACATCCTTCATGTGCGGCTTGGTGGAGTGAGGACTGGTGCCTGGAACAGAATGCCATGCAGCAGCCAGTCCAGCATGGGCCCCACTCAGTGTCCGACAAGCCCGCGGCTGACTGGCTAGGCTGGCCTGCTTCTCAAGAGCAGCTGGCATTCTCTTGCTGCGCTGCTGCACCTCCCAGCCATCATCAGTCTGCTGGGATGTCATGCTGCCTGGTGTCCCAGGCTCTGTGGGGCTCCTGCTACCACTGCAGGTATGCGTACTGGTACTAGCAGACTGGCTTGAGCTGCTGCTACTGCTAGACAGGCGGAGAAGGCCTGAGGGGAGACTGACAGGTGAGTGTACAGTATGGCTATGTGGTGATGACAGACCCCTGACTGCAGCAGTGCTAGGCTTGCTTGTCTGTGCAGCTGATGGCTGCTTGCTGTGCTTGGCATCGCATGGTTTGCAGCCAGCACAGCAAGCCTTGCCTCTCTTGCTGACCTGTTGAGGACCTTGCAGGATTGCACACTTGGTGCACGCAGGTTCAGGAGAGGTCACAACCTTCTGACTGTCGCTGGCGTCTGAAGGAGAGTCTACAGACTCAGCCTTGTCTGAGCTCTTGAGAACTGCCTTCTTCTTCTTCCTGGCTGTCTTCTTGCTCTCCTGTTGCTTCTGCTCCTCCTCCAGGGCCTCAAGCAGCTCAGCCTGTACAAGTTGAAAAATATAAAGGACGCACTGGACCATGAGAAGAGCAGCAAATTATTCACACAGAGCAGACCAAGATCATAAACCTTGAGCCTGAGCAGAATCATCAAGAGTTGTGCTATACACAGCTGCAGCACTGGCGCATAGGGTACCTTGTAAGCTGTCAGCACTTCATGGACATTGATGTGTGATCTGACCAAGATTAGATGCATATTGGGGTTTGTGACCAGGAAATTGGAGAATTACCTCGGCTTGCTTAGCTCGCAGCTCCTTAAAAGCATTGAGAAGCTGCTCCTCCATCATTTGTAGTGCTAGGTGTACAAACAAGAGAAGAGCATTGTGCCCAGCAGTCTGCTCTCTGAAAGCAACCTCCACCTGGGACTTGAAGATCAGCACCACACTATCTATGAGAGCCTCCTGTGCCAGCTCAGGAGTTTCAGCGTGCCTGATCCTCTCTGGATTGTCATAGCCATCCTCTGCATCTGGCTCCAGTGCCTGGTGCCAGCAATGCGTGACTTCAGTCAAATTTGCTGCTGACAGCTTGCGAAAATGCCAGTCTATGCTGACATGTGTGGGAGGAGCAACTTACATTGCACTCCTCCACCTCTTCTGCTTGCTCAAAAAACTCTGTTGTTGCCTTGCCATTTACACAGACGAGGCCTTCCACAACACTCAGGCTGTGTCCAGCGCATATTTCCAGTGTAGCAGGCTGCTCTCCAGCTTTCTGATCGCGCGCGCAAGGCTTCAAATCTTTGTAAGCTCGCATGACGTTGCATCGGCAATCCTTACAGATCTGCAAAGCAAGCTGCCTAGGTTCAGCACTGGGCTGCAAATGCACAGAGAACTGCGTGAATGCTGCAAAGATGCTCAATATGAACAGGTACCTTCAGCTGATATTTCATGTGAGCATCAAGCTCTGCTACAAAGTCCTCCTCGCGCATGCTGAACAGAGTGTCCTTATGCTCCTCAGGAAGATTGTTCCAGTACTCCGTCAAGGCCTACAATCAACGACAATGTGACGCACTTTGGCAGCTGTGACGCAGGCACCCTCAGGTGCTGTACGCATGACCAAAAAAAGTCTTTACCTCAATAGGCACTGGACTTGTGTGCAGATGGCACATGGACGAGCCAGGCTTCTTCTGCCATCCACTCCCGCAGATATCGCCAGTCATGAATTGCAGCTCACGTTCGCGTTCCCGTAGTTTTGATTCCGTGAATGTTGCAAAAGGCTCACCCTTGACAATATGCTCCTCCAGAGTCAGAGATCCTGATTCCAAACATTCTAGTCCCGCGTAAAACTCTTGGCATGCTGCATGACAGCAACTTACATCGCAAAAGACACGGGCAAACATTGAGAACTCAAGACAACGGTGCATAGCACGGCTATGCACAACTCACTAGGGCAGTCTAGCTGAGCGCTGCACTTGAGTTCGTCATAACGCATGACAAAGAGCCCGAAGCATCGTGAGCAATATTGATTGCGGATCCGCTGAAACAAAGCCTTTTTGTCGACAGTGAGCAAAGCCTTTCTGCTCTTGACATCCAGCTTCTTCCAGAACTGCTGCAACTCAGTATCTACTGCCGGCACCCCCCAGTGCTTGTGCGCAACGAAGGGTTTGATGCAGTGGGGCGTCATGCTGTCAAAGTGATCTCGATCGCAACATCGAGACATCTGGCTTGCAGATGCCTTCGCGCAGTAGTTCAAAGACAGCACTCTTTGGCGCTTCCAACAACGCAAGGGAGCTAATTAATGAAAGTCCTTACGGAAGAAGCAGTAAGAAGAAGAGAAGTGATGCCAGAGCAGCTTCATCAAAATGTCGACTTTGGCATGCTTGACCCCATGTGGCACAATCCAATGCGTAGAACATAGACCCGTCCACTGTCTCCAACTGCAGGATGCAGGGGCAAACGATATACATTCCTGTTGCCTCGACTGACGATGTGGTTTCGGTCGTTGTGACCGATCTGCCAGTTGATGCCGACGAAATGATAGACGTTCTCGTAAACGAATCAGCGCCCTTGTCATTGTGGATTGAAGTCGCCAGAGCTTATCTAACTCTGGGCAGGCACGAACAGTATGAAAGAGTACTCGAATTCGGATCTTCTCCTGAGACTGAGCAATTCTTCTGCCACCCTAAAGACCCGAGCTTCAATCCTGGCATGCCAAACAACTATTATCAGGGTGTGGAATATGAACGCATACAAGTTCTGTGTAGTCTGGCTGACTACCACACCAAGTCGTTCAAAGACGAAAGCAATACGCAGAAGCGCATAGTGTCCATGGAAAAGGCGTCAGGGCTTATTGCAAGGGCACAGAAGCTGGGCAAAGCTGAGCAGCTTCCAAGGTTGATGGACGCTCAACTGACGCTGGCAAGGGTCAGTCATTTCAACTTGCCACTGCTAAATTTTGCGACAATAGCCAGGTGCCACGTCAGGTCAGTGTGATATTTGCAGGGCGACGCTGAAACAGCAAGGCGAAGCTTAGAAGATGCTATTGAACTCAAAGATAACGGCAGACAGAACATTGCTGCCAGACTAGCCCTAGCCAACCTCCTGTTTGTCCAGACAAAGTATGGTCCTGCCTTAGAGAGGTGCGATCATGCCTGATGCACGCATTTGTATCTTTCGTTCATATATTGCATGCGTCTTGACAGCTTTGGAGCATGAGCAGCAGCTTGCAAGTCTCAATATATATTGTTGGTAGTAGATGCTTGTGTCGGCGTATGCACAGTGACGTTCCAAAGGTAGGGCACCCCTGGTTAACCTGGATCATGAGCATTACGGTCTAATTCAGCGCAATACTGAACAGCGATGGCACGTAAGCTTGCGTGGAACCCTTGTGATCATCCAAAGATGTTCATGACTTCCTAAAAAAGGGCCGCAACCACTGTTTGCACCACATTATGGCATTGCGTAAGTTGCATTGAAGGCAGTGAAGCTTTGGCGGGCCTCAACTGCAGCCTTAACCTTAACAAGTAATTCCTGACGTGGCATATGCAGATGAATGTACACGCTCAGCACGTAGATCCTGGCTGCAATCCTGCTGTGGCTGGCATAGCTTCTGACCAGATGCTGTTTGTTGACAGGTATCAAGAGGCTGTCCGTATGCATCCTGGTTGCCCAGCAGAAGTGCGGTTGGGTCTGGCTGCTTGCTACTTCAGATTAGGGCAGCTAGAAAGGGCCAAGAGAGCATATGAAAGAGTGGTGCAGCTCAGCCCCAGCTGTGCGGAAGCATTGTATGGTTTGGCTGTCCTTCGCTTCAGCTCCTCTCAGGGAGAGTCTGCTAAGGCGGTGAGCAGATTTTTGCAGATCTTGAGACCATTTCCTGCAGTGCAGCTGAGCATGGTGGTACTCTTCCAAGTCTTGCATTCATAAGCTTGTATTGGAGCTTGATGCACAGCATGTACACTGCACACCCATCGAATTATTGATTTCCGTGATTCTGCAGAGCTACAGAGAGGGTCTTCAACTGCTTTGCCAGGCATACGACAGTGACCCAAGAAACCCAGCAGTGCTGAATCTGTTGGCACATTACTGCCTCACACGCAAGGAGTATTCTAAGGTAATGACTGATGTCATCTTTCTTGTTGGGTCTCCCTTCTACAACTTGTCAGCATGTAGATACTCCTTATGTACTAGCATATGAATACCCTGTAGCATGGGTCAACAGGCCATGCATAGCCCTTTCCTGTGACCCCGTAGGTCAAGCGGTTAGCCCAGAGTGCTCTGAGCTCTGGTGTTGACAACCAGAACAGAGCACAGAGCTACCTGGTGCTGGCAAGAGCTTGCCATGCAGATGGCCAGATACAGGATGCTGTCAACTACTATTCTCAGGCAAGCAACATGCTCTATGTCTCATGCTACTACCACCAACTGCATGTGCATGTCACCTGCCAATTGTCGCATTCTTCATTCTCCCTAAGCCTGGATTGGGAGACGACTAGTGAGTGCTTGCACCACAACCAAGGCATCTCTGCATGCAGCAATGCATTGTCTGCACATCCCTTGCATCGTCAGACAATGCAGTGCATTATGCTGTAGATAGTATCTTCAGCTTGGCTGTTCCTTCAGGCCCACTCTTTGGACAGCAGCCTGCCATTAGCCAAGCTAGGACTGGCCCAGATAGACCTGATCCGTAACGAGCATACAAATGCCATCAGTCTGCTGGAGAGCACCCTGCAAGATGTTTCTGGCTGGATGGATGCACTCAAGGTACACCAGCTTCCACATGTGACTGCAAGTGTGAGAGCACCTGTGGTAGCTTCATTTAAGTCAGGACTCACCACCAAGCTTGGCTTGAGTAGCATCATATGCGATACAAAGCTGGGGTACGCAGGTAGGGGTACTCACAAACATGTATGTCTGCTGTGCAAATACTGCAGTTGCTGCTTGCAGCATTGCTAAAGAGGATTGCAGGATTCCTTCAACACCACAAAACCACTCTGTAACAAGCTCTGGACAGCTAAGCCTAGATTTTGTGGGTTGTTGCATGCAGATCTTGGGGAACCTGTACCCTCACAACCCGGGCAAAGCACACAAGGCGGTAAGCCACTTCAAGGACGCAGCAAGCAGGAGTGACAAAGATCCTGAGGTCTGGGAGATGCTGGGAGAGCTGCTGGCTGCCACAGACCCTTCAGGTCATATCACAACCCTTTTGCGGCCTTCTCATTCTTAGTGGTCCCCTGTTTGCGCTTTGGCCTTGGCAGCTTCCTGTTAGCCCTATCACTTGTTCCGTACCAACACTGCCTTCAGCGCCTCATAAGCACTGCTTCAACAACATTGTGTTGCTCTACCATATCCTCAGATGCAGACGTTGTTTCCGACACTTTGTGAACAATGGATCCAGATGCAGTTGCATGCTGTTGGGTGTGCCTTGACACTGGTGCCGTTCAGTGTGTTGCTCTTCTCTCTGCCTCCAAACATCAACCATGCAGTTGGATCTGTGCAGCAGCCGCAAAGCTCCCTATTTCACGCTGCATCAGCAATCGATGTACATCCTGCGCCAGGCATTGCCACTGCAAATGCTGCCAATCCACCTCAGCTTGGTCTGCGGTGTCAACAGTACACTTTCAGGCTTTCAGATGACCGTCACTCACTAGCTTCCTTCTTAAATTGATATGACTATGTGGTGAAGACTTGTGACTGTTGCTCAGGTGCTTTGAAGGCATACAAGAAGAGCCTGGAGCTACACAGACAGCTTGCACAGGGCGCACCTCAGGAGAATGGGCATTCATCAGGGGCCGCCAAAGTACCTTCTAGGCTGCTGAACAATGCTGCCGTCGTCCACATGGCTTGCGGCAGACAAAGGGAAGCACTGAACCTAGCTGTGGAGGCCTCACAGGTATTATATGGCCCCTAGTCACTGCTCACTCAGGCAGTGGCCTTCTGGTGTTGACCATTCTGTATCAGTGTTGCAAATTGAAGGGTAGTGGATATGTTGCGGCCTATCGGTATGTGTTTTGACCTCGTACAGTTGTGCATGTTGCCATCTGTCTGACTGTTAGTACCGCCAAAGATGGTTTGCACAGCAGAGCGGTTGCAGAACTTGCATGACAGCAGCAACTGACTGCAGCAATTGATGTGTGCATTGTTTTGCAGTCTGGAGGTGGGCAAGTGAATGGGCTGACTCTGGGGTACAATGTTGCCCGACTTCATGAGGCCAACGGGGAGTCAAAGCAGGCTCAGACCTTTTATTCGGTCTGTCAGCCTTCCCACCAGCTCCATGGGTGTATTTACATGCCCTGCTGCCTCTTGTCGCTCCTGTCCTTTCTGTTTACGCGTCTGACTGTCTGTGCATAAGGAACTGTCACTGCAGCGATTGTGCTCTTCCCTGTTGGAACTGCATCGGCGCGCATATGCATGCAAGTCAAGAGAACCTGCTTGGCCTGTCTGATGTCTCTGTATCAAGGAGGATAAACATGCAGGATATTGTATCAGATTTTCCAGACTACTTGGATGCCTATATGCGTCTGGCATGCATTGAGAGGAAGCAAGGCAACCTGAAGAAGGCCATTGAGTGGGCAGAGAAGGGCGTGGACAGGGCAGAAGCCTGCAGCAAGGGCTCTTCCAGCCACAGTGACCTGCTTGCCATGACAGGTCAGTTTTGTGGTGTCTGTCAGTGTGTGTGACCTGCAGGAGGCGCAGGTATGCACATTTGTTTGTTTTGTGCATCATACTTGTCTTCCTAAGCACATGCGCTCAACACCATCAACTTTGCATTTCTTTGTTGAGCACAGCGCTCGACTTGCTGCTTAATGATCTGCATTCAGCAAGGTGGCTGTCACCATATTCTCCTTGGAAGATCAATCTCTACATGCTGATCATTGATACTGTTTGACCTTTTGCACAGCCAAGTTTGCACGATCCTGCTGCCATACATGTCTGCACCTCAACGTCAGCATCTTACAATACCATAGCAGCAAAAGCATACTACAGATCAGTGTAGTCATCAGTGCAGACAGTGCTTGCCAATATGTGCAGGTCAGCTGTATTTAGACAGGGAAGATTTTGATGAGGCCAAGGAATACATCAACAAGGTGCTGCAGCTGTCTCCTGGTCAGCATGACTCCTATGCCCTGCTGCTCAAGGCTGTGCTCAACCTCAAAACGGGTCAGTTCCATGTGGATAAGCACACAGCCAAGGGGGGTGACGCACGGGGCAGGGGTGACCCCAAGGCTGCAGAGACCATGCAGAAGATCCATGACTGCTTCTTCAAGGCTCTGCAGCACTTCAGTGCTGTGCTGCGCAAGGACCAGCACAACATCTACGCTGCTAATGGTGTCGCGGCTGTGCTGGCTGAGAAAGGCAATCTTATGCAAGCTAGGGAAATCTTCACCTCGGTCAGTGCGGTTCTGCCTCACCATGCTGCTGACTGTACTGTATGAACAGTCAAAGTTTCACGCGGAACACTGCCAAGTGCCACCACAAAGACCTCAAAGCATGCATGTCACTCAGCGGACCAGTTTGTCGTCACATCTGCCTGCTTTTGTGTGTAAAAAGAATTTGCATGATATTTGCATCAGCTGATATTCATGTTGCCTGCTGGATGCATTACTCTTATAGTGGCAAGTCTCCATTGCTGCTTCTGCATTCTGGTGCCAGCATGCTGTGTCACTATGCTTGTCTCTATCGCATCATTTCTGGTAGGGCTGCATGCTGAGGCGCCTATAAGGTGTTGATCAGAAGCACATCTGAGTCTTAAAAGCATGCCTTTTGCTGCCTCCCAGGTGCAGGAAGCTGCCAGTGCCTGTGTTGACTGGCTGCACCTACCAGATGTGGCCATCAACCTGGCAAACCTGTACCTAGCACAGCGTCAGATCCCTGCAGCCATCCAGCTGTACACCACAACTCTGCAGAAGCACTACAAGAACAACTCCACCATCATGCTGTACCTGGCCAGAGCTCTGTATGATGACAACAAGAACAGCCAAGCCAAGCGAGTTCTGCTGAAGGCCATCCACCTGCAGCCGACACAGACTCTGCTGCGCTTCAACTCTGCTGTCACCATGCAGGTCCACTCCTTTGCATGTGCTGTGAACATACCCCTTTGCTTTCAGCATGCGTTTGACAAGTGCTTGCATGCCAGGCATTGTTTGTTACAGGCTTGGCTGACCTTGTTCTGCAGTCAGGGCCTGACCTGTTTGACTGTGTCATGAACATGCCACTGTGTCTGCCATGCAAGTCATCACAGTCATGCAGCAGGCACACAGGCTACTGTGCCGTCAATCAATTGGCTTGCGTGTTCCCAACATCAGTCACATATACTGCCCTTCGTGTGGCCTTTGAGGGCGTGGGTAGTCAGGGTTTGCACCCAAATTTCAAACCCAAAAACCCTCCTCAGCTTGAAGGGTGCTCAGTGCTGACGTGACTTTCTTTATGCAGAAAGACTCGGAGAACACCTTCAAGGCTGAGAGGCCGGCTGGGGATCCCAACAAGCTGGCGGAGTATGAGCGGGCGCTGCAGGAGCTGAAGGCTGCCTACACGCTGTTTGCACGCCTCTTGCAGCTGGACCGCCGCCACAACCCCATTGACATCAAGAAGCTGCAGACTCACAAACAGTACTGCGAGAAAGCCTTTGCTCAAGCAGAGGTATTCAGCACCCACACTTGACGGACGTCTTGGAACACTATTGTCTGCACTGTTGGCGATCATTTGCCACATCTGTGTTCAGTGTCTCATCTGATGCTTCTACGCTGCCCAAAAAAACAATTCAAGCATTTTTCATGGCCTTGACAACCGTTGGGCACCATACACAAAGGGCTGAATTGGCCAAGCATTGCTGTAGCACAAGTAAGAGGGGATCCTTGCGGCTCTACACCAGAGCAGTCATTGCACAACCGCTTGTACAAGGCTGCAGATTGATATAACAACCAAGTCAGCGTTGATCTGTGCTTGATGCACTTACAGACTTCTGTGGATTGTTCAGAAAAAGCTGGAGAGCGCACACCGCGAGGCCCAGGTGCTGGAGATCAAGCGGCAAGGCCAGATGAAGGCCCTTGAGGCTCAGCGAGCCAAGAAGGAGGTCTGCCTCTGCCTCCTTGCCTTCTTACCGTACATTGCCTGCATTGACTGTCTGCTTTGTATGGCTGCGGCTGCTGGACCAGAATGCCCATGCACCCAGACCACCCTTGTCATTCTGTCATGTGTTTCTAGAGTCTCAAAGAGCGTCCTCGGCAGTGACTCACATGCATCTGTCATCTGATGGAACAGGTCCAGCATGATTGGCTTTGGATACATGCACATACTGTTCCGCATGCTGCATGCTCCTTGTGTTTTGCCCCCAGCAGGGCAGGCACCATACCACACCCTGTGTCTGCTGTCAAATAAGGCAGGCTCATTTGTGTGATGTGATTGTTGGCACGTGAGCCCTGCAGTGCTGAGAAGCTTTGCTTGGGCGCAGGCTGAGTCAGTGCGCAAAGCAGAGGAGGAGCGCATGAAGCGGGAAGCCAAAGAGGCCCTGCTGAGGGCCAACAAGGAGCGCTTGGATCGCCTTCAAGCTGCCTGGAAGGAGGACCAGCAGCTCAAGGAGGTACAAAAAACACGTAGCTTTTGCTTGTACAAGCAGTACACTGTTGATCGTTGTCGTTTGTGGCTACCTTCTGGCCATGGCCTCAAAGTGTCATCCACTGGCAGCAGCTCAGCTTGCATGCCTGACAGCGACAGTTTGTTTCAGGTCATGCATAACCCTTCACAGTATACCCTAGCTGCGCAGATGGTTTTGCATGCTGGGCAGCATGATAGCTGTGGTAACAGCCTGCAGGATGATGGGCTTGTAGCAGTTTGGAGCTTTAGAAGTGATGGCATTTGATACCGTGTTGGGCTCACAAGTAAAAAGATTGCCAGGATCTCAAAAGGAAATGGCTGTCCTCCCAGAATGCAGCAGATTTGTGGTTACGAGAAAGATAGCTCCAAACACAGTGTTGCTTGCCTGCAGGCCGCACAGCAGGGGGACGCCACAAAGGTGGACAAGCGAAGAAAGAAGAAGCAGAAGGAGCAGGCCGAGGATGAGGCTTTCCTGGACAATGAACAGGATGATGGCGAGTATGAGCAGGGCAAATCAGGTCAGCCTTCTGTGTGCATATGCCTGTCTGCTGGAACCCTCAACCCTCAATAACAGCAACTTTGTCCCACCACTGACTGCACTACCACTGCTGGGCTTTGTCACAGAATTACTGTACACTTTGTCAGCTGTACCTTTTGCAATACCATCTCGGTTCATTGATTGTGCAATTTAGCCTTTCGTTGCTGGCGTCCGTACCTGCTATAGCTTGAGCAGGTCTGTTTAGCACACCCTTGCACCAGTACGTTTTGTTTTGCTGAAAGTTGGCGCCCACGCAGATGATGAACCCGAGCCTGAGCATAGTGAGGATGCTCACCGCAAGCTGGCTGCCACTGGCCTAGAAAGTGATGAGGAAGAAGGAGGGGCTGGTGAGGCATCCGGGTATGACACCGACGAGAATCAGGCAGATGCACCCCCGGCAGGTTCACAGCAACCCCATGGAGAGGACGCCGAGCTGGCAGCAGCTGGAGCTGTTAAAGGCGGCAAGAAGAAGCAGAAACAATCAAGGTCAAGGAGCAAAAGCAGGGAGAGGGATACTAAAGGCACGCCCCGGCTCAAGAAGAGACAAAGAGAGCCAGGTCGGTCAGCCCAATGTGGACCATGTCGAGACAAGCCTGTGCTGTTTTGAGGGCCCATCTTCACCTTTGCTGTGTCTTGTGTGACAAATCACCAACAAGCAGACAGACAGACAAATGTGCTGGACATTGATGGGCAAATCTTGTATGCAATGTGATTGTGTGTTATGTTGGTTGATGATGCTTGCGTGCTATCAAGTTCTTGTGTCATGGCAACACATTGCTCATGAAGTTGCCCATTCGCTGCTGCAGAAGCTGATGACACAGCGCCAACCACTAGTGCTCCAGCAGATGCCACAGATGCTCTTGACAACGTTGATGATGACACCGAAGCAGCTCCGCCCCGGAAGAGCAGAAAAGCTGCTGTCTTTGACTCTGATGAAGAGGCAGAGGATATTGAAGCAGCTGGGGACCCTGATGCTGTGCAGCCAGAACCTGCGTCTGGTAGTGGTGATGTCAACATGGCTGAGGTTTTTGGCAGTGATGATGATGAGTAGTGAATATAGCTCACAGCTGAAGAGTTTTTGAGTGATGTCCTTTAGCACTCCTTCACTTCCCACTCTCGTGTCTTTTGTTGCAAAAGATTGGCAGGAAGGCAACGAAACCACTCTTCCAGAGCATTTGTTGTGGTGCCTTGACAGTCCAATTGGCACCTTTCAGCAGTTTTAATGCGACAGGAAGCATGACATGTTCACGCCTTGATTATGTTGTTGGAGGCTTGTGCGCATTGGCATGACAGCGATGGAATTTATGGGATTTATCTGCATCATCCTGCTCAGTCATGACATTTGCCTTTATGCTGTGACCACTTGAGATTTACAGCCATAGGTCAGCATGATGACTGTTTTCTATCAGCTTGTCCCTCGAGTTGCATTGTGTGCAAAAGTTGACCTGACTGCTTTTTATATCTGTCTGACTTCTCTGATGCTGTATGCTACCACACTTGATCTCATTGGGTTGCACCACTTACATTAAGCATGCCTAGTATGGCTCATTGTTGCTGCTGGTCAGCGACGTATCAGAGACGAATGCAGGCATGTTAATGTGTTCATTTGCTTTGCTTCATTGCCAAGACATTAGGGGAGAATTTTGTTCATTTCAAGGGCCCAAACCGGTATGGATTTTGTTGGATTGCTAGGAACACAGGGACAAAGAAAGAGCTTCGTCTTTTCCTTCTTCAAGGCTATCGACCAATACGACCCAGAGCAGCGTCTGTCTTCGGGTTTGCTGTGTAGTTCTGCAGAAAATATATAACATGTCTAATTGACAGCTTGAAAGTGAAGGTAGACTTCGACATTGCACAATGTGGCATAGCTGCTGCATCTCACCTGGACATTGACAAGGGTCTCATCGATAATTGTCTGGAGACCTCGAAGGTCTTTGATGTACAACATGCGCAGGATAGTGGCTGCTACATCTGTTTTTTTATCTGCAACATAGCAGACAGGTTTATGTCTTGCCCAGCGTCAAGCGAAGCCAAGCTTGGAGCTGATGTCGCTCAGACACCTAGGTGAGGCTCACAGAGTCCGTCAACCATCTATGAGTGATCTGCAGTGATATTTATGATCACACCCACCTCCTGTAGTGAAGCCTAGAGGAAATTTTTCAACATCTAGGTGGGACAGCTGCGTTGCAGCTTCTCTAGCTGCTTTGCTGAGCTGTGAGTCCTCCAGGGCAGGTAGCAACTGGTCAGATACCATGTTTCTGGCTGCCTGCAAGTGTCACAAATCACATACTTTTAGGTCAGCACATCTGATTGCAGTGGCCTCAGAGCACTCGAGGCTGCAACACATGATTGAATGATTGTAGAATACTTGAGCACCATGACAACAAGTACAAGTCCTCGTGACACAGCACATGCAAGCTCTTGTGCATACTTGCCTGCAATGACTCCATTGGTGCATCTGTATCATCCAGCTGCAGCTGCTTGAGCAGGTGTTGAGTGGCTTCTGAAGTTTGTGGGTCATCAACTGTGTGGGAACACAGCTACACCTCGGTAAACTCACAAGCAAAATGGTAAGCAGCAAAAGAGCACAGTGGCCTTACTGTCTGTGTAGACATGCTGTTCTTGCTGGGAATTTAAGAGAGCAGGCTTCTGTCTATTCTGTGATGGTGCAGCTGTGTTAAACTTGTCGGCTGCAATTGTGGGGATCAAGTCAGCAGTGTTTGCTTGCAGTTGAAGTATAACAATGCTCAATAAACTCACCTTGGTCCTGATACTCCAAGCTGATGGCGTAGCTCAGCAACCAGTCCAGAACTGCGGCTTTTGAGCTGGCCTCAAAAGCCATTGGACATTGCACATCTTCCACATACTGCACTGGAAGTTGACAGCACTTCAAGGCTGCCTGGTTCACGACTCCAAGCAAAGACTCGACTGTGTCTGACCTTCCGGAAAACGCCATCCCAAGAGGAGTTGTTAATGTCAGATAAAGCCTTGCGATCTTCGATGCTGTATTGACGCACCTGCGCAAAGGTCCGAGCTCTAAAGCCGGGACGAGGCTGTGCATGCTTTGACCTTGTGCATGCTGTCACTCACTGACGAGCATCATGTGACGCTCTACCTTTGTGTTCTCGAGCCACACTATAAGCGACGCAAAGTTCACATCGTCTTCAATGAGATTCTTGCTGGGTTTGGGATACTTCAAAGCTTTCAATAGCAAGTCTCGATGGTGCATGCGTGCAGAAGGCAGTACTGACGGCTCACGATAGCTGCCGACCAGTGGAGTGCTCCTGGCAATGTACGCACAATGCGCTGCTCACCGAAGGCACAAAGATGTTCTTCCAGGCATTGCTTTGTCAGACATGCAGTTTGACTCTCTGAAGTCAACGCTGTGGACAGGGTCGGGCCAAGGGCATGCCTTGTTGCCCTTGCAGTGCAGTGTGCAAGCCAGATTTTTGATCGCATCTGTTTGTTTGCTGGAAGTTTGCTACACGGTAGCAAAACAGCGCAGACTTTGCAGTGCTCACGAGCTACGAATACTTAGTGCTGGGCAAACGTTTACCGGAAATCGGCATGTTGTCATCTTTGCGGAATGGCTCTAAGACATTGAGCGCATGCTCGAAGGGTCAGTCAAAAGCTGCTGGAGATCGAATTTAGCAAGTTGGCAAACTTTGATGCTATCCGTTGTCTGTGCAGTCGACTGGAGCTCAGCTCTTGCAGCATCTGCTCAGCAGGCTCCAGGCACTGTTGGCACTCCTTACCAACACATCACCAGCTTGTTGAGCCTTAGAAACTTCACCACAGAGCAAAGAGGAACCACTGTATTGTGTGTGCGCAAACATGACAAGGTAATGCATCCCATAGTCGAACGGGTGTGCCGTCCTGCTGCAACTCAGCATTTTCCACACGCAGGTGGTTATCATGGCTGATGGACAAGTCACCCGGGGCAATGAAATTGTGAAACCTAATGTCAAGAAAGTCCGAAAATTGAATGACTCTGTCATTGGAGGATTTGCGGGTGTGCTGAACAATTGGTTGATAAGATTTGGAAACCACCTGGTTATCCTTGTGGAACTTATACAACATGTACACATTCATGTGATACAGGTGCTACTGCGGATGCTTTCACGTTATTTGAGAGGTTGGAAATGCAGCTGGAACAACATCCAGGTGAACCAGTTTAATGACCTTTTCATGATGCTGTCTTTTTGCTGCGTCATGACAGACCCTGACATGCATCACACTCTGACAAACTGTCTCAATTTTGCAGGGCAGCTGACACGTGCTGCAGTTGAACTTGCAAAACTTTGGCGGACAGACAAGTACTTGCGAAAGCTGGATGTAAGTTTCGCTTCTGAATTGTGCAGAAGACAGCATTATGTTGTGTTTAGTCTGATCGTACTGAATTTTTCCAGGCTGTGATGGTTGTGGCAGATGACAAGCAAAGCCTTACCATCACAGGCAATGGAGATGTGCTAGAGCCCCATGATGGCATCATTGGTATGTCGACAGCATTGCTTACATTGCTCCTGCAGTCGCAACAACTGATAGGGCTTGCTAAGTTCTAAACTTCTGCTGTTGTTCTGCAGCTATTGGTTCAGGAGGCTCATATGCATTGGCAGCTTCAAGGGCATTGATAGAGATACCAGAACTCACTGCGATAGAGGTTGCCAAGAAGGCAATGACCATTGCAGCAGACACATGTATTTACACAAATCACCACAGAGACTCTGGATTCAAAACAAGAGCTAGAAGATTGATGTGACAATGGATTGATGAACGGTGCACAAATGTTTCCATGCAAGTTGTGGTAGAGGTCTTAGCCACCTGTGGCCCAATCTAGACTGGGGGTTTCCAGCCCTGGCATCAAATGAGGTCTTCAGTGCTATTTTGACACTGTGGCTAGAAGCACAAGTCCAGTGTGGGGAAGCAATGCTGTCACTGCTGCAACCGTGACATCTTCTGCCGTGTCGAGCTCATTGTTGAAAATCAAATAAATGGTCATGCCTCTGACTTGAGATCTTGGATGACGATCAACACAAATTCTGCATCTGCAAGGTGAAGTAACATAAATACACAGACTTTCTACTCCGCAAATAGACTGCTAAGTGGCATCATTGCTTACGTGGGGCAACCATAATCTCCTGCTTCATGGAGCGGATGCGCAGAAACTCCAAGTCGTTCTACAGCCACAGCCAAATGTCAGTATTGACCACATATGATAAGGCTGCTGATGGCAGCAGCAGCAATTCGCCAAAAGACAGGCTTGAGCTGCACCAATGTCACTGTACCAATGTGCTTGAAGCTGTCTCCACATTCGAGTTTCAGCTGCTCACCTGAGGATCAAGGTCACGCACCATGTTTCTGGCCAAATTTGCCAGCTGTGGTATCAAGTGTGAGTGAAGCTCGGCGATTTCTGGCTGCACTTGCAGTTTACAGTTTTGGTCCTCATTAGAATGGCTTTCAAGCAAGTGCCTTTGTGCAAGACAAATACCTCACAGGTGGTTTTTAGTATCACACCGTCCTTGTTGACAACTATGCATCCCAGTACACCCTGCGTGCACGTTCCAGATGCTGTTCCCGTTCCCGGAACCTTTGACTGCCCTTTGCATCATGTTTACACAGATTTACCTTGTGGGAGCTGATGCGCTGCAAAGAGGACTCTACATCAGACTGCGCCAGGCAGAACAGAGGTCTTGCATAGTCTTAACGATACAACCCTCATGCAGGCACGTAACTGCAAGTTCACCATTGCGCCAGGCTAGACCCAGCAGCAACCCACTGCAATGGTGGAGGGACTCTCAAGTACACTCAGGAGCTGAAGTTGTCTTGTGGCAAGCTAAAGGGTGCTGTAGAATTCAGTGAAAGGGTCGACCTCACGCAATTTGACAGATGTTGCTTGTCCAGTGTCGAGTAGCGCGTTGGCACCGGAAGGAATTGACAATCGAAATCAACCTGTCGCAGCTTGGTACAAAGCTTCAAAGTTCACAGATTCTAAATCAGGTGTTTGAGAGTGTTATTTATCCAGGTGCTTGGTGTGTGTGATGCAGCTCCGCATGCGCATGCGCATTTGCTGCGGGGCGTTTGCTGTAACAGTGAGGCATGATGGCTTGCGCGCTATCTCTTATCTAGTACAGTGCTGGCTGTGCACTCAGAATTGCCTTGTAAGTTTGTAAAACGAAACCAAAAGTAGCTTCGAGCTGACAGAAGGGCATAGTGCTATATCAAGGGCCTACTACGTGATAGCAGAAATATCACTACATTGCGCACCTAAATTGTAGTATGGCACGGATTCTGCACTCGAAATACAGGAGCAATAATTTACATACTGCAGCATCGCATGAAGAAAAAGTTTTGCTGAAGTCTGAGCTGGATACATGTAGACATTACCGTGAAGTACAATGTATGTAGTATCAGGGAGACCCAATGCAAGGAATATGTGACTAGCAGCAAGCTGCGTCAGCTGTCCAACAAACAGGCTACACATAGGGGTCCAACTATGACTATGACTGGGCAACCCTGCTGTACTACTGTACAAAGGATGCACAATTGCTCCCTGCTATTGCTACAGCGCATTGTGACAGTCTAGGCCTTCAGGCCAGGACTCAACTAAAACTTCCAGTGCTTTCTACCCAAAAGTGTTTTCCCCACTGTAGGTGATGTACAAGAAGCCATCCTCGTCTTTGTGGTCATCATACACCTCTGACATCAGTGCAGCTGTGGATAACACAATTTCATTAGCTCTTGATCATTATACCACGCGGACACTGTACAGTGTGTCCCCAAAGATGGCAATCAACTGTGAATGTGCTTACCTGTGGGAGGCAGCACGTTCTTGACAAACATGAAAATGGCTTTCTCCGGGCTCACTTTGATCCTCTTGCGGATAACATACACAAATTGTCCTACTGTCAAATCTCCTGGAACCAAATACCTGCAGAATGAACATCACTTGACTGTATGCAATGACTATGGACATGCACAGAGGGAGAGGTCACAAGAACCGGTCTCACTTCTTCTTGTCGATGTCAGGGATCTCACTCCGCTCAGCCTTTTCCACAATGACCTGCGTGACAGACACTAGATAACGGCTCTGTTGCGCCTTGAATCGTTGCTCAGACTGAGGTGGCACTCACCGGAATTCTGTCGGGATATTTGTCACGAATTCTTTGGGCTTCCGCCTGACGCTTTTCTGCACACAGCCCGTCGTTGGTATCTGTCTGCCCAGCCCAATAAAACTTAGTCTAACACGCAAGACAACTGGGCAGATCATCAAAAGCTCACCAAGTGGGTGCTCCTCCTTGAAGGTCCTCTGTCGCCCGCTCATTTCCAATAGAAAGCCTGTCAAGATCTAAAGCTCTAGTACGTTCTGACAAGCAAGACAAGCTTGCAACGAGCAGCTCCAGCAATGATTCTGTGGCTATGAGATCTGCTGCCTGAAGACGAGGCCTGCTGGGGTGTCGTGCGGAGAGGTCACAAGATCAACATCTTCCGAGAGTCTTGTGCACATTCACTACTTCAGAATCCTCGACCTCACGCGCGGGCCGTAGTACGTAGTACGCCGTATACGCTCGCCGTGAAAGATAGCTGGCATGCATGACAAAGCCCACATGTGCAGTTTCGGGAATTGGCCATCGGATTCATACCAAGCCAACAAGCGTATCCTTGATAGATTGGATCTCAGATACACGTCCCCAAGGATGCACTGCAGAGCCCGGTGAAATGCCTGGATCAAGGTATTGTGTCAGATACAGTATGCAGTCATGCAAGGCTGTGTTAGGCTGCGCAATGCACTGAAATGCCTTGAAATGCATCTCGGAGGCTATGTTTACAGTCAAGTAGAGCTGCTGACGTCGAAAGCTGCTGAGAAACAATTGTAGCGTCTGCTGCTGACTGTTAGGTCGAGGCTGACAGTCCAGACGGCCGGCCACGAGCTCAAGCACAACGGATGTAGAGCTGAGATTGGAGGTCGTGTCAGTGCATATACCTATATCAACAGAATAAGAAGCCCAACAAGCGTATACATGTCTGTGAAGGAGAAGGGACACGTGTAACAGGCAGGTAGACATGATGCTATAGCCTGCCGTAGACTGTGCCGTTAAATGTGACCTACTGCTAGCTGGCAAATGGATGTACTTGCAGATTGTTTGTTGCTGTATTCACATGCCAATGTACAATCCTTCGCCTGTCCAATCGCACTGTTCCGAGTGCGTCTAGAAGGATGTCCACAGGCCCTTGGACATTCTCCTATGCCATCGCAATTATGGAGAGGGCCCTGCGTGATTGTGGCTGCATGAGCCACATATGGCACGCATCAAGAGCATTGCATGCAAAAACAGTTTCCCTGCTACCATGATTACTCTGCTGATATAGGTATAACCACTTACACAACCTCCAATCTCAGCTGTACATGCGTTGTGCTTGCGCTTGTGGCCGTCGGCACTGTCAGCCTCGCCCCAACAGTCAGCAACAAACGCCATGTTTATTGTCTCAGCAGCTTTTCAGTCAGCGACTCTACTCTCCATGACTGTAAATATAGCCTCCGAGGTGCATTTCAATGCATTGCGCAGCCTAACACAACCTTGCTTGACTGCATACTGTATCAGATGCAGTACGTCTATGATCCAGGCATTTTACCAAGCTCTGCAAACTAGTGTATCCTTGGGAAAGTGTATCTGAGATCCAATCTATCAAGGAAACAGTTTCCCTGATAATCGCCTGCGGGTAGTAATAAGGGTAGTAAGGCATCACATGCCAGATGACACGGCAAGGACTTTGGACTTGCAGCAACTGTGGACAGCAGGAGAGTGATCTGAGTGCACAATGTACCTGGGTATCACTCGAGTGGGCTCCCTTAGCGTTGCTGATGCTGAGAGCGCCCAGCCGTCCACCAGCGGACGTCCGGTTGATGATCGCGTTGACTCCCTCATAAGCAGAATACGTCCTGCGAGACATAGCGAGGAAAGACGGTATCGAGTGGCACAGTATGTCAGCGGTGTCATTACAAGGTGCTTTTCCGCGGATCAGGAGGTGTGGCACGAAAGGCCCAGTTTGGCTGTCTGGTATGTCTGAGAGGATGTGTCAAAGCTTTTGTAAATACAGGTGCAAGCGTTCATGTTTGGCTCTGTGCCTCTGAAAACTTACCTGCCAGACGGAGACATTGACCTTTCTGTCTTCCAGTCAAGCGGCAGTTCCCTGCGCGACACATGGACAACCAAACTGTGTTCGGTACTGGAAGATGAGCAGCGCGACCCTTATTCATCATTCAGAGTCAGGGACGTGCAAATCATTCATGCTGAGGTACAGCATTGAATTTGCACCGCAAAGTTGTGCAAATTGGTTCCACTAGTTTGGCTCCAGTGTTGGACCAGTGGTAGACTTTTGCAGGTCAAGCTTCTCAAGTGTTTAGTGGACAACATTGTGGTTGACATCTCCTTTGAAACACTTGGAGGCTTGTGCACAGTGGCCTTTCTGGAATCAATTGACAGGCACATTCAGGGAAATCACCTGTTCAAGAGGAGCGTCATCTTGGTAAGCAAGCACGACAACAATGTTTGTGCAGCAAGCAGCCTTTTCTGTCCTGATTTGTGCAAGCTTGCACCGTAGGTAAAAGCCTGGTGCTACTATGAGAGTCGTCTACTTGGTGCACATCATGGACTCATTTCTACCTATGCCCTTGAAACAATGGTACTGTACATATTTAATGTACACCACAGAGAGCTGAACTCGCCTTGTCAGGTTAGCAGTCATTGCTGAGAGCTTTGCAACTACCAGCTGAGACATGTTTTCATTGGCTACTGGTAGATTGCTTAAAAGAAGCGCAGCCATGCTGTTCTGCGTTCTACCAGGTGTTACACAAGTTTCTGGAGGTTTTCAGCGAGTTTGACTGGGACAAGTACTGCCTTAGCTTACAAGGCCCAATTGTGCTGTCAAGTTTCCCAGACCCAAGAGGCAAGTACTGCTTAGCTGCATGTTTGCTTGTCATCTGTCATGCCAGCCAAGGCAATCATGCGTATGCTTGAGGGGAGTTGCTAAGAATTGCAACCTTTCTGTGAGCCTGACTGTAAGTCAAGCAAAACAGTTAGCATCAGGGTGCAAACCCCAGCAACTCAGGGAACACAGCAGCTTGCTTGCATTTAAATGCTCTTTGGGTGTAAGCACAGATGCTATCTGTGCACATGCCTGGTGGAAATCGAAGCTGTGGATGTCTCCCAGTGTAAGGATACATCTTCTTTGACATCCTGCTATGCTTCAAGCGGCATCAGCTGCTCAATGGTTTTGTGCAATCCCTGATGAAACGCAGCAAAATCTGACATTGAACTCACTTGCTACAGTGGAGCATCCACCAGAAGTGCACGAGGATAGCTTGCTGCTGAGTGAAGATTTCACAGATGAGATGATGGAGATGTACAGCCCGACACGCCAGAAGCCAAGCTCAGACAGCAAGCCAGTTGTGTCACAGGGTAGCAGAAGCTTTCCTGTCAAGTTCTTGAACATCACGGACCCCTTGCTGCCCAGCAACAACCTGGGGCGCAGCGTCAGCAAGGCCAGCTTTGCCAGAATCAGGAAAGCATTGGCACATGGTGCTCAGACCTTGACAAGCATTGTTGGAAAGGTGTGACCTGATGATAAGCTGGAGAACGATGACCTGTACTCACGGTCTGAGCAAAGCATGGTTTGTGCTGCATATTGCGCATTGAACAGCTGCCGTCCATGAATCTGCTATATTTTGCAGCTGTTTTGGATGCTCTGTGTGTGAATTGCATCTTACACCGCATTTCATACAAGGTGTTCTGCTTGTTAGCATTTGTGTGACATACACTCAGCTGCGTATGCTGACATTTCCCTCTGCCTGGCACAGGATGAAGAGAGTGCTGTGCCAGCGATTGACAAGTTCTTCAAGAACACATGGAATGCTCAGAGACCCATGCCCAAGGCCCCGCCACAGGGCACCCCCCACCAACCCCCTGCCAGCTGGCAAGGCAACAAACCAATGTATGGGTATGGTTCCCCTGTCATCCCTCCAGAGCATCTGCAGTACTGGCAGCAGTACCAACAGCAGCGCATGCTGCACCACCTCCAGCAGCAGCAGCAACACCACTACCAGCAACAGGTCCAGCATGCTGCTAGGCACCAGCAGCGTGGCGACCAACAGCCTCTGCCTGCATCTGCAGCTCTGCCCTCTCATGCCCAGTACAACCTGCAGCAGCTGCAACAGCAGCCAAGCCAGCGTCAGCGGCCTGCCATGATGCCTAATGCCAACGGTCCTGCAGACCCTCCTGCTAGAGTTGCATCACCCTTTGCAACTCATGCCAGGACAGCCTCATCTAGCAGTCTCGTTCAGCCTGGGTCCCCAGACACCGCGGCACAATCACTCACTCCCCTACCTGTTGCTGATGCTGCTGCTGCAGCTGACGAGTTTGAGGTTCAGGCTGAAGAGCATACTTCTGTTGCATCACAGAATGATAGACCTGAACCGTCACAAAAGGAGGAGGCCACAGTGTCAACGTCAGCGCCACCTGTCCCAGCAGAGCCCCCACTGCATCACATAACACAGGTCCCAGATGCATTGCCTGGGGGCTCCTCCCTCTTACCCAACCCGTACCAACAAGCCTTCTCGTCGAGCATGCCAGCGTCAGCTGCAATGGCCAATCATGCACCCTCTTCTCTTCCTCCTTCAGCTGCTGATGGCATTTCAGCAGGGCAGGTACTGGCATGTAGTCCTGGTGCTCCTGCCAACCTGGCTGCAAGCCCTGCCTCATCTGCTCATAGCTTGCCAGCTTCTCATCATAGCTTGCCAGCTTCTCATCTGCAACAACTGCCTGCGTCTCTGATGGTGTCCATGGGCTACCCAGTGCAAGGGTATGGGATGCAGTCAGTGAATGGCAGGGACATGTACCAGTATGGAGGCCTTTTGCTACCAATGATGCTGCCAGGCATGATGCTGCCACCACCGCCTCAACAGCAGCAGCATCACCAGAGTCGAGGGGGCAGAACTGGAAGAGGCAGCAACATGGTAGCAAATGGTTCAGGTGGGTTGGACACTATGTTCATCATGTGCAGAGGTGACTAACCTGAGCATTGATACACAGACATCTTTTTTTGGCTGACTTGTTGGTTGCCTAAGTGTATACGCATGAGCACACACAGCTGCATCAAAAACCAAATGCAATGTGGAGAGGAAATAACATTTTGTGTCTTCTGCCTGCCATGACAGCGCTCTGCTGCGCTGTTGAGTTCGCTGTGCAGTCAAAGCAGTGAAGAGTCTGGTTCCTCTTGTGACTCACACGTCCTGCTGTCCGCTGAGCTCTGAGCCTATTAGCCGCTGCTGCCACCGCATGATGGCACTGCTGGCATGGAATCATGGCCTACTGTGTAAGGCTTTATGTGCTTAGTAGTCTGAGCTAGCAATGCATATGCAGGCAATATGAACGGCAAGTGGAATTCAGTTGCAGGACCACAGCAAGCTGCCCTGGAGCAGCTGTTTCCTGACATGCGCCCACAGGTGATACAGCAGCCACCATATCAACAGCAGCAGCAGCAGTCTCAGCAGTCAATGGCTCAACAGCCTGTTGATATCTTAGCAGGCGACATCGAACAGCTGAACCAGCACCTGCATACTGCTCGGGTGTGTCATGTCCACAAAGCTGCAGCAGCGGCACAGGGCGCCACTACTGAGCAACCCCCCTCGGACCCACCTGCAGGCCCCTTGCCAAACCCTCCTGCTCGTGGGGGGCACCAACAAACAGGGCAGCCTAGACGGCCTGATGCAAATGACGTCGCCCCACCTGCTGACCGTGGTCGGCCCAAGGAGAGGCATGACAGGTGGCCAGGCTCCAATGGACTCTATCCAGCAGGGCGGCTAGCTCAGTCCAACAGCCCCCCCATGACCCCTCCTTACACCCAGAACCATGCTGTCCCCATCCCGCCTCACCTGCTGCAGCAGCACTTTGCAGGACAAGTTTTCCTGCCACCCACTCGGGACATGAGACAAGCTCATCATGAGCAGCAGCAGCAGCAGCAGCAGCAGCAGAGGCATGGATACTGGCATCCCCAGCACCAGCAGCATGCTGCAATGCCACCTTGGCAGCCACAGCCTCCCAGGTCATCCTCTGTGGATGATCTGCATAAGCGCTCCAGTCCTGCCGTCAGCAGTGAAGTCAGCCCAGCAGTGAGTCAACCACATTCTGTGGTCACCACTCAGCCTCAGCCGCAGCTGCCATTCACAGAGGCGTTGCCACAGGCCAGTCAGTTGCTTCAGGCATCAAGCAGTGATGCTGATGTTGGCTGGCAAGGTCAGGTCAACAGCAACCCTGCATTGGTGACTAGTCAGGCTCAGCCAGCCATCACCAATGGAGTCATGCCTAGCTCAATGGTGCATGGGCCAGCCAGCGTGGACAGCCCACCCGCACCCAGGGGCATCTGGGGGGATGGCTTGCACCAGCAGAGGCTCACTAACCTAGCCAATGATCTGGCTGCTGTCAAGGTTGCTCCTGTAGCCAGAAGTGCTGCTGAGGCTCCAGCTGCCCTGAGCTTTGGCAACAGAAGGGAGACAGTGCCTTCTTCCTCAAGATCAGCTGGCAGTACTCCTCATGCAGGAGAAGCTCAAAGGGCCAGAGGCAACTTCCCTTTTGACAACCCAAGGGCCAGAGGCAACAACTTCCCCTTCGACAGTGCTGCTACCATCAAGAAGCAGCGGCGCGATCGCTTCCCTCATAATGCCTCTGCACATGAGCTTGGACAGACTGGCTCTAGTGGGGCTGGGCACCCTGAAGTCCCTGCCAGGAGAGACAGGGCTCCTAAGCTTAGTCTAGATTCACTTACAAGCCAAGCTGAGGCTGCCCAGCGGCAGCAGGCAATGGCTGGCTTTGAACTGAACACTGAGGATTTTCCGGCACTTGGTGGGCTTACTCCAGGGCCCAGCATAGCAATAAGCCCTAGTCCAGCTGCAGGAAGCAAACGCGTCCCCCATGGCAAAGCCTGGTCAGAAACAGATGCACTGAGTCCTCCTGTGCACAAGTCACCGCCTGAGTGAACTGTTGTTGCCGTCAATGATTGATGTTGTGACTCAGGGTTTACTGCTGAATGTCTAGGTTATGCCTCCTTCGCTAGCTGCATTGCACCCTTATTTCAACATTCAGCGCTGGCACAAATATGGATTGTCGCGCTTTTCATAGTACGCCTCTTGTGTTTTTGTTTCAGAACACTGGTGTGTGTACACTATACAGCCAGTGCACTTGCACTTGGGACCGAACATTCTAGGCACATGTGCTCATATATCAAGACCATGTCTGAATCAAGCTTGCTGACAAGCCGAGAGTCCAGCTCGAGCAAAATGTACATTGCACCAAAGCAGAGTCTTGCATCATCATATACATATCTTGTATGTCCTTTTGATTCCCTGTCTCCCACAAGAAAAGTTGTGGTGCACAGTCGTTTGTGCTGCATGCTTACGCATATGCAACTCTTCGACAGCAACGCCTGGCAGATCATGCATGGCAAATTTTCTCATGCAAGACAAGACTGCCAGCCGCTGCTTTGATGGTAACTGCAGACAGAGAGAGGCTCTATGAGACAGAGTGGTGACTCAGGGCGCTTGCTGATCGTCAGGGCGACTCAAAGGGCGCACCTCTATTGGCTAAGAACCTGATCTTGGGCGGAATGTCTCTGCTACGAGGCATTGCGACTGTCCGATCGCACGACCACAGAAGCCAAGCTCGGCTAGAACTTTGTTAAAATGGCCGCAATGACGTCTTCTTTCGTTGGCAGCACCTCAGCATTCCAGGCGCAGGTCTCGGCACCTCGTGTCGGCAATGTACGTGCCGTTGCCTGCTCTATCGTCGCCTTCAAGATCCCACTGTGTAATGAGTGTTAAAGCGTCATGGAAGCTGAATATGACACTGCGTTGTAGGGCAAGGTCGCCATAGTCATGCGCAGGACAGTGAAGTCCAAGGGTGCATCAAAGGGTGCTGCATCAAAGGGTGGTGCTGCTCCTACCGACATCACTTACTACGGCCCAGGTAAAGAACGCCTGCCCAATCGACAGCTCACTAAAGTCATCCGGTCACAGCGTTGACGCCATCATTGAAAAGCACCGTGCGTACAAACAGGCCCCGGGTTGCCGAGCTGATTTGTCGGACAATTTTTGTCTTGCCCAACCTGAGCTGCATGCCCTCCCTCGTCGTGCGCCACCTATGCGCAAACAGATTGTGTTGACACACGCAGACAGGCCAAAGTTTCTGGGTCCCTTCAGCGGACAGGTTGTCCCAGAGTATCTGTCGGGAGAGTATGCAGGAGACTATGGCTGGGACACTGCTGGTCTTTCAGCAGATCCAGCCACATTTGCCAGGTAGTCCCTCTTCTTGTCCTGGACAAAAGCAGAACATCATCAACAGCTGGAGGAACAGAAGTACTCAGCGCCATTGTTATGACTCAACTGTCTGGCCATATGTAACTACAATTTTACTTCCCACAATCAGCCTGGCTGTTCTGTCACTGTCTTGCCGAGCAGTCTGCTGATGCAGACAAGCCTCTCTGCATCCTGTTCCCTTCTCATTTTGAGCTGACATTGGCACCCTGCTGCTTGCAACATCTTGCTTTTCTTTTTGGCTGACTTCAACTTTATGGTGATCTACAGATACAGGGAGGTCGAGCTCATCCATGCAAGGTGGGCAATGCTTGGTGCCCTGGGTTGCGTCACACCTGAGCTGCTGGCACAGAACGGTGTCCAGTTCCAGGAGGCTGTGTGGTTCAAGGCTGGCTCCGTCATCCTTACCGAGGGAGGTACGCTAAATGTACATTCATGCATACACTTCAGCTTGCCATGCTCTGTAGCAGAGGCAGTCTGTAGCTGAGACATTGTCAGACACTCTGGATATGATGCAGAGTGAGCTACGTGCAGCCTGCTTGTACATAGTCATGACAGTAAGTTCAAAAGGCTTATGCTTTTAAAGGCATCAGCTAATTGATGCCAACATGCATGACACATGGACAAATGCTAGATACTATGCAGTCAGGCAGTCACTGAGATGTGCATACTACTTGTTTCTGCAGGCCTAGATTACCTGGGCAACCCCAACCTCATTCACGCACAGAGCATTATTGGCACCCTAGGAGTCCAGGTGAAACCATTTTGCATTTCAAATGCAAGACTGCACCTAGCAACAGCTTCTGTATGTTTTGATTGTTTTGATCTGCTTTGTTTGCTGGCACTGTACAGCTGCAAGCCGTGTCTTGCTCACACCTCACTTTGGTGCAGATTGTGTTGATGGGTTTGATAGAGAGCTACAGAGCCAATGGTGGCATTGACGATGACCTCGGTCTTGACCGCCTGTACCCTGGTGGCGACTACTTTGACCCTCTAGGCCTTGCAGATGACCCAGACTCATTTGCTGAGCTCAGGGTAAACGCCGTGTCATGGCATCATATAGCCTGCACAAAGTCTCTGTTCCAACTGTCTGTGCTGCAGTTCGTGCACATCTGGACCTGAAAGGAAGTGTTGCAAGGATCGTGGAGACAATCAGTCCGAGACAGTCCTATGCTGCACAACCAAAGTTGCCAATAAGAAGCTGCTGTGTGTTATTCTACAGGTGAAGGAGATCAAGAACGGCAGATTGGCTATGTTTGCTATGCTTGGGTTCTTTGTACAAGCTATTGTGACTGGCAAGGGCCCAGTAGAGAACTTGCTAGACCACCTAGCAGACCCTGGCACTGCCAACGGCCTCAACAAGCTGACTGCCACAAAGTTCACACCTGGAGGATTGTAAGCAATTTATGTCATTTACAGACCTGTGAGCAGGCTTTTGGATTTTTGCATGCGCTTACTCTGAACATAGCTCAGGAGTATATGCCTTTCCAAAGGTGACCATTGATATCTGTGTGCTGCTATACATGTTACGCCTGTGAAGACACATGACATTTGACACACTCGATGTTCCAATGCTATGAATGCAAGGTGATGACAGGGCAATCTGTTGACTGTCATGCAAGATCCATTGAGCGATACAATTGTCCGTGTCACTGGAAACATGTTGGGCAATTGAGCAGAGCTGCTTCGCAATCTCATATCTCCCACACCTTCTAAAGTTCACAAAGCGAGCATAAAGTCATAGTCAGCACCAATAGCTTTGCGACACAGACCTGAATAGTGTAAAAGCTGCAAAAGCACTGCGTGAGACACACAACAAACAGTTAGCAGATATTGTAGGAGGCCTTTCCTTCAAACAGAAATCAAATGCACAGAAAGAATCAGTTTGGTCAGAACTGCAACCTCAGGAGACAAACAATCCGGAAACAACAAATTTATTTCTTCTTGCTGAATGGTGCCTTGCGAATTCTGACACTGAGTGGGGTGACCTGCAGCAACAACATGAATCATTCAATGATTGCTCTGCCTTGCAGCTGTTGCCATTTTGCCAAAATAACTTTGCATAAAGAGGACAGAGGCTGTAAATTTATACCACCAATGATAGTGTCCCAAGTGCCGCTCAACAAACACAAAGGAGCTGATTACCTCAACAAGCTCATCATCAACAACATATTCCAACGCCTCATCTAGGGTAGGGCGCATGGGTTCATTCAGACTAATGGTTGCTTCCTTGGTTGCACTGCACGGACAGCACCCAATGAGTTCTCTGATGTGACAGGCTTAGATCTGACACAGAAAGACAGCTTTTGCTGATGAGCCTTCACGGTGACCCATGACAGCATGCTCATGCAAGTTTTAATTGCATCGAAGGGTTCACGTTGCAGAGGAATGTGCATATGGAGTATGCTGAGGTGTCCAAGCCTTGCAAGCTCTTCTGGTCATGCCATGCAAACCAGAAGAGCTTGCAAACACAAAAAGGAGATGCTGCGGGAGGTGCTCCACTACAACAGCGTGGCAACAAGTCAGCGTATTGCATGTGAGGTAAAAACAAGATGGTGCTGCTTGAGGCAGCCAACATAGCTTTCCTGCAAGGCGTCAATAATATGAACATCTGTGCTGATAGATTCAAAGAGCATGAGAGTCAAAGGCCTTCCTCACCTTCTGATGTTGGTCATCTGCTTCTTCTTGCAGACATTGACCTTGAGGTCATTGTTCCTCTGGTGGATACCCACAACCTGATCCTCATAAACCTGGTCACCTGCTCCACAGAACAGCTTGCCCCTCTGCTGGATGCTCTCCAGGGCATATGAAGTGACCTGGCCTTGCTCATGGGCTGTCAGCGATCCATTCTCCCTTGTGGCAATGGGGCCAGACCATGGAGCATACTCAGCAAAGACAGTGTTGAGCATGGCTGTGCCCTTCGTGGCTGTCAGCATGGCACTGCGGATACCCAGCAAGCCTCGTGTAGGGATCTTGTATGTGATCCTGCAACACAGATTGCACCATTCAGCCCATGGAAAACTTACATGCAGCTGAAAGAGTACACTTAATACACACAGCTGTGTCAGCAACTGCAATGCATTGATTGAAGCAGACTTGCTGACTGTACAGTCAGGGGGGTCCTTGTCGGTTCAGCTTACCTAAAGCAGTACCAAGAGGCGATGCTGCACATGCAGAGGGTTGATGTGTGCTGACAGCTGATCAAGGTCAAGAGTCGGTGACTCAGGCTGCCAGGTTGTGGAAGGATAAATATGCTAGCTGTTCACTGACAGTGGCGCTTGCGATGAGCATGTACCTGGTAAGGGAGGTTGAGTCAGTGCCGGCGACCAGGTCCATCATCTGGCCTTTACGCTGGCCCAGCATGTCCACAACAGGGCCCACATGCTCCTCTGGCACCTCTATCACTGCCTCCTCAAAGGGCTCATACTTGTGCCCATCTACCTGCTTAGTGATGACCTGCATGCAACACCTTAGGTAAACATGCTATAGGTCGTGAGGCGGGCAATAATCTGACAGAGGGCCAATTTGGCAGCATCTAAGCAAGTGAAAGACTTTGCTGTCTACAACACACCCTGCCCTTGTGACACAGCATGGCATTGTGGAACTGCAACCCAATCCATGTCCGATACTTGCGGCAACGTACCGTTAAAAGACACCAAAGAGCACATAATTAGCACATAATTCAGGCGCTACAAGTCTTGCTTTTCACAGAACAACAGTCTCCAGAATATTTGATCATATGTTTCAGTTTGATGAGAAGCCAGTTTTTCATGTGCATCTACGGATGACATGTACCCAGGGGATGTGAAACAGGCAGTCGCTGAGGCTGGGTACTTGATGACAGTGCTGTCATCATTGCAGGCTGTGCTGAGACTGACCGTTGGAGGACCGACAGCAAACTCATAGCCCTCACGCCGCATGTTCTCCATGAGGATGGAGATGTGCAGCGCTCCACGCCCACTGACGATGAAGGCGTCTGCAGTGTCACCAGGCTCAACCCTCAAAGCCAGGTTGCGCTCCAGCTCGCGCTCAAGGCGCTCCTTCAGGTTGCGACTGGTCACAAACTTGCCCTCCTTGCCGGCAAAGGCTGATGTGTTGACCAGGAAGGTCATGCGCACTGTTGGCTCCTCAACCTGTATTCATAGGTGATGCTTGTTGCCAACAAAACCTTGCATCATCATCTGATGCTGTCTGGCAGAACCTTTTAGTGCATGAGGCATGGTACCAATTTTGGTTGTAATGGATCAGAGGCGTCGGCAAACGACAGGATGTGAATATGGTGGCAAAGATATGAATTACTGCTCAAGCAAAGATGTAGGCATGCAGGACCAGCTACTGTAACTGTGCCCGAGCAGATGCAAGAACCACCTCAGGCTGTACTCCTGACACACAGCTCCAACCAACACCTTCACTTTGATTTCTGGACAGCAATGCAGCATGTACAGAACAGCTGACTGACCTCAATGGTAGGAAGCGCAATTGGTGAGTCTCGGGCACAGACAGTTTCTCCAATGCCGACATCGCCCAGGCCAGTGAAGGCACAGATGTCACCGGCCTCCACCCTCTCAGCCGGAACCCTGTTGAAGTTGTCGTACACAAACAGCTCTGCAATCTTGCCAGTCTTGGGCTTCTCACCACCTGCAGAGACACAGTCCAATCAGCATGGCAATGCAATGTTAACGCAATGCATGGTCAAAACATCGTGCTTTGACTGACCTCCGTAACAAGTTAGGTCAAATGAGACACATGATTTACCCTGTCTGAACTGCTAGCATGCAGAAAGCAACAGGCACTACAGCATGCCAGGGAGGTAAGCCAGAAGAGTGTGTGTTCTGCAGTTGCTGTGCAGGTGGCTGTTCCGCACAAAATTGTGTCTGAATTTCTTGTGGTGCATACGAGTTGGTTTTGCCTCACGTGCCACAAGAAACTTGGGGAATGAATAAGCATGAGCAAGGAGTGGTACCTGGCTTGAGGTATGAGACCTGCTCAGCTTTGCTGATGCAGCCAGAGCTGACACGCCCAATGGCAATCCTGCCCTTGTGGTCGTCGTAGTCAAGGTTAGTCACCAGCATCTGCAGGGGTGAGTTCAGCTTGACTGCTGGTGGCTGGATCTCCTTCACAATGGCTTCAAAAAGGGGTTCTAGGTCATCAGCAAGGCCAGTGGGTAGCAGACCGGCTGTACCATTGACTCCAGATGCGTACACTGCTGGGAAGTCACACTGCTCATCTGACGCTCCCAGCTCACAGAACAGCTCAAAAGTAGTGTCAATGACGTAGTCAGGCCTACAAAAACATTGGCAAAGTATCAAAAAGGATGCTCCACAATGATGTGCACCACGACATTTTTGAATGATTGCAGATGCCTGAGCACTGCAGCATGAGACAGGAATGGGGGAAAGAAAAGGCAGTTGACAATATTCAGATTATTAATAATCATTATCAGATTATGCCAGATTATCAAAGTGAGATTATTTCACAAGTGATGATGTTGCAGGAAGGGCAGAGGTTGGCATACCTGGCAGCGTCACGATCGATCTTGTTGACAACAACAATGACCTTCTTGTCCAGAGCCAGAGATTTTCTGAGCACAAAGCGCGTTTGGGGCATTGGCCCCTCCACAGAGTCAACTAAAAGCAGCACACCTGCAGGAAAGCCAACCAGGCGCTGAGATGATCGAAACATGTTTACTCTGGTTGCTGATTTGCTGCCTTGAGTGTCAGCAAGCGCTTGCACCCACATAAGATATTTGACTGTGCATATGTCTTGCATTCAGCTCGCTGCAACAAACAATGCAGCATGGCAAGAAGACCTGCATCAAGCTGACTAACATCAAAACAGGAATCAGAAGGTCTGCTGAATGCAGATGTACATGTCGTGAGGGCTCACCATCGCACATGTTGAGAACCCGCTCCACCTCTCCACCAAAGTCAGCGTGACCTGGTGTATCGATGATGTTGATTTTGATGCCCTACATGCCGATGAAATCTATGAGATGGTCTTGCAACAGCCGCCGGAGGCAACGACTCTGATAAAAGTCAAAGGTCAAGCAAGATGTGTGATGAATGGTCAGTGTACCTTATAGCGGACAGCGGTGTTCTTGGACAAGATGGTGATACCGCGCTCACGCTCGATGTCATTGCTGTCCATGATTCGTTCCTGTGTGTGTTGATTGGCTCTGAAGACCTTGCTCTGCTGCATAGAGTCCACCTGCATAAGCCATCAGCAAAGCTGTGATGTGATGGTTCTATTGAAGGAAGGTCCAGTGGCTAAGCAGCAAACAGAAAAACAACTTACCAAGGTGGTTTTGCCATGGTCGACATGAGCAATGATGGCAATGTTGCGAATGTCGTGTTTGTGTGTCAGTACATCTGTGTCTGTGGGCTCTTTGACCTGGCCTGTGCACTCAAGCAAGAATAGTCAAGCCTGGCTGATCTGTGGCTGACGAGCAAAGCTTTACAGAGAACTGTACCGACGCACAACACACCTTCAAGGGTCGCAACAGCACGAGCTTGCAACTTGCATCGAGGTGCTACGTGTTTCTGACGGACAGCGAAAGTGCCGTTGTTGTGAACCCCTGCGACACAGTGATAAGGTCAGCCAAGGGTGTCCACGCAAAGGCGCGGACACCGCTGTGATGCTGCAGCAACGCAGCGGGATTTGGCACCTGTGGAGCAGAAGGGAGCTGTACGCTGTCTTCTTGCGTTGGGCACGCGGTTGACGCAGTTGTGTTGGAGAAGCAAACAGTTGCCGTTTTCGGGCAGCAGCAAGGCACCTTGCATAACCTTGGCGGATCTGTGCTATAGGCGCAACACACAATACAGTTGCAGCCGAGTGCTTGCGGGAAACAGTGCGATACCCCAAAGCTGCTTCTACGTAGCCACTGCAGCGTGTCACGTGGACACCTTAAGCCGCATACCCTTATATATCCGGATGCTAGGGTCTGTGCAGGGCACAGCATGTTCAGAACCTTGTACAGTAGTCTTTGCCACCAAGCACGTCCATCATGAAGCAGATGCAGGTATACAATCGGCAAGATCGTCTCCCTTGCCAGCTAACAGATTACAGCAGCCTCAAGGTTGTTGCATCACCCGACAGGTGCCGAGGTCACAGATCACAAAGAGAGTATTCACATCGAGTTTTACAAAAGTTGCAGCTTAAACAATAATGCTTATGGCTGATCTTTTCTTGAGTTCCCCCATGACTTCTGGAGCTGTTTCAACTCAAGACCTTGGGGCTATCAGGCTTAGCAAACCCCTTGAAGTTGCCTGAAAGCAACACAAGCCTTGCCACATGGTCATGTCTTGAGTGTGTGGATCTAGGACTCATGACTTTGATTACCATGTCAGCCTCTCAGATCAAATTACGTAAGCTTCAGAGACTCTGTGTGCTACAAGTGCATCAAGCTCAACCTCTGACTGGCATGTATGAGCTGCCAGTTACACACTCCAAACATACTTGACCATGATGCTTGCTCAATCAGCAGGTAACATCAGAAAGACAGGGAGCATGCAGCAGTTACAGTAGCCAATGTCTCACAGCAAATTGATGTTTCATTGTGGTGTCATGGTGTCCTCATATTGTTGCTTCTACATTCCCAGAGACAAAGGCTCATTCATCTGCCTTGCGTGCAGTTCATGGCTTACTGACCATTGATTGACAATTGACCCTTCATTCCTACATGCATGCAAGTTTCCCAGCTTAAGACTGCAGTCTAGTACGAATTTGAAGTTTTACAGTGCCCTGAAAATTCAATGTAGAAATGATTTAGTCGAAATTAGAGAAACTCTGACTTTCAGCGCTAGAAAGACCATCCATCGGCGAAGAACAGCCCCATACTCTCCGCACTTGGACCCAACACCTAGCAGAATCAGCAAAAGGCTCAGCAGCATTTGCATTATATGTCAGCTGCTGACAAGGTGCAGGTTCAGTCAGAGTAAGGCTATCAGCCTGCAGATTAACCTCGACTTCAGATGTTTATGCATGAAGCATAGCACTGAGGTTGAGCATCAATAGGCGACCTGCAGGTTTGCCATCCTTCTGCAAGTTTGGTGCATCCTCACGTTTTTTTAAATAGGACAAGAGGTCTCTTCTTGCCTGTCTCCAGATTACCATTCTACAGACTTGCAATCTTGCCATTAAGCCTGATCCCTGTCTACAGCGCTCATATCCGCCCAGTACCTGCTAAGTTCAGCAAAGCGCAGATAAATTTTGATGAGCATAAAATGATGGCCAAGTTGTATCATGCTGGCACCAATGAACTGTACCTCCTGGGCCTGCGGGTCTCTGAATGCCTGCACAGCAGCATGCTGCCATTTCAGCCCAGAAATAGACACCTCAAATACACATGCAACACTGCTTGTCGCCGCATTGGATATACAGCAAGCTTGTGCAGCGTATGAGATGGAGCTGATACCAGCAAGCTATAAGTCATGGTGACCTGAGCCCAGATCAGATTTGCAGCTAGTATATCTAACCCTAACACAGATACAGATTGGGTATGTTGGCAGCTTCCTTGAAGCTGCTTGTTTGAGCTGTGAAACTGCATACTTAAGACAGCATGATGCTCTATCAAGCATTGCTATCAAGCTACAAGCCTTCAAGGTATTGTTGCAGTGGCAAAATTGGCCCCGGGCTGCCGCCTTAGGAGGCTCCCGTTATAATCGCTGAAAAGCGTAAACTTGTCTTTTCTTTTCAGGGACAAAATTGAAACAACAGCAGTGTTGCCTACTTGTAAAGTCCCAAACAAGACACAAATGTCGTAATTTGCGGCAGGCTCAAAAACTGCACGTAGACCAGTGACAGAATCCAGAGTAAAATTCAATCCCTCAATAATTTGCTGAACTTCAAACCTTGGCACATGCTGTGTGACGCGTATGGCACCAACCTGCTATCTGGATGACTCAGGCAGCAAATGTGTCTTTGTAGGCCCACGCACTGTCCTCACCTGCATCGTGAGCTCTGGCTTGGATGTCAACAACATGCAGCTCTACCAACCCACAAGAGAGGAAAAGTGGTTCGCTGGCGTTTGCAAGCTGGTGTGCCGTCCTGACTTGATTTTGCCACAAAGCAGATACATACTGAGCATACTCTGGCTCAAGCTTGTACTCAAAGGCCTCCAGTTCGGCTTCACTTGCAAAGCGAGGCATGGTCGGGTTCGCAAAGTTACGATCAGTCACGATTTACACGAGTCAAACCCTCTGGAGTGGGTCCCAGGGAATGCATAACTCCCTGTCCCAGTCGCTGAAAGGTCGCAGAATGACTCACATCTCGTAAAATGTGTTTCAAGAGGTCCAGTTACGTCAGCCCTCTGCAGATTCCCGTTGGGGCCAAGCTTTAAGTTGACAGTTGAAACAACTGTGTACCGCACCCCACGTCTGGCCAGGTCGCATTCTGCCTTTGCTGCAGCCTTTCCAAAGGAAAAAATGGCACGATCGCTTCATATGCTCTCCATCTGCCTAGTCGCCATTGCATTCGGTAAGCTCCGGTTCCGGGACAGGTTGCGTTGATTTGTCTTTGTGCCCTTTTGTCATTCTCGGCTTGTACCGGCCTGTTTGTACCAGTGTGTGGCATGCAGCATCACATCTCGCGTGTTTTGCGCAGGCGCTTGCGCTGGGGCGCAGGAGCTGTCGCACGCGGCTTCTCGCCATGTCCATCCACGATCTCTGCTACAGACAGCTGCCGCTCCGGCCAGCAGTGCACCAGCGGCCATTGACGTAGCTCTTCTCTCGGCTACAGATGCTATTGCACTCTTATGTTCGCGCAACATCACCAGTGTCGCGTATGTTCAAGCTCTCTTCGCTCACTACGACACTGGGGGCTTTGCATGCCTCAACCCGTTCATCACCCTCAACCGGCCTCAGGTAAAACTTGAGTGCCGTCTAGTCCGTTGACAATTTTTGGGATGGTGGGATGGTAAAACGAGTGCAATGTTGACAGCCATTGGGATTTGCCTTCACGAAGGGGCGTAAGTCAACGGCGTGCACTTCCATATATAGACCCCATAACGTAACGTTGCAAGTTGCCCAACGCAGGTTCTTGCAGATGCAGCCGCAATTGATGCTAAGGCTGCTGCAGGACAGCCCATCACACCACTGTGCGGGCTGCCGTTGGTAGGCTGTGCTCAAGTGCAGATGTGCTAATCACAGTGATGCTGCAGAGACACATGCTGCGCAGAGACACATGCTGCAGTGACACATGCTGCATGCAATGTTTGCACAGAACGATTGCCTTCATGTTGCTATTGTCATGTTCAGGCTGTCAAGGACTCAATCGACGTGCAAGGGTACCCCACCACTGGTGCAACACCTGCCCTTGCTGGTGAGTGATTCCATGATTGAAGCCATATGGCAGTGTATCATCATGTGCACTCAGCACATTGATTATGTTTCACTATGTTGCTGATTATGCTGGTTCTGCTTGACATTGTTGTCCCTTCTTACCTTGCGCGAGCAAACACTGCCTTGCAATCAAGGGCCTGAGGCAGTCAGCAATGCCTCTGTGATTAGACTGGAGAGACTGCTCGTGGTATCTGACTAGGCACAGGCCTGTTGCGTCCAGTTACATTGCACAGTGGTGTGAGGCACATCACAGCTCTGTATGTACACACAGCAACTGCAAAGCACAAGTTGCACTTGGCATGTCTATGGCTTCTGTACAGATACCAGTGCCACCTCTTACTATGATGTAATGCAGCGCCTGTGTCATATCCAATGATGCAATAAATAGTGCTTTGCACCTGCAGGGCATATACCTCCTTACAGTGCTCCCTTGATTGATATGTACAAGCAGGCCAATGGCATCATTCTGGGCAAGATGAACATGGCCGAGCTGAGCACATCAATTGGCAGCATCAATCCCAACATCCCAGGGAATAACATCACCACACCATTGAACCCCTACAATCAGACCAAAATTCCTGGAGGTGACATTGCCCTACATGCATGCACCACAGCCGCTAGTGCACTTTCCAATTGCAGCTTCGATTTAGTTGTCGCAACTTCTTCAAGTTGCACTTTTCAGTTGTGTGAAGGCTTGCACAAGCACTGCAACTTAGTGTTTGCATATAATTATAAGCAGCTTATAAGCAGCTGCAAACTGCCATTGTGTTGACACCTGTGGTGTTGCTTCTCAATGAAAAGACCATGACATGACCTTGGGCATTTGAGAATGACTGGTCAGATTTTGACCAATGCCTGTTGGCGTCATCATTGTTGTGCTAATGTCTGTCCAATGTAGCAACACCTTTTCTGCATGTGCATCAATTTGAAGCTGCTGCCTCCTTTGCAAGGGAAACAATATGCTGTAGCATACTACTATGGTGTATCTGTGCATTGGGCCCACGCATGCTCGTCCAAGCTGGACAGCATGGTCTACATACACATAAGTGGTGCATGAGCTCATTGACATGTGATGTCGCATGTGAGGCATGGCCCCTCAAGCTGTCAACTCAGTGTGTGTAAGCTGTGCTGCTCTGTTTTGATAAGGTATAACCTGCTGCTATGCATGCGGCAGGAAGCAGCGGTGGCTCAGCCGCATCGGTGGCGGCTCGCATTGCGCCCTGGGCCCTGTGTGAGGACACTGGAGGCTCCTGCCGATCACCTGCTATAGCAAACGGTGAGTTGCAACATGACAAAGCAGCTGAGCTTGCTGCTGTGCAGCGTCTGTTCTTTTCTTGCATGGGCTGTCCAAGACATGGCACTTTGTGGATTTGGGGCATGTACATACAGCTGTCTACCTCCTACCTTTTTAGGAGGTAGCCTTGAATGTGGAGGTCATGGGACCTATATAGACACCCATCTGCATGTCCCAAGCTTGAGGTCTCAGCATGTTGCATCAGCAGGACTTCACTTGTCTCCATAGCAGATGATAGCTGGATACCAGTGCAGGCTTCAGAAATTTAGGCCGGGAGTGGCGATACAGATCATGGTAGCTCTGCCCAAAAAGGAAAAATGGATATGCGTGTTGCATAGCATTGTCGGCCTATTGCCAACTCTCATGTGCTGAGTTCTGCAGGCATTTTTGGGGTGCTACAACTACTCTGATGGCTTGCTGCCTGCAACCTTCACCAGAGACACTGTGGGTGAGTTGGCGTCTGACTTTTGCAATATGTATCTCCAGATTTGGCATGTCTGCAAGCCGTAGGATCAAACTGGTTTGCCTGTATGAGCTCAGATGCCTGTGTGAAGTAAGACACTGACACTCCAGGCATTTGTGGCAAGCAGGAATACCAATTGCAGCAATAGGCAGCCCGTCAAAGGCATCAATTGTATCTGACATTGTGAGCCTGTACCCATGGCCCTTATCAGCAGCAGCTGAACCAGGCTACCTACCCTGAACCTGGCCCGTACCCATGCACCCACCCACTCATCCATACATCACTCGCACACCCACCCAAATGTCGCTCCGGGCTGCCGCCTCAGGAGGCTCCCGTTATGATCGCTGAAAAGCGTAAACTTTTCTTTTTTCTTTTTCTTTTTCTTTTTCTTTTTCTTTTCTTTTCTTTTTCTTTCACCCAAATGTCACCCACTCACTCACTCACTCACTCACTCACTCACTCACTCACTCACTCACTCACTCACTCACTCACTCACTCACTCACTCACTCACTCACGCACTCACACACGC
>JAABUP010002227.1_pt1 | contig 38332 bp, 34 predicted proteins | sample 5559201 | NCBI WGS metagenome assembly JAABUP01 (sample SAMN10711887, study PRJNA513373) | rock metagenome | isolation source: Antarctica rocks | place: Antarctica | reverse complement strand
TCTGGGATCGAGCCAACACCTGCAACGCCTCACGTTGCCCGTCGGACATGGCCAAGGGGGCAGCAGCTCTGTTCACCTACCCAGACTACCCCAACCAACCTACTATTTTGGAGACACACCACTAGCGGGCAACCCACCGATGCCGGTGACTGTCCTCCACTCCGACCTCACTGTCTCGAACCAACCTGTCCCGCGAGGGGATCGATGCTTGCGGGACGGCCCGCGACTGGCGTACGGGTAGTCCTAGTGCCACCAGCAGGAGTGGTGCTGGAGTGCTGGTCGGGCGGCTGTTGGCGATCAAGCCTTGACGCATGCAATCACCGAGCGGGACGACACCAGAGTTGCGTGTCTTGGGAACGGCGATGAGCAGCCCCGGCCGTCACGCAGCCCGCCTAAAGTTGCTCGTGGTGCTGATGGCCGCTACCGCGGCGGTGGCCGGGCTGGCGGGCTGCGCGTCGGTCGGCGACGCCAAGCCGGAGTCGACGACGTTCAAGTTCACCAGCTCGACGCTGGACGTGCGCTCGCACGAGACCGGCACGGACCTGGTAACCGCCGACCGCAGCGACGTGCAGCTCACCCGCTGGTTCTTCAGCGAGCACGCGACTGGCGTCAAGCTGAGCTGGTCACTGCGCGGCAACGTGCTGGACCTGCAGGCAAGCTGCTCCGGGTTCGCCAACTGCGACGCGAAGTTTCGGGTCGAGGTGCCGCGCGGAGTGCGCGTCCTGCGGGACGGGGAGCCGACGAAGCTGACCCGCACGGTGGAGACCGGCCGGTGAGCGCAGTCACAAGGGGCGACGGCACGGTCCTGGAGCTCGAGGGCGTCAGCAAGACGTACCCGAGCGGACAGCGCGCCGTCGACGGGCTGAGCCTGAGCCTGGGTGTCGGGCTGCTGGGGCTGCTGGGGCCGAACGGGGCGGGCAAGTCGACGCTCATCCGGATCGTGGCCACCGTGACCCGCCCGACATCCGGGAGAGTGCTTTTGAACGGGGTGGACGTCGTGGCCCGCCCGGAGGCGCTGCGCCGCACGCTGGGCTACCTGCCACAAGAGTTCGGGGTCTATCCGAACCTGACCGCCCGCGAGTTCCTGGCCTACCTAGCGGCGGCGAAGGGGCTGCCGGCGCGGGCCGCCCGGGTGCAGGTCGACGAGCTGCTCGAGCTGGTCAACCTGACTGAAACAGGCAAGCGCCCGCTTGGGAAGTTCTCCGGTGGGATGCTGCGCCGGGTGGGGATCGCGCAGGCGCTGCTCGGCGACCCGCAGGTCGTGATCGTCGACGAGCCCACCGCGGGGCTGGACCCGCAGGAACGGGTGCGGTTCCGGAACCTGCTCAGCGACCTGGCCGCTGATCGGGTCGTGCTGCTGTCCACGCACATCGTCTCGGACGTAGAGTCAGTGGCGGCCGACATTGCGGTCCTGGTCGCCGGCCAGCTCCGTCGGCGAGGAAGCCCCCAGGAGCTGCTGCAGGAGGTCCACGGCCAGGTGTGGGAGGTGACAGTGCCAGCCGAGCAGGTCGCCGCCGTGCAGGCCCGGTGGGTGGTCAGCCGGATGGTCCGTACAGGCGACGGGGTGCGGTTGCGGCTGCTGTCCGGCGAGCCGCCAGCCGCCGGTGCCGAGCTGGTGGCACCGGACCTGGAGGACGCCTACCTCGCCCTGGTCACTGGGCGGGACGTACCGCCGGCCGGGCCGCTTGCCCTGGCGCGGGCAGTCAGGAGGGGCCAGTGATCGCCGGGCTGGGGCGGTTGGCCGTAGGAGACCTGCGCGACCGGGTACGCCGGCCGGCGTACGCGGTGATGCTGCTGGCCGCGGTGGCCCTGGCCTACCTGGCGGTGCCGGCCCCGTCGTCGCGCTGGGTGGTGCTGGACGTTGGCGGGTACCGCGGTGTCTACACCAGCGCGTACGTCGGGACCGCGACGGCGCTCGCCAGCGCGCTGTGGCTCACCCTCGGTGGCTTCTACCTGGTCCGCAGCACCGTCGCCCGCGACGAGCACACCGGGGTCGGGCAACTGCTGGCCGCGGCGCCACTTCGCACCCCGGGTTACCTGCTCGCGAAGTTCGCCAGCAACGTCCTGGTGCTGGCTTCCATGACCGCCGTGCTCGCCGGCGCCGCGCTGGTGCTGCAGCTCGCCCGCGGCGAGTCCTACGCGGTGCACCCCCTCGCCCTGCTTCTCCCGTTCGTCGTGCTGGTCCTGCCACTGCTGGCGGTGACCGCCGCGGCGGCGCTGCTGTTCGAGACCACCCCGGTGCTGCGCGGCGGGCTGGGCAACGTGCTGTGGTTCTTCGTGGCTCTCGTCGCCGCGATCGCCGGCCAGTCCGCGGCGGCGCCGCTGGGCGGGCTCGGCGTGCATCCGGTCGCCGTGTCCCTGCAGGCCGAGCTGCTCGCCCAGCACTAAGACCTGTCCAACGCGGAGTTCAGCCTGGGGTTAACCTACGCCGACGCGCCCTTGCGCACCTTCACCTGGCCCGGTCTGCAGGTGACCGGCGGTTTCCTGCTCAGCCGGCTGCTGCTGGTCCTGCTCGCCGTCGCTGCCGCTGCCCTCCCGGCGCTGTGGTTCGACCGGTTCGACCCGACACGGCGCCGGCGCTCAACGCTCCATGCCGCCGGCGCTGAGCCGCCCGCGGCCGCGCTGACTCACCCTGCGGCTCAACCTGCGACGGCGGCCGCAGGCGCCGGCTCGGCACCGGCATCGCTTGCGTCCCGCGCAGCAAGCACACTCACTTCTGGGACCTGCCTGCCGTCCGGAGTCGCATCGCGCCGCAGGGCGGCACCGGTCTGGCTGGTCGCCGGGGAGGTGCGGATCCTGCTGCGAGGGGTCTCGCGCTGGTGGTGGCTGGGTGTGGCCGGTGTTGATCTGGTCCCGGCTCGGGAGCCAGCGCGTGGAGAACGCGGTGGAGGGGTTGCTGCTCGCCTGTCCGGCTCCGCGGCGACGGCGGCTGGCGGAGTGGGCGGCCGGGGTCGCGCTGAGCGTCCTTGCTGGCCTGGGCCCCGCACTGCGCATGCTGCCGACCGGCGACCGGGGCGCCCTGGCCTGCTGGGTCGCGGGGGCGGTCTTCATCCCCGCTCTGGCCCTGCTACTGGGGGTGGTCAGCGGCACGCACCGGCTGTTCCAGGCCCTGTACCTGCCGCTGTGGTACCTGGCGGTCAACGGCATCGCCGCCGCCGACTTCATGGGCGTCGTGCGCGTCGCCGGGCGACCCGCCGGCCCCTCGCCGTGGCTGACCGCCGGCTCGGCGGCGGTGACGGTGGGGCTCGCGCTGCTGGTCGACGCCTACCGCGAGCAACCCTTCCCGGTCCGGTGGCGACCGCGGGCGCCGTCGGCGGCGGCGACGTGACCCAGCACCTGCACGCCAGCTGGTCCGGCCGTTCGCGCGACGCTGTGACCGGGCCAGTAGGCACGCGCAGCAGCAGACGATCCGCCGCGGGCTGGGTGCGGCCGGTGTCCGCCCGTCCCTGGCGAGCAGCGGCCTACCTCCTGACGCGCGGCGCGCTCCCGGCGGTGTCCGCTGCCGCGATCGTCACGGCCAGCGCCCACGGGTGGGACACAGCGCTGGCGGTCGGCATGCCGCTGCTGGCCGGCTACCTGGTGCTGGCCGTCCTCACAGCGACGCCGCTGCAGCGACGGCCGGTCGTCCTGCTCGGCCAGACCTCGATCGCCGCCCCGCACCAGCGCGACGACACACAGCACCCGCTCCATGCGCTGCGCCGCCGCGTGTGGGGGGCGCCGACCGGCAGGGAGCTCCTGCACGCGCTGCTGATCCTCGCCCTGTCGCCGGTCGACGTGCTGGTCCTGCTGTCCTGGGCGTCCTGCCCGCTACTGATCGCCGCGCCGCTGCTGACCGACGTCGGGCCGGTGGCCATCGGACCGGCCACCGTCAGCAGCCGAGGGCAGGCCTGGTTGGTCTGTCTTGCCGGAGTCGCGCTGCTGATCGCCGGGGCGTACCTGGCGACCGCGCTGGCTGCCGTACACGCGGCGTTCGCGCGCGCCCTGCTCGGACCGCGCGGCGAGGAGCTGCGCCGCCAGGTCCGCGACCTGACCCGCTCCCGGCTGCGGCTGGTCGACGCGTTCGACGTCGAACGCCGCCGGATCGAGCGCGATCTGCACGACGGCGCCCAGCAACACCTCGTCGCGCTCGCCATGACCCTCGACCTCGCCCGCATCGAACTGGACGGAACACCGCACGCCGAGGCCTCCCGGTTGCTCGACACCGCCCACGCGCAGGCGACCGCGACCCTGCGCGAGCTCCGGGAGCTCATCTCCGGCATCTCCCCACCGGTTCTGGCCGAACTCGGCCTGCCCGGCGCGGTTCGCGAACTCGCCGACCGTTGTCCCTTACCGGTGGCCACCGCCGTCGACCTACCAGGCCGGCTGCCGCGTGCCGTCGAGACCACCGCCTACTTCCTGCTGGCCGAGGCCCTCACCAACGCCGCCAAGCACAGCCACGCAACGAGCGTCACCGTGAACGTGCAGCTCCGCGCCCGGACCGTGCACCTGCAGGTGGCCGATGACGGGCAGGGGGGCGCCGACCCGGAGCGGGGCAGCGGACTCACCGGCCTGGGTGACCGCGTGGCGGCCGTCGCCGGCCGGCTCACCCTCACCAGCCCACCCGGCGGCCCCACCAGCTTGCGCGCCGAGATCCCGCTCGGCGCCGGCGAGCACCACGATCACGAGCCGGCCGCCGGTGGCTGAGCCCGCGCGGCCGGTCGGGGTCGTGCTCGCCGAGGACAACGCGCTGCTGCGCGAAGGACTGGCCGGGGTGCTCGAACGCTTCGGCTTCGTCGTGCTCGCCACCGCCAGCAACGCCGAGCAGCTGCTCGACGCCGTCGCCACCCAGCGACCGCAACTCGTGCTCACCGACGTGCGCATGCCCCCCGGCTTCCGCGACGAGGGCGTGCGCGCTGCCCTCGAGCTACGCCGACAGCACCCCGATCTGCCGATCGTGGTGCTCAGCCAGTACGTCGAACAGACCTACGCCAGTCAGCTGCTCGCCCGCGGCGAGACCGGCCTGGGCTACCTGCTCAAGGACCGCGTCACCGACGTCCGCGCACTGGTTGCCGCGCTCAACGAGGTTCTGGCCGGCGGAACAGTGATCGACCCGGAAGTCGTCCGCCGCCTGCTCGCCCGACGAATCGACCCACTCGCGCGCCTCACCGACCGTGAGCGGCAGACGCTGGGGCTCATGGCGCAGGGACGCTCCAACGCCGCCATCGCTGGAGAGCTCGTCGTCACCGAAGCCACCGTCGCCAAGCACATCCGGAGCCTGCTGGACAAGCTCGACCTCCCGGTCGCGGCCTCCGACCACCGGCGGGTCCTCGCCGTACTCACCTACCTGCAGCAGGACTGATCGCCCACCGTTCCCGCTGGAGGTTGCCCCTACGGGCGCCCATTTTCCGGGACCAGCACTCCGGGCACGAGGTCCAAGAGAGCTCGGGCCGGGTCCGTCGATGACCACACCTGGGGGGTTCGTCCCCGAGTCGATGTTGCATAGTCATGCAGCCACTTGTCCCCTCTCGAACGTCCGCTCCTGCCGCTCTGTGGGCGGCTACGCTCGCCCGACTCTGCCGCCGATGGAGTGTCCCCTCATCAGCGTTCCGCTCGGCCTGGCGGCGCAGCGCTAGGGGGTGCAGGCTCGTGGATGACTACGCCTGATGCTGTCCTGTCACCGTCGCCTCCGGCTCGGATCGACTCCGGTCCCCGTCGCCGCGTACCCGCGGCGAGCCGTACCAGTTCCGCGACATCGACGGCGCGCCCATCACCAGGGCCACCGCCAAAACCCTTGCCCGCGACACCTACGCCGTCCCCGAGACGGTCCGGGCACGAGCTTGAGCGCACAGTGCGGCCACGCACCTGGTTTGCGGCTGACTTAAAGATTGAGATCGGCGTGTCGATCAAACAACATCCGACGGGTCCTCCGACTGGTTCAGGAGGATCTGCTCATGTCCGAAACCGAAGCCGGCGCGAGGGCTGGCAGGAGGCGTTCGAAGCGGCTGTTGTCGCCGACCCAGAAGTACGAGATCTGGTTGCAGTTGGTTCGTCAGGAGGTGACCATCGCCGAGGCGGCGGCCGCCCACCAGGTGGACCGCTCGACGATCATGCGGATCCGTACGGTCGCCAAGGAGGGCGCCTTAGGGTTTGCCGACAATACGGATTCGAGCCGGTTTACCTTTCGAAGGACGTACGCACGCTGGTTCCTCACATAAACCTTTCCGTCTCGCTAGGCAGGCCCAGGTCGTCTGGCAGTACCGACCCGTCCCGTCGTTGTCAGGGCTGCCCCACCCTTCCCGGCGTCCAGTTTTCGGTTCATCGCCTTCACCGCGGAGAACCCAGAGGTCCCCGACGACGACAACGCGAGCGACACGAGGACGTTGAAGGGATAAGGGAGCATCGCCCCGCGACGTAGAGACTTATAACCATGGACCAGACCAGCGCGGCCAGAGCATTACGAACGGACTTGCGGGAGCGAAACGGCGTCACGAGTTCGGCCGCGTGACGATCAACGGAGGCCGCAGCCTCCGGCGCGGCGGCCTGGAGCTCGAGGGACGAGTTCCTCGAGTCCTGGTGACCAATGCGGCGCAGGCGCCGGCGAGCCGGCCGCTGGGCCCGCGCAGAAATGAGCACGCGCCGTGTCGGGGGCAGTCGCTACGTTGTCCGCGTGAACGTCATCGACGCCGTGGACCTCGGTCGCACCTATCGCAGCACGACGGGGATCATCCGCCGCGAGCGCAAGACCGTGGACGCGGTGAAGGGGGTGAGCTTCCAGGTCGAGCGGGGCGAGCTCTTCGGATTGCTCGGCCCGAACGGCGCCGGCAAGACCACGACGATCAAGATGCTGATCACGCTGCTGCTGCCGTCGGGCGGCCACGCGTCGGTGCTCGGCCACGACGTCGTGGCGGAAGCGCGTGCGGTCCGGCGCAGTATCGGTTACGTCTTCGGCGGCGACCGCGGCCTCTACGAACGGCTGTCGGCGCTGGACAACCTCCGCTACTTCTCCGAGCTCTACGGCGTGCCCCCGCGCGAGCAGCGCGCCCGCATCGGTGAGCTGATCGAGCTCGTGGGCCTGACCGGACGCGAGAAGGAGCGCGTCGAGGGGTTCTCCCGTGGCATGCGGCAGCGGCTGCACATCGCCCGCGGCCTGCTCCACGACCCGGCGGTGCTCTTCCTCGACGAGCCCACGATCGGGATCGACCCGGTCGGCGCCCGGGAGCTGCGCACGACGATCGCCACGTTGCGTGACCAGGGCAAGACGATCCTGCTGACGACGCACTACATGTTCGAGGCGGACGAGCTCTGCGACCGGATTGCGGTGATCCGCTCGGGCACGATCGTGGCGTCCGGGACGCCCGACCAGCTCAAGGAGCGCGTCACGACCGGACACGTGCTGGAGGTCGAGACCTTCGGTGTCGACGAGGGTGTCCGCACCGCGGTTCAGCAGCTGGTCGGCGTGCGCTCGGTCAGCGTCGACGAGCATGGCCACTCCCAGGTGCTCATCGTCCAGGTGGAGACGGGCGTCGAGGTCGCCCCTCAGGTGCTCGGACTCCTGACCGGCACGCGCGTCGGTCGGGTGGTCACCCGGCAGCCGACCCTCGAGGACGCCTACGTGGAGCTGGTGAGCGGGGAATGAGCACCGCCCGTGCCCTCGGAGCGACCCTGCGGATGCTCGGCGTCACGTGGTGGCTGCAGCTGAAGATGCTCGCCGTGTCGGCCTTCGACGGCATCTTCCAGGTCGTCTGGCCGCTGTTCTTCGCGACGACGGCGTTCCTCGTCTTCCGGCAGAACGGCGACCCGCAGTCGCTTGTCTACGCCGGGCTCGGCTCGGCCGTCATGGGCACCTGGTCGACCATCGCCACGACCGCGAGCGGCGCCCTCCAGCGGGAACGCTGGCTCGGCACCCTCGAGCTCCTCGTGGCCTCACCGACCCGGTTCGCCCTCGTCCTCGTGCCGGTGACGACGGCGATGGCCACCCTCGGGCTCTACAGCCTCATAGCGACGTTGCTCTGGGGCTGGCTGCTGTTCGGCATCACCGTGCCGGTCTCCTCTCCGGCGCTTTTCGGGCTGAGCATGGTCGTCGCGATCCTGTCCATCGCGATGTTCGGGTTCCTCCTGTCTGTCTCGGTCGTCCGCTACCGCACGGCCTGGGCGCTCGGGAACCTCCTGGAGTACCCCGGCTGGCTCCTGTGCGGCTTCCTCGTCCCCGTGGTCCTCCTGCCCGTCGGGGTCCGCTGGGTCTCCTGGGCGCTTCCTCCGACGTGGGGCATGGAGGCGATGCGGCAGTCCGCCGCGGGCGCCTCGCCGTGGCGCGACATCGGCATCTGCGCGGGTTTGGGGATCGCGTATGCCGTCACTGCGGCCATGCTGTCGGAGAGGGTCCTGCAGTCGGCCCGCCGGCACGCGACGCTGGCCCTGACTTGAGCCGGGTAGAGGTGCGCCGCGCCGGGGTGACGAACGGCTCCCCTGGCGCCGACCCGGCATACCGGAGTTCGTTCGTCTCCTCTCTGCGCATCTTCTTCGTCGGGGGGCTGATCAGCTTCCGGGCCCTCTTCAACTGGCTCAGCCCGTGGATCTACATCCCGAGCCTGCTCGTGGCGCCGATCTTCCAGATCATCCTGTTCGCCTACCTCGGGCGCAGCGCCGGCATCGGGTCCGACGAGTTCTACGTCATCGGCAACGCGGTCCAGTACTCCGCGATCCCGTGCATCTTCGCGATGGCCAACACCATCGCGGGGGAGCGCTACACCCAGACGCTGGGGATCGTCCTGTCCACCCCGGCCCCGCGGGTGCCCCTGTTCCTCGGCCGCTCCCTCCCGGTCGTCGTCAACGGCTGGTTCGTGTCGATGTTCAGCCTGCTGTCGGCGCGCGCCTTCTCGGGGTCGACATCGCGCCGAGCTCGTGGCTGCCGATGGCGCTCGTCATCGCCGTGGCGTCGGCCTCCTGCACCGGGCTCGACCTCGTCACGGCCGCACTGGGGCTGCGGGTGAGGGAGACGGCGGTCCTCTCGAACATCATCTTCGGCGTCCTGCTCATCTTCTCCGGCGCCAACGTCGCTGTGGACGCGCTCCCGAGGTGGATGGCGACGGTGTCCCCGTGGTTGCCGCTGTCGCACGCCATCGAGGCCTGTCGTCAGCTCGCCCAGGGCACGCCTCTCACCGACGTGGCTGGGCTGGTGCTGCGTGAGGGGCTGCTCGCCGTCAGCTTCGCCCTCATCGGGCTCATGGCGCTGCGCCTGCTCGAGGCAGAGAGCCGGCGCCGGGCAACCCTCGAGCGCCAGTGACGGACTACCCCTCAGCTGCTCGGGTGGGCGCTTGCGTGCCCCCCGGCGGCCGCGCGGGCGACGTCACGGGCTGTCGCTGCGGCGTGAGAAGGTGGGAAAGAGCCCACCAACCGCGCCGCATCCCCGGGGGAAACTGACCGTGTCGACCCTTGTCCCGACACCCTCTAGCGCCACCCTGCGGCGCGGGTTCGGTGTGCTGGCCACCGGGATCCGCAACCAGCCGAGGTGGTTTGCCCTCGCCGTCGTCGGCAGCGTCATCTACGGAATCATGACCGGCGGCACAGCGTGGATCATCGGCAAGGTCGTCGAGGACACCGTCTCGCCGGCCATCGCCGCCCGAGCTGTCACCGCCGCGCAGCTGTCGCATGTCGGGCTCCTCCTCGGAGGCGTCGTCCTCCTCAACGTCATCGGCATCATCGTGCGCCGCATCGGTGCCGGGGTGGCCGTGTTCAACCTCGGGGCGAGCTTCCGGCGGCGGGTCACCCGGCAATACCTCAACCTCCCGCTGAGCTGGCACCACAAGCACCCGTCGGGCCAGCTGCTCTCCAACGCGAATTCCGACGTCGAGTCGACGTGGAATGTTTTCAACCCGCTGCCCATGGCCATCGGCGTGGTCGTGATGCTCCTCTTCGGGGCGGTCCAGATGTTCGTCGTCGACCCGTTCCTCGCGGCGATCGGGATGACCGTCTTTCCGGGACTCTTCCTCGTCAACCTCGCCTTCCAACGGGTCATGTCACCCCGGGTGACCCGCGCCCAACAGCTGCGCGCCGAGGTGTCGGAGGTGGCCCACGAGAGCTTCGAGGCGGCTCTCGTCGTCAAGAGTCTCGGGCGTGAGGACCAGGAGGCCGACCGGTTCCGGGCGGTCACCCACGCCCTGCGTGACGCCAACATCGAGGTCGGTCGCACCCGGGGACTCTTCGACCCCGCCATCGAGGGGATCCCGACGCTCGGCACGCTGGCCGTCCTCACCGTCGGGACGTGGCGGGTCTCGACCGGGCACCTCGGGGCGGGCGAGGTCGTCCAGATCGCCTACCTGTTCTCGATCCTCGCCTTCCCCGTCCGGGCTCTGGGCTGGGTCCTCGCCGAGCTGCCGAGGTCCGTCGTCGGCTGGGACCGCGTCAACGCGGTGCTCCAGGCCACCGGATCGATGGAGCACGGCTCTGCCTCGTTGCCCCAGGCCGGTGCTAGCCGGCTGCAGCTCGACGACGTGTCCTTCGCCTACGAGGTGGAGCTCGGGGACGGCACGCTCGAGCGCAACACTGCCGTCGCCGACGTGAACCTCGTGATCCCCGCCGGAGCGACGACCGCACTGGTCGGCCCGACCGGCTCGGGCAAGTCGACGCTCACCAACCTCATGATGCGGCTCGTCGACCCGGACTCCGGCCAGGTGCTCGTCGACGAGATCGACCTGCGGACGGTCCGACGGGGAGGGATCTCCGAGGTCGCTGCTCTCGTGTCGCAGCAGACCTTCATGTTCGACGACACGGTGCGGGGCAACATCACCCTGGGCGCGGACCGCACCGACGACGAGGTCTGGGAGGCGTTGCGGGTCGCTCAGGGGGCGACGTTCGTACGCCGCCTGGGCGACGGGCTCGAGACCCGGGTCGGCGAGCGCGGCGCCAGCCTGTCGGGCGGCCAGCGCCAGCGGGTCGCCCTGGCCCGAGCCGTGATCCGGCGACCCCAGCTCCTCGTCCTCGACGACGCCACCTCTGCGGTCGACCCCAGCGTGGAGCAGGCCATCCTCGCGGCCCTGCGGGAGACGAGCTCGGGCACGACCGTCCTCGTCGTCGCCTACCGGATGGCGACCATCGCGCTGGCCGACGACGTCATCTACCTCGAGGAAGGGCGCGTCGTCGACCACGGCACCCACGACGAGCTGCTCGGCAGGTGCGTCGGCTACCAGCGCCTCGTCACGGCATACGCCCGCGAGGCCGCCGAGCGGGCGGCCATCTCTGCGGACGAGGACCCCGGCACTCAGCGCGGGGATGTGGCGAACAGGGACGCCGGTGCGCAGCGAGGGAGCGGCCCCCGGGCCGGGCGCGGCGAGGACGCGATGGCGGCCGACCGATGAGCATGGTGAGCAACCAGCCGCTGGCGGACCACACCGGCATCGAGTCCGGGACCGAGATGAGCACCTGGCAGACGCTGCGGCGCGGTGTGCAGCTGTCACCGGAGCTGCGTCGAGGCATCGGTGTCACCGTCGCTCTGGCGATCCTCTCGACCCTGGGACGGGTCCTCATCCCGTTCGTCGTCCAGCGCACGACCGATGAGGGCATCCTCGCCCGGGGCGGCCCCGACCGCGACGCCGTCCTGCGCTACATCCTGATCGCCGTCGTGGGTGTCGTCGTGACCATGATCAGTGCCTACTTCGTCAACATCCGTCTGTTCACGGCCTCGGAGAACGGCCTGTCCACGTTGCGGCTGAAGGCCTTCCGGCACATCCACGACCTGTCGATGCTCACCCAGAACACCGAGCGTCGGGGGTCCCTGGTGTCCCGGGTGACGTCGGACGTGGACACCATCTCGATGTTCGTCCAGTTCGGCGGGCTGATGCTCATGATCAACGTCGCCCAGCTGACCCTGGCGACCGTGCTCATGGTGATCTACAGCCCCGTCCTTGCCGCGGTGGTCTGGGTCTGCTACCTGCCCCTGTTCTACGTCATCCGCAGGTTCCAGGGCATCGTCGGGCGGGCGTTCACCACGGTCCGCCAGCGCGTTGGCGACATGCTGGGTGCCATCTCCGAGGCGGTCGTCGGTGCCTCGACGATCCGGGCGTACGGCGTCGAGGGCCGCACCGCGCAGCGGATCGACGTCGCCGTCGACGACCATCGCCGCGCCGCCATCGGTGCCCAGGCGAGGGCGGTCATCGCCTTCACCTCCGGCCAGCTCGTCTCCGGGCTGACGACTGCCGTCGTCATCATCGTCGGCACCGTGCTGGCCGTCCGCGGGGAGCTGACCCTCGGCGAGCTGCTCGCCTTCCTGTTCCTCGTCAACCTCTTCACCACTCCGGTCCAGCAGGCCACCGAGATCCTCAACGAGCTGCAGAACGCCGTCGCCGGGTGGCGGCGGGTCATCGGGATCATCGACACGAAGGCTGACGTCGCCGACCCGGGTGAGGGCGGAGTGGCGCTGCCTCGTGGCCCGATCACCGTCGACTTCGACCACGTCGGCTTCGCCTACCCGGGTGGGGAACCGGTGCTGCACGACATCAGCCTGCGGATCGAGCCGCGCAGCAGGGTGGCCATCGTCGGGGAGACCGGGTCGGGCAAGTCGACGCTCGCCAAGCTGCTCACCCGGCTGATGGACCCCTCCGGGGGCAGCGTCCGGGTCGACGGGGTCGACCTGCGCGAGGTCCGGTTCTCGTCACTGCGCAGCCGAGTCGTCCTGGTGCCGCAGGAGGGCTTCCTCTTCGACGCGTCCCTGCTCGACAACATCACCTTTGGCAAGCCGGACGCGACTGCGGACGACGTGCTCCTGACGCTGACCGAGCTGGGGCTCGACGGTTGGCTCGCCTCCCTGCCCCAGGGACTCGGGACGGACGTCGGCCAGCGCGGGGAGTCGATGTCGGCGGGGGAGCGGCAGCTCGTCGCCCTCGCCCGCGCCTACCTCGCCGACCCCGACCTCCTCGTGCTCGACGAGGCGACGTCCGCAGTCGACCCGAATACGGAGGTCCGGCTCCAGCGGGCCCTCGACAGCCTGACCCGCGGGCGGACCTCGATCGCCATCGCCCACCGCCTATCCACGGCCCAGGCGGCCGACGAGGTCATCGTCGTCGACGCCGGTCGGGTCGTCGAGCGCGGCCACCACACCGAGCTGGTCAACGCGGGCGGGGTGTATGCCGGGTTGCACGGCTCCTGGGTGGCGCAGCAGCGCGCCTGACACCTCCCGGCTCCGGGGTGGTGCAGCACGCGCCTGACACCTCCCCGCCAGCGGTCGGCCTGTTCCCCGAGCGAACGGGCGATTGTGGCACCGAGGGGGGGTGGTTGTGGCCCGTCGGTCAGTAGCGGGAGTCCTCGGCTCTGACGACCCTGGCCGCTGACGCGGGCGGTGGAGCAGGAGGCATCCGCAGCCCCTCAGGGAGCTGTGGCTGCGGCCAACCGGGGTCCGGTCGCCAGGGCCACCAGTGCGCGTCATCGGGACCGAAGGGGAAGTCGCCGCGAGCGACGGCGGCAACGGCATGGACGGCCTCGTCCCGGACGGCGTCCGCCTCCTTCGCCGTGTACCGGCCCTGGTGGACGGCGGCCTTGAGCTCGTCCTCGTCCTTGAGCCGGCAGGTGCGGCCGGGCTCGACGACGACGTCCAGGACGTGGTCGGCACTGTAGGTGCTGTGCTCGTCCCGGACATGAGGAGTCTCGAGGTTGACGTACCACCCGTCGAACGCGCCGTCCTCCGCCCAGAAGAACCAGACCGACCACGGCATTCCCGTCGGCGCCATCCGCAGGGTGCCCCTGCCCTTCCACAGCATCCGGCCCTGCACCCGCGGCGTCGTGAAGATCTCGGTCAGCGGTGCCTCGCGCACGTTGGCCCCGTTGGGCAGGGTGGGGGCGAGAATGGGCGTCCCTCCGGGCAGCCAGGCGATGAGCGCCCGGTGGTCGTCCTGGACGACCCGCATGGGATGGACGGTCTCCGGGTCGCCAGGGACCCAGGTGCGGCGCCGGTAGCGCCACCAGATCGTCTCGCCCGGCTCCCAGAACGGCGCCGTGCCCCCCGGACGCCGCTCGGGTGAACTCGTCACGTCGGCAGGCTACCGAGCCGCCGCTGCGTCCGAGTCAGCGGTGGCCGGGACCGCCGCTCCTTCGGACGCACGGGTGGGCGGGCTGGGAGGTGAGGTCGGATCGTGAGCCGCCGACACGGCATACCGTGGGGTTCGGCAGAATGACGGGGTGTCCGAGACCCCTGCCGTGCTGGATCCCGAGGTCGCCGCGCTGCTCAAGCGCGATCCGGCCGGACTCGTCGCTGCGGTGGTCCAGCAGCACGACACCGGCGAGGTCCTCATGGTCGGCTGGATGAACGACGAGTCGCTCGCCCGCACGCTGACCACTGGACGGGCGACGTACTGGTCGCGCAGCCGGGGCGAGCTCTGGCGCAAGGGCGACACCTCCGGGAACGTCCAGTGGGTGAAGTCCGTGGCCGTCGACTGCGACGGCGACGCGCTCCTCGTCAAGGTCGACCAGATCGGCGCCGCCTGCCACACCGGCGACCGGACCTGCTTCGACGCCGGCCCGCTCGAGGCCGTCGTCGGGAGCCGGGATGGCTGACGTCAGCGCGGAGCTGGCCTGGGGCACGACCTGGCCGAGCCTCGCGGTCTTCACCGAGCTCGCCCGCGAACGCCGCGTCATCCCAGTCGTGCGCAAGCTCCTCGCCGACGGTGAGACTCCGATTGGGGTCTACCGCAAGCTGGCCAAGGACGCACCAGGGACGTTCCTGCTCGAGTCGGCCGAGCACGGCGGCGTGTGGTCTCGGTACTCCATCGTCGGGGCCCGCAGCCGGGCCACCCTGACGGAGAAGGCCGGGGAGGCGTTCTGGATCGGTGAGCCCCCCGTAGGTGTCCCGACCTCGGGTGACCCGACCCGGGCCCTTCGGGACACCGTCGCCGCGCTCGCCACCGAGCGCATCCCCGGCCTGCCGCCGCTGACCGGCGGCATGGTCGGCGCCATCACCTACGACGCGGTCCGCCGCTGGGAGCAGGTGCCCGACACGGGTCAGGACGACCTCGGCCTCCCCGAGCTGGCCATGCTCCTCGCCACCGACCTCGCCGTCCTCGACCACTCGGACGGGTCGTTGCTCCTCATCGCCAACGCAGTGAACTACGACGCGACCGACGAGCGGGTCGAGTGGGCCTGGGCCGACGCCCTCGAGCGCCTCGACCGGATGACGGCGGACCTCGCCGCCTCCGCCGCCAGCACGGTCGCGGTCATCGAGTCGGTCGCCACCGAGGTCTCCAGCAGTCACAGCCAGGAGCAGTTCCACGACATCGTCGAGCAGTGCAAGGAGGCGATCCGCGCCGGTGAGGCGTTCCAGATCGTGGTGTCGCAACGCTTCTCGCTGCCCTGCACCGCCGACTCGCTGGACGTCTACCGAGCGCTGCGGGCAGCCAACCCCAGCCCCTACATGTACCTGTTCCGCCTTCCGCACCCCGACGGCACGGCATACGACGTCGTGGGCTCGAGCCCCGAGGCCCTCGTCAAGGTGACCGGCCGTCGGGCCATCACCCACCCCATCGCCGGCTCCAGGCCGCGCGGAAAGACGCCGGAGGACGACGTCCGCCTGGGGGAGGAGCTCGCGGCGGACGCCAAGGAGCGGGCGGAGCACCTCATGCTCGTCGACCTCTCCCGCAACGACCTGCAGAGGGTATGCCGTCCGGGCACGGTCGACACCGTCGAGTTCATGACGTTGCGGCACTACAGCCACATCATGCATCTGGAGTCCACGGTCGTGGGCGACATCCGGGAAGGCTGCGGCGCCTACGACGTCCTCGTCGCCACCTTCCCGGCGGGGACGCTCTCCGGGGCGCCGAAGCCGCGCGCGATGGCCCTCATCGACGAGCTGGAGGGCATCCGAAGAGGTGTCTACGGAGGCGTCGTCGGCTACCTCGACTTCGCCGGAGACCTGGACATGGCGATCGCCATCCGGACGGCCGTCGTCAAGGACGGCACGGCCTACGTCCAGGCGGGCGCCGGCATCGTCGCCGACTCCGTGCCCCAGCTGGAGTTCGAGGAGACCCAGCACAAGGCGGCCGCGGTTCTCCGGGCGGTCACGGCCGCCGCCGGCCTGCGGCCGCCGACCACCGGGTCACGCTCATGACCACGCGGCTCACCAAGCGGAACACCTTCGTGCTCCTCGCCGCGCCGACCCTCCTCCTCCTGCTCTCGGCGACCCGCACCTGGGTCACCGGTCGGACGAGCGATCCGGTGCTCGGCCAGGCCACCGTGTCTGTCACCGGCTCGCAGGCGGCTCCGGGGGTGGTCGCCCTGAGCGCCGTGGCGCTCGCCGGGCTCGTCGCCGTCTTCACCGGGGGGCGCCGGATCCGTCGGGTGTCCGCCGTCCTGCTCACCCTGGCCGCGGTCGGCGCCACCGCCCTGGCGGTGCTGGTCGTCGCCGACCCGGCAGCCACTCTCGGACGTGCGGCGGCCGTGCAGCTGGGCCGGACCGGCGCAGTCGGCTCGGCTGGCGCCCTGTCCCCGTGGGCCTGGGCCGCAGTGGTCCTCGGCGCGGCGATGACCGTGGGCGGCGCGCTGGCGACCCTGGCCGTGGGCCGGTGGGACGGCTTGTCCAGCCGCTTCGACCGACCCGAGGCGGTCGACGGAGCCGAGGGCGCCGAGGGCGCCGACAGCCGCGGAGCCCGTCGCTCGACCTGGGACGAGCTCAGTGACGGCCACGACCCGACCTCGGCTCCGGACGACCGCCGGACCTGACACAATGACGGAACCGGCCACGACGTCGAGACATCCCGTCGCCTCAAGGAGCGGTAGCAGCCATGTCTGAGCAGCAGCAGGAGCACGACAGCGAGGGTCGCAGCGTTGCCGCCTGGACGGCCGTGGGGATCCTTCTCGTAGCCGCGGCGGTCATGTCGTTCGCCGTCGTCGTCGCGTCCGTGCCGTGGTTCGTCGTGGGCGTCGTGGTGGCCTTGATCGGCGTCGCCGCAGGCAAGGTCCTGGCGATGGCGGGCTACGGTGCGGCCAAGGCCGGCACGGACAAGGGGGTCCGCGGTGAGCGCGGGCCACACGTCGGCGTTCCCGGCGGCAACCAGGCCGACAGCGGCACCAGCTGACGCGGGTCGATGCCTGGTGCTCCTCTGAGTTCAGCAAGGCCGGCAGCTAGCCGCGGCGACAGTCGACCGGCCGTGACCGCGCGGGTGCCCCGAGGGCCGGACTCCACGCCGATGGCGCGGAGTCGGGCCCTCGCGGCACCTTTCGTCACGGGCGCCGTCGTGGCCCTGGCCACGGCGGCCGTCCACGTGACGGGTGGGGAGCTCGGCTTCTCGGTCTGCCCGTTCCACGCGACTACCGGTTCGTGGTGCCCGCTGTGTGGCGGGTCACGTGCGGTCGCGGCGATGACGCACGGCGACGTGGCGTCGGCGCTCTCCTACAACCTCCCCGCGATGGTCCTCCTCGCGGCCGTCGCGCTCTCCTGGCTGACGCAGGTGTATGCCGCGCTGCGGGGCCGCGCGGCCCACCTGCCGTGGCTCTCCCGTCGGTCCGGGGTGGTCATGGGCGTGGTCTTCCTCGTCTTCACGATCTGGCGCAACCTGCCTCACCTGCCCCTCGGGGCCTGGCTGGCGCCGTGACCCGGGGTGCCGACCGCCGGATGGGCCCGGGTCACCAGGACCGCCACCGGGCCGTAACCTGGTGCGGTGCCCAGCGTCCTCGACGACATCATCGCCGGAGTTCGGGTGGACCTCACGGAGCGTCAGGCCCGCACCCCCCTGTCCGTGCTGGAGCGCGCGCTGACTAGCGCGGACCCGGCCCTTGACGCGACCGGTGCCCTGCGCGCCGCTCCCGGGCTGGCCGTCATCGCCGAGATCAAGCGCTCGAGCCCGAGCATGGGAGCCCTCGCGGACATCGCCGACCCGGCCGCGCTCGCGGGGCAGTACGCCACGGGGGGCGCCACCGTCATCAGCGTGCTCACCGAGCCCCGGCGCTTCGGTGGAAGCCTCGACGACCTCGCTTTGGTGCGGGCCGCGGTGTCGATCCCGGTGCTGCGCAAGGACTTCATGGTCACCAGCTACCAGATCACCGAGGCACGTGCCTGGGGCGCGGACGTGATCCTCCTCATCGTCGCCGCCCTCCTCCAGGACGAGCTCGTGTCGATGCGTGAGCAGGCGGAGGCGCTCGGCATGACTGCCCTCGTCGAGGTCCACGACGAGATCGAGACCCAGCGCGCCGTGGACAGCGGGGCGAGCGTCATCGGGGTCAACGCCCGCAACCTGAAGACGCTCGAGGTCGACCGGTCCACCTTCGCCCGGCTGCGTCCCCTGATCCCCGACGGTGTCGTGACCGTCGCGGAGTCGGGCGTCCGCGGCCTCGAGGACGTGCGCGAGTATGCCGCGGCAGGCGCCCGTGGAGTGCTCGTCGGGGAGGCTCTCGTGACCGGAGGCGCACCGGCTGAGAGCGTCCGACAGTTCCGTGCAGTCCGTGGAGAGGTGTCGTCATGACCACAGCCGGACGGTTCGGCGACTTCGGCGGCCGGTACGTGCCCGAGGCGCTCATCCCCGCGCTCGAACAGCTCGACGAGGTCCGTCACAAGGCGATGATCGACCCGGAGTTCATCGGTGAGCTCGAGCGGCTCCACCGCACCTACACGGGACGGCCGAGCATCATCACCGAGGTTCCCCGTTTCGCGGAGCACGCGGGCGGCGGCCGGGTCGTCCTCAAGCGCGAGGACCTCAACCACACCGGCTCGCACAAGATCAACAACGTCCTCGGTCAGGCTCTGCTGACCAAGCGGATGGGCAAGAAGCGGGTCATCGCCGAGACCGGTGCCGGGCAGCACGGCGTCGCGACCGCGACCGCAGCCGCGTTGCTGGGCCTGGACTGCGTGGTCTACATGGGCAAGATCGACACCGACCGGCAGGCGCTCAACGTAGCCCGGATGCGGCTGCTCGGCGCCGAGGTCGTGGCCGTCGGCAACGGGAGCCAGACCCTCAAGGATGCCGTCAACGAGGCCCTGCGCGACTGGGTGGCTAACGTCGAGGACACCCACTACGTCCTCGGGACGGTGACCGGGCCCCACCCGTTCCCGGAGATGGTGCGCGACTTCCACCGGGTCATCGGGATCGAGGCGCGCGCCCAGGTCCTCGACCTCGTCGGCCGGCTGCCCGACGTCGTCCTCGCCTGCGTCGGCGGCGGCTCCAACGCCATGGGGATCTTCCACCGCTTTCTCGACGACGCCGGTGTCCGGCTCGTCGGGCTCGAGGCCGGCGGCAACGGTGTCGAGACCGGCAGGCACGCGGCCCGCTTCTCGGCAGGCGCTCCCGGCGTGCTCCACGGCGCCTTCACCTACGTCATGCAGGACGACGACGGCCAGACCGTGGAGTCGCACTCGATCTCCGCCGGGCTCGACTACCCGAGCGTCGGACCGGAGCACTCCTACCTGCTCGACTCCGGCCGGGCAGAGTACCGTCCGATCACCGACGACCAGGCGATGGACGCGTTCAGGCTGCTCTGCCGCACCGAGGGCATCATCCCGGCCATCGAGTCGGCCCACGCGTTGGCCGGCGCGATCGCCGTGGGCCGCGAGCTGGGTCCCGAAGCCCTCCTCCTCGTCAACCTCTCCGGGCGCGGTGACAAGGACGTGCAGACCGCGGCCGCGTGGTTCGGGCTGCTCGACGGTCCCGACGAGGTCGACGACGGCGACGGGCCCGAGGGCGTCGACCTTGCCCAGGGGGTGCAGGCATGACGGCCGTCGGCGACGTCCTCGACCGGTGCCGGTCCGAGGGCCGTGCGGCGCTCATCGGCTACCTCCCCGTCGGCTACCCCGACGTCCCCCGCTCGATCGAGGCGATGACGGCGATGGTCGAGGCGGGCGTCGACATCGTCGAGGTCGGCGTCCCCTACAGCGACCCGCTCATGGACGGCCCCGTCATCCAGCACGCCGCCGAGCTGGCTCTGCGGGGTGGAAGCCGGGTCGGTGACGTCTTCACCGCGACCGCGGCCGTCCGCGACGCGGGAGCTCCCGCCCTCGTCATGACGTACTGGAACGTCGTCCTGCGCCGGGGCGTCGCGACCTTCGCCGCCGACCTCGCGGCCAGCGGGGGGTCGGGTCTCATCACCCCCGACCTCATCCCCGACGAGGCCGCCGACTGGATCGCGGCATCGGACGAGCACCACCTCGACCGGGTCTTCCTCGTTGCGCCGAGCTCGACGCCCGACCGGCTCCTCAGGGCCACGTCGGCGTGCCGTGGCTTCGTCTACGCCGCGTCGACGATGGGCGTCACCGGGACCCGGCAGAGCGTCGACAGCGCCGCAGCGGGCCTGGTCCAACGCACCCGTGCCGTCACCGACCTCCCGGTCTGCGTCGGACTCGGGGTCTCGAACGGCAGCCAGGCCGCCGACGTGGCGCGCTTCGCCGACGGCGTGATCGTGGGGGCCGCGCTCGTGCAGACCCTGACCGACGCACCCAGCCACGAGGACGGCATACGGGCGCTGCAGGCCCTCGTGGGAGACCTGGCCGACGGCGTACGCGCCGGCCGGCACGAGGCGGTGTCCGGGTGATCGCCGCAGTTCTCTCCGAGATCCCGAGCCCCACGACAGGCGTCTGGAACCTCGGGCCCATCCCCATCCGCGCCTATGCCATGTGCATCCTCGCCGGCATCGCCGCCGCCCTGTGGATCGCCCAGCGCCGCCTGCAGGACCGCGGCGGCCGGCCGGGCCAGGTCCTCGACATCGCGGCCTGGGCCGTCCCGTTCGGCATCGTCGGCGGGCGGATCTACCACCTCATCACCTCACCGCAGGCCTACTTCGGCGCCGGCGGCCATCCGCTCGACGCCGTCAAGATCTGGGAGGGCGGTCTCGGCATCTGGGGCGCCGTCGCGCTGGGCTCGCTCGGAGCCTGGATCGGCTGCCGCCGCCAGCACACCAGCTTTCTCGCCTTCGTCGACTCGGCGGCCCCGGGCGTCCTCGTGGCGCAGGCCATCGGCAGGTGGGGCAACTACTTCAACAACGAGATCCACGGCTCGCCGACGACCCTTCCGTGGGGGCTGAAGGTCTACGAGTGGGACCAGCAGGCCGGCCACGCGCTGCGCGACGCCGCGGGCAACCCCGTCGTCTCCGGGATCTACCAGCCGACGTTCCTCTACGAGGCGGTCTTCTGCCTCGTCCTCGCGCTGCTTCTCGTCAGCCTCGACCGACGCTCGATCTTCCGTCCCGGTCAGGTCTTCGCGCTGTATGTCGCCGGCTACCCCGTCGGGCGGGTCGTCATCGAGCTCATGCGGACCGACGCGGCGAACCGGATCCTCGGTCTGCGGGTCAACGTCTGGGTCTCGATCCTCGTCTTCCTCCTCGGCGTGGCCCTCTTCGTCGCCTTCGGGCGGCGTCCGCCGGCCGAGGCGACCCCGCCGGAGCCGGCAGAGCACCAACCCCAGTCTCAGAATGCGGAATGAGTCGTATCAGACTCTGGGATAGCGCGACCGCCCCGGTACCCTGTGCCCAGCACTGGCCGACGCCGTTCAGCTGCGCTTCCCGGTCCCCGAGGTGCCCCTTCCGGACCAACGACCCAAGGACGGTGAGACTGCGATGTCCCCTCAGCGCCCCCTCTTCACGGCCCAGCCGGCAGACGTCGGGTTGTACCGCAGCGAGCTGGAGCACGACGCCTGCGGCGTGGCCATGGTCGCCACGATGCGCGGCAGCGCCGGTCACGACGTCATCGAGCACGCCCTCACCGCCCTGCGCAACCTCGACCACCGCGGCGCGACCGGCTCGGACCCGCTGGTCGGCGACGGCGCCGGCCTGCTCACCCAGGTGCCCGACGCGTTTCTCCGCCGGGTCGTCGACTTCCCCCTCCCGGTCCCCGGCGCGTATGCCGTCGGCATCGCCTTCCTGCCGACCGACGAGACCGAGCGGGCGGACGTCGTGGCCCGCGTCGAGGCCATCGCCGCGGAGGAGTCGCTCACTGTCCTCGGCTGGCGGGACGTGCCGGTCGCCGCAGACCTCGTCGGGGAGGTGGCCCGCGACTGCATGCCGCACTTCGCGCAGCTCTTCGTCTCCTCGGCCCTGGGCCGCCACGTCGGCCTGGGCCTCGACCGGTTCGCCTTCTGCCTGCGCAAGCGCGCCGAGCTCGAGACCCAGGTCTACTTCCCGTCGCTGTCCTCGCGGACCCTCGTCTACAAGGGGATGCTGACCACGGGTCAGCTCGAGCCGTTCTTCCCCGACCTGTCCCACCGCTCGTTCGAGACCCAGCTGGCCCTGGTGCACTCCCGCTTCTCGACGAACACCTTCCCGTCCTGGCCCCTCGCGCACCCGTACCGGTTCATCGCCCACAACGGTGAGATCAACACGGTCAAGGGCAACCGCAACTGGATGAGTGCCCGCGAGAGCCAGCTGACCTCCGACATCATCCCCGGCGACCTCGACCGGCTCTTCCCGGTCTGCAGCCCCGGCGCCTCCGACTCGGCGACCTTCGACGACGTTCTCGAGCTGCTGCACCTCGGCGGGCGCTCGCTCCCGCATGCCGTCCTGATGATGATCCCCGAGGCGTGGGAGAACCACGCCGACATGGACCCCGCCCGACGCGCGTTCTACGAGTTCCACTCGACGTTCATGGAGCCGTGGGACGGACCGGCCTGCGTCGCCTTCACCGATGGCACGCTCATCGGTGCGGTGCTCGACCGCAACGGCCTCCGGCCGGGCCGGTATGCCGTGACGAGCGACGGGCTCGTCATCCTCGCCTCCGAGTCGGGTGTCCTCGACCTCGACCCGGCGACCGTCGTCAAGCGCGGTCGGCTCCAGCCGGGGAAGATGTTCCTCGTCGACACCGAGCACGGCCGCATCATCGGCGACGAGGAGATCAAGTCCTCGCTGGCGTCCGAGCACCCTTACGACGAGTGGCTCCATGCCGGGCTGATCCACCTGGAGGACCTGCCGGAGCGCGAGCACATCGTCCACACGTCGTCCTCCGTTGCCCGCCGCCAGCAGACCTTCGGTTACACCCAGGAGGAGCTGCGGATCCTCCTGACGCCGATGGCGAGGAGCGGCGGAGAGGCTCTCGGCTCGATGGGCACCGACAGCCCGATCGCCGTGCTCTCCAGCCGGCCCCGGCTGCTGTTCGACTACTTCACCCAGCTCTTCGCCCAGGTGACCAACCCGCCGCTCGACGCGATCCGCGAGGAGCTGGTCACCTCGCTCGGCACGACGATCGGCCCGGAGGGCAACGCCCTGTCGGCCTCACCGGCGCACGCCCGCCAGCTCGTCCTGCCCTTCCCGGTCATCGACAACGACGAGCTGGCCAAGGTCGTGCACGTCAACGCCGACGGCGACCTCCCCGGCTACGCGACCCACGTCGTGCGCGGCCTCTACGACGTCCACGGTGGCGCCGACGCCATGCGCGCCCGGCTCGAGGAGATCTTCGCCGACGTGTCGACGGCGATCCGGCGCGGCGCCCGCTTCGTCGTGCTGTCCGACCGCGACTCCGGGCGCGACCTCGCCCCGATCCCGTCGCTCCTGCTCACCTCCGCGGTCCACCACCACCTTATCCGGGAGAAGACCCGCACCCGCGTCGGCCTGCTCGTCGAGGCCGGCGACGTCCGCGAGGTCCACCACGTCGCCTCGCTCATCGGGTTCGGCGCCGCAGCGGTCAACCCCTACCTCGCCATGGAGAGCGTCGAGGACCTCGTCCGCTCGGGCACGATCCAGGGCGTCGACGCGGACCAGGCGGTCCGCAACCTCATCAAGGCTCTCGGCAAGGGTGTCCTCAAGGTGATGTCGAAGATGGGCATCTCCACGGTGGCGTCCTACCGCGGCGCCCAGGTCTTCGAGGCGATCGGTCTGGCCCAGGAGCTTGTCGACCGGTACTTCACCGGCACGATCAGCCAGCTCGGCGGGATCGGCCTGGACGTGCTCGCCGACGAGGTCGCCGCGCGGCACGCCGTCGCCTACCCACCGGAGGGGATCCACCAGGCCCACCGCAAGCTCTGGGTCGGCGGCGAGTACCAGTGGCGCCGCGAGGGCGAGCCGCACCTCTTCGACCCCGACACGGTCTTCCGGCTCCAGCACTCGACTCGGGGGAGGCGCTACGACATCTTCAAGCAGTACACCCAGCGGGTCGACCAGCAGGCCGAGCGGCTGATGACCCTGCGGGGCCTGTTCGAGTTCGCGGACGCCGGCTCCTCGGGGCGCCAGCCGATCTCCATCGACGAGGTGGAGCCCGTCTCGGATATCGTCAAGCGGTTCAGCACCGGGGCGATGAGCTACGGCTCGATCAGCCTCGAGGCTCACCAGACCCTCGCCATCGCGATGAACCGCCTCGGTGGCAGGTCCAACACCGGGGAGGGCGGCGAGGACGAGGACCGGCTCCTCGACCCGGTCCGCCGCTCGGCCATCAAGCAGGTGGCCTCCGGCCGGTTCGGCGTGACGAGCCTCTACCTCACCCAGTCGGACGACATCCAGATCAAGATGGCGCAGGGGGCGAAGCCGGGTGAGGGTGGCCAGCTGCCCGGTCCCAAGGTCTATCCCTGGGTCGCCAAGACCCGGCACTCGACGCCCGGTGTCGGCCTCATCTCGCCGCCGCCGCACCACGACATCTACTCCATCGAGGACCTCGCCCAGCTCATCCACGACCTCAAGAACGCCAACCCGTCGGCCCGCATCCACGTCAAGCTCGTGTCGGAGATCGGGGTGGGCACCGTGGCAGCCGGCGTCTCCAAGGCGCACGCCGACGTCGTCCTCATCTCCGGTCATGACGGCGGCACCGGCGCCTCGCCGCTGACGTCGCTCAAGCATGCCGGTGCGCCGTGGGAGCTCGGTCTGGCCGAGACCCAGCAGACGCTGCGGCTCAACGGGCTCCGCGACCGGATCGTCGTCCAAGCCGACGGGCAGCTCAAGACCGGGCGCGACGTCGTCATCGCCGCGCTGCTCGGGGCGGAGGAGTTCGGCTTCGCCACCGCGCCGCTCGTCGTGTCCGGCTGCATCATGATGCGGGTCTGCCACCTCGACACGTGCCCTGTCGGTGTGGCCACCCAGAACCCCGAGCTGCGAGCCCGGTTCTCCGGCAAGCCGGAGTTCGTCGAGACGTTCTTCGAGTACGTCGCCGAGGAGGTGCGGGAGCACCTCGCCGCCCTGGGATTCCGCTCGGTCCAGGAGGCCGTCGGCCAGGTCGACGCCCTGCGGACGGAGAAGGCGATCGAGCACTGGAAGGCGTCCGGGCTCGACCTCAGCCCCATCCTCGCGAGTGTCGTGGACCGCACGGGCGGAACGGCATACAGCTCCACCGGGCAGGATCACGGCCTCGAGAAGGCCCTCGACCACCAGCTCATCTCGCTGGCGCAGCCGGCGCTGCGCGACGGCGAGCAGGTGCGCGCCCAGGTGGCCGTCCGCAACGTCAACCGCACCGTCGGCACGATGCTCGGGCACGAGGTGACCAAGGCCCACCCGCACGGGCTGGCCGACAACACCATCGAGCTCACCCTCACCGGCTCCGTCGGTCAGTCGTTCGGCGCGTTCGTCCCGGCCGGCGTCACCCTCGTCCTGCACGGCGACGCCAACGACTACGTCGGCAAGGGGCTCTCGGGCGGGCGCATCGTCGTGCGCCCGGACCGAAGCGCGCCCCTGACGGCGGAGGCGAACGTCATCGCCGGCAACGTCATCGCCTACGGCGCGACGACGGGGGAGATCTACCTGCGCGGACAGGCGGGCGAGCGGTTCTGCGTCCGCAACTCCGGTGTCTCCGCCGTCGTGGAGGGGGTGGGTGACCACGGATGCGAGTACATGACCGGTGGGGCGGTCGCCATCCTCGGCCCGACGGGACGCAACTTCGCGGCGGGGATGTCCGGCGGCGTGGCCTACGTCCTCGACGTGCGGCCCGAGCTCGTCAACGGTGAGCTGGTCGACCTGCTGCCGCTGCGTCCCCAGGATGAGGAGGTGCTCCACGACCTGCTCATGCGGCACCGGACGTGGACCGAGTCGGCTGTCGCGGAACGGCTCCTCGCGGACTGGGCGGACGCTCGTGCGCGGTTCACCCTCGTCCTCCCGCGTGACTACCAGCGGGTGCTCGACGTCCGGACCCAGGCCGAGATGGAGGGGCTCGACCTCGACGGCGCCGAGGTCTGGGACCGGATCATGGAGGCCTCCCGTGGCTGACCCCCAAGGCTTTCTCAAGGTTCGCGACCGCGAGCTGCCCACCCGGCGTCCCGTGCCCATCCGCCTCAGGGACTGGAAAGAGGTTTACGAGGAGCAGGAGCTCGGGCAGCTGCAACGCCAGGCCGGCCGCTGCATGGACTGCGGGATCCCCTTCTGCCACAACGGTTGTCCCCTCGGCAACCTCATCCCGGAGTGGAACGACCTTGCCTGGAAGGGCGACTGGCGCGAGGCCATCGAGCGGCTGCACGCGACGAACAACTTCCCCGAGTTCACCGGGCGCCTGTGTCCCGCCCCGTGTGAGACCGCCTGCGTCCTCGGCATCAACCAGCCGGCCGTGACGATCAAGCAGGTCGAGGTCACGACGATCGAGCAGGCCTTCGACGCGGGCACCGTGACGCCCCAGCCCCCGGAACGCCTCTCCGGCAAGACAGTTGCGGTCATCGGGTCCGGACCCGCTGGGCTCGCGGCGGCGCAGCAGCTGACCCGGGCCGGGCACACGGTGGCGGTCTACGAGCGAGCCGACAAGCCGGGCGGGCTCCTGCGGTACGGCATACCGGAGTTCAAGATGGAGAAGTCGGTCCTCGACCGCCGGCTGGCCCAGATGGTGGCCGAGGGGACCCGGTTCCGCAGTGGTGTCGACGTCGGGGAGCAGATCACCGGGCAGCAGCTCAAGGATCGCTACGACGCGGTCGTCCTCGCCGTCGGCGCCACGGTGCCGCGCGACCTGCCGGTCCCCGGGCGTCAGCTGACAGGCACCTACCAGGCGATGGACTACCTGCCGCAGGGCAACCGGGTCGCCTTGGGGGAGCACGTCGAAAACCAGATCCTCGCGACGGGCAAGGACGTTCTCATCATCGGCGGCGGCGATACCGGAGCCGACTGCCTCGGCACGGCGCACCGTCAGGGCGCCCGGTCGGTGACCCAGCTCGAGATCATGCCGCGCCCCGGCGGGGAGCGACCGGGCAGCCAGCCGTGGCCGACCTATCCGTTGACCTACCGCGTCGCCAGTGCCCACGAGGAGGGCGGCGAGCGGGTGTATGCCGTGAACACCAAGGAGATCCTCGGCGGCGAGGACGGCACCGTGCGGGCGCTGAGGGTGGTCGAGGTGGAGATGAGCGGCGGGAAGCTCGAGGAGGTCCCCGGCAGCGAGAAGGAGATCCCTGCACAGCTGGTCCTGCTCGCCATGGGTTTCCTCGGACCGGAGACGCCCGGCGTCGTCGAGCAGCTGGGTGTCGAGCTCGACGAGCGCTCGAACGTCAAGCGGGACCGGTCCTTCATGTCGTCGCAGCCAGGAGTCTTCGTCGCCGGGGACGCCGGTCGCGGCCAGTCGCTCATCGTCTGGGCCATCGCCGAGGGACGCGCTGCGGCCCACGGCGTCGACGCGTGGCTGACCGGGGCCAGCCAGCTGCCGCGTCCGATCAACCCGACGGACCGGCCGCTGACCGTCTGACGGCAGGGATGCGGGCGGAGTGCGGGGAGGTGGGGGCAGCCCGGCCGCAGGCCAGTCCGACCGCAGCCCGATCGCAGCACAGCCCGGGGTGCCCACGGGGTGGGACGTCGCCTCGACGGCCTCAAAGGTACGCAGGAACAAGCAATAGGGTCGGAGCATGCGACGAGCGAAGATTGTGTGCACCCTGGGCCCGGCAACGTCTTCCCCGGCACAGGTCCGCGCCCTCGTCGCGGCAGGCATGGACATCGCCCGGCTGAACCTCTCGCACGGCGACTACTCCGTCCACGAGGACATCTACACGTCGGTCCGCGCGGCCAGCGACGAGTCGGGCCACGCGGTGGGGGTCCTCGTCGACCTCCAGGGCCCGAAGATTCGCACCGGCCGGTTCGCCGACGGTCCGATCACGCTCGCCAAGGGGGACCGGTTCACCATCACGACGGACGACGTCCTCGGCGACCAGGAGCGGGTCAGCACGACCTACAAGGGTATGCCGGGCGACGTCCGGCCGGGTGACCTGCTCCTCGTCGACGACGGCAAGGTCACCCTGCGCGCCGTGGACGTCACCGCGACCGAGGTCCTCACGGAGGCGGTCGAGGGCGGCGTCATCTCGAACAACAAGGGGATCAACCTGCCCGGCGTGGCGGTCAGCGTGCCGGCCATGTCGGAGAAGGACAAGGCGGACCTGCGCTGGGCCCTGCGCCTGCGGGCCGACATGATCGCGCTCTCCTTCGTGCGCTCCGCCGAGGACCTCAAGGACGTCCACGCAATCATGGACGAGGTGGGCGTCCGGCTGCCGGTCATCGCGAAGATCGAGAAGCCACAGGCGGTCGACAACCTCGGCGAGATCATCGAGGCGTTCGACGGCGTCATGGTCGCTCGTGGCGACCTCGGGGTCGAGCTGCCCCTGGAGGACGTGCCGCTCGTGCAGAAGCGGGCCGTCGAGATCGCCCGGCAGAACGCGAAGCCGGTCATCGTCGCCACCCAGGTCCTCGAGTCGATGATCGAGAACTCGAGGCCGACCCGGGCAGAGGCGAGCGACTGCGCGAACGCCGTTCTCGACGGCGCCGACGCCATCATGCTCTCGGGGGAGACAAGCGTCGGGGCGTATCCCGTCCAGGCCGTCAAGGTGATGGCCCGCATCATCCAGGCGACCGAGGACCACGGCCTCGAGCGGATCCACGCGCTCGGCACCAGGCCCCACACGACCGGTGGGGCGGTCACCTGGGCGGCGGTGGAGGTCGGTGAGCTGCTCAACGTCAAGTTCCTGGTGACCTTCACCCAGTCGGGCGACTCCGCCAAACGGCTGTCCCGGATCCGGTCGAAGCTGCCCATGCTGGCGTTCACGCCGCTGCAGGAGGTCCGCTCCCAGCTCGCCCTGGTGTGGGGGATCGAGACGTTCCTCGTCCCGATGGCCCGGCACACCGACCAGATGGCGCTCGAGGTCGACAACTCGTTGCTGGCCTCCGGCCGGTGCCAGGAGGGCGACGTCGTGATCATCGTGGCCGGTTCGCCCCCCGGTATCCCCGGGTCCACGAACGCGCTGAGGGTGCACAAAATCGGCGACGCCAAGAACAAGGTCGCGCCTGCCTACGAGGACCTCGCCTGACGGCTCGCCACCTCGTGTTTGGGGTGACCGCGGCCTGATCGGTACGGTGTCTGCGCGCCCTGGTATCCCAACCGGCAGAGGAAGTGGTCTCAAACACCATCCAGTGTGGGTTCGAATCCCACCCAGGGCACCCTGCCGTAGAGGGGTCGGCGATGCTGAGGATGCGGTCCTCCGCCCTCGGTCCGCGGTGTGGGTCGGGGGACACCGATAGGGTTGCCCCATGAGCGAGCAGTCGGGGCTGACCGAGCAGGTGTCCACGGGCGAGGTGTCGGCCGGCGAGCAGGCGCCACTGCGCATCGTCGTCGCGGAGGACGAGGCCATCATCCGGCTCGACCTCGCCGAGATGCTGGGCGAGTCCGGCTACGAGGTCGTCGGACAGGCGAGCAACGGCGAGCAGGCCGTGGCGCTGACCCGCGAGCATCACCCGGACCTCGTCATCATGGACGTCAAGATGCCCGTCCTCGACGGGATCAGCGCGGCGGAGCAGCTCGGCAAGGAGCGGATCGCCCCGGTCATCATGCTCACCGCCTTCAGCCAGAAGGAGCTCGTAGAGCGCGCTCGCGACGCAGGGGTGATGGCGTACCTCGTCAAACCGTTCACCCGGGACGACCTGGCGCCCGCCATCGACATCGCCCGCTCCCGGTGGACGGAGCTGACCGCCCTCGAGAGCGAAGTCGCCGACCTCGGCGAGCGGCTCGAGACCCGCAAGGCGGTCGACCGGGCCAAGGGCATCCTCATGCAGCAGCTGAAGCTCTCCGAGGCAGAGGCCTTCCGCTGGATCCAGAAGACCGCCATGGACCGCCGCCTCGGGATGAAAGAGGTCGCCGACGCGGTCATCGCCGGCCTCCCGAAGAAGTAGCCGCGTCGCCCTCCCCCAGCGCGGCCCCAGACCCGGTATGCCGGGGAGCTCACCGGGCCGTCGGTTGCCAGCCGCCCGGGGAGCTCACCGGGTCGTCGGTGTTCGGACCGCGGTCGGCCCGCCCGCGGGGATGACGCCTACTCCTCACCGCAGGGCGACGACGATCTGGGTGAGCACGGGTGCCACGACGACCGCCGGAAGCATGTTGGCGACGGGCACGTCACGAATGCGCAGCAGCCGCAACGCGATTCCCACGAGCAGGAGGCCCCCGGTCGCCGTCAGGGCAGCGATGTGGGCGTCCGGCAGGACTGAGCCCAGGAGCACTCCGGCCACGGTAAGCAGCCCCTGGATCACCGCCACCGAGACGGCGGACATGAGGACGCCGATGCCGAACGACGAGGCGAAGGCCATGGCGGCGAAGCCGTCGAGGACCGCCTTGAGGGTCAGCTGCTCGATCCCGCGGCCGAGTCCGTCGGACAGGCTGCCGAGGATGGTCAGCGGTCCGACGCAGAAGAGCAGCGACGCGGTGAGCCAGCCCTCGATGAACCGCTCGCGCGCGCTCGCCGAGCCGTCGGGGGCCGAGCGGCCGGGAACCGAGTCACCGGCACGGTTCGCCCCCGCCGGACCGCCTCGCCGGGCAACCCAGGACTGGATGGTCCCGGCAAGCCCCTCCAGACGCTCCTCGATACGCAGCAGTGACCCCGCGATGCCGCCGATGAGCAGCGAGCCGAGGACGACCAGCACCGGGACGCCCGTCCCCACCGCCTCGCGGAGGGAGGCGTCGGTGACGCTGACGCAGGACAGGCCGGCCACGAGCAACGTCACCAGCCCGAGGCAGTCAGTGACGAGCGATCGCGTGCGCTCCGGCAGCCGGTGCCCCGCAGCCATCCCGAGGAGAGCGCCGACGACGACGGTCGCGACGTTGATGACCGTGCCCAGGCCGGGGAACGCGGCATTCACGGGGGACACCCTATGTGTGGTGGCTCGTGGCCGGAATCGCGCCCACGCTCACCTGAGAGTTTCATGGGGCCCCTTCCGGTCCGGCCCCGAGCGGCCATAGGGTCGAGGGGTTCCGGCGATCCGGAACGGGCTGCGCGGTCGGGGGACGGCGCCCCTTATCGGACAACTCTCAGGAGGCGGTCGTGGCACGTCCCCAGGTCTTCGTTCGGCGAGTCGACGAAGGGCTTCAGCAGCAGCTGATCAAACTGTGGGTCGCCAACCGCATAGAGGCCGGCAGCAGTGCCGAAGCCACCCAACGCCTGGCGAGCGACGGCACGGTGAGCGCCTCACTGTCCCGACCCGACGTGGCCGCCTTCATCGCCATGACGGACGACACCCCCGTCGGCTACCTGGTCCTCTCCGACAGCTCGGCCGGCGTCTTCGTGGACACCCCCTGCGTCGCGATCGACCAGATCTTCGTCCAGGACGACTTCCGCCGCCAGGGCGTCGCACGCCAGCTCCTCGCCGCTGCCGCGACTCATGCCGACCGGGTCGGCGCCGACCAGATCGCGAGCAACGTGCCGTCCCAGGTGCGTGACGCCAACCGCTTCTTCGCCCGCCTCGGGTTCCTCCCCACGGTCGTGCGCCGGGTGACCACACCCGCAGCACTTCGCCGCAAGCTCGCCGGGAGCATCGACGCGCGGTACTCCCTCGAGCAGGTCCTCCAGCGGCGTCGCACCGCCCGAGGCCGGGCCGTCCGCCAGGCGACGGCGAGCGTCCGGGGCAGCTGAGCGGCGGACCGCGCCACCCGGCATACGGGGTTGGTTGTCTCGCGATCGGTGGCTCGCTGCCCTGTCGTAGCGGTGGCCTAGGCTGCCTGACGTGAACCGGCTCCTCCTCCTCGACGGACACTCGCTCGCCTACCGGGCGTTCTTCGCGCTGCCGGCCGAGAACTTCTCGACGAAGACGGGCCAGCACACCAACGCCGTCTACGGCTTCACGTCCATGCTCATCAACGTCCTGCGCGACGAGGAGCCGACCCACCTCGCCGTCGCCTTCGACGTCTCCCGCAGCACCTTTCGGACCGAGGAGTATGCCGAGTACAAGGCTGGGCGGTCCGCGACCCCGACCGAGTTCTCAGGGCAGATCCCTCTGCTCCACGAGGTCCTGGACGCGCTGAGGATCCGCTTCGTGGAGTCAGCGGGCTACGAGGCCGACGACATCATCGCGACCCTGACGACCATGGCCACCGCGCAGGACATGGAGGTCCTCATCTGCTCGGGTGACCGGGACGCGATCCAGCTGGTCAGCGACAAGGTCACCCTGCTCTATCCCGTCAGGGGCGTCTCCGAGCTGACCCGGCTGACGCCGGCCGCGGTGGAGGCGAGGTACGGCGTCCCCCCGGAGCGCTACAGCGACCTCGCGGCGCTGGTCGGTGAGTCGTCCGACAACCTCCCGGGCGTCCCGGGCGTGGGTCCGAAGACGGCCGCGAAGTGGATCAACCAGTACGGCGACCTGCCGGGCATCGTCGCGAACGTCGACAAGATCGGCGGGAAGGCCGGGGAGTCGCTGCGCGAGCACCTCGACGGGGTGCTGCGCAACCGGCGGCTCAACGCGTTGATCCGCGACATGGACCTCCCGCTCGAGATCGGCGACCTCGAGCGGCAGACGTGGGACCGGGAGCAGGTGCACACGGTCTTCGACGGGCTGGAGTTCCGGGTGCTGCGCGATCGGCTGTTCTCGACCCTCGAGGCCGTGACGGTGGAGGCCGAGTCCGGCTTCGACGTCGACGGCGACGTCCTGTCGAGCGCCGACGTGCCGCGGTGGTTCGCCGAGCACACAAGCGCTGGCAAGCGCGTGGGGGTCTCGGTCATCGGGCAGTGGGCTCGCGGCACCGGGGACGTGCGGGCGCTGGCCGTTGCCGCGGCCGACGGCCATGCGGCATACGTGGACGTCACCGATCTTGGCGAACCCGCTGAGCAGGCGGTTGCCGCCTGGCTGGCCGACGCGGAGCGCCCCAAGGCGCTGCACGATGCCAAGGGACCCTCGCACGCGCTCACCGCCCGTGGCTGGACGCTCGCCGGGCTGACGAGCGACACGGCGTTGGCGGCCTACCTCGTCAAGCCGGACCAGCGCTCCTACGACCTCAGTGACCTCGCCCTGCGGATGTTGCGGCGGGAGCTGAAGAACGACACCGACCAGCACGGCCAGGGGATGCTCGACTTCGAGGGGGAAGGTGACCGAGAGGCCGGCGAGGCGATGGTCGTCGCCAGGGCCGTCCTCGAGCTCGCCGACGCCCTGGACACCGAGCTGGAGCGCACCGACGGCATGGAGCTGCTGCGCGACGTCGAGCTGCCGCTCGTCCAGGTGCTGGCCCGGATGGAGCGCGCCGGCATCGCCGTCGACGTCCCCGAGCTCGAGTCGCTCGAGGCCGACTTCGCGGCGAAGGTCAGCGAGGCACAGCGCGAGGCCTGGGACGCGATCGGCGGTGACGAGGTCAACCTCGGGTCACCGAAGCAGCTCCAGGTCGTCCTGTTCGACACGTTAGGGCTGCCGAAGACGAAGCGGACCAAGACCGGATACACCACCGACGCCGACGCCCTGATCGAGCTGAACCAGAAGCAGTCGCATCCGTTCCTCGAGAACCTCCTGCTGCACCGCGACGCGGCGCGGCTGCGGGTGACGGTCGAGGGGCTGATCAAGTCGGTGGCCGAGGACCAGCGGATCCACACGACCTACATCCAGACCATCGCGGCGACCGGCCGGCTCAGCTCCACCGACCCCAACCTCCAGAACGTCCCGATCCGGACCGAGGAGGGGCGCCGGATCCGCGAGATGTTCATCGTGGGCGAGGGCTACGAGTCCCTGATGTCGGTGGACTACAGCCAGATCGAGATGCGGGTCATGGCCCACCTGTCCGGTGACGAGGGGCTCATCGAGGCATTCCGGACGGGGGAGGACCTGCACAGCTTCGTCGGGTCGAAGGTCTTCGGGGTCGGCGTCGACGAGGTCACGTCGGCGATGCGCTCGAAGATCAAGGCGATGTCCTACGGCCTGGCCTACGGCCTGTCGGCGTTCGGCCTCTCCAAGCAGCTGACGATCAGCACCGGCGAGGCAAAGGGCCTCATGGACGACTACTTCGAGCGGTTCGGCGGGGTGCGCGACTACCTGCGCGAGCTCGTCGCGGAGGCACGCAGCACCGGCTACACGGCAACGATGCTCGGCCGCCGGCGATACCTGCCCGACCTCACCTCCGACAACCGGCAGCGTCGGGAGATGGCCGAGCGGATGGCGCTCAACGCCCCGATCCAGGGCTCGGCCGCCGACATCATGAAGGTCGCTATGCTCAAGGTCGACCAAGGGCTGGCGGCCGCGGGAGCGAGATCCCGGATGCTCCTCCAGGTGCACGACGAGCTCGTCCTCGAGATCGCCCCGGGGGAGGGCGAGGACGTCGAGAAGCTGGTGCGCAGCGAGATGGGGCACGCGGTCGGGATGGACGTGCCCCTCGATGTCAGCGTCGGCGTCGGCCGCTCCTGGCACGACGCGGCACACTGACACCTCGCAACGACGACCCCAGCGTGGACCTTCTCGAGCCGGTCACCCAGCGGCTGCTCCTGCGTCAGTGGCGTGCCGACGACCATGATCCGTTTGCCGCACTCAACGCGGACCCGGTCGTGATGCAGCACTTCCCGGCACCCCTGACCCGTGCCGAGTCCGACGCCCTCCTGGAGCGCGCTGCGACCCGCATCGCGGCGGACGGCTACGGGCTGTGGGCCGTCGAGGTCCGCGCCACGCAGCGGATGATCGGGTTCGTCGGGCTCGCGCGGCCGTCGTTCGAAGCGGCCTTCACCCCGTGCATCGAGGTCGGCTGGCGCCTGGCCCGGGCGTCATGGGGTCACGGGTACGCGACGGAGGCGGCGCGGGCCGCTCTTGACGTGGCGTTCGGACAGCTGGGGCTGGACGAGGTCGTGTCGTTCACCTTCGAGGGCAACACCCGCAGCCGGGCCGTGATGGAGCGGCTCGCGATGACGCGCGACCCGGCCGAGGACTTCGACCACCCGCGGCTGCCCGAGGGAGCCGGGGTCCGCCGGCAGGTGCTCTACCGCCTTCGTTCGGGAAGGTTCGAAACCCGGTCGACGCGCGTCCGGGACCCGCGAACCCGACCACAACCCGGACCGTGAGGACTTATGGACGCCGGACGGGACGAAACCCGACCACAACCCCGACGGTGGGGACTTATGGGACGCCGGAACGGGGTGGAACCCGACCACCACCGCAGCTCCACGGCTTCGTTAGGCGGGCCGGTCCTGCGGGGGCCACTCGCTCGCCGGTCGGTCCTGCGGGCTCGATGCGGGCGCTGGCGGGTTGACCGTATGTCCGGGCGACGTCGACTGGCTCACGGCCCACTCCGCCTGTTCGGTGGAGACGTCGATGACCCTGCCGCAGGCGGTGCACGTGTCCCGGTGCTTCGTGCTCACCGGGAAGAGCGGGATGAAGAACACCGTGATCCGGCGCACCTGACGGGTCACCTCGTGCGGCGCCGTGGTGCCGCAGCGCTCACACACATAGGTGAGCAGGGCCAGGAGCACCGTCTTCATGCTCATGCCGACGATCAACACGACAGCTCCTCTCGGGTCGAGCCTGCGGGCTGACCGAGCCTAGCAGCGGCCGTGGGGATCCGGCCGCTGCCGGCCTCAGGCCGGCTTGTCCGCGACGAAGATCGCGGTTCCCGGGACCAGCTTTCCGCGCAGGGGTGACCAGCCGCCCCACGTCTGGGTGTTGGACTCCGGCCACTGGGGCTCGACGACGTCGAGCAGCCGCAACCCGGCTGCGGCAATCTCGCGGACCCGGTCGCCGATGGTGCGGTGGTGCTCGACGTAGGTGGCTCGACCGGTGGCGTCCTGCTCGACGTACGGCGTGCGGTCGAAGTAGGACTGGGTCACCCGCAGGCCGCCCTCTCCGGGGTCGTCGGGCATCGCCCAGCGCAGGGGATGGGTCGTGGAGAACACGAACCGGCCACCGGGGCGCAACAGCCTGAAGGCCTCGGTCATGACGCGGGCCGAGTCGGCGACGAACGGCACGACGCCGTATGCCGTGAACACGGCGTCGAAGCACTCGTCACCGAACGGGAGCGCCAGGCCGTCGCACTGCAGGAGCGGGACCCGCAGCCGAGGGTCCCGCGCTCCGGCGTTGAGGCGGCGCCCCTGCTGGAGCATCGCCAGGGAGAGGTCGGAGGCGACCACTCGAGCGTCCTGCCCCGCGAGCCACCGCGAGCATTGGGCGGCGCCGGCACCGATCTCGAGGATCCGGGCACCGCTGACCTCACCGAGGAGCCGCGCGTCGGCCTCCCGCAGCCCCTCGGGGCCCCAGACGAAATCCGCGTCGCCGAGGAACCCGCCGTGCTCGAGATAGTACTCGTCCGCCTCACTGTCCCACCACGACCGGTTGGCCTGCTCCGTCTCCTCCTGGTCGGCGTCGCGCCGGGCGACCGAGTCGCTTATGGACTGGCTCTGGGGGGTGGGTGGGAGGTCGAGGGGCTTCGGCGTGCTCACGGCATACATTCTCGCGCCCGTCGGGTGCTTTGACCGGCTCTGTGCGGCGCAGGTAGGGTTGCCAGGCACACTCGTGTGTTCGTGCCTATCCATTTGTCCACCATCGGAGTTCCTACTACATGACTGCCAGCACGGTCGAGAAGACCGCCCCTCAGGTCGCCATCAACGACATCGGCTCTGAGGAAGACCTGCTCGCCGCGATCGACGCGACGATCAAGGATTTCAACGACGGAGACATCGTCGAAGGTGTCATCGTCAAGGTCGACCGGGACGAGGTCCTGCTCGACATCGGCTACAAGACCGAGGGCGTCATCCCCTCGCGCGAGCTGTCCATCAAGCACGACGTCGACCCCTCTGAGGTCGTCAAGGTCGGCGACGAGGTCGAGGCTCTGGTCCTGCAGAAGGAGGACAAGGAGGGCCGGCTCATCCTGTCCAAGAAGCGGGCTCAGTACGAGCGCGCCTGGGGCACGATCGAGAAGATCAAGGAAGAGGACGGCGTCGTCACCGGCACCGTCATCGAGGTCGTCAAGGGTGGGCTCATCCTCGACATCGGCCTGCGCGGCTTCCTGCCCGCCTCGCTCGTCGAGATGCGTCGGGTCCGCGACCTGCAGCCGTACGTCGGCAAGGAGATCGAGGCCAAGATCATCGAGCTCGACAAGAACCGCAACAACGTGGTCCTGTCCCGCCGCGCCTGGCTCGAGCAGACGCAGTCCGAGGTGCGCACGACGTTCCTCAAGGAGCTCCAGAAGGGCCAGGTCCGCACGGGTGTCGTCAGCAGCATCGTGAACTTCGGCGCGTTCGTCGACCTCGGTGGCGTCGACGGTCTCGTCCACGTCTCCGAGCTGTCCTGGAAGCACATCGACCACCCGTCCGAGGTCGTCGAGGTCGGCCAGGAGGTCACCGTCGAGGTGCTCGACGTCGACATGGACCGCGAGCGGGTCTCCCTCTCGCTGAAGGCGACGCAGGAGGACCCGTGGCAGCACTTCGCCCGGACCCATGCGATCGGCCAGGTCGTCCCGGGCAAGGTCACCAAGCTCGTCCCGTTCGGTGCGTTCGTCCGCGTCGACGACGGCATCGAGGGGCTGGTCCACATCTCCGAGCTGGCCGAGCGCCACGTGGAGCTGCCGGAGCAGGTCGTGAACGTCGGGAACGACATCTTCGTCAAGGTCATCGACATCGACCTCGAGCGGCGCCGGATCTCGCTGTCGCTCAAGCAGGCCAACGACGAGAGCGCCCCGGTCGCCGAGTTCGACCCGACGCTCTACGGCATGGCTGCGGAGTACGACGAGCAGGGCAACTACAAGTACCCCGAGGGCTTCGACCCGGAGACCAACGAGTGGCTGCCCGGCTACGAGGCGCAGAAGGAGAAGTGGGAGGGGCAGTACGCCGAGGCGCACACCCGCTGGGAGGCGCACAAGTCTCAGGTCGAGGCTGCGGCCAGGGCGGACGCCGAGGCTGCCGCTGGTGGCGGCGACGCGTCCTACTCGTCGGCCACCGGCGACGTGGCCCCCGAAGAGGGTGCCGAGCGTCCGGCAGCTCGTCCGGTCCCGGCCGCCGAAGGCACGCTGGCCTCCGACGAGGCGCTCGCGGCCCTGCGCGAGAAGCTCACCGGCAACTGAGCTCCCGTATGCCGTGAGCCTGGCTCACGCCCCTCTCCCGATTCGTCTGCGGTCAGAACCGGTTTCTGTGCGGGCCGACCGCAGACGAATCGGGGGGCGCCGGTGTTCGTCTGCGATCTGAACCAGTTTCTGCGCGGGCCGACCGCAGACGAATCGGGGGGCGCTGGGTTCGTCTGCGATCTGAACCGGTTTCTGCGCGGGCCGACCGCAGACGAATCGGGGGGCGCTGGGTTCGTCTGCGGTCTGAACCGGTTT
>JAABUP010002226.1_pt1 | contig 38344 bp, 53 predicted proteins | sample 5559201 | NCBI WGS metagenome assembly JAABUP01 (sample SAMN10711887, study PRJNA513373) | rock metagenome | isolation source: Antarctica rocks | place: Antarctica | reverse complement strand
CTGCATAGTGTATCTGGTGCAACACCTCTATGATCCAGGCATTTTACCAAGCTCTGCAAATTAGTGTATCCTTGGGAAAGTGTATCTGAGATCCAATCTACCCAGGGAACCATTTTAAGAACAGTTCACACTTCAACCTATTGTTTACATATATTGCTGACATGCATGTCTCAAACCAAGGTTGTGGTATTCCACATCTTCACAATGGAAACAAAATTGCTGCACAGACATCTGATACAGGTGCAACATCAAAGCAGGGCGCTGGTCTCAACACAGTCAAAACCCTGACAGCAAAAGACTTGAGCATATCTAACAGTCAGTGCCACAAGCACGGTGCAACAAATATTAAGCCAGACGTTTGCACACAACACAGTTTGCAACAAAAGAAGTGCCTTATATGAGGTCAGAGAAGCCATGGTGGTGCATCTCCTTTGATAGCAGCCCACCAAGTTGCCTTTGGTTGCTGGGCTGGTCTAGGCGGGGGAGGAGGAACACTGGCAGCTTGTCTTGATCTCTCAATCAGCAAAGGGTCTGGAACATCACGTGTGTTGCTGTGTCTGCTGAAAGCATTAGTCAGGCGTTGCAATGCAGCAGGGTCATGCCTTTCCTGCCCTTGCTGCGGCTCTTGCAATGTCACACTTGTAGCTGCTGGATCGCCAGTGCCAGTGTCCATGCCGTTGTCTGTCTGAATTGTGCTCTTGACCTGACTAGACAATACATGACGTGCTTGGCGCCATTGCAGTGCAGATGCTTCCAGCTTTGTCAGGTCAGTGTCTGTGTCTGATGCACCATGTGCTGGAGCTTGACGGTGCAGCTGGGCATCAGCAAACAAAGCAGCAGACTCAGCTCTGTCAGACTGGTTCAGTCTAGGTTGGGAATCTGGCTGTGAAGAACTCAGGGAAGAGGATGCATTTGGCCTGGACAAAGGAAGTGCTGCCTGCTTGAGAACCTGCTGCCGTGTGGAGCCAGAGGCGTGGCCTGCCTCTTGTCTCTGACTGCGCTTCCAGGCTGCTGCAGCATCATGTAGGCGGCGCAAGTGGGGGTTGCTCAAAGCTGTGGCTACTTCAGGGGTATAATAGATTGCATCCTCGTCGAGTTTGTTCTGCGTGTAGCTGGCCATGCTGCTGCTACTCATGTCCATGCTACCAGCTCCTGCAAGCCTGCTGATGCTGCTGATAGGACTGCCTGGTCTATGCTGCACTACTGCAGACTGACTCTCTGAGACAGATGCTTGGAAAGGCTTGGAATTCTGGGGAGAAGACGCCTGCCATGGCAACAGTACTGTTTGAGCCTGAACAGCCTAGACTTGAACAAGCCAGAGGGTGTTTTTTTCGCCAGGCGACAGCAGTGTAGAGGCGTAAGGTGCACAAGTGACATTACCTCGGTGGCATTCTGAACTTGGCGAGCTGGCTGTGGTGGGGTCACCAGCGCAACCATGTCAGCAAAGCTTTCTACCTTTCTTTGCAGCATGTTGCGACCATACCGCGTGGTCCCCAGCTGAGGTAGAGTCTGCGATTGAGGCTGCTTGGCCTTGTTTGACCTGCTAGCTGCTGCTGTTCTTCTTCTAGTAGCACCCGTTCTGCTCTGCATTATGTGCAAGCTGTTCAGGCCGTGCAAAACATAGTTATTGCAGCAGCATTGAGCTTCTAGGCAGGTGCTTTGATGCGTATTCTTACCTGAGGCTTTGTCTCAGCTTGTGTATCTGCTTCAGCTTGCATTGATTGAAGCCAGTCTTCCTCTTCTTGCCTTTGCAACTGTGATGCAGTCCCAATATGCTGCTGCAAGGCAAATGCCACAGACTTGATGTTTCAACGGCGTGACCTGGCCATGCACATCAAGTTGAGGTCATCGCAATATGGCAGGACCCCACCTGCTGGGCAAGCCTGCGCCGAGCCAACGCAGCAGACAAAGCCGAGACTTGCCGAGTTGCAGGACCTACCATCCTTTCAGGTTGTGAGGGAGTGGGGCTGGTGGCTGGGAAGGCATGACTGCTGATTTTATGCATGCCTGCGCACGGGCTAAGGGCAACGACTTTCGTTGATCAAATGATCTGGAAATGAAACTTGACGCAAAAGGCAGTGATGCCAAATTACGGCAGGCTGACGGTGTGGGTCGTCGCTTTTCAAGGCTGCACTTCGCAGAGTCTTCGTTAGTCTTGGTGACAAGCAGCGAAGTCTTTGCTACACTACACGGTTACAATTTCACGGTTTTGCCTGTGATTTGAGTGGCAAGGTGAGCCATTTGCGCGTTGGGTTTGCGCGTTGTGCGCCTTTTGGTCGCGCGTTTTGCTTGCTTGCTTGCTTGATCAAATTTGCACAGGAGCACTGACTCAGCCACCCTCGCAAGGGCGGCTCAGAGGGCGAGCCCCAGACCGGCCCCTCTTGGTTCGTGCAGTGCAGGACCCATGTGCAGGACCTGCATGCATCGGCGCATCCAAGAGAAATGGCACTGCAACCTCCGTGAGCTTCCAATACGGTTGCTTCAAGAGATGACAAACTCTGTAGGCAAATACACTGCAAATATATTTCTTAAGAATCTGTGTTTCGTTCTCTGCTTCGACGGCACTCCACACTGCGGCAGCGGTCTTGGTGACGTCGCGACCCGATCGGGGCCTGCAGGTTTCTGTGCTACTGCGGCAGAGCTGCGACAGGTCTGTTGTAGCCGCAGGTTTTACAGGCACGCCACGGGCCCGCATGATTATGAGCGGTGGGATGACGGCACTAGGAGCGATTTCAGCTTATCATCTTTTACTGCTGTGGGCGTCTTTATGTTGTATACATGCAAAGGCCTGCGCCAACGACTGTCAGCGCACTGCACATACATACCGCTCTGGCCGTCAGCTCCAAGCCATGACACTTGTGGCTGCGCCCCAGAGCAGTAGCGGCGGTGGAGTGGCTGCAGCTGGTACGGAGAGCCCTCCGGTGAATGGCACGAGCTATGGCAACTCTTTTGAGCCTGGCTGGGCGGTGTTGTCTCTTGGCAGTGGAGGTGTCCGGCAACAGCAGGTTGTAGGAGCAGTCAGTAACGTTTCCAAAGCATTTTGTGCAACCCTTCCTTCCAGTGGAGTAAGTCTGACTCACCTCAACTGCAACCTTGAAGGCGTTGGCAATGAGTTGGAGTTCTGCACGTGCATTCTCGGTCATGCTGCAATTGCAAGCCAAGCTCATTGAGCTTAGCTCAATGCTGGCCTATGTCACTTGCAGGATGAGATTTACTTCAACTGCCAGAACTGCTCACAAATGGGTGGACCCTTTGAGCTGAACAAGACGTCAGGATTTCAGCTGACAGTCAGCCACACCAAGTCTGATTACAGTAAGTCATGCTGCGCAATACTTTGCTCACCTGCATGCTTTAATTGAATGCTCTGTTCAGCATGCTTCACACAAACCGTCCAGCTTTGGCAGCTGCCTTGTAAGGTTTGCCTTGCCAGCTGCAGCAGCAGTAGGGTTGCCTTGCCAGCTGCAGCAGCTGCCTTGTACTGCACTGCCAGGTGAAATGTATTGCAGACGTCCATTTAGGCACGCAAGGTCTGATGTACAAGTTTGGCGCAAACCTATCTACACCTGCTTGGTGGATATGCAGGCCCTTTGGCAGTTCCATCTCAAGCCACATTGCCAGACATACAGATCAAACTTGGCAATGATTCTCTCGAGCCATCCCAGTGCAACTTTGGGATCAATACATATGGCGAGACGTTCAGCACTGAACAGAACTTGTTCATCGTATATGGCAACGATTTGCAAGTCAATTCTACCAGAAATGACAGCACTGGTGTGTTCACAAGAAGGCATCTGTTTCAGTACTACCAGGCTTGCATGCCAACTGCTGCTTCCTTGGCAAATGTCACCAGTATTGGTTTTTCCAGCAACACAGATAATGTCAGCTTTTGTGTTGAAGATTTCCATATGCTGCCAAGTCAAGTGGCTTCATCAGGCAAGTAACTGTCATACCCGTCATTGCTTGTGTCTTCAACCTACCTCACCATTGTGAAGCCAAGCATTTCTGTCTTCAACTAAGAGGCTGCTGTTGAGCATGCGTTTGAAGCAGTCCAATCACACATCTGTGCTCAAAACCTTGACGTCAAGCTTGGGCACAAGGCATGGCATATTGCACTCCTTGTTATGAGGAGTTGGCTATGCTTGTGCTCCTGCGCACCTAAGGTGCCAGTGCATGAGCATGCATCATGCGTGCTGCCTGCCAGCATGCAACGTTAATGCAACACCATTTTGCTAGCATTCATATGATTTCACATTCAGTGTTGTGCTCTGTACACATCTTCTGTCAAAAAATGATATCTGTACATTGCAGATGTGTTGGCATCTGCCAGCCCTGCAACCAATCCCAGGTCTGAAAATTGCGTCACCATGGACCAAACACTTTTCCCAGTTGACCAGGCAAGCTCCTCCTGCCAGATCCCTTGTTCACCCACAGTCAACAGCTGCTGCCCTGGCTGCATGTTTCAACTGTTTCTGCATGTTTCCAACAGGTCTGCAGGATTGAGTGACTGCATTGCAGTCACTCAATCCTGAAATCTGCAGGACGGTCGCTTCCTGGCATTGGGGCAAGATAAGGCTGCAGGACACAGCGTTCTTGGCAGTTCTCCCTCAACTGGCTACACAGTTTTCCCAGGCGTGGACGCGCCAAGTAGCTACAACTTTGCACCTGTCAACAGCACCTGCAGCAGCAACCGCACTGCACCCAATGCCACAGATGTCAACTCCTGCTCAAACTACAACAGTGGCCTGGGCATTTGTTGCCTTGATGCTGGCCCATACACAGTGAGTGGGCTGGAATTTGGCAGGCCCTTTGGTAAAGTTGTTAGTAGCCAATGGGCAAGTGCATCGGCCACCAGTGAACAGTCAACTGTATCAATGTTGCTGTTGCTGCATACTCAAGCCTGTTATTTTGCAATGGCTTGAGTGTGAGAAGCCCTGGCTTGGACTCACTGGCATACTGTCAAGCCTGTTGTTGCCTCTCATATACATGGCTGCCAAACACAAGTTGTCACAACAGCTGCTTGCATCAGTTCAGCGCGACATTGACGCATGTGGTCATGTTGTAGAAAGCATTTGGGAGTGCCCAGCTGCCTGAAGAGCTTGCAAACATCTGCAATGGCTTGACAATCAACGGGATAGTGTGCCAAGGCTTCAGCTATGGCAGCGAAGGCACCTTTGTAACCTTCAAGGGGCAGCAGCTAGATGACGCCCTGAACATGGCAGACAACGCATGCAACTCCCCAAACAACACATTCTGGGCGCTCAATGCAGGTAAGTGTGCACAGTCTGGCTGTTCATCCATTGCATTCAGCCAAAGTGCAGACTCTGCTGCAGTTGCAATGTAACAGCAAAAGCTTGTACAGCAAGCCGTACCTTCTCACTTGTTCCAGTGCATGTCATTGCTACACTCTCTGAACCAGACTGACAAGCACTGTTCCTTTGCAGCCTTGAATAATTTGACAGAGTCAGACGTAAGGCCAATAGCAATGCCACCATCTCCTCCACCCCCTCCACCTGCCCCTCCCAGCCCCCCACCAACGCCACCACCCCCACCCAATGGCTCAACAAGTGAGTGCTTGCTCTGTCCTGACATGACACAAAGAGTCTGGGCAGCCCACAATGCATGTGGTTCTGGAGGTGCAAATGCGACGCTTCTGGAGGTGACCAAGTCCTGCACAGTGTGCAGTGCACACCTCTCTGTTGGTACACCTGTTGATGTCGGTATGTGCTAGGCACGATATGCTCTTGCATCACAATTGGCAAAAGCGTTGAGTACATGCCTGGTGTGCAACTGCAGATAACAAAATTGGCACTGCATGGGGTGTGGTGGCAGCCGTAGTGGGCCCCAGCATTGCTGTAGCCACCTGGTTCCTCCTCACTTGGTACTACCGCAGTGAGAAGAAGATCATCATCAACGAAGTGATCAGGCGTCTCAAGGTGTCTGACATCTGCAAAATAGATTCTGCAGTCCAGCATACGTCAGCTGGAGCAAGCAGTGCATCCCAAGCCAGGCAAGATAAGAGGAGCAGTGCTTTCCATGCAGAGGAGTTTGAAAGGGAACCATCCTTAGTTGCTGACATGGTCAGATCAGGGTCATTTACTTCGGCCACGTCTGCGGCATCAGACTTGGAAGGGCTAGGTATGAGTGAGGTGCCTACACCAGAGATACGAAGGGCTGCTGCACAGATGACAAGACGCTGTCTGCGGCGTTGGGATGGGCTTCTGGGCATCAGAGCGTACTCTGACAGCTTGGGCAACAGGGCAGGCATCTGGAGGGACAGATTTGACACTGTACGCTGTGCTGTGCTACTGCTGGCATTCAAAAAGTTGAACGAGGCCTTGCAAGCCAACCCCGGCAATTTCCGAGAAGACTGTCCAGGTGCGCAGTCTATCCTGGTGCTGTTGCAACATTGTGTTCATAGGATGAAATGACATCCACATGTTACGAGATGCACTGACTGGCACACCTTGATAGCATAGTATGGATCATCAATATGACGCCAGTGGGTACATAGGCTGCTCTGGAGAGACCAGACTTGTCCTGCACATACCTAGCTCATCACAAGCTGGAAAGCAACGTTATTGTTATTGTTAGTGTGCACTTCTTGCTTGACTGAGGCAGGCCTTGCAATGCGTGTCAAGGCCTTCTTTACATTTAGGGTGTTTGCTTTGACTCAAGCTACCCAGAGTCAAGCTGTCACTCAAGTACTCATTGTTTCATTGTGACTGTTTGATGATGGAATAAAGTCACAAGGTTTGTAATGTGCTGGGTGCTGACACACCTGGCACATGAACAAGCCTGCAAAGCATAATGAGAATGCAAGCAAAGTCTCACAGAACATCATCGAACCTGATGCCATACATATCACACAAACCATTGACTCAGCAGATCACTCTGTCAATATGTTGAATTTTGCACAGCTGATGCTGTAAGACTATAGGAGCAAAGCTTGGTGCTGTGCTTTTAGGCTCTCTGATGGCAGCCTGGCAGAGCAGCAGTTCACATGGCCAGAAGCGGGAGGTAATTTCCTGGATCTCTAAGAAGGTGCAAGAGATTACAGAAGATGATGCCCAAGCTCTACATGACAGAGATCCAGACCATCCGGGGTTTTATGATGAAATGTGCAACAAAATGACTTGTTGTGACTGGCATTAGAAGGCAACAATGTCAGAGTTGTGAGCAGGCTGGCACTATTACCATCTTATTACAGTGGCCTCTGAACTTAGGGCACTGAATGTGAATGTGTTGTTGCTGAGGTTCACTTAATCGCACTTCAAGTTTCCACTTATGTGGAGCCTGGCAAACTGCCAGCAGGATAACGCTGTGCATACGTTATGCAGTCGTGCAATGCTGTATTTGGTCTGAAGCAATTCACCGATGCTACACTGTGCGTTGGCATCACACCCTGTGCACCATATATACAACCTGTTATGCTTGCACTCGCGATGTAACTACTGTTGGCAGTTCTGTTGGCGCTACCTGCCTTGCTAGGGTTGTACAGACCGTTTCGTTTGTGCCTGACCCCCTATCTGTCGACTCAACTGAGGATGTTTGACAAGTGGCTGCTATATCTGACGTCTAGAAACAATCTGAAGCGATCTCCTCCTCGTGGAGCGGAATATCTGCTCAATGTGCAGAGATGTAGCCAGTATTGTTGGGGTAGTGTTGACTGTTTGAAACTTTAGGAATCTAGCCTCGCTTTTTTCAGTCCCTGCACAAATTCCGAAACCTTGCAAAACAGGTCACAACGCTGCATTTGCAAAGCGTACCCGGCCCCTTCCAGCCGCTGTCGTGCCAAGAGATGCTATAGTGGCATATGCAGCAACGATGAGCGGGAGTGTTGACCTGTAGCACTTCTCCAACGGGCAGAACAGCATGGTGACTGCTGAGCTTCTGTTGCGGTGGAAAGGAGCTTTTCAGGTTGTTCTACCTGTGCTTCTTGCCCTGGACATGGTGCACAGCATATATTATGTGGCTGGTTTGTACCAAGACAGGCTGGAGGTGAGGGCAGAGGAGCTCTTTTTGGCTTGCATGAGTGCAATAATTCTGCACTTAGAACCAACCATGGCATGTATTATGACAGGACTGGAAAAAAGAGGATTTTGCTGAGACAACCTCAGAAGTGCTTCCTGTCATGCAACATGTGCTGTACCATTGCCAGGACAAAGACCAGCTTTTGTGGCCAAAAGCAGTTACTACAGCCTTTGAGAAAACTTGTGGTAGCAGACTCTCCATGGCTGATGTCATCTCACTAAGCCAGCAACCAAACAGTAACACTTGCAGCAGCGCAGCTGGAGATGTGCCAGCTCAAAAAACGCTGGATCCTTCCACGTTTCATGATGTTTTCATCCAGCTAGGACTTATTGCCCCGTAAGTGACTAATCCAGAGCAGAAGGAATCTGCGTGTGTCAGTGCCAGGAGTCCTGGCTGGTGACCAGAGCTCTGCGCTTGACTGCATGTCATGCCTGTGTGTGCAGGATGGAGGCCATGCCTACAATAACCACTCCGAGTCTGCCAGAGCCTGCTTGCAGTGCCGGCCCACAGAACAACCATGAAGATGAAGAGCGTGTTCCACCTATTGGTCTGTACTTGAACAGACTCTGGTCACTCCTGCCTCAGTGGAGCCAGACCAAGCTTGCTAGTGTAAAGAACTCAGCATGGCATCACTTGGGCATTTTGCATACAAAACCATTCATGGTTACAGAAGTGATTGCAGAGTCAGGGGGGCCCGCTATGCCTGCAGCCTCAATTGTACAACATCCAGCCATGGGCCCTGTCATGGTAGACAGTCTTGCTGGCGACTGCCGTAGGCATCTGAAATGGCTTGGAAGGACGTTTCAAATGCAGGTGCACCAATTGCCTGAACAGGTCAAACTACTAGGCTGCCCATGGCCATGCATGAATGTCACAAGGCGCTCAGCTCTGAGGTGGCAGATAGACTGGCATGGCTTGGATTGGCCAGCAAGGCAGGAGGCTAAATTAGAATTGCAATTGGATCAATACTGCTAAGGTAGCAGCAATAACCTTGCTTGTTGCAGCCATGCTCCAGTTCAGATCAGATGAGGCAGATGCATGTAGATTGGTAGACGTTTGCTATATATAACCTGTAGAGTAAGATGACTGTTAACAATCTAGGTGTAGCCATTGTTGTCATAGTCCAACAGATTCTTGCGCTTGTTCCAACCAGTTGATGGCCTCCATGGCCTGCCTGGTGTCAAGTCAGCTACAGGTGTGGGCTGCAGGAACAGTACAATCAGTCAATATTACTCTCATTTGCATGTAATGCTCTGAGACTATCATAATATGCCAATGTAGCTTACATATAGCAATCACTGCTTACCGTGTCATCTCGCGCCGTTACATCAAGCTCGTATCTAACAGTCTTCTTCTTATTCGTGCCTCCAACCAGCATGCCTTCCCGTCGTGTATCTCTTGCTGCAGATAACTTGTTTGCTTTTGACAGGCGAATGAACCAAGCGCATCATTGATTTGCAGTGTGCATGAGGAATATACTCAGTACATGGATTATTTTCCCCCATGAGCTGAACTCTGTCCAGTCAAAGCTTTTGATCAAACAGGGCATGGAGCGGATTACACTGCAGGGGTTGACTCACAATAGTACTTGATGTCATACACAAGCTCCTCTCTAGCTTGCGGTATCATTGGCCGCACTGGCTGTGACCTGTGCCATAGTACCAAAGTCGAAGCTGTGCTGAACTCAACAGCGAGAGTGTGAGCACGCACACCCACCCGGGAGCGTGTACTCTGTATTCGCCTGCCTTGGGCAAGTAGTCCCGAAATTCAGCTGATGAAGCCACACCAGTAGCCTGCATAAGTTTGTCAGTATGCATCAACTCCACCGACTTTCTTTCAATCGCTGAACATGTAGGCGACCTACCTCCCAAGGCGCTTTGAATGGAATCTTTGACACAAAATTCTTGACTGCTGCTAAAGCCTTTTGAGCCATGCTGGCTCAGAGTAAGGAGGCAGTCTCACAGCCCTGACCACCGACAGACAACTGATGAGATCTCGACAACCAAGCAACTTAACAGGAGGGACCAACACACAATAAATTAGCCCCCGCAAGCGCAATGGAGTACGCTGAAACAACTGCAAGTGTACTCGCATCACCTCGATCGACTTTCTGCATACACGTGACAGCCGATGCCTAATATGACTACACCCTTCTGGCAGACGCTCTGCTGCCTTTGATCAGCATGTGGAAGTTGTTGTTGCCACTTTGTACAAACAGTTACTGTGTATACGCACCACACTGACCTACACTCAGCTGTATGGACGAGAGGCAAAGTTACGAGCGATTTGATGTAGACAACGACTATGAAGGCGTTGAACAGATTGGAGATGAATACTTCTATCGCAGCAAAAAGCAAAAGCACCAGCAAACAGCTGAAGATCGATTGTATGGCGTCTTTGCGGACAGCGACTCAGAAGGAGAGGGACGGGGCAAAAAGAGGTCACGCAAACCAGCTGACTTCAGCAAGCCTGTTGGCTTTGTCTCCAGCGGCGTCACACAGGACACCACACAGAAACCCGAGGATGTGATCAAGAGCGAGCATCAGACTATGCCAGCCGCCGCAAGCACAGGCTTGGGCGCACATGCAGGGTTGGGAGCAGGTGTAGGCTTGGGGGCAAGTGCTGGTTTAGGAGCAACTGGAGGTTTAGGATTTACTTCTCAGCAACCTCCTCAGGATGAGGACATGCAGGAAGAGCAGAAGAGCCTCCTACCTACTGCATTTGGTCGACGGTACGGGACCTGTTGCGGATTTCAAGTTGCTTGCAAGGCGCACTTTTGTGAGCAATGCGTCCTGCCGCCCCTTTTCCTTCAGCACCCTTTTGCTACATTCTACCTGTCGGTGCAGGATCATGCAGTCTGCAGCGCAGCGTGCTCAAGCGCAAGCAGCACAGCGCCAGAGAGAGGCTGTCAAAGCCAAGCCCAAAACTGGTGCAGCAGCAGACATTGGTAAATTCGAGCAGCACACCAAGGGCTTTGGGCAGAAGATGCTGGAGAAGATGGGGTACGTGGCAGGGCAGGGCCTTGGGTCCAAGGGTCAGGGAATTTCCAGACCTGTTGAGGCCAAGCTCAGGCCCAAGAAGGTTGGGCTTGGTGCCAGCGGCCATGCTGAACACAAACTGTCTATGGAAATTGAGCAGCCGCAGGCAGAACCAGCGGTGAGCTAGCCTGACTCTAAGCAGACAAGCGTGCCAAATTGCGTGCAGCAGAAAGGATACGTTGATTGTCTAAGAACCTTTCAATGCATCATCCTCTGCGTGAGCCAGTAGGCATGCTTGATTGCATTGCAAGTCTGTGCTGGAAGCTGACTGTGCAAGTGTTAAGTGCATCTGTTGTGAAAGTTTATCCTGATGCAAATGGTTGACTGCTATGGCATGCTATATAGCTCTGCACAATCCATGCACGTTTGCAGATCAACATGCCACATCAGCAAAAGCAAGACGTGCTTACTGACATGCTGTATCCTTTCACGACAGGCTGCAGCAAAGCCAGCTCAGCCCAAGACTTGGAAAAAGAAGAACGCAGCAGCAAGGTCCAGACAGGATTACAAGACCATTGCTGACGTCCTGAATGAGGTGGCTGAACATCCCCTGGAGCAGCCCAAACAGACCATTATCGACATGCGCGGCAAGCAGAAGCGTCTGGTCACCAACTTGGAGCACCTCAATCAGGAACAGCAGGAGGACACAGCAGACTTGACCCCAATGCCTGAGCTGCAGCACAATATGCGCCTGCTGGTAGATGTTGCTGAAGCTGACATCCAGCGAATTGATGGCAAGCTGAGGCATGAGAAGGACACAGCAGTGATTCTGGGCCGTGAGCAGACGCGCCTTCAGGAGGAAGTGGAGCTAGTGGCAGCACAGGTTCAGCGCCTTAACCAAATACTGCAGACAGTCAATCAGTGCCAGTCTGCAGATGCATCTGTCACCATCACAGATGTTGAGCAGGTCTACAGCAGGCTGAAGCACAAGCACCGGGAGGAGTACTACATGTACAACTTGGCTGCAGCAGCATTAGCGCAAGCCTTGCCGCGCCTGACACAGCTGCTGGCAGCCTGGCGTCCACTGGAAGATCCCAGCTTAGGCACAGCAGAGTTCATCAGATGGCGAGAGTTGCTAGAATCAGAGCAGCAGAAACGGAATGCTGTCTTCCAAGCTGCAGGGGGGGCTAGTAGTGACCCCTACGTTCAGCTATGCTCTGCTATTGTGATGCCCAAGCTGAGCAGAGTGGTGACCAATGACTGGGAGCCGCGCAACCCTGAGCCCATGCTGCAGTTCATGGAACTGTGGGGCCCTCTCTTGCCAGGTGCGCTCCAACAGCAAGTTTTGGAGAGCCTCATCTTCCCTAAGGTGGGTTGCCAAAGCACAGTCAACAAGCCATTCCAGCCTCTTTCTGCTGTGCATGAGCAATGTCTGGACAATGGCCTCAGGGCAGGGCGCACTCAAGCGGTTGATTTGGTTGCAATGACTGGATTGCCTGCCAGCTTGTCGTTGCCATGGCTCTGCATCTCAGCCTCTCATAGCCAACCTACACCCCACAGCATATGTTCACACACAGCAGCCTACAGCGCTGTAGGCAGCGTATGTCCTTTCATTTTGACCTTAGACAACTCAATTTTTACATGATGTGATTGACGCCTGCATTGTGCTGCAGTTATGTAGAGCAGTGGAGCAATGGGAGCCTCGCACAGAGACAGTGGCCCTGCATGCATGGCTGCACCCCTGGCTACCCCACCTGGGCACCCGCATGGAGGAGCTCTACCCCGGCATCCGCTTCAAGCTGTCTACTGCCCTGCAGCAGTGGCACCCCTCTGACCAGTCTGCCCTTGCCCTTCTCAGCCCATGGCATACGGTACGAATTTTGGCTACTGAAGCTCATAGCTGTATTGGGCTACTCTCTGCCTATGGTGGTTGCTTGTGGCATTTTGCATTCTGGTCCTGCATGGTGTACTCCCTGCCATGCTTTTTTGCATTGTCCAGTGCTTTTCCATAGTGTGACAGAGCCTATCAGTTGACTTGCATGCATGAAAGCAGCTACTTGGTCAGAAATGCAATACATGCATGGGATTCTAAACAGCATCAACATGCCACCTGGACATGCCTTTCAGAATCCACAGGCAATGCTGTCCAGCAAAGCCAGTCTTCATTGCATAATTGTTACAATACAATCACTCAGCAAAACTGCACACCTTGCTTTTGCAGGTGTTTGATGCCAAGGACTGGGATGCGCTGGTGATGCGCAGTATAGTGCCTAAGCTGGCCTGGGCCCTGCAAGATGTGCTGGTCATCAACCCCCTGCAGCAGGACCTGGCTCCCTTCCACTGGCTTACTGCCTGGCATGCCGTACTGCCTCAGCACCACATGGTCAACCTGCTGGAGTTCCGCTTCTTCCCTGCCTGGCACCGGGTGCTGCACCACTGGCTGTCAAGTCAGCCGGATTTTGAGGAGGTGACACGCTGGTACCTGGGCTGGAAGGTGGGCTCCATCATCCTGCTTTGCACGCCATATTCTCTTGAGAGAGGCTCATAGCACAGAAATTTCAGTCTGTAATAGCCTTCAGCAAAGATATTCTCCCAGATTGCCAGTGCTCAGCAACCCTTGCGCGTGTAAGCAAGACATTGAATGAATCCTGTTCACGATGAGCTGTACTCCTGCACAACATGGTTGTTTGCACTCAGGATGGCAATGCAATGTTTGATGTAACGATGCTGCATGACTGTGCTTGAAAAGACCCAGCATAAAATGTTTCTTGCATGTTTGCAGAGCTTATTCCCTCAGGACCTTGTGGACCATGAGCGCATCCGTGCTCAATTCACGTCAGCACTGAACTCAATGAACCATGCTGTGGAGGGGCGCAGCGTGCCAGCCTGGCAGCAGGCTCACATGGAGGCTCAGCCACAAGCCGCGCCTGGTCAACCATCAAGCTACAGTGCATACGCCGCACCTGGGCCAGCCATGCAGGCTCCCGGCCAGTACATGTCAGCTGAAGAAGACCTCACACTACGGCAGCTTGTCGAAAGCTTTGCTGCTGAAAACGACATTCAGCTGCTGCCAAAAGCTGGACAGCTTGAGGAGGGCTTGCAGGTGGGCTTGACCTGCTGGAATGTGACACTTGGGGCCTTTGTGCATTCAGATTGTTTATGATCACCTGCATGTTGCTGCTGCTGATCAATTTCTGCTGTTGCGCCTCCTCTGCCTTCAGAATTTATTTGACTTTGAGCTGGAGGCATCTGATTGCTACTGCAGGTCTATGCCTTTGACAAGGTCAGCATCATCATGGACAATGTGAGAGGCGCCATCAAGGCCAAGGTTGCTGATCGCTGGATTTCTGTCAGTTTGCAAGAGCTCATGGAGCAGAATACACTGCGCAAGTCCAAAACGCGGAGATGAAGCTTGTACAGTGGCATCTGTTTGTGTGTCTTCTCATCCAGGACTAGTGATGTGCACCTGTAATGTAATTCTGCCGTGTTTGTTGCTGCTGAGTCTCACAAGTCGCTTGTCCAAGAATCCGTAGGCGATGTACACTCGTACTAGAGCACATCTGAAGCTCAAAGCAAAGCAAGTGGTTAGGTTGTATGTTTACACAGTGCATTGATCGCGGTCTATCATTACACATTGAGCAATACTTAATTAAGTTTGAGGCTTTTCTTTGCATGCAGTGTTGAATCACATGAAACAACGGAACAAGCAGAGATAATGCACAACACTTTCTTCCTCTGACTTGCTGGATCGTTTGAGGCACTGCTGCAGCAGTAGGGTGCAGAATGCAGCCTATTTACTGTACAACCATAAGCCCTGACAAACTACATGAAATGGCACCAGTGCTTGTGTTACTATACAGCCAAAAAAAAAACCTGCTGACATCTATGGACACACTGCACTGCAGACATGCATGACGCAACGTTGCCACTGAGCCACCTGCAAACTACCGACAATGACATCAGGAGAGCCCAGGCAGTGTTTTAAACATGTTTCCCCTTATCTAGCAGATGGAGGTCTTGCAGAAGTTGGTCGTGCAGATGGAGGCCTGTATGGCCTGATCGGCACACGGTCCCCAGGAATCCCACCAGCAGCAATAGCCTGACTGTTATTCACTGCTGCATCAGACAGCTTCTGCAGGTCTTCCAGCGTCATACGCCCAGTGTGCAGCACTGGAGAGGGCTTGAACCTGGGAGCTGCAGTCTGCAGCATGATTGCTGCACTGGTGGAAGGCCTTGTGGTGCCTGCAGGTGCAGCTCTGAAGACAGGGCTGGGTGCAAAGCCTCCACTGGAACTGCCGTGCATTGGCTGAAAGAGGTGTAAAGCTTCAGGAGGTGGTTTCTGTCTTGATGGAGGCCGCTGATCCTGCATGAAATGCAAGCAGCTGAACCAGCTGGACATCTGTATTGATGTTAGGACAGGCCCATATTGTGATGATGATATACAACTGCTGAACATGCATGCTTGCATGCCATCATAATCAGGTGCTTTATGCAGGGCTACGCATATGATGATTCTTGACCAGTACAGCTGCTTCTGCCACATTACTGCACATGGAAAGTTCAACAATGCAGATTCCAGACAGCATGGTGTGTACCCTTTCTGATGGCCTAGCGCTCTGGACTTTGCGGCCTCCTCTGACAACTAGTCCTGAAGCCTGCTGGTGTGCTGCATCCTGCTGCTCGCTGACAGATGGGCTGTGAGGCATCTCACCAGACGCACCAGATTGCCTGATGGCAACTCGCTGAGCAGTTGAGGGGCGGGACAGGCGGCGTGATGGCGGCCTGAAGCCCTGTTGGCTCTGCAGGACCGACAATATCACTGAAGCCATGACAGGCATTCTATCAAGCAACTGATGCTGACAGGGATTCTAGGACAGAACTGATGCTGACAGGAATTTTATGACAGAACTGATGCTGACAGGAGGCCAGATACAGCATGGCCTCTTGCTTTGTTTGTGTATCATGCATCACCTTGCCTGCATGTGTCTGCAGGGAAGAAGCATGCATGGAATGGAGATGTATGCCTGACTGAGCAACTTGTGACAAGACAGAGGTCAAGGTTGTCTCAAGAGTGAGAGACTTGCATGGAATGTGACACATGGCAGAGAGATGTGTGCAGCAATGTCAGCAAGATGTACACTTCAGGGATGAACGACAGCTCAAATTGCCATCACGTACCTGAGGGCGGGGGGCAAACAGCTGCGCAGAAAGGGAGCCCAAGTCTGTTTGCCGGGTGGAGTTTGCATCCTGAGACATACTGCTCAAACTCTGAGAGCCAAAAACGCTGGCAGCAGTGGCAGGTCGTAAGTCCAGGCCATTTCCCCGGGCTGACCTCAGGTGGCGGCTGCTGGCTGATGGCTCCTCTGTGTCATCAGGGCCAGGAGGACTGGGGGCCTGGCGCCCAAGGCCACCAGCTGCGTCCCAGGGATCATCATCCCTGCAGCAAAGCTTTCTGCTTAGCTGCAGTAGGCCTGTCTTGGACATTTCATGTTTGAACTTCTATCAGTAGCTAATTCTATCATGCTCATTTCCAATTGAGCCTAATTCTGCGGTATGTTTGTACCAGGATTTTGACACCTCCTTGATGGTGCAGTCTGGTACTGAAGGTAATGTGCATGTCATGCACGTCATGCAAATCGGCTTATTGGCCTATGACAGGCACAGGGTGTGAAGATGAAGACAGGTACCTCCAGCCAGGCGATTCATCATCTTCAATTGAGCTCAGGTCTTCTACCAAGTGTGCACGGTCAGAAGGCTGACAGTCTTCTGCAGTCAGACTTGCACTGACTGGTCGAGCCCAGCTGCAAAGACACAAATGCAACTACAGAGTGAGTAACACAATTATAGTAATTTTTGCTGATGGGCACTTGTCAATGCTCTCCAAAGTATCTGAATGGCATGCAGATGGCATTATATGCTACATTGGCACAGCCTGCACATGCTGTGCATGTGGTGACATCAAACCATACTTTGCAAGTGATTGAGGAAACACACACACACTATGGCACCCGGCTTGAGGTCAGCTCGTACCTTTCACCAGCTGCAGCCTGTCGTGATGGCATCTGACTCATGTACTGACTCAATGTCATGCCCATAGCATGAGAGCCATGGTCACCACGTTCTGCTGCTGCAACAACAACACAGCTTTCTCAACTTAGGTAAGGACATGTACAGGAACTTCAAACTGCAGGTGTCAAAGCAGCTGTTGACAGAGCACACACTGCTAGTGCTGAAACTGTGCAATTTGTCACTACCTGATGAGCTTGAGGGCACATGATGTTGTTGGCGTGAGGCTGGCCGCATTGCTGTCATGGCTGATGCTTGGCGCTGTGCAGATGATGGTCTGAAGCTCTTGGCTGAACAGACCAATGAAGGAGCTTCAAAAGAGGTGAGGTCTGCTCTTGTGACCTGGGGTGCTGTGACCTGTCGTGACAGTGGCCGTGCATGTGCTCTCTGACCACTTCCTGCTCTGCCTAAGGAACTTGCTTGAGAGTATGCGCTAGCAGCCACATGGCCACTGGACATGATCTGGCCATGCTCGTGTCGTGCTCAGAGTGCTGTGCTGAGGTGTGCCCCATGCTGAGGTAATCCTGTCTCTTGACACCGGTCTTTGCAATTTGCCTGGTGTGTTTGAACTGAAAGAAGGCTGCAGAGCTGATCTTTGCCTGTTGGGACCATCATTGACTGCATTATCTGTTGGACTAGTCAGCCCAATGCTGACGGCAGCTGCACCCTTTGAGCTTGGTCTCATAGAATGTGCACGCTGGTAAGGGTCGGCACGGGAAGGAGCACGCTGTGAAGACCCTCTGTTTGCTGACGTGACTCTTGTGATGTGCTGACTGGACTGGACAGGCTGCATATCACTGAGCATAGCTATTCCGTCGATGATTGCCCCGTACTGTGCTTCCAGGGCAGGGGAGTTGGCCATTCCAGACAATTTGTTTTCCACGGCTTGCAGCAAGTCTACAGATTTGAACCAGGCACTTTGCACATGTTGTTCAGCAGCTGAGCCAACAGGTTCGTGAAAAACAAGGGATCGGCACTAACTAAACTACGCCAACACTAAGCTGGTAGCAACCTGAGCGCAGTCAACGGCCAGTATCAGGACGAACTTGTGGCTGTCGTGCTCGTTGTCTGAGTTTCCATGTACCGATCTTTTGGAGATGTCAAAGAGAGCAATTTGACGCTTACTGAATTGTATATCTTCAGGCGATCTGGCACGAAAAAGAAGAAGTCTGGGAGCCTTTTCGCTGACTCCTCTCCTGCAAAAGGAAAGCGACTGTTCACGAGTCAATCTCGACAAAGCCACAGCGCGCCATCCTATTTGCCTTTCAGTTCCTTAGGATGATCCTCCTATATGTGTTGTTGTAAGCTGCTTTGTCGGGCCTCGCCTGCAGTCTTGCTTATTTGGCTTCTTGGCCAGCTGATCACTGTAGCCTCCAAGATGGTGCGGCTTACGCCGCTGCGTACGCTGACATTGTTGGCTCTGTTATCTTTGTTTACCGCCAATGCTGTCTCAGCTAATATAATTTTGAGGGTAAGTGCCTGCTGCGAATCGCTTTCAAGCATGCAACATGCAGCGATACATACTAGTCTTGCTGTGCAGACCAGCAACTACACCTTCGATCCTCTGGAGGACATGCCTGCAGACTTTGGCCCTCGCATACCCGCTCAAGGTGTAGAAGGGTTTTTAATTGTAAGTGTGCAAGCTTTGTCTCCTGTGATATATACTGGAGTCTTTGCCTGCGAAGTTGAAAAGCTATGCTTGTATCTAGCGTATGTGCAAGCATGCATTCGAGTTTGCGCTAACGCTGAGCATGCTCTGCCCAAGCAATATACATTTAGCACTACTACTAGTCTACTGTGCACCTCCCTTCAGGTTGCTGACCCACCAACAGCGTGCACAAAGCTGCGTGTTCCAGTGACACCGGTCGTGTCATGGGTAGCCCTCATTCAGCGCTCACAAGAACAAAATGCACAATGTACTTTTGACATGAAGGTGCGCTATCTGTGCTGTCCAGCAGCACTTTCTGCTTTTGTCATTTAGCTACTGTCATGTAGCCAAGTAGTGAGTACTGCAGGTGCACAATGCACAACAAGCTGGCGCAAGTGCTGCAATCGTCTATGATGACACATTTGAACCCCTCATCATCATGTCAAAACCCTTGGGCCACTCTGACCCAGGAATTCCAGCTGTATTCGTATCCCAGAAGACGGGGATTGTCATGCAAAAGTTTCTGACAACTGGCAGAGTAACAGTACAGATCATTCAGGTATGTCAGACCAGGGCAGCTCTGCTTCAATATACATGGACCGCTTTGTGAGCTGGAAACATACCCTGTGCAGTTCGTACTGGAGTTTGGTGTCCAATGCAGTTGTTAGCATGCAGGTCACTGATGCAGTATGGGTGTCAATGCTTATGAGCGCCCTGGCTGGGATTGTGGCAGTTTGCCTCATGATCGCAACCTTTTACTGCATCAGGTACAGCCATGCATATTGCGCGGCAGATCCTGCTCCTTTTTCGTTTCGTGGTTTCACTGTGTCATTGCTTAGTGATTTTTCTGCACGGCATGAAGTGCTCCCAGCGCACAGACAAGAGCAAATACAAGTTGGTGTTTGTAGCATTGACCAAGTGGTGTTTTGGACATGACAGGAGGACACGTGGCCTAGGGCCTGCTGGCCAAGCAGGCTACCAGCCTCTGGACGGATGTGCTGACGGCATGAGTGCTGAGCAGATGCGGGCTCTGCCCATTGTCATTGCTGAAAAGCGCAGCTCTCGAAGAGCTGCTTCTGGCGAAGATGGTCAGTTGCATAAGGCCCATGAGCTCATTGATGTGTTACTGGTCAAAACCCAAATGTTAGCAGACAACATAAGGGACTGCCTGTTTTGAGGCTGGATGCAGCACACACTTCGCTGTTGAACTTACCTTTCATTTCAGGGTGAGGTAATGGCATGTACTAGAGTGAGGTCAGTTGTGCAGGATCTAGCGCTGGCAGTGAGACTGGTAGTGATGAGGGCAGCCCTCTGGGTCCCAAGGGCGGGGGCACCCTCAAGACTTGCGCAATCTGCCTTGAAGACTACAAGTGCGTCTTTCCTTCTCACTTATATATGCTGTTTGCATCTACGTGGCTGAATCATTGTTTGCCTGTGTGCATGATTCTGACTTGCAAGTGGAAACAAGCAACATCTAAATGAGCAACACAAGCCGTTCCTCTGAGTTTGACAGCTTGCCTGGTCTATGAACTTGGTGCAATATTGCATGGAATGGATGTATTTATGAGCCCTGCAGGGATGGGGAGAAGCTGAGGGTGCTGCCCTGCAATCACCGCTTCCACACAGAGTGCATAGATCAGTGGCTCTCCTCACGGAAGCCATTGTGCCCTGTGTGCAAGCATGATGCGCTGCGGCCTCTGGGCAGTGAGGAAGCTGAAGCCCTGGCCCAGGAGGAGGCTGACGCTGCTGGTGACAGCCCCCGCCCTGAACTGTCCTTGCCACCCTTCTTTTTACCCATCAGAAGGTATCGTAACGGCGTTAAGCATGTCTGGTGTCATGAGTGCCTGTGAATGGCCAACCACAATGGTCTTCTTGGTTTGGTTGCGTTTGCCTTCAATGTGCCAGACTGCAAGATGTCTGTTCAAAGGCCTTCCGCCCATCAGGAAAATTATATCATGGAGCTCAGGCTCATCTTGATGTGGGCTGCATAATCAATTCTTGATAGGCACATGACTTTATGTCGGCTTCTGCGTTGTGTTGCTTACACACTTTGTGTAATATGGATAGATGGCGGCGGCGGTGGCAATGGGGTGCTGGCCCCAGCCATCCCCAAGCTACTACCAACGACGCTGATGCTGCCACTGCCCCGGTGGACATTGAGCAGCCTGCTGTTTTGGGTCAAGGCAGTAATGGCTTTGATGAAGCAGGAGCTAGCAGCAGTGGTAGCCATAGCGCACTTGACAGTACTCAGCCAGCAGTGGGTCTTGGGACCACACCTGTGAACTTCCCAGGAATGCACTACACTCGGTCTACAGCGTCCAGGCTATCTGCAGTGGTATGTTCCACACATGACTCGCTGCATGCCAGCAATGATTTTGCATAATCAGCTTAACTGCAGGCCGCACACAGCCATGTTGACGTGTTGATTGATTGATGCATACCTGCTCAAGAGTCCTTCTGCACCCAGCACAAGCTTATGATGCTAAATGCACTTTATTGCAGGCATCCTTTGATGACATAACAGCGGCAGATGACAATCAGAGCATCAGGGCTGACCGAGATGCTCTACAGCAGGGCGCAGTGCGTAATGTTGCTGCACTACCAGCTGTCAGAACACAGCCAAGAAGGCCAGGCCGCGCACGCTCTTTCAGGGGTCAGCTTGGCAGGTCTCAGGCATCAGACAGGCCCAGCGCAACTGATGACATGGTTATGGCTTGAGCTGGGCACACTGAAAGCTCAATGATCAAAGCTCCTCTGGGACTTAGTGAGGCAACACTTGTGATTAGGGTGTGGTGACAAGCAAGGGTGCAGAGCACGTTAGAAATTTGTCTGGCAATGCGAGGGATGCATGTCATTAGTGCATGCATCACCAGCAGCAACAAGCTGTCAAAGCCAATGAAGGCAGTACAGCTGTCAGACTGCCCTTTCAGCTCTGTTTACGGACAACAGGTAGATTGTGCAGCCCAATAGTTTGTTGTAGAGTACTTGTATCAATAAGCCTTTTTGCCAGCAATGTACCATTCATCACATTTTAGCTTTGTCTGGTAAACTCTTGAGCCTCTTGTAGACTGATTTATGCTAATTAACATGCAATAAGACCTGCTTAGACACTGCTGCCTTGCTTCGCCATTTGCAGGCTTTGACAATCCGCGCAATTGACCTGTGAAAGAATGTAGGTAATGTTGCCAACAGGCTTGACACCTTTTGCTACTAGAGGTCATGTCCAGGGACAGATGTTGCCTAGCTAGCCTATAGGCAGTTGTGATGATCTTTTGACCGGCTCAGATCATCTACTTTTGACGGGAACTCTGTGTAAATTAGGACAAAGGTCACATGTTGGTGTCATGTTTCATGGTGCAATAGCTTTGCTGGACGCTGCTGTGGAATCCTTTATGAAAATGGGCACCATGGTAACATACCTGAGTTATGCAATGTCCAACCACCTGATAAATGTGTAGTGACAGGCAGTGTTACATATACATATATGTTGGTATGTATGTTTGCCTAACTGACCAGTGATGAGATCCAGAATGCTACGGTTCCTGTGTTTTGACGTGACTACACATCAAGCATACAGGGTGAAGTGTGAGTACTGTTGATCACTTGTAATTCAAAGTCCCATCTGTCAGCTAATTGGGCTAAATGCACTGCCCAATTCCAGTGTGTTCTTCTGATATAGGTATAACTACTAACACGACTTCCGACTTCAGCTCTACATGCGTTGTGCTTGCGCTCGTGGCCGGCCGTCAGGACTGTCAGCCTTGACTTAGCAGCCAGCGACAGCAGCGACGATATTTTTCTTGGCAGCTTTCCACTACATCATGATCATTCCTACATGACTGTAATGATAGCCTCCGAGATGCATTCCAATGCATTTCAATGCATCGCGCAGCCTAACACAGCCTTTGCTTGACTGCATACTGTATCTGACACAATATTTCTATGATCCAGGCACTTTACCAAGCTCTGCAAATTAGTGTATCCTTGGGAAAGTGTATCTGAGATCCAATCTATCAAGGAATTCCAGTGTGCCATCCTAGAAGTAATGTTCTTAAAAACGCAGGTGCAAAGGACACAAATGGCTACCGCTTATGTCGACCATAGCGCTGTTCTAGCCGTTAAATAGCGCACCGCTCGCACGTACGTCTGTAAACTACACAGCAATACAGCGTCAAAGGCTAGCTGATCTGAACTTGATCTGACGTGAACTTGAGGCAGCTAGGCACACTCAAAGTTCAGTGTGTCAACTCCGCAGCCTTTGATCGTCACATCTCAGCCATATCGCGATGTTTGCTTGGGTCGCAATTCATGTGCAGCTGCAAATCTTCAGCCCAGAGCCTGTTGCCGAGTAGCACTGGCTCCTGACAGCCAGGGTAAACGCAGCAAGAGGCTGAGAAAAACACAGACTAGTCATTCTCACAGCCGTAGATATCTCAGCACACAGTTGCTCACGTGCTCTGCTTCACACACTGTGCCTGTTGACCAGCAAGCTAGGGGCAGCTTTGACACTTTACAGCAGCAGGTGGTCGAAACTGAGAGGGAGAACTCTGACATGATCGAAACTGCACAGCCACAGGACATTGCTTTGCAGAAGCTGGCTGTCTCTGAGAACAGTGGTGCACGGGTGAGCCCTGTTGTGACCGGTCTGGCAAGCTTCCTGCCCTCATACATCTCACAGCCCTAATCACTGCATCGATCACCAATTACATGAGAACACCTGTAAGGAGTTCAAAACATAGCAACTCTACACAAGCCAGATGTCACTCAGGAGGATGTTCAGGAGCGTTCAGCATGGTACAAACGCAAGCCAACAAAGATTGATGAATTTCTTCAGTCAAAGACCCCAAAGAAGGTTTGCCATTGCTTGGCATGCACTAACACACATCGCTGGTTGCCACTCAGCATATGCTCCAATGCAAATCCAGCTTGCCCCAAATTGTGCCTGAAACACTCATGTTGGTTAGCTAAGCATTGCAGTACAATCGCAGCGCTGTTTTGTCACTGTACTGTGAATTGCACCAGTATTCTGTTTGTTTCAGATCCCACGTGGCAAAGCAGCCTGTTAATACCAGCAGTCAGTAGTGATCAATGTGTGCCAGTCTTGCAGTTCCAAAGAAAATTGTAATCAGTCAGTAAATACAAAACTGCTCATCAGCCAAGTGCGTGTCCCACAGGCATACAGGACTCATTTTATAGGCAGTCTTCATGCGGAGAAAGAACAGGCAGAAAAAGGAGACCTGACATCCATTGACGGCCTCCATGCTCAAATACTCCCAAATCCTAAAACTCCTGATGAGTCATCAATCAACAGAACGATTGTATCCTTCTCACGTGGACATTCTGGGTGGCTCCCAGCCCATAAGCTAGTGACAGGCGACTATGTTTGCCTCGCAGGCAGGTCCCAACCTATACACTTGTGACTGTTTGCACATTTGACTCATGACCTTTGACTTATGATGGTTGTGCCCTGGACCAATTGCAAATAGTGACACATCTTGCTCATCTAGCCTGCTGCTCATTCTGAGTGATATCTGCATGTTGGTGGTGCATTATCGTTATGGACAGATCCCAGACATTGTCAGTTGGATTGATATAGTCTGCGGGGTCTCATGTCTGCCATAGCAGACACAGAATTGCTGGGCACCACAGTATGTGTGCTTCAAGCAGTGAGAAAATGAAAACAGGGCCACGAGCAATATTTCACATGTTTACCTGAAGCATTTGCTCCTGAGGCATGATTGCAATGCAGATGAGATGGGTAACACCTCAGACTGGTGTCCAATGATAGAGGTTTTGGAAAAGGAGGTCAAGGTAGCTGTCCCTAGAGAAGCAGCAGCTTGCTTGTTCAATGGCCCTTATGTGTTGACTAAGAGCGCGAATGATGAAACCCATATCAGGTGCAGCCCCACAGGGTATACGTGTGATGCTGTTTGCCAGCGCAGTGTTTGCATGCAGCATGTAAGCTAGGCAGAGCCAAGTTGCACAAGTTTGTGTGTGTTTAGCCCTGAGCAATTGGTTTTGGGAAGCAGCTGGCCAATGGCTTGCTGCCACACCTCAAAATACAACATTAACAGCTAGATCAGAAGTTGCAGCAAGCTCAAACTAGTCACATTTGGAGTTCTCACTATGCATGCAGGCAGCAGGCTGCTGTGTTTGCACACCCACACTTGCCTGGCAACCCAGTGCTTGCCTGCCTTAGGTGTGTGAGGGCTGTAAAGCAGCTTACTGAGGCTGATCCAGTGCGGGGAGAGACATCGCCTATGGTGTTCAATGCCCAACAGAGGTTTCGCGAGACCTTCTTTGCGGTTGGTCAAGACTTAGTCGCCCTCAAGGCAGCTGCAGAACGGCGCCCCAGATGGCTGTCGGACAGGTGGGGCCCAGGCAAGCTCGAGACTGCCCTTGCTGAAGTGGACAACATCACCAACCAACCAGGTGGGTAGCATGGCTGCCTTGACTTGCTGATTACACAACTACATGTTGAAGTCTTGCTGATCCAGATCTGTTAAACGTGCAAGACATTGTGCTGTTCTACAATGGTGGGACATGGTGTCTTTGTATGTGGGTATAATACTCGCATGCAGGTCAAGCAATGTAATGCCACACACTTTAGGCCACTGACCTCTCTTGCGCCGTCAATGATTGAACGGTTGCATTGGACGCAACAATTTGAGGTGCACAGTCAGTCGGTTGGTGCTGCACGGACCTGCCAGCTTGCTCATGACTGCTAATGACTACATATAGGTGCATGTCATATGACATCTTCATGACAGATGTGACACACATGTAATGTGTCTTCTTGTTGCAAACTACCATTTCACACCTGCTATGTTGCTGCTGAACAGGTGGTGTCAATGAGCATCAAGCAGCAGCCCTCAAGACAGCTCTCACTCAAAACCTGTCAATTTGGCAAGGACCACCCGGCACGGGAAAAACCACTGTGCTACTTCATTTGTTACGCATAGCCCGTGGGTTGATGATCAAAGACAAAAACGCTGGCGGGCAGATCTTGGCTACTGCTGGCACCAATGTAGCTATTGATGCTATTGTTGTTGGTCTCATGAGAGATGGTGTCAATGTGGTGCGCGTGGGATCCCTTCACAAGGTACCAAAACAAAACAGAGCACCACAAAAACTGCTTAGACATGCAGCATGGCATCAGCCAAATGTTTTCTTGCACAGCCAAAGCACATATGGCCCATGTCACTGCAGCCAGGGTCTTCACAAGCTTTCATCTTTGCCCTGTGTGTTGTGCCCAATCTGCACATCACATGTTTGCTTATCTTGATGTTGCTGTCACTATGACTGACACTGATCTTGATGTCGATGTCACCATTTTACAACGTGGTTGAAAGCATGGTGGATGTTACATTTGCATTACAGCATAGGGAAGCTGGTCATTTCCAGCAGGCAAGCTTCTTGCGTTCTGCGGGCAACACATAGGTGATGCTCCCTTATTTTCTGGTCAACATGTGCCTGTCAATTGTGGTGTTGATGTTGCTTGGTCAAGTCATGTCAGCTGCACACACATGGTGTCATAGGCGGCATCAGGGGTGCATAAGCGATGTCTTGATGTGCTTGTGGCAAAACATCCTGATACAAAGAGAATTGAGGAATTGCGGCTAGACGCTCAAGAACGCAAGTGTGCACCAGAAGACTCCATATGGCGCAAGCTTGATCGCCGACAACAGAAAGTAGCAGGCAAGCATTTCCCCCACCCAAAGGAACTATCTCATGCGACTGAAAATGTATCCCAAGTATAGTGCTGATTTGCAATGTCGACACTGAGACATTGCAAAGTTATGCAATGTTATTTGCATACAATGTGAAGATGGGCACATCAGGCCTACACCTGATTTGCTCCCAATTTCTTCAACATGTGCACCTCAATGGTAGATGCACCTCAAACTCAAGGCAACTCTGAGTCCCGGTCCACTTCTCTGGAGTCCTGCTTTGTGGTCCAGCGCAAAAAGGAAACAACATATCACACAGGCTAGGTCAGCCATCTGGGTCAGCTGTCTGGGTCAGTGCACAGAAAACAATTGACAGTGCCTGTTTGTTGGAAATCTGCTGAATTGGACACTAACTAGTTTACATGGTTAGTGTCCAATTCAGCAGGCTCAAAGTGCAGGGTTGCATGTTTCAAGCATGTGTGTTGGTACAATCTGTGCATCTGTGCTATCAGCACTTGACACATGAGTAGGAGTGCAGATCAGATTCTTGGAGAGGCTGAGGTGGTGGCAAGCACATGCGTGGGGGCAGGATACAAGCTGGTTGCCCAACGCAGCTTCCGTCTCTGTGTTGTTGATGAGGCTAGTCAGGTCAGCTTGACACGCAATGGTCAATCCTAAAACCTCTTGCACAATAGACCAAAAGTGAGATGTGGTGTTATCGTTCTCATTGTCTTCCCCTGAGTTCCCCCAATGGGTATGCATATGCCTCCCTTCCTTCCCCAATCGATTGATCTGCCTGTTGGTTTGTCAGCTTGTGGGTCAGCCTGCCCGTTTGTCACTCTAGTTGTCTGTCTGTATGTCTGCCTGCCTGCCTGCCTGCCTGTCTGTTTGCGTGTTGGTTGTGATGTGCGCTGGCTTGCTTGTCAGTTTGTGGTTCAACCCGTATGTCTGTCAGTCCACTCGTCTGTATGCATGTCTGTCTGTGCGTTTATCCATGACTAGGCTTGCATGTAGGCCGGTCTATTTGTTTGCTTGTGCGTCTGTGCATGATCAAATTGCCATCATTGCTTTTCCTGTTGGACCTGAAGGTGACAGAGCCAGCTTGCATCATCCCTCTGTTGTGCAATTGTGAGGCTGCTGTGCTGGTGGGCGACCCTCAGCAGCTGCCGCCGACTGTTCTCTCCAAGACAGTGAGTGCTCACCTTCTACTCAAGTACAAAGCCCTTGCACATGAGAGTCAACACATCTGACATGCTTCAATGTGGAGCATTCTTGTTGGGTCAGTCCCACTGTTGTGTGACCACATGCCGTGCAGGATCCACTTGGAGTGAAGTCTGCACATACTGATTACACTATATGTATTATTAGCTTGCAGAATAGACGTTGCAACAGTGAAGTAAATCTCTTGTGTACACTAATGCGCAACTGCCTTTGTGCATGTGTGCGTGCTTTATTGATGGCAGGAAAGATCAAGTGTGCGCGTGTAAGCTGTGAGACGCATGTTGACCTACCAGGTCAATGGTTGACCTGGAGCAGCAGAATTGCAGACTGTTGTTGCTCAACAGCGCCCTGCAAGCATTCACGGGTTGCCTATACAGGCAAAGAGGGATGGGTACGATGTGAGCCTGATGGAGAGGCTAATGGGAGCAGGCTTACCATGGCAGTTGCTAAACACACAGTATCGAATGCACCCTGCTTTGGCAGAGTGGCCTTCTGAGACCTTCTACCAGAGCCAGTTGCTCTCCTTTCCAACACCTGCTGATAGGCAGCCTCCTCAAGGTACGTCTCGCTTGCCTGACTCCCATAACAGTGCTATATTGTATTGAACAGTTTCCTGGACAGCCTGGTTTCTCATCAAATTGCCGCCCAAAGGCATAGTCTTTTCGTTTCTATTGAACACTTTGCAAGCACTCTTTCAGCTTGGCAGACATGTATTGACTTCAGTGGGGGAGTGTTGAAAGCTGAGAGCAAACTGGAGCGTGAGCACTTGGGAGTTGAGTCCCTCAACGAGGGCCCCTTGCTTCCGCTGATGTTTCTGCTGTATGTCTGCTTGTTGTTGAGAGGTGCCACTGTTGGTTCATGGTGCATGCTATTGGAAGCACATGGTCAATGCTGTCAGGCATTGTGAGCCTTCTACCAGACCCCCAATCTCACCCCTTTTGTCTCTTTCCCAACACACAAGCTTGTCGGTGCACTCTAGCCACCATCTGGACACTTTGAGGCCATGCCTTTACACAAGTTCTTCAGATCTGGGTTATGCTAAATTTAATTTGACTCTTGAAGACCAAACGCAAGCTGCTGTTTTCAGTGCGTTGTAGGTTTTGACTGGCCGGACCAAGCCAAGCCAGTTGCCTTTGTCGAGTGTGCGGGCCAGGAATCACAGCCTTCACCCAATTCACAAGAGATTAACAAATCATTTTGCAACCATGAGGAGGCTTCCATTGTGGTGAACATCGTCAGAAACTTAATTTTGGGACCCCATCGCATAAAGACTGGTGACGTTGGCATCATCACACCCTACTCTGGCCAGGTATCACAATACAAGTTTTGATGACAATCCACAGTGAGAACAACGTGCATGCAAATTGGCAGACAGTGCATAAAGAAACATGTAGCCAATGATGCAATGACAACACCGAACATGAGTTTGACAAATGCATACTTGCCTGATAGGGTTGTGCATGAACTCCTTGGGTGCTCATTGTAAGGTCTGCGCATGTGCACAAACATATGAGCAGCAGATGCCTCTGCATGCAGCACGCATGCATTCAGCCTTTTGTTAGCAAATGTGTACACGTGAGCATGTGCACCAAAAGTGTACAGTGTCAGATCTACCCTATGGTCTACTTGGTATGTGCGTACGCGCCTCTGGATGTGGGTAACCATGTGCAATTACAATGTATACCGTATATATACATGTATACAAATGTGGACATGAATGTGTGCATTCATGTGTGCCTTCATGCTTGTGTATATATTCATACGTATGCTGCTGGCATCAAGTTACAATACAGCCATATAAGGCGCACTTGTCAGTCCTAGAGCTGGTGATGCTGCTTGCCAAAGGCTTGCATACTCAGTGACTATGGCCTGAATGCACGTAGGTCATTGCATTGAAGACAAAGCTGCGCCTGGCTGTCGGACCAATAGCAGATTCTGTGGATGTCAGATCCGTTGATGGCTTCCAAGGTACACAATAGCATCCACTACTTGTTGTGTAAGATCTGCAACAAAGACTTGGAAGCAGAATTGTGTATAGCTAACATTGTCAATTGTCTGCAAGCCATGTGGCTTTGAGTCACAATTTTGCTGTGTACCATATTTGCATAGGACAGACGCTGCTGCCTGCAGGTCAAGAGAGGGAGGTGATCCTCTTTAGTGCAGTGCGCTCTAACGCAGCAGGCAACATTGGATTTCTGGCAGACTATCGCCGCCTCAATGTAGCTTTCACCCGAGCGCGCCGTGGTTTCATTGTTGTCGGCTCGCGAAATACATTGCAGCAGAACAGCCACTGGAGGTCAGTCATATGCCGCCCAACAACCTGACAACAAGTACTCACAACAATACAGAGTAACAATAGCACTGGTAGTATTAGTAATGGTGACAGTATTAGTCGTTCTGATGACAACAACAATGATAATCATCATCATTGCGGTATTCACAATCTGGGGACATGTACAAAGCACTAATGTGTCCAGCATGCATACCTGAGCTTCCAAGGTCTGCTGATACGGCACAAACAACATTTTGCAGCCTTGCCTACTGTTGCAACAGAAATGATTCAAGACAGCTTTGGAGAGGGTGTTCAGTATCTTGATGCATAGCCATGACTTCTGCCCAGCAGGCACGCTGCCGCATTCATTGCTAGCACTCATGTGTCGCAAGCCATTGAAATGCCCCTGTTGCCCCAACATTTGCTGTCAAACCAGATCTGCCATCAGTATGGCAATTCACATTTCCCCTTACTGGATGTGTGTACTTGACATTTGCCAACGCTATACATGCATACAAACCCATGCAATAGTGGCAAATGCCACTGTGATAGTAATACAAACAGATAGACAATGCCACAATAGAGCTGCAGCAAAAGAGACAGCTATTGTACATGTTAGCTCATCTTGAGCTTCACACATGCATGCAAGTTCATACACTTTGTTTCTGTTCAAACTATGGTGACACCACAAATTGATTAGTGAGTGAATTATCTTTTTGGAATGTGTGAAATACCCATGCATTCACTGAAATCTGATCAGAGTATTGTGACTTGTGCAGGTCTTGGCTGGAATGGGTGGATAGCAGAGGACTTGCTGTCACGTCCTACAAAGTCCCTGCAGCTGCGCCTTGGTCAATGCAGTCAACCACTCATGGTCAACAAAGGAGCAAAAGGTAAGGTGGCAAGAGGAAGAACATCATCAACAACAACAACTGTCACCTTGCCCCACATGCATTGCTTGCACACAATTGTGTCATGATGCAATGTCTGCCATCCAGCAATTGCAGCAAACTTTGTTACGCATGATAAGTTTGCATGCGTGTTCCTATTCTAGGAACTGAGTTGGAACTTTCTACCATGCTTCTGGCTTGAAATGCCTCTGCGTGTTGACTGAGACTTATGGCTGTAATGGGTCACTGAGCCTAGCTTGCGAGTTGCTTGAATGAGTGTTGATAAGCTAGCCCATCGCTTAGAATCAATGGGATTCACATTGAGCAACTTTTGCAAAGTTTCATCCATATGCTTCAGATCTCTATTTTCCGGAGCATATGGATGAGTCTCTGCAAAAGTTGCTCCATGTGAATCCCATTGATTCTAAAGCATGGGCTAGCTTATCAGCACTTATTCAGGCAACTTGCGGCCTAGGCTCAGTGACCCATTACAGCCATAGGTCTCAGTCAGCACGCAGTTCAGGCCAGAAGTGTGGTAGAGAGTTCATTGTAAGTGCTGGTACTAGTGGTAATGGTACTCCACCAGCAGCTAAGAAAGCTAGTGGTGACAAAAGCACATATGCACACGCCTATATTTCTGGTAGATTTGCAGATCCCTCTGTGGAGTTGCAGTGAGTATTGCCAGCAACTGACTGCAACTGAATAATATCATGTCCTCCGTGGTGAACAGTCGTGCCTTCAAATACAATGTATGTCATATGGTGATGCCAAGTGGATATTTATCTCTTTTGTGCATACTGACTGAGGATCAGCTGACTGCAAGCAATGCTCATTGCAACATGCATGTTATGACAGTACATTTACACCATGTTGCAGGGATCAACAGCCCTCCCAGATTCTGTCAGTACCTAGCAAGGTGCCTTGCCCAGAGCCTACTCTTTTGAGTAAACCTCATAGGAGGCCTGATGCAGACGCTTGAGCAGAATATTGGCATTCACACCTGACAGTCTGGGGTGTGGAGGCAGTTGTGACTCATCAGACATCCTGGCTTGAAAGCACAGGTGTATGTGGTGTGCGACAAGCTGGTGGGAGTTCTGCTCGTAAAAGAGCCCAAGGTCCTGTTGTTGGTAGTTTGGGCCAAATAACGAGAAGTGCTGACCTCTAAGGATGCTGTAAAACGGGAGTCAAACAGGAAATGTTGCTCATCTTCACCTGCTTGCATAGACCACCTAAAATTGATGAGTGAGAAGAATGACGAAGGTAAGAGGCCATGAGTCATCAAAAAACATGTTGACCACTGACTGAATACTTGGCAGGGTCAGATCTAGTGCTCGGGCTGTTGTTACGGGTTCTTCACGTCTTAGCATAAGCTCAATGCGCTTGATGCCAATGACCCTGCGGACGATGACGACTTGAAGACTGCATCCGTGTGATGTGGTGAGTCGAAGTGTCAACTCGCACAATCACAGTAAAGCCTGGAAGCGCGTTGCAGTCACAGTGCATGACCAATGGTATACTGATCAGATACATTATAGCTACGGTGTTGATGATCAGCGACGCGTATCTGGCGCCAGCAGGACTCGATAGCTCAGATCACCTTGGGCCAATCAGTGCTTCTCCGCAGGTTTGGCTGGCTGGAACAACGCCAGCAAGACTCAGAGCGGAGGTCTTGGCTTGCAATCTGATGTAGCATTTTCACACTGCTGCAGTATGTTGCTGCAGCCTTGGTCTGTTTTGCCAACCTGAACACAGAAGATATCCTGTTTGACCTAGGATGCAACGATGGTAAGAGGCTTGTATTGGGACACATGACAACTCTAATATGACACAACATGTGCTTGACTGCTCAAGTGTGTAGGCAGGGTCGTCACCACAGCCTCTAGGCTGGTAGGCCTGAAGGGTGTTGGAGTTGAAATAGATTCCAAAGCAGCTGCGAAGGCTCAGCATAACGTCATCAAGGGCAAGTGAAGTTTGTTGTCTATTGAGCACAAACTTGTGTGTACAATGTGGACAGGTTTGGTATGCTGCAGAGCACTTGCAAGACAGGGTGAGCATCATTTGTGGGAATGCTTTGGAGAGTGATCTTTCAACAGCGACTGCCGTCTTTCTGTATCTGCTACCAACAGGCATGTCCAGGCTGCTCCAGAAATTGCAAGCTGAGCTGCAGCCTGGATGCAAAGTCATCACATACATGTTCAGGTACAGGCGCATTGTCAGAGACTCGACTTTGCCCAGCATTTGCAAGACTGCTTGCCACAGCATGCAAGCACACACCAGTGTCTTGACCTGTTGCGCGCAGCAGAGCACAATCCTGTTGCGTGCAGCGGAGCACAATAGCTGCAGTCAAAGCTTTCTGATGCTGCACTGATGCAGACCTGCTGTCCCATTGGTCTTTTGCGACTTGCAGGATCCCTGACTGGCAGTCATACCATCAGAAGTCTGAAGGCATTTCATCAAATAACCCATCAAGGATGGATGTATCTGCTGTGTCCAAGTTGCATCTGTACTGTTTACCACAGCGCTAAGGGCTGAAACAGGACATCGTCAAGCATTAACTAGGTGGGCTTGTTTGTGAGGTATTGTATGCAGTCCAGAATGGTCTGCCCTCTTATCAGATGTAATCATTCGACACAAACTCAGTCATGAGTACAGCCCTTCATTTGCTTGTGGCCTGTTTGCTGCACCTTTTCTGTCCTGATTACTGTCAGGTGATGTCTTTTGCGTCCTGAGCACTATCTCAGCAAGCCTGGCGGATGGTGTAGTACTGCACATTCGCATTGGATTTTGAGCTAAGTGCATGACAGTAAAGCTGATCTCTGCCGCAGCCTAACACAACCTTGCTTGACTGCATGCTGTATCCGATGCAATACCCCCTATGATCCAAGCACTTTACCAAGCTCTGCAAATTAGTGTATCCTTGGGCAGATCCTTGGGAAAGTGTATCTGACCATCTGAGATCCAATCTATCAAGGAAAGCTGATCTCTGATGGCAGCAATGGCCAGTGGGGATTTGGTAAACCCTCGACTCGCTCTCCGCACCAGATTTCTCTATCGCGAACCCTAATTCGAAGTCAAACATGTGATCTGATCGTCGCTGCAGAAACTGCGTCCAGTTATTTCAAACTGACCAGTACCCGGCGGTTGATTGGTCTGAAGGCTCAAGTAAGCTTCGAACCTACATGTCGGTGTCGACTGCGGTGTTTGCGCCTGCCTCTCGGCCGTTCGTGGCTCAGCATGTAGCGCCTAGACAAAGACCAGGTGTGTCCCTTATCGCTATACGTCCACATGGCGGAGGTGTGCTAGCACGCACAAGCGTTTTTGCTATACTGTAGCATCATTGACGATGACGGACGCCAGGTGCAGGCCACATATTGACGTCTCGGAGACATCTCTCTCACAGCCAACAGCTCGTGTGCAACGCGGCCACTTTGCAATTTATCAAAGGGATCGACGAACCAAGCGTGCCAGATGTTAAGCTGACAAGATCTAAAGATGGCTCATCTGGCACAGCCACCTTTGTGTTCAGCACACCTTCGGTGTTTGAGTCTTCAGAAGAGCTGGGTGATATTACTGGTCTTTTCATGATAGACGATGAGGGCGAATTTTCAACAGTTGACGTCCAGGCAAAGTTTGTCAACGGCAAACCTGATAGAATTGAGGCAAAGTACATTATGCGGAGTGCATTTGAGTGGGACAGATTCATGAGGTATATGGAGCGATATGCAGAGCAGCAGGGTTTGGGTTTCCAGAAGGTATGTTGTACTCCCACATGCTCATCACCCTGCATTGTCACACTGGTGTGTTCAGCTTCATGTTCATCTGCCAAGCATGCATTTATGTCATGCTTGGGCACAGTGTTGCGCTGCTGAGCACAATTTGTAGTGCAGAGCTGTGCTCACAACATGATTACTAGGTATCGTGTTGCCAATACGCTGGTGGGTTGCTTCATCAAGCAATTGTTGTGTTACTGCAGAGCAAGTAGGGTTGGAGTTGGGTGTGGGTCTCCACTGCATGCTTTGCACAAACAGAAGTGACAGGGCTCACAAGCTTGTATGCTCATGCAGCAGGCTTCCATCTCACCTCTGCATGCTGCAAAATGACGCAGCTTGATGGTGCTGACAAAGCACAGCTTGGCATCACACCAGTCAGTGCAAGCCTCAGGGACTGCAAGACCAGCATTGCAAACTATTGAGTATCCACTGAAGTGCATAATGCAGTTTTGCCCAATTTGAACTGTGCCTCAATCTATTCCGCCAGCACCAGCTGGAGCTTGCATATCAGCCAAGACTGTCACTGATAACTAGACCAGTGTTGCACTTACAGTTACCTTTTCCCAATCAACAGCACATGGGAGGGCACAGCTCAAGCCATCATCGTTCATGAATGGGGCCTGCGCTGATTTGAAGTTTTGAGGCAGTGCGCGTGACAACTGTGCTCTGATACACTTTCTGGTACCTCCTGAGTCTCTCAGAAGGGTAAGGCTCAAGCCTGAGAACACAATATTAGAGCCACTGCAGAGACATGTATGTAATCGTTGCAATATCCTACTAGCAGCAGTGGATACTACTCTGCCAAGTCAAAGATGGAATGGGAACGAGACGCTCACGTGGAAGATATAACAGCTTGAAAAGGCAAATTTGGGCAGTATGGTACAGGAGCACTGCTCCAAGAACCTAGTGGTCGGCAAGTGCTTATGTGACAAGTGACAACTCATTCTACAGATACTAAAATCCAACATGACATTCAAGAGCATCAACACTCAGAACTACAGCGCCATGCTATACAGCTGACTTGCTAATTGGTGCTGACTTGCAGCAAATGCCATAGTCACTACAACTGACCCTGCCAAAGCCATTGTCAACAGCACACCCTTTCGCCTGGTTGCAGGGCCCGTGAAGAAGTGCTTCCAGTAATGAAGAGGGTACTTTGGCACAGTACCTGCAGATATTTCGTGTGAATGCATGCACGTCAACACCAGGTAGGTGTGGAAGTCCACTTTCACCTGATGATGCACCTTCACAAACTATGCTGGCGGCATGATGTGCTCCTTTGCATTGAATGTCATGCAGATGGAATAGCATGTGATAGCATGTCAAATCGAGAAACAGAGCATCAGGCATTGCGAATATGTACATTTGAGCAGCAATCACATGCAGTGCTATGCTGCCATGAGCTTGCAGTCACCTGGAGCTTGAGGTTGATCGTCCACATGCCAGTGCTCATCCTTGATCTCTGCCTCTGCTTCGGTCGAGCTGCAGCAGCACTTGAATTGTTGCAGCAGAACATGTTGCAAAGGTTGCCGGTGTATCAATGTGTATAATCAGCCCATGAGCAGACATATTTGACTTGGAATGCATGATTGCACAGGTGCTCTGACTGCTCAGAGGCAAACATCAGCCAATGTATGATGTTGCAAATGAGACGTAACACAATGGCATGGTGACTTGTTACAGGTGTCTTGACCACAAAATGAGAACAGGCTGAAAGTTGGACAGCCCACCATGTGAATCGCAGCCTTGCAGTGGATACGAGCTTGCTGGGCGGGCTCTGCTTGAAGAGGGATGCAGCTTGCTGGCACAGCTCGTCAGCTGACAGCTGCCCCAGAACAGGCAAGTTGGTCAGTAGCCTATGCAGCTCTGCAGGATCTGGCTCACAGGCCAGCACCTGCTTCCTGGCTCCCTGCATGGCAATGCCACCACTGCACCCTCATGCCGCCCCTGCTGTTTTGACAACAGCAGCTTGTGGACAATGCGTGGAATGAAACACAAGAATGAAGTCATGCCTGAGCTGACTTGTGACGCTGGCCAGGCTGAATGTTCTGCAGTGTAACAGCGACAGACCTTTGTGTGGAGAACGCATTCATCCAGCATTCCAATTGAGGTGTTTCATTCTGGTGTGCATGCAGATGTGGAATCATGATAGTAGTGACTGCAGCCATTGCAGAGACCTTGCAAGATTGCATGCCACTGTGCCACTCCAACAGTTACTGCCAGACAGATATGCAACGCACTTTGTGTCAGTGACATGATGGGTCACAGTGTGTGCGGCCTGGTCAATGAATACCTTGATGACTACAGCAGTGACGTAGAGGGGCATCAAAGGGTGTGCTGCCATGAAGAGATCAAACAAGCGGCTGACATGTTGGAGATTGTCCACGCTGTGAGCGAACCAGGTTATGAACCACCCCAGGGCAAAGAAGGGAGGCACTTCTGCAGCAGCCAGCTGGTCATGCACTTCTCCATCAGCCTGTACATAGGTAGCATACTGTATGCTGCCAGGACGGTTGTCAGCCAATCTGATCATGACACACTGTGATGACAAGCTGCATTGCCAAGACACACCTGCCATGTGTGGGTGCTGAAAAAGAACTGGCCGGCAGGCAGGCAGGCAAGAAAGCAGAAGTCATCATGCCAGGTAGCACTTCATTCAGCAATTGCCTGCCAATCAATACAAAAAAAGCATCACCTTGCTGGCATCTTATCCTACATGTGCGCACAATGATGCTGCCCAGATGTGGAAGAAAGCTTACCTCACGCAAGATTGGCATCAACAGGCCTAGCAGCTCAAGCACAGCATCCAAAGTACTTCTGCACAGCAATGAGCAAATGCAAGTCAATATCAGGAAGCTTTGTGAGTCCTATCTATGCTGCATCCTTAATTTGCTGCAGATCATGATGCATGGTGAAGCTTTGGTCACAGTATTGACATGCATATGCATCGTGTTCTTTGCTGCACACAATGCTGGGCATTTACAGATGACTATGCATAGCCCTGACAATGGCTGGATTCCTGGCACCAAGTGGTAACGGTGCTTTTGCAGCACATTTGCAGGGTATCATATCGGCTTGTACCTGGTGCAGTCACGCAGCTGACAGAGACTTAAATGTGTCAACGTCTGGTAAGCTGTCCTGTCTCCCATCACCAGCAAAAGCACAGATGCAACATCATGAAGTCCTTGGTAATAGAAGATTGTCCCACCCTGAGCACACACTGTTGCATCCAAGACAAAACGCAATTCCTGTCTTTTCTCTTCGCGCTGTGCATCTGACCAGCCTGCAGCAAGGTTGAGACTAAAGCCAAATGGAAACATGCAGTGCTGTGCAGAAGTTTGCCACCAACCTTCAGTCCAAGCCCATAAGGACCTCTGCACATCCACATCAACAACACTGCTATCTCGGTGCTTTCCTGCTTTGTGACCATCGTACCCATCCATCGACTTGTTGACTCCTAGCAGAAGGGGCCATACCCTGGCTCGGATCTGTACAGTCAGTCTGAGACATAGTGCTTCAGATAGAACCAGCTTGCAGATCAGGGAGACACGGTCACCTTCAAAGCTGCTCGTACCTCGTTGTTGACGAGACCTCGCACTGCCGCCAATTTACGCAGCTGAGCCAAGTCTACCTGCAGAGCAACAGCGATCTCTGCGCTTGTTCTGCCTGCCATAGGCCAGTTGTGGCTGGCTTGTAACATCGGACGAACCTCTTTCTGGTCAAGAACTTTGTTGATCTCTCGGATAGTATCTTGCTCTCGTTCTTTGGCCTCTGCGGACTCTTGCTTTGGCTTAGGGC
>JAABUP010002225.1_pt1 | contig 38375 bp, 32 predicted proteins | sample 5559201 | NCBI WGS metagenome assembly JAABUP01 (sample SAMN10711887, study PRJNA513373) | rock metagenome | isolation source: Antarctica rocks | place: Antarctica | reverse complement strand
CTCTTGGCAAGGGGAGGCGGAGCCGGGTGCTGATCTAACAAACAGTCTCACCGCGAAGCAATCGCTAGGCGGTGGACTTAGGCCGCTCAGAGCATCACCGGCTCACTTCGTCATTATACAAGGCCGAACCCTCGCCCGGCTTTCGTGATTGGCTGTCCACGCCCTTGCTCAAGTTCAGGGAGAGGCGTACATCTTCCTCTGTAATTCGTCCGTCTGGCCCGCTTCCTTGCACTCGGCTTAGGTCTATATCATGTTCAGCCGCATAGAAACGAGCTTTCGGGGATGCCCGAACGCCCGGTGCTAGAACTGAACTGCTCTGATGGCGGCTCTGCTTCCCCCTACTAATAAACCAGGAGAAACCGCCTCCAACCATTGCGCCAAATAAGCAGGATAGAAACGTTGTTTTACTCATCGCGATACCTGCAAAACCCTTCGTGGTGCAGCACAATATTAGACCGGCGGCTGGTGGCCTTGCGTGCTAATGGCTTTACGCCGCTTGAATAGCCGACGCGGAAACCCGTACAACCTATCTGCGAGTAAAACGACAAGAGTAGCCTCTAGCAAAGTACGGAGAGGTGGTTGATGAGATAACGGGAGGGGATGAAAAGCCTCCCAGCAGACATAGCCTGTGAGGGCGGCCCCAAGCCCAATATCATAAAGTCGGCGCTTGTCTCTGTTGCGGATAACTCGCCAGAGTAAAACAGGAGAAGCCAAGCCGCTACAGATTGTAAAGATCAGAATAGTGTCTTGATAGGCATTCATTTACTGTTCCTGCCCTCGTCCGGCGGTCTAAACGACCTAGCTCACCCGCGCCACCGCCTGGTAAACCTCTCGACGACGATGGGCCGCGAAGCCTCGACTGCCGACCAAATCGTGCCACCGTTGGCTGCAACGAAATCCTTCAATGGCTTGCGGATTGTTAAGAAAGCTATCGCAAGGGCAAGTAAACCTGTCAATGAACAAATGTCAGCCAGGGATACAGGCTGTTGCGAACCTCGAAAGTAGCGCAGGTAGGAGGCCACAGTAGACAAAAGGCTTCCGGCGAAAGCAAAGCAGAAAAATCTCAGGAAGTAGGGCTGAGGCAGACGGCTCAGGAAGTAGGGCTGAGGCAGACGGCTCATGTCCTTCCACTGGAGGCGACCGTGGAGGCGACCGCTTGCCACTATGCCTATCACCAGTAAATCAATGAGGGAAAGCAAAGTCAAGATCACCATTTCAAGGATCAGTAAAGGACGTGGCATCTTAAGCTCCTCGCGCCAATTGTAACGGCTGTCTCAGCGGCCCAACAAGTACCACGGCACGTGTCTGCGGCATAACAGGCCGTAACAGTGGCTTTCACCGCTCCGCCGCGCTAACGATTGTCAGCACTATTCGTTGCACACCGCCCACGACCTCTCGCCCGCAAACGGCCCGCCTGGCTGCCTGCTGGCAGTATACCAAACGCGCCCGCAGAACACAAGAGCCACGTTCCAAAAAGGGACACCGGACCGGGTGACGGACTTGGGGATATGCCCTCACGACTTCACCTGCCCCCGCCCCTCACTGACCTCTTGCCTCTTCCGCTCCTAATGCCCTTCCCTAACAGGGGAGGGTGGCGGGCTTGCCCGCCGGGAGGGGTTCCTCACGCCGGGGATTGATTCCCTTGACCGACCCGCCCATAAAACGACATACTAGTAGACAGGAGACTATAATAATGAGCCACACCTGTACCCTCTGCGCCGCGCGCGGCCTTTGCTGCGACGGCGACTGCATCGCCACACTGCACCGGAGCGCCACGCCCAAGGATCGCGGGGACCGACCCGCGCCGCCGCCCACGGCCACCGGCCCGCGCACCGCCCAGGGCAAGGCCGTCGCCGCCCGTAACGCCACCACCCACGGCCTCTTCGCCCGAGACATCGTCCTGCCCTCCCTCGGCGAAGACCCCGAAGGCTACCGGCAGATCACCGACGAGCTGACGTCCCAGCTTCAGCCGCGCGGCCTGCTGGAGCGGCACTACGTCGAGAAGATCGCCGCCGCGAGCTGGCGTCTGCGAAGGCTCCACCGCTGGCAGGCCCAGATCTTCGAGGACGAGGCGCTGACCGAGGACGAGCGCCTGGACCGCCTGGACAAAGTCCTGCGCCACGAGACCGCCCTGCACCGGCAGATCGACACCGCCGTCAAGATGCTCAACAAGGACGTCTCCCAGTTGTCCAAAGGCCGCGCCCGCGACCGGGCATTGCTGGACACGATGCAGACCGAGATCGACTGCCGGGACAGCCGCGACGCCGCCCTCGAAGTCGAGTTCGAGGCCCGCGAGCACCTGAAAAAGATGGATGCCGCCTCGCAAACGCCCGTAGACCGCGCCCGCCTGGACACGGCGCAAACCGACGCGGCCCAAAAATGCCAAAACGAACCCGCCGCCGCCCGTCTCCCCTCAGTTCCGGCCCCCCAGGATTGGGGCGGGGGGGCCGAAAGCTGCCGAAACGAACCGCCCGGCTTCGGCATCATGGGCATCACCCCCACAGGCCGCCTCATCTGCGCCGCAGCACCGCCCCCCATCCCCTCTGCCTCCCCCTTCCTTCCTAGGGAAGGGGGCCGGGGGGTTAGGTTCTGAAAGCGCCGGGGGGTTAGGTTCTGAAAGCGCCGGGGGGTTAGGTTCTGAGGGGCCGGAGCACCACCCTCCTCCCTCTCCCGTTTCGGGAGGGGTGGCGAGGGACGAGCCGGGGTGGGTTCCTAGCCGGGGTAGGTTCCTAGTCGGGGTGAGGTTCCTCGCCGGGGCGAGGCCCTAAACACCGGGTACAATGCCCCAAACCTGTGAAAAGAGAACGCATGGAAGAAAAGACGCACACGACGACCGACCAAGAGAGCGACCTGGGCGCGGACGTCCACTGGAACCTGGGCGACCTTTACGGCGGCACCACCGACCCGCGCATCGGCGAAACACTCGCCGCCTGCCAGAGCCGCGCCGAGCAGTTCCAGGCCGACTACAAGGGCAAGATTGACAGCCTCGCGCTGACCGCCGAAATACTGGGCGCGGCCCTGCGCGAGTACGAGGACATCCAGCAGCAGGCCGCAAAGCCCGGCTCCTTCGCCGCGCTCCTGTTCGCCGCCGACAGCGCCGATCCCGCGCGCGGCGCGTTCTTGCAGCAGATGCGCGAGGCCGGGACGCGCCTGGCCCTGCCGCTGCTCTTCTTCGACCTGGAGCTTGCCGCCCTGCCCGACGGCGTGCTCGGGCCGCTGCTGGACTCGCCCCACGTCGAAGGCTACCGGCACTACCTCGGCACCGTCCGCGCGTCGCGCGACCACGTGCTCTCCGAGGTCGAAGAGAGGCTGATGGAGGAGCTGGCGAACACCGGCGGCCGCGCCTTCGACCGCCTCTTTGAGGAAACCACGTCCTCCGCCGTCTTCGAGCTGGACGGCGAGACGCTCACCCAGGCCCAGGTCATCGCCCGCACCATGTCCGGCGACCGCGAGATCCGCCGCCGCGCCGCCGCCGCCTTCACCCAGGGCCTCGGAAAGCACAGCGCCGTCGTCACCTTCCTGTTCAACACGCTGATGCAGGACAAGAGCGTCAAGGATCGCCTGCGCCGCTTCGAGACCCCCCAGGCCGCCCGGCACCTGGAGAACGAGCTGGACGAGGCCACCGTCAGCCTCGTCGTGGACACCGTCGTCCGTAACTACCCCCTGGTCGCCCGCTACTACGATGTCAAGCGGCAGATCCTGGGCCTGGACGCGCTCACCCACTTTGACCGCTACGCCCCGCTCTTCGAGGCCGAAGAGACCATCTCCTACCCCCACGCGCAGCAGACCGTCCTCGACGCCTTCCGGGCCTTCTCGCCCGTCCTGCGCGACCGGGCCGCCGAGTTCTTCGACAAGTCCTGGATCGACGCCCCCGCCACGAAAGGCAAAGACGGCGGCGCGTTCTGCGCCTACGTCACGCCCGACACGCACCCCTACATCCTGACCAACTACCTGGGCCGGATGAAGGACGTCATGACCCTGGCCCACGAGCTGGGCCACGGCGTCCATGCCTCCCTGTCCCGGTCGCAGACCCTCCTGAACTTCCAGGGCACTTTGCCCCTGGCCGAGCTGGCCTCGACGTTCGCCGAGATGCTCGTCTTCGAGAAGGTCGCCGCCTCGGCGTCGGCTGGGGACAAGCTGGCCCTGTACGCCGAGAAAATCGAGGGCGCGTTCGCCACCATCCCCCGCCAGACCGCCATGTACCGCTTCGAGCAGGCCATCCACACCCACCGGAGGACGCAGGGCGAGCTGACGACCGAACAGTTCGGCGACTACTGGCAGCGGGAGATTCAGGCCATGTTCGGCGACTCGGTCGCCCTGGGCGACGAGCACCGCCTGTGGTGGTCCTACATCGGCCACTTCGTCGGTGCCCCGTTCTACGTCTACGCCTACTCGTTCGGCGAGCTGCTCGTGTTCTCGCTCTTCCAGCAGTGGAAGAAAGAGGGCGCTCCGTTCGCCGCCCGCTACCTGGACATGCTCGCGGCGGGCGGGAGCCTCACCCCGCACGCCCTGATGTCCCGCGTCGGCGTCGCCCTGGACGACCCCGCCTTCTGGCAGGGCGGCTTCGACGTGCTCGGCGCTCTCGTGGGGGAGTTCGAGTCGCTGTGGCGCGACTACCAAAAGGCGGGGTAGGGGGCGGCACTGCCTAGCCGGGCTAAACAGAGAAAGTCGCTCCGCGCCGCTGATGGGCTTAGATCGAGTAATCCTCGGCGAACGTCTGCACCTTGCGCGGCGTGACGTGGACTCCTTCCCCGGTCTTCAGGCCAAGCTCCTGGAACCGCTCCCGCGTCAGCTCGGCCTCAATCGTGCCGCCGTCGTCGGTGCGCTCCAGGTCCAGCCGGACGGTCGGGCCGACCGCGTGGATGTGCCGCACGACCGCCCCGACCGCCAAGGCATCGCCGCTGCCCCGCGTGACGTTCATCTCGTGCGGGCGGACGTAGCCCACGGGGGGGGCGTGCGGCCCGACCTGCGCCTCGCCGTCGTGGACGCGCCCGTGGAACAGGTTGACGCTGCCCAGGAAGTTCATCACGAACGGGTTGGCGGGCTGCTCGTAGACGTCCTCGGGCGTCCCGATCTGCTCGATCCGCCCCTTGTTCATCACCACGATCCGGTCGGCCACTTCTAGCGCCTCCTCCTGGTCGTGGGTGACAAAGACGCTGGTGATGTGCAGGTCGTCGTGCAGCCGCCGAAGCCACGCCCGCAGCTCCTGGCGCACACGGGCGTCCAGCGCCCCGAACGGCTCATCCAGCAGCAGCACCTTCGGCTCCACGGCCAGCGCGCGGGCCAGGGCTACCCGCTGGCGCTGTCCGCCCGAAAGCTGCGCCGGGAAACGCTCCGCCAGGCCGCCGAGCTGCACCAGCTCCAACAGGCTCAGGGCGCGCTCTTTGATCTCGGCCTTCGTCGGGCGCGTCGCGCGCGGGCGGACGCGCAGCCCGAAGGCGACGTTCTCCCGCACGCTCATGTGCCGGAACAGGGCGTAGTGCTGGAAGACAAAGCCCACCTGCCGCGCGCGGGCGTCGCGCGCTGCGGCGTCCTCCCCGCCGAAGAGTATGGCCCCCTGGGTCGGGTTCTCCAAGCCGGCGATGATTCGCAGCAGTGTCGTCTTGCCCGAGCCGGAAGGCCCGAGCAGCGCGACAAGCTCCCCGGTTTCGACTTTCAGGCTGACGTCTTTCAGGGCCTCAAACACCCCGAACGTCTTCGACACGTCGCGCACTTCAATGCTCACGGGGCGCGGTCCTCCACTCCACAAACGATTTTACGGCCAATGTTATCAGGCCCAAGAGTGCCAGCAGCGAAGCGGCGGCGAACGCGCCCACGAAGTTCGAGTCGTCGTTGAACACCTCGACTTGAAGCGGCAGCGTGTTGGTCTCGCCGGCTATCTTGCCGGACACCACGGACACGGCCCCGAACTCACCCATCGCGCGGGCGTTACATAAGATAACGCCGTAGATCAGGCCCCACTTGACGTTCGGCAGGGTCACGCGCCAGAACGCCTGCCAGCCCGACGCGCCCAGAACGAGCGCGGCCTGCTCTTCCTCCACCCCCTGCGCCTGCATCACCGGCAGCAGCTCGCGGGCGACGAACGGGAAGGTCACGAACGTGGTTGCCAGGATGATGCCCGGCACGGCGAAGATGATCTGAACCCCGCGCGCGTCCAGCCACCCGCCCAGCGGGCTGAACTTGCCCAGCAGCAGCACGAAGATCAGCCCGGCGATGACCGGCGACACGGCGAACGGCAGGTCGATCAGCGTCAGCAGGACGTTCTTCCCCCGGAACTCGAACTTGGCGACGGCCCAGGCCGCCGCCAGCCCGAACAGAACGTTGAGCGGCACCGAGACCGCCGCCGTCAGCAGCGTCAGGCGGACCGCGCTGAGCGTATCCGGGTCCGCCAGCGCGGCGAAGTAAGGGCCGCGCCCGCGCGCGAACGCCTGCGCGAACACGGCGGCCAGCGGCAGGCCCAAAAAAAGGCCGAGAAAAACGAGCGTCGTCCCGATGAGCAGCAGGCGGACCGGCCACGGCTCCGTCGTCCGCCGCTGGCCGAGCGCGGGGGCTTTCGGTTGGGTTGTCGGTGTCATAAGCGTGTAAGGACCCACCCCGGCTCGTCCCTACGTCATCCCCAGCCGGCGGCGGCTCCAGGCTTGCAGGAGGTTGGTCAGCAGCAGCAGGACGAACGAGATGACCAGCATCACCACGGCGATGGCCGTGGCGCCGGGGTAGTCGAAGTCGCCGTCCAGCTTGTCGATGATCAGCTTCGGCACGATCTCGCCCTTCATCGGCAGGTTATTGGAGATGAAGATGACCGAGCCGTACTCGCCCAGGCCGCGCGCGAACGCCAGCGTGAACCCCGTCAGCAGGGCCGGCAGCAGGGTGGGGAAGATGACCCGCGCGAACGTCTGCCCGCGCGTCGCCCCTAGACTGCCGGCGGCCTCTTCAACATCGGCGTCCAGGTCTTGCAGCACCGGTTGGATGGTGCGGACGACGAACGGCAGGCCGACGAATACCAGGGCGACGAAGACGCCCGTAGGCGTGTAAGCGACCTGGATGCCGTGGGGGGCTAGGACGCGCCCGATCCAGCCGTTCGGCGCGTACACAGCGCTCAGGCAGATGCCCGCCACCGCCGTCGGCAGGGCGAACGGCAGGTCCACTAGCCCGTCCACTAGCCGCCGTCCGGGGAAGGCGTACCGGGTCAGTGTCCACGCCACCAAAAGGCCGAACGCGGCGTTGACCAGGGCCGCCGCCAGCGACGCGCCGAAGCTGAGCCGGAAGGCGGCCACGGTCCGCGGGTCCAGAATCGTGTGCCAGAAGGCCGCGCGGGGTAGGACTGCCGCCGCAGAGAACGTCGTGGACAGAGGCACCAGCACCACCAGGCCGAGGTACAGCAGGGTATAGCCAAGTGACAGCCCAAAGCCGGGCAGGATGCGCCGGGCGTACCGGGCACGGGGGATGGGTTTTGCGACGGTGACGGCCAACTGTTTGCTTCTTCGTCCCTATTTCTTCGAGTAGATCTGGTCGAAGACGCCGCCATCGGCGAAGTGGGTCTTCTGGGCGGCGGCCACTCCGCCGAAGACCTTGTCTGCGGTGAACAGCGTGATCGCGGGGAACTCCCCCGCGTGCTTCTTGGCGACGTCCGCCAGCCGGGGCCGGTAGAAGTGCGCGGCGGCGATCTCCTGGCCCGCAGGCGTGTACAGGTACTGCAAGTACGCCTCCGCCGCGGCACGGGTGTGGTGGGCGTCCACGTTCTTGTCCACCACGGCCACGGGCGGCTCGCCCAGGATGCTCGTGGATGGGTAGACGACCTCGTACTCGCCTTTGTTCGTCACCTCGGCAGTCAGCCGAGCCTCGTTCTCCCAGGCCAAGAGTACGTCGCCCTGCCCGCGCTGGGTGAACGTGATGGTGCTGGCACGCGCGCCGGAGTCTAATATGGGGACGTTCTTGTAGAGCGCGGCGACGTAGACCCGTGCGGCGGCGTCGCCGCCCGTCTTCTGCGCCGCTTGGCCCCAGGCCGCGAGGTAGGCCCAGCGGCCGCCGCTCGATGACTTGGGGTTGGGGGTGATGACGGCGACGCCGGGCTTGACCAAATCCGACCAGTTTTTGATGCCCTTGGGGTTGCCCTTGCGGACCAGGAACACGACCGTGGACGTGTACGGTGAGGCGTTATTCGGGAGCCGCGTCTGCCAATCCGTGTGGACCAGCCCGGCCTCTGCCAGCGCGTCGATGTCGGAAGAAATGCCCAATGTCACGACATCGGCAGCCAGGCCATCGCGGACGGCGCTCGTCTGCTTGCCTGAACCGCCGTGGGACTGCTTGATCGTCAGGACCTGCCCGCTTTTGCCCTTCCATTGGGTGACGAACGACTTGTTGTAGTCGGCGTAGAACTCGCGCGTCGGGTCATAGGAGACGTTCAGCAGCGTCGCACCGCCCGTCTGCGCCTTGGGCGCGCACCCGGCCAGTGAGGCGGCCAGCGCAGAAGCGGAGATCAAGGCGGCGCAGGTGCGTACCCAGTTTGTCATGAGTGATCTACTCCTGGAGATGTCTGGCGTCTACTGTACCCGCATAAAGATAACTTTGCAAGTGAAAAACTAGGGAATGGCGGCAATATTTCCCGCGGATGCGCCTGCCGTCTGTAGGACCCGCACACGCCCAACCCCCGTCCGGGTATACTGGGCCATGCCCAAACTCGTCATATTGGATGGGAACAGCCTGCTCTACCGGGGCTTCTTCGCCATGCGCGCTTTGTCCACGTCGGACCGGCTGCCGACCAATGCCGTTTACTCCTTCATCCTCATGCTCCTGACCATCTTGGAGCGCGAGGAGCCGGACGCCATCTTTGTTGCCTTCGACCCGCCCGTCGCCACGTTCCGCCACAAAGAGCTGGAAACCTACAAAGGGACACGCAAGGCGATGCCGGACGACCTGAAGCCCCAGCGCGGCCTGGCCCGAGAGGCCGCCGCCGCGTTCCGCGTCCCCAACGTCGAGGTAAACGGCTTCGAGGCCGACGATGTCTGCGGCACACTGGCCGAGCGGGGCAAATATGCGGGCTATGACGTGCTGATCGTGACGGGTGACGGCGACGCCTTGCAACTGGTGGACGACGGCAGCCCGCTAGAAAGCCGGGGCCGGGTGCGCGTGATGATCACCGTCAAGGGCGTGACCGACACCGTGGTCTACGACGAGGCCACCGTTCGGGCGCGCTACGGCCTGTCTCCAGCCCAGATTCCCGACCTCAAGGGCATCAAGGGCGACGCCTCGGACAACCTGCCCGGCGTACCCGGCATCGGCGAGAAAGGCGCGTCCAAGCTGCTCGGCCAGTACGGGACTCTGGAGAGTCTCTTGTTCCACGTGGACGAGCAGCCCGAGAAAATCAAGAACGCTTTAATCACACACACGGATTCGGCGACCCAGTGCAAGCGCCTGGCGACCATCGTCCGCAACGTGCCCCTGCCGGACTGGGTCAGCATCGCGCCGAACTATCAGACGGAAGGCCCCGACTTCGAGGCCGTCAAGGCGCTGTTCGAGCGCCTGGAGTTCCGCACCCTGGTCAAGCGCCTGCCCGCCCTGGAGCGGGCGCAAAGGGCGAAGACGATTGAGCAGAGCAGCCCCCCCGCCCCCAATAATGCGGGAGCCGGATCAAGAGACGCCGGGGGCCACAGTGAGCCATCCTCTCTGGCTCCCCCGTTATTGGGGGCGGGGGGGCAGACCATCACCACGCAGGGCGAACTTGACGCCCTGCTGGACCGCCTGGCCGAGACCGACGCGCCGGTCGCGGTGCAGCTCCACCTGACGCCGCCCGCCGGTGTCAAGCCCGCCGCGATGTCGCTGATGCAGGCCGATCTCATGGGTATTGCCTTCGGGCTGCCCGACGGCCAATTTTACGCTGCCTGGGCGGACTGGGGGGCGGCGCTGACACCGTACCTCGAGGACGCAACGCGGGCTAAGTCCGTCTACGACCTCAAGCTGTGCGCGGGCCTCCTCAGCCGCAACGGCGTGACGCTGCGCGGGGCGACATTTGATGCCCTGCTCGCTGCCTATCTCCTGAACGCGGGCCGGGCCGGCTACCCGCTGGCGGACCTCGCCGCCGACAGCGCGGGCGTCGAGCTTGTTTCCGATCCCGCCGACGCCCAGGCGGGCGCGATGGATGAGGCGCGCGCCGTCTATGCCCTGGAACCCGCGCTGCTGCCGCGGCTGGAACGGGATGGCCTGGGCGGCATCTTCCAGGACATCGAGCTGCCGCTGGCCCCCATCCTGGCGGGCATGGAGCGGGCCGGCGTCACCATCAGCGCCGGACTCTTGGGGCAGGCCGGCGTGTCGCTGGGCGCACAGGTTTCCGCACTCGAAGCCGACATCTTCGCCCTGGCAGGGCAGGAGTTCTCGGTCGGCTCCACCAAGCAGCTTCAAGAGGTGCTGTTCGACAGGCTCAAGCTGCCCGTGGGCAAGAAGACCAAGACCGGCTACTCGACCGGGGCGGACGTTTTGGAAGATTTGGCCTCGAAGGGGCACGAGATCGCCGGCAAGATCGTCCAGTGGCGCGAGGTGTCCAAGCTTAAGTCCACTTACGCTGACGCTCTGCCCGTTCTAATCAACCCGCAAACGGGCAAAGTCCACACGACGCTCAACCAGACCGTCACCAGCACGGGGCGGCTGTCGTCCAGCAACCCCAACTTGCAGAACATCCCCGTCCGCACCGAGATCGGGCGCGAGATACGCAAGGCCTTCGTCGCCTCGCCGGGGAACGTACTGGTTTCGGCGGACTACTCGCAGATCGAACTGCGGCTGTTCGCCCATATCACCAAAGACTCCGGCCTGGTGCAGGCATTCCAATCGGGAGGGGACATCCACGCCCAGACCGCCCGGCGCATCTTCGAGGTGCCCGAGGGCGAACCCGTGACGCACGACCAGCGGCGGCAGGCGAAGACCGTCAACTTCGCCGTCATCTACGGGGCCAGCCCGTTCCGCGTCGCGAACGAGCTGGGCATCAGTCAGGTACGCGCTTCGGAGCTGATCAAGGCGTATCTCGCACTATATCCCGGCGTCCGTGCCTATCTAGAGACGGTCCTAGACGGCGCGCGCGAGAAGGGCTACGTCCAGACCCTGCTGGGCCGCCGCCGCTACGTCCCCGACATCAACTCGCGCGTGTTCCAGTTCCGCCAGGCCGCCGAGCGCGAGGCCGCCAACATGCCCGTGCAGGGGACCAGCGCCGACGTCATCAAACTCGCCATGCTCCGCGTGGACAAAGCTTTGACGGAGGCCGGGTTGCAAGCCAGAATGGTCTTGCAGGTCCACGACGAGCTGCTGTTCGAGTGCCCCCAGTCCGAAGTCCGCTCGCTGGCAAACCTGGTCCGCGCGGCCATGCAGAACGCCTACCCGCTCGACGTCCCGCTCCGGGCCGAGGTCAAAACGGGCCAGAACTGGTGGGAGGTCACGCCCATGGATGACGACGACGCGGACGCGCTCCAGGAGGCTGTATGAGCAGCCGTCTGTCACCGGGCGTCCCCGCCGACGGCCTGCGCCCGCTGCCCAGCGAGAGCACGCTGCGCGTCCAGGGCTACGATGTTGACCTCGTCGGCATCGTCCACAACACCGTCTTCGTCCGCTGGCTGGAAGACATGCGCTCGGAATGGTGCGACGTGTACCTGCCCATCCCCCAGCAGATCGCCGACGGCTATTGCCCCATCGTTACGTCGGTCCAGGTCGAGTACAAGGCCCCGGTGCGCTTTTTAGATCGGGTGACGGGGCGCATCTGGGTTCACCTGACGCGGGCGCGGTGGCAGGCGGAGTTCGAGATTTCCGCCAATGCCAATCTAGCGGCGCGAGCTACGCAGACCGGGGTGTTTGTCAACCTCCCCACGCTGAAGCCCATCGCCGTGCCGCCGGCTCTGATGGCGAAGTATCACGCCTTCCTGGACAATCAATCGGGCGATCAGGAGGCGGCTTTACCCGCCGCCGTCGCCTCGGGGGCTTCGACGAGCCGGCCCGACTTGACACCGCAGATGTAGCCGTAGATCGGGATCGTTTTGGGCACCAGCGGGTGCGCGTGGACCCAAAACAACCCCCCCGTCGGCGTGGGCAGAGGACGCTCATGGCATCCTCGCCCGCGCAGGCGGGGGCTTGCACTTCTACGGCCTGGGGGTTCAGCCCCAGGCCGACTTTCGCAGCCTGTTATTGGGTGCGCTTGTCCACGACAATGGTGTCGTCATCCGTGGCCGTCGTCCCCGCCGCGCCGTGCGCGTCCGGCGTCACGCCGTGCCCCACGCCCGTGACCGTGTTGTCGTTGTCCACACGGTCCACGGCGGCCACGCCCGCGCCGCTGGCCGCGCCGCCCGCGACCGCCCCGATCACGGCCCCGACCGGGCCGCCCGCGAGCGCCCCCACGACCGCGCCGCCGACCGCCCCACCGACCGCGCCCTTTTCGGCGTCATGGTTCGGGTTGCCGTCGATGCCGTGCTGTACGCCGTCATCGACGCGCGTATCGTCTGTGTTTGCCATAATTTGGGTTCTCCATTGATGTCCTGGTGACTTGCGGGACAACTCGTATCTACCCCATGCTGGCTTGCTTTACACGCGGGCATTTAAGTGGCCCGCAGTGTCACCACCGTCGCTCCTGCGCCGCCCTCTTCGGGATCGGCGGTGGCGAAATTGTCCACCAGTGGGTGCCCCGAGAGGAACTCCTGCACCGCCCGGCGCAGCGCACCTGTGCCCTTGCCGTGGACGACGCGGGCGCGGGTCAGGCCCGCCGCATAGGCATCGTCGAGGTACTTCTCGACATTGACCACGGCCTCATCGGCGCGCTGGCCGAGGAGGGTGATCTGCGGGGTGATCGCCATCGTCTTCTGCATGGACAGCGAGGGCGCGTCGCCGTCCGTCCCGCTGTCGGCAGCGCGCGGCGGCGCGGCGCTGACTCGGGGGGTGGGGGCGACCTTCCTTTCCTCTTTCTTCTCCTCTTTGCCCAGCAGCAGCAGCGTGGAGGCGGGGACGCTGACGCGCATCGCGCCGACCTGGACCGGCACAGGGGCGTCCCCTCGGGCGTCTTCCAGCAGCTCGCCGGCCATCTCCAGAGTCGTGATACGCACCTTGTCGCCACGGCGCAGGGGTCGGTCAGGGACGAATTCGGTGAGCGCCGGCTGATCCCCGGACAGTTGATCCTGGATCGCGGATTGAAGGTCGTTCCCGATGCTTTGAATCTTCTGCCGGGCGCGCTCGGTCTGCCTGCCCTCCGCCTGGGCGCGGCGGATCTCGGCCAGCGTGTGATCCAGCTTGTCGCCGGCCTTCTTGATCAGCGTCCGGGCCTCGTCCTGCGCCCGTTGCCGGGCCTCGCGGCGCAGGGCCTCTAAGTTGAACAGCTCCTCGGCGTAGCGGCGCTTGAGCATCTGGGCCTCGACGCGCGCCTGCTCCCCCGCCCGCGCGTCGGACACCGCTTTGCGGCGGGCTTCTTCCAGGCCGCGCAATAGGTCGGCGGTCTCGTCCGACCCCGCCAGGGCGCGGCGGGCGTCGTCCAGGACCGACTCGGGCATCCCCAGGCGTCCGGCGATGGCGAAGGCGTTGGACGAGCCGGGGATACCTTGCAGCAGGCGGTAGGTCGGCGACAGGGTCTCCTCGTCGAACTCGACCGAGGCGTTCTGGACGCCCTCGGTGCCGAAGGCATAGGTCTTCAGCTCGCCGTAGTGGCTGGTCGCGATGACGCGGGCACTCTTCGCGCGCAGGCTGTCTAAGAGTGCGCGGGCGAGCGACGCGCCCTCGCCCGGATCGGTGCCCGCGCCTACTTCGTCCAGCAAAACTAAGGCGTTGCTTCTGAGGTCGCGCAGGATGCGGACGATGTTGGAGACGTGCCCCGAGAACGTCGAGAGTGACTGCTGCAAGCTCTGCTCGTCGCCGATGTCGGCGAACACCTGGTCGAAGACGTTCATCTCGGCCCGCGACGCGGGCACGTGCAGGCCGCACTGCGCCATCAGCGTCAGCAGGCCCGTCGTCTTCAGGCTGACCGTCTTGCCGCCCGTGTTCGGGCCGGTGATCAGCAGCACGGCGTTGCCGGGTGCCCCCAGCTCGATGTCGATGGGCACGACGACTTTGGGGTCGATCAGCGGGTGCCGGGCGGACAGGAGCCGCGTCAGGCCCGACTTGTTCAGCGACGGCTCGACGGCTTTATGCACCTCGGCCAGCCGGGCACGGGCGGCGATGAAGTCGATCTCGCCCAGGGTCTCGATGGTGACCAGCAGGCTGGGCGAGACGCGCGCGACGCTTTCGGTCAGGCGGCGTAAAACCCGATTGACCTCTTGATCCTCTTTGATCGCCAGCTCCTTGATCTCGTTGCCCAGATCGACCACGACCTGCGGCTCCATGAAGATGGTCGCGCCCGACGACGACGTATCGTGGACGATGCCGCCGAACGCGCCCCGGTGGTCGGCCTTGACAGGGACACAGTAGCGGTCGCCGCGCTGGACGATCACGGGGTCCTGGAGCATGGTCCGCATCGGCCCGGAGATGATCGCGTTGAGCCGGTCCATCATCCGCTGCGACGTGCTCTTGCGCTGTTGCCGGATGCGGGCGAGGTCCGGCGAGGCCGAGTCCAGGATGAACCCGTTGATGCCGACGCTGGAATTGATCTCCGACTCCAAAGAGGGAAACAGGCCCAGCGCCCCCGCCCGGTCAGCCATGATCGGGTAGTCCTGGGCCAGCTTTTGCAAAAACAGCTTCAGCGAGCGCGACGCGGCGGCGGCGTCCAGGACGCCCAGCAGCCCGTGCGGCTCCAGCGTCGCCCCAATGTCGGCGGCCTTGAGCAGCGGACGGATGTCGGTCACGCCGCCCAGGGGCAGGTTGCCCTTCGTGCCGATCAGCGTCCGGCACTCGGTCGTCTCGTCCAGACGCGCCTGCGCCTGCGGCAGCCAGTCTGACGGCGTCAGCGCCTCGGCCCGCTCCCGCCCCAGCGAGCAGGCGGTCTGGTCGGCCAGTTGTTTTCGGATCGCGTCGAATTCCAAGACGCGCAGCGCATGAATGTCCATAGTTCCTGATGATCTCTCTACCGAAGCTATTCACCAACGAAACTGCTCCACAGCGCAGAGACGACAGCCGCGCCAGCGCCGGGCACAAGCACATCACTGTGCCCCAGCGGTCAACAGAGTTGAGAGATCGACTGTCTGCCGAGAGTTCTGCTGCCGAGAGTTCTGCTGCTTGACGAGTGGCCGGACGTACCAATCCGTCGCCGGTGTCAAGCCCTGCGCCGCCAGCATCGTCCGCATAGGCTGGTCGCCCTGGCCGCAGACGACCAGCAGACTGCTCACGCCCTTGCCGTAAGAGGCCGCCCCCGCCGCCCCCAGCAGCTCCGCTCCCACCGTCGGCCATAGCTCAGGAGCGGCCACCATGAAGTCGTCGATGTGACCCTGGGCATTGGCGAGAACGAAGCCGTCCACGATGCCGTCCCGCTCGTGCGCCAGGGCGACAATTTCAGGGTCTTCGATCTGCGCCCGCAAGTACGGCCCGAACGTCTCGCGCGGCAGGGCCGATATATGCCAGAAGACCGGCGAATAAGCCTGATACTGCCGCCGCTTGGCCTCGCCGAGTTCGAGAAGGCGCGGCACGTCAGCGGCAGTGAGCGGACGTATGGCGTGAGCCGGCGGTTGCTGCGGAAGCGGCAACGAAACCGTGTACCACTCCGACGCGGCGGCATACCCGCGCCGAGTCAGCGCTGCGGCCCGGATGCCATCGCTGTGCGGGCAAACAACCCGCGTGAGAACCGCCCCTTCCGCCGCCGCTGCCGCCTCCGCTTCGGACAGCAGCGTGCCATCCGCCTGCCAGTTTTCGACAAAGCAGACGGGGCCGCCGGGGTCGTAGACCGGCGGCGCGAAAAGAAGGACCGCCCTGAGCGTTTCCGCACCGCGGGCGAATGTGAATGCCTCCGTGCTGAGAGTTCGTGATCTTTCCAGCCAGCCCGAGGAGCTTTTCACCCAAAGATCGCGCGAGAGGGTGTGTTCGCTCAGTACCCTGACTTGGCCGTCCGTATGGGCAGAGTAAGAGGTGTCACACTCCTCAACCACGGTCGCATCTCCCTTGCTGAAAGTGATGCTGCGGGCCAAAGATCGCCTGGTGATCTTGGCGGCGAGATTGGCCGCCTCTGCGAACGCCGTGGTTAGTTTTCGGTGGCGCTCCTCTTTCCCATGGGTTTTTTCCTTGCCGCTGAAGTCAACGAAGACAAACCCTGGGTCGGTAGAAGCGATGCAGCCTTCGGCATCATGGGCGGCGTAGGCCGTATCCGTTTTCTCTATCGCTCCCCGGATGAAGGCTCTGTCATTGGGATGATCCTCCGCAGCCTTGCCCGCCGTGGCGAAGAGGGACGAAGCCGCCATGAGAGCCGCGAGCGCGATCAGCCGATTGTTTATCACTTTCTGCTTGAGTCCTTGTTGCGGTTGAAACAAACTGGTATGCGGGGCCGGATGCTTCGGCCTGACCATACCTACCTAGGGTGAGTCCAGGGCAGCCTTCCTGGCACCGGGCGGCGGCAGGAACGCCGTCGCCGACAGCGCCGGATCGACCCGCAAGTCGGTATAAATCTCGCTGTTGTCAATGCGCCTGACGTCTCCTTCACTCGCCCGCATTGGCAGCGGCTTGGGTGACACAATCAGGCTGGCGAAGCGGTGGATGAGGTGATCCTTCGTGCCGATGGTCACGAAGAACGTCATCCGCCCGCCATCCACTCCGCTCGGAACCACGCGAGTCACAGTTCGCACCTCGACCCCCTCCAGCGTCCGGGATGGCCCCAGTGTCAGAAACGGGACGCTGGCCCTATCCGCGTGAAGCCTCCCCGCGCTGTTGCGGGTCCGGTGAGCAGAGACACCACGGCGAGGAGGGCAAGAACGGGCACGGCGGCCTTGCTGCCGGACTTGATTTCCATGAGCCTCAGTGTACCCGACCGGCGCGCGGGGAACCATCGCCCGCGCTTTGGTGTCCTAATGGGTGTCGGGTCTACAGATGAAACACCGGACTCCAGGAGAAAACTCCCCGTGAAACTTCGCCTCTCCCCCATTTTCGCCACCTTTGCCCTGGCCCTGAGCGCGGCCACCGCGCAGGCCGCCCCGGACATCCGGGCGCTGACCTCGTCGCGCGTCCACACCCTCCAGGCCAGCAGCGAGATCGTCGAAGAAAACCAGGATCAACTCAAGAAGATCGGCGGCGACATCGCCCTCGCCTACCGGCTGCACCGCGGCTCGCTCACTTACGAGCAGCCCGGCAAGCTGCGGATCGAGGCCAGCATTCCCCACCTCGCAACCGGGTACTATGTCATCAACGGCAACATGAAACGGACCGTCGCCCCGTTCGTGGATAAAACGCAGGACACGACCGGTGCCCCCGGCAAGCGCCAAACGCTGCTCGACTTCGGGCTGGTCCCGCCTGAGCTTCTCGCCGACTACACTGTCACGTTTCTGCGCCGTGAGAGCGGCCTGCTCTGCTATCGGGTCCAGCCCAAGCAGCGCAGCGAGACGTACTACGACCTCATCTGGATCGACCCCCGGACGCACATCACCGCCCAGCGGTATAACTATGACCGGCAGGGCAACTTCACCAAGTGGTTCCTGTACAAGAACCCGGTACAGATCGCGCCCGGCATCTTCGTGCCCACCCGCGTTGAGCTGTATAACACGCAGAACAAGCTCGCCGGGGCCACCGTGTACCAGAACATCCGGGTCAACCAGACCGTCAGCGAGGACCTGTTCAAGATTTGACGACCGTGCCGCCACCCGCCCGGAAGCCCGACACTCAGGCCACCCGCCGCTGCGATGCAGTGGCGGGCGGCCTGCTCGTCTCTCTGACACTGTTCCGCCTGTGGTACGATTCGCGCCATGAGCTGATCCAGGACGAGGCCTATTACTGGCAGTGGTCGCGGCACCTGGCCTGGGGCTACTACGACAACACGCCGCTGATGGCGCTGGTCATCCGCGCCTTTACGGGCATCTTCGGCACGAACGAGCTGGGTGTCCGGGCCGGCGCGACGTTCTGCTCCCTCGTCGCCTGTGTCTTTTTGTATCTGCTGGCGAAGCGCCTGCTGGGGCCTGTCGTCGCCCTCGTCGCGGTCGCCTTGGCGAACGCCGTCCCGCTCTTCGCGGCAGGCTCGGTGCTGATGACACAGGACCCCGTCCAACTCGCCTTCTGGGCCGCGACGTTGTACGTCGCCCAGCGCGCCCTGACCGACCGGCCGACTTGGCCCTGGTGGGTGGGTTCGGGCGTCCTGGCGGGCCTGGCGGCTCAATCAAAGCTCAACGCCCTGCTGCTCCTGCCGAGCATTTTTCTCTACATCCTGCTCTCGCCGACCGCGCGGAGTCGCTGGCTGAGACGGCCCCAGCCTTACGTGGCCGGCCTCGCTGCCCTGCTGGTCTTCGCGCCGTTTTTGTGGTGGAACCACACCCACGAGAACGCCTTCTGGATACACATCCACGCCATGAGTTCGCGGGGCACGGGGCACGACGGCCCCAAGTGGGTACTGCGCTTCCTGGGCGACCAGGCACTGCTGCTGTCCCCGTTCCTCTTTTTGACCTATCTGTATACTCTGTACGACGGGGCCAGGCGCGGCGCTAAACGGTGGACTCAAGAGCACGACGACGCCTGGCTGTTTTTGTGGTGCCCGAGCCTGGTTGCCTTCGCCGCAACTGTCGTCACGGCCCTGAAGAGCAAGGTCGAAGGCAACTGGGCCGTCGCCGCCTACGTCACGGGTCTCATCCTGGTCGCCGCCGTCCTGGTCCGCCTCTGGGAGCGGCGCGGGGTCGTGGGCTGGGCCTGGGGCGTCCTGTGCGTCACGCTGGCGGTGTTCCTCGCGGTCGTGCCACTCTTCCCTAACCTGCTCTACTCTGCCGGCGTCAAGTTCCCCCACGCCGCAGATGACCGCACCAACGAGTTGTACGGCTGGCGCGCGCTGGGTACGCGCGTGGCGGCGGAGCAGTCCGCAATGGCCGCGTCCGGGGGCAAAACCCCGTTCGTCTTCGGCATCAACTACCGGATGCCCTCCGAGGCCGCGTTCTACCTGCCGGGCCGCCCGCAGACCTACGCGCTTTTTCTCAACTACAAGGCCAGCGAGTACATGTTCTGGGAAGACCCCGCGAGGCTCCAGGGCCGCGACGCCGTGTTCCTCAACGACACGGACAACCAGGACCACTTCGACGACCTGCGGGCCGTGTTCGCCCGCGTCGAGCCGCAGCCCCCCCTGAAAGTTTACCGCCGGCCGCCCTATAATGATCCCATCCGCACCGTCCAGGTCGTCCGCTGCTATGGCTTCAAGGGCTATGACGTCCGCCGCTGGCAGGATGGGTGGTAGGGACGAGCAGGGAGGCTGCTTCTCGGTCGGCCTGTCCTTCGGATAGGCCGCGCGGGATGAACCCCCTTTCGTCCGAAGGACGATCACCCAGCGGGAAGGATTCATCCCCTCGCTCCCGCAAGAACGTGCCCCCCACGCAGGAAACCTGCCCGCCCGCCGCGAACTAGGGGCAAACGCCGACTTGTAGGCCGACACACCGGACGGAAATTGAACGGAAAACGCATGTCTTACCTCGACATCCCGCTGGGCGACCAGGCACCGGTCATCGTCAACATGATCGTCGAGATCCCGCAGGGGTCCTCCAACAAGTACGAGTTCGACCACGAGCTGGAAGTGTTCAAGCTGGACCGGACGCTGTACTCGCCGCTGTTCTACCCGTTCGACTACGGCTGGATCTGCGACACGCTGGCCGAGGACGGCGACCCGCTGGACATCCTGGTCATCACCACGCAGCCGACGTTCCCCGGCTGCCTGATCGCCGCCCGCCCCCTGGGCGTCCTGATGATGCGTGACGAGAAAGGCCCCGACGAGAAGATCCTCTCCGTCGCCGCCGCCGACCCGCGCTTCGAGGGCATCGAGCACCTCTCCGATCTGCCCGCCCACATCCTCAAAGAGATCGTCCACTTCTTCGACATCTACAAGGACCTGGAAGACAAAGAAACGACGGTGCTGGGCTGGCAGGACGTGGACACCGCCCACGCAGTCATCCAGAAGTTCCGCAGCGCACACGGCTAATGCTGTGTTAGGCGGCCAATGGTGGGGATTGTCACGATGGGTCAAGTACGAGGCAAGTTTAGCCGTCAGTACCAAGGAATTGGCTATAATGCCCTTGTTAATGTAGAGGTCGCTGAGGATACTCGGTCTTTGTGTGATGACGTGCAGTTTGCTGAAAATTGGCATGGCTATCGTGACAACAACTGGGTTGGGGATGGAGACGAGGATTGGAAGCAGGGGGCTGTGCTTGGGGTGCAGTACGCTCTGCACGTGGCCGAGCAGAAAGGCCGTTGCGTTACCGTCATCAGTGTTAACGGGAATCATACAGTCACAAATCCTACAATCGTCGCTGCGGCTGCAATAGATGGGGTGTGGCAGGGTGTTGGTTATCAACCGCGACTTGCTGAAGTTCAATGGATTGAGGAAATTGTGTTTAGCAGTTGGCAGCATCCAGACGCAACCCCTGATTTTGAGCGGAAAGATGAATAAGCTGATTGCATTCGGGTGGTATGGTGGCAAGTTCAGCCACCTGGATTGGCTCTTCCCGCTCCTGCCGCAGACCACGCACTTCTGTGACGTGTTCGGTGGGTCGGCGGCGGTGCTCATCAACCGTCAGCCGTCGCCGGTCGAGACCTGCAACGACCTCGACAGCGAATTGGTCAATTTTTTTCGGGTGCTCCGCAACGACCGCGCGGCGCTCATCGAGCAGATCGGGCTGACGCCCTTCTCCCGTGAGGAACTCGCCCTCGCCAGCACACGGCAGCCTGGGCTATCCGACTTGGAACGCGCCCGGCGGTTCTTCGTCTGCGCCCGTCAGGTGCGGACGGGGCTGGCACAGAGGGCAAGTGCGGGACGCTGGGCGCACTGCCTCCTCACAAGCCGGGCGGGCATGGCGGGGGCCGTCTCGCGCTGGCTCGGGAGCGTGGATGACCTCGCGGAGATCGCTCAACGCCTGCTGCGCGTCCAGATCGAGAACGCCCCGGCCCTGGAAGTCTTGGAACGCTATGACAGCCCGGAGACGCTTTTCTACTGCGATCCCCCATACTCGCACGGCTCACGCGGCGACAGCCAGGCCGACCTGCACGAGATGAAAGATGACCAGCACCGCTGGCTTGCCGAGGTAGACTCAGGCCGTGCCGCATCCTTCGAGGAAGCGGCGTGGCTCGCGTACATGACCTCTGCACAGGATGAGGCCGCCTCACCCGTCAACTGTCATCACATCTGGAGGAAGCTATGTGGTTTAGGACCCGCGTTGGATTAGTCGGCGTCGAGGAACCAGTTGAGATTGTGATCGAGCAATTCACAAGGGAAAACACTAAATACTGGGCTATTCTGGCTCGTGGTAAATGTCAGCAAGAGGTCACACTTAAAGGGGTGCTTGGTCGTGGTACATTTTCTAACCCGGTGTCCTACCTAGCGCAATTTCTCGATAACCCCGACGCCAAACAATCTATCGGCAGTTGCATGAGGCTTATAGCCAGTTCTGTTGAGAACGAGAAAAAGGTCTGCGATTTGAGTCAAGTCGGTGATGCTCAGGCTTGGAGCCGGCAATGGAATCAGGTGGATTGGTCCTGATGGTCGTCAGCGTGATCTACCGCTTGGATTATGAACCCTGAGCAGGCGAAAGAGGACACTTGGGAACTGCTTACACACCGGGGCTGAAGGTCAGCCCCCACACGACGATCCGGCGGACGCGGCGGCTGCCGCTCAAGGGGGAGGTGCTGGTCGAGCCGGGCCAGGCCGTTACGCCCGAGACCGTCGTCGCGCGCGCCTCGCTGCCGGGCCTGATGCAGTCGGTCAAGGTCGCCGCCCAGCTCGGGATTGACGCCGAGGAGATGCCGGCCACGCTGACCGTTCAGGTCGGCGACGAGGTTCAAAAGGGGCAGGTGGTGGCGGCGACCAAAGCCTTCTTCGGCATGCTCAAGTCCGAGGCCAAGTCGCCCGTCGCGGGCACGGTCGAAACGATCAGCGGCGTGTCGGGTAACGTCGGCGTCCGACAGGCCCCGCTGCCGATCAACCTCACGGCCTATCTGGCCGGGACCATCGCCGAGACGACGCCGGGCGAGGGCGTCGTCGTGCAGACCGAGGGGGCGCTGATTCAGGGCATCTTCGGCATCGGCGGCGAGCGGGTGGGGGAGATCCACCTGGTATCGTCCGCCCCCGAAGACGACCTGACCGAAGAACAGATCACGCCCGCGCTGGCCGGCAAGGTCATTGTCGGCGGCGCGAATATTTCGGGGGCGGCCCTGCGGCGGGCGTCCGAGATGGGCGTGATCGGCATCGTAGTCGGCGGCATTATCGACAAAGATTTGATCGAATTCCTGGGCTATGACATCGGCGTCGCCATCACCGGCCATGAAAACATCACGCTCACCCTGGTCATCACCGAGGGATTCGGCACCATCGCCATGGCGCGGCGGACGTTCGAGCTTCTGCGCTCCCTGGAGGGCAAGTCGGCCTCGATCAACGGCGCGACGCAGATCCGCGCGGGCGTCATCCGCCCCGAAGTGATCGTCCCGCTCCCCGGTTCGGACCGCGCCAGTAGCGGGGCCGAGGAGGAAGGCAGCCTGCTGGTAGGGACGCCCATCCGGCTGATCCGTGAACCCTATTTCGGGCGGCTCGCCACGGTCTCGGCCCTGCCGCTCAAACTGACCGTGATCGGGTCGGGCGCGTCCGTGCGCGTCCTGGACGCGCTGCTGGCCGACGGATCGGTCGTGACCGTCCCGCGCGCCAACGTGGAGATCATTGAAACTATTTGAGTAAGTTTCCCGCCATTCGCCCCGCCAGGGGAAGATTTGAGCGTGATCCGCACGCCCGTCTCCCCACCTGGCTCCTGATATGGCGTGACCCTGGCGATGACCTGAGCCAGCAGGCCCCGGCGCTCGGCGGGCGTGATCTCCTCGGCGTCCAGCGCCTCGTCCAGATCGGCCAGGACGGAAGACAGTTCGGAGGCTCCGTCCCCGTGGCTGACGGCCTGGGTCATCTCCCGCTTCAGGCTGTCCCTCTCGGCCTGGAGCGCCTCGCGCTGCCGGGCCAGGTCCGTAAGCATCACGGCGTAGACGCCGGCCTCGACACCGGCCATGACCCCGGCGACCTGGGCCTCCACGGCGGCCTGCTCCTTCTTCTGGACCTGGTGCAGCTCCCGGTCGAGGCGCTTGATCTCCGTCGCCGCCGGCTCGCCGGATCGCTTCTCTTCGTAGGCCCTGAGCGCGGCCTGTAGGATGCCGGGCCGCCGCGCGATCTCCTTAATACCGCGCCGCGTCAGCCCTTCCATGCAGCGTTCGCTCGGCGTTCTCGACGCGGGTGCTCTTAGGAAGGTCTTCGTCTTTGTCGCTTTGGCCGACGTGTCCGGCCTCCTGACGTTGCTTCGTCCGCGCGGTCGCCTCTTGCTCGGGGACGTGCTCTTTCGGGGCGGCGGCGGCGGAACGCGCGCCCGCCGTCTGGTCTTTGATTTGCGCCCGCATCCGCACGATGTGGTTGTTGATGTCGTTGATGATGGCGAGAAGCGGCCCGCGCGGGTCTTCGTTGTCGCGCAACTCTTCCAGGGCTTGGTTCAGCGTCTTGTTTTTCAGCAACACGTCTAGGTCGTTTTTGGCGAGATCGGCGAAGTTGCGGGCGCTCTGCTTGTTGTTAGTGACGCCGAACAGGTCGTCGAGTGCGGGCGAGAAGTCCACTTCCACCCCCCACCACCGCTCCCGAGGGTCGTACTGAATGAGAAGCGATTGGTCCAGTTCGAGTTCACGCTCGGCCCGCATAATGGACACGCCGACGTTCCCTTTGGCGTGCTTGCCGTAGGCGGTTGCTCCAGCGTTCGGCGCGTCGCGTGCCGCAGGCTTGGCGAGTGAGAACCGGACGGTCACGGGATGCCGCTCGCCGCGAAACTCTACCTGAAAAACCTTCTCGGTGTCCGGCAGGCCGTCCGCGTCTTGGAGCGGCTCGAACAGCGGCGTGTCATCATAAGGCGCGGGGCAGGACGTGCGGCTCATCAGGTAGCCGGGGTCGTTCGGCAGGGCATCCATACCCTCACGCTCGGTCAGCGCCTCCTAGTTGAAGGCCGTGAAGCGGATTTTTACCCGCCCGTCGTCCAGCCACTTGCGGTACATCCGCCCGACTACAAACTCGGAGTTGTCGATGATGGCACTGGCTGTGCGCCAAACGCACCGGTCCAGGTTGGACCAGACGACGAGCGTGCCGGACGGCCCGAACCCGTTGCCGACGCGCCGCCACAGGGCGGGGACCGCCTCGGGGGTGGGGCGCGGGACACTGCTCTGCCGCCGCTCCTGTATCTCTTTCAAATCCAGATAGGTATGCAGCGCATTGTCCACCCCGTCCTGCCACGTCCACACGTCTAGGCGGGTGCATTGGGAGATGCTGGAGGCCGGGAGGCCCATGCCGAAGCGCCCGATGCCGTCGTGCTTGCCGCTTTCAAGGCGGGTCCCGTTACCGAACTGCATGGCGAGCCGCAGCGTACTCTCGTCCATGCCGCAGCCGTTGTCGAGGACGGCGATCTGTTCCACGCGGGTGCGAGTCCTTTGGTTGACCGGCGCGGTCCGCTCGGCGCACAACAGTTCCACGACGCTCGCCCCGGCCTGCACCGCATTGTCCATGAGTTCGGCGATGGCATAGGCGGCATTGCGGTATCCGTTGTCCCGCATGGCCTGCACGGCGAGATGCGTCGGCACGATGTCAAAAGACTGTTCAGCGTCCTGCATGGAGGTGTTCTCCTATTAAGTATGAGAGTCAATAAAGATGGGAAGACTTGAGCAAACTTTTTAGGCGCTGTATGCCGTAGGTGAGGACGGTTGCCTGAGCGAACCACTGGGCGGTGAGGCCGCAGCACTCTAGCAGATCGCGCGTTTTCTCTAAAGCGACCTGAGCGCGGCGGGCGATTTCCTCGTCCGGGGGCGGAGTGTCCTCAAAAACTGCAATGATCTGTACCTTTGCCAGCTCTAGGTTTGCCTCGAACGCCTTGCCGTCGGGCGAGTTGAACAGATTCTGTTCGCTCTGGGCGTCATAGCAGTTCCCTCTGTCCCCATCGTACATACGGAGCATCAGGTTGCGGTAGAGCGGCCAAGATTTGGGGTCAATGCCAGCCGAAAGTAGGGGCTTGAGTTCAGTGAAGATGCAAGCCCACTGAGAATTAGTATATCCGTTCAGCCGGGCGACTAGTTCGGCGGCGGCTCCGAGGTAGTCGCCATCCGGCGACTCGCGCGAGAGATACCCCACGGCCCCAACGTAACCGACTTGAAAGGCCTTGGTGAGGAATGAGTCGTAGACGCCGTTTGCCTTTCCGACGTCCGCCCCGAAGTGTGTGGCCCGCTCAGTCTCAAATTTCTTCTCAATACTTGCGATTGCTACAAGATACTTTTCGGAGCGTTCATTCTTTGCTTTCTCCGGGTCCAGGCTCCAGTAGAGGCCCTCGCCGCCGCAAAAAACTTTGTCCCAGACATCCATCTCCGTCGGAGAAGCGCCTGCCTTGATCTCGCTTGCGACCAGAGCACCCGCCTCATAGTGAGAAGTCAAGAGGCTGAGATCGTTAAAGAGGGTCCAGAGCACTGGCAGGTACGCGTTGAAAAACGCTCCCCGGAATTCACTCGCTTCGTTTGGGCTGTCAAAGTAGGGGCCAAATTCTTTGTCTCCATCGCCTTTGGGTGTCAGGGTGTATTCGCTGAAGATGGTGCCGAAACGGGTGATGTTTTGCTGCTTATACAGACTTTTCACACGGTAGCAGCTCAGCGCATCGAAACCTGCGCTGCCGAACATTGCCCACAGCAACGCGTCGTTCACGATCTCCGGGGTCGTCAGCATGAACTTATGCTTGCGGAGGGAGGCAAGATCGGAGTCTGCATCAAACCCACCGTGCAGCAAGGAGAACCGACCGGCGGAAAATCCATTCATCTGAGCCGACCGATTGTAAAATTCCTGTGTGCCGAGGCAGGTGGCGGCGCGGTCGTTGAGGAGAATCGTCCGGGCAAGACTGACTGTCTTTGCCGTATTATTAACATCAACGAACAACCGTCGTGAGATTAACTGCGGGTTGATTTGGGCACCGGTGCCCTGAGATTCGAACCAGATCAGCGTGACCGGTAGGTCTGCATCCAGTGGCTTCGGCGCGGGTAGCCCATCGTAAAATGATTGGTATATCTCTTTAGATGGGTCAAAATCGCCTGAGAGGAAGCGAAAGGCATTCGCTCGGTGCTGTCCATCCAGGACAATAATATCAGTGCTTCCGCGCATGATGTCGAGTAACCCTAGCGGCGCAACTGCTCCGTCATCCAGTGTGAAGGAAGTCACGGACCAGCAGCCGCCGTAATCAGTCCGGTGCTCTTTTGACGGATTCTGCACCGGAGCCGGGTAACGCGGGTCTCCGGCGGCTTCTGCCAGGTAACCGCGAGGTACAAGGACCGCCAGAATCGCCGGAAAAAATCCGATGCCTGTGTTTTCGCCTAGCAGGTACGGAACTAAATCCTGAGCCACACGGCGGTCGTTCAGGTCACGTTGCAAAAGTGAACTCAAGTTCTGCAGCTTGGACGCATCAAGTCGATCCCGCATCGGCTTAAGTTCTTCCAATAGTTTCTTGTGACCACCCAGGCGATGCGTGGCTGTGGGATTGGCAAACGTCGAAACATACTTGACGATGAGACTGCTTTGGCCGCTTCGGAACGTGCCAAGCAGACCATAAACTTGGATGACGGGCAGAGGAGCTGTCGGGCCTACAAGAGTGGGCATATAATCAATCCTTTCGGGAGTCGTGCTTGAGGGCGAACGGAGGCAGAGAAACCCAAGCAAGGTGAATTACTTCTTGAACTTGTTTTCGCGATGCCACGCAAGGGCTGTGGGGTCAGGATAACACTTCTCGGAATCGGGGAGATGAATCAGGGAGCCGGCGGAGATGAAATCTGGTGTGCCGATGAGTTGAGGCGAGACGAGGATAGTGTAGTCGTCACTGATGGAAAAGCCACCCAAGTCGAAAGCCCAGTGGTGGTTGAAACAGAGGGCGAGACCATTGGACGGATGGTTGTCACCGAACAAGGCAAACTGCCTGATATGGGCCGCCTGAAGTACCCGGCTTCCGCCAATGCGGACAGTTAAGTCGCAGACAGCGCAGGAATTGTTGTAAACAGCGTAGACGACTTTCGGGAACAGTTGGCTTCGCAGATACTCAACATCGCCTTCTTTGACAGTTTTTACTACTTTCGGCTTGGGCTGGCTCTGAGCGTCGGCAATCAGTTTATCAACCTGCGCGGCAACCGGGTCAGCGGGAATGACCGGCTGTACCTGAGCAGGAGTAATGCCAAAGTAGACTTGCAAAAGGTGAGCGTGAAGGGCTTCGCGTGCGGCTTTGTCTTGAGTCAGTTCCCACAGATCGGGCGCGAACTGGGCGTAATGAATACGAGCACGGGCATCGGGAACAGAGTGCGGTTCGTCTACTTCCTTGCCAGTAAGGGCTTGACCATCCTTGACCAATTCCCAAAAGCCATCTTGAAGCAGGTAGCGATACGGCATATATATCCGCTCTAGCCAGTTACCAGGCGGCAGAGGAAGGACTTGCCAGTATTCGCGGAAGGCGGCGACGAGTTCTACCGTGAGAGGTATCTGATTGTCGGTGATGTGGCCTTTGCCGATCTCATCCAAGATGGACAGCAGCAAAATGGGCTTGTGCGGTGACATACCCTTGTTGCGGTGCAGATCGCCGAAGGCCTGAAGATATTTATAGAGCGTCTGCGTATCCATAGGTGCGTGGGCGCGTCGTCCGAACCGACATCACGGGAAACAACTCCGAATGGGCAAAGGCGGCGGCGAGCGGCTGAAGCAGAGGAGCAAACCTCTTTTCTTCGGCATCACTCCACACAAAAGGCGGGCGTCCGGTCACAACGGCGGCGAGGGACTCCAGCCATTTGCCACGCTCCAGCGTCTCGTCGGACGCGCGCTGCACGAAGGCAACCAGATTCGGCTCGGCCAGATGCGCTCCAATCCGGGCCGAACGCCCCCGCAGTTCCGCCCAGTCCGCCGTCCCGAACGCGGTGGCGAGGGCGGCCTCAATGCGCCCAAGCAGAGCCTCGTAGGCGTTCGTCAGAGTGCCCATCGCCGCGTTCCAGCGGGCGAAGAAGGCGGCTACATTTTCTGTATCCGCTTCCTCCGGCGCGAAGGGGCTGCACTTCATGAGGGTAGGCAAATCCACGAATAGAAGCTGCTCCGGCCCGCGTGCCTGCTTGAATAGGTCCCGCAAGGCGCGGACGTCGGCAGGCAGTTGACGCGTCTTGACGGCATACTCGGGTAGCCGGGCGAAGGACCGGAACAGCGTGCGAACCACGTTGACCAGCGTGGGCGCTTCCCCGTTTCGGAGCAGCCCGCGCGCGAACCGTTCCACGACCGCCTGCCGCTCCCCGGCCACTTGACAGCCCTGCAAGGCGTAGTCCTCGGGCCGCTTGATCATGCGCTCGAACGTGGCCGCGTCGAGCTGGGTGACGAAGCGGTCCTCCTCGTAGACCAGCACTTCGTCGGCGTGGCACAGCAGGACGCAGCACAGCAGGACGGGGATGACGCCGTCGGCCAAACCAAAGGGCGGGCGCGTCAGGCGGTCCTGCAAGGCGGTCAGCGGCTTTGGCGTGAGCGCGCCACTGAAGAGGAACTCCTCAATCTCCGCCCAAACGCGGGCGAGCGGGGAGCCAGGGTCGGGCGGCGGGGCGAACTCCCACGCGGTTTCGCCAAGGGTGGAGGAGATGGGGCGATGCAGGCCGGTCTCTTCCAGCACCGAGACGTACATACTCGCCTCCGGTGGCCAGCCTTCAATGCCGAGGCGGTCCTCGGGGGCGCGTGTCAGCATAGCGGTGATGAGTTCCCGCCGGGCGGAGGCGGCGGTGGACGACAATTGACGGCGATTAATTAACTCGTTCTTGATCGGGGGCGCAGACGGGTACGCCGCGTCACACGCGCGCGACAGAAGGGGCTGCAAGGTCTCGTCTTGGGTCGGTGCACCCCGCCACAGCCAGAGCGCCTCCGCGCCACGCTGATGCCGCAGCAGCGCGTCCCATTCAGACTGAAGCACGGAAGTGGCTTCTAACAGGCGCTCATCCACCTCGCGCCGGGCCACGGTGTCGGTGAGCAGTTCCGGCGTCTCCTCCTCCACCCGAAGCAGGCTCTCAACCTGCCCGGCGGCGTCCCGCAGGGCGTCGGTCTCCCTCGCCAGGCAGACCACCACTTCCGGGCGGTCCGAGAGGCGAGTCCGGGCCGTGTCCTCGGCGGCGCGGAACGCCGCGGCATCGGGCGCGAGGCACAGCAGCAGCAACCCGTCGGCGTCGACGGGCCGGGACAGGTCGCCGTCCAAGTCCGCCGGGCGGCAGGCGCGGACCTCGAAGAATCGCAGGGTTCCGGTCTCGTAGGAGTGGCGGCGGGCCACGAGCGGCAGGGTCGGCGGCAGACGCCGGGCCGTCTGCACCGGGTCAATCGCCAAGGCGATCTCGGCGCGGGCTTCCCGCAACCGCGCCTCAATGTCAACGTCGCTGCCCTCATAGGGTCGGTAGGCGGCTTTGAAGTGCCGGTAGGTGATGAACGTCGCCGACTGCATCTGCGCCAGGGCCACGTCGATTTCGTCGGCGGGAAAGTCATCACAGGCGAAGCGAAGGAGTTCGCGGGACGCCGGAAGCCGGGCCGCGTCGCCGAGCGTGTGCAGCAGGCCAATCGTCTTGATCAGCGCCGCCCACACCGGCGGCTTACCCTCGCACCGCTGCAAGGCGTCCTGCGTCACCAGCCACAGCCGACCGGCCTGTGCGTGCCCGGAAAGGTGTGTGCCGAGGGCGGTGACCACATAATCGTAGATGTCGCTGACGCGCAGGGTTGGGATGTGGCCCGGCGACAGAACCTGATGCGCCAAAAAATCGGCGAATCCGTGCGGCTCCGCCGACGCGAGGAAGCCGAACAGCGAGCGTTCGTTCTGGCCGAATCGCCGGAAGACGTGCGGCAGTGTCAGCAGCGCCAGCGGATGCAGCGGGTAGGAGGCGTGCAGGGCCTCATCCCACTCCCCGCCGGAGAACGTCGGCGGCTGAAGGTGCAACCCCCGCGTAGTCTTGCTCCAGTGCGTGAACGTCCCGGCCAGCCATTCTGCGGCGGCAGGCGGCAGGGTCTCGCTGGCGACGGCACCAGCGACAAGGCGCACGGCATCTTCGGACGCATCTCCAAACGCGATATCGGCGAACCGCCCCTGGACCTTGCGCCATTCCGCCTGCTGCGTTCCCGGCAGCCGGTGCGCGTACTGGTCGAACGCTTGATGCAGTACGGTCACGACCATGAGTGGTGCCTCCGTGCTGCGGACCGCGCTTTCCGCCAGTTCCTGAAGCGCCTGCACATCCCCTTCCTCCGGGTGGAGCGCCGCGTATTCCAGGAATTTGCCCAGTTCATCGATTACGACCAGCAGGCCCCGGCAGTGGGGAATCCGGTTCTGGACGGCCCGCGCGGCCGCTTCGTAAGCCTGTGCGACCTCGCGCCCGGTCGCTTCCGAGGCAACGCTTTGGAGTTCCCAGTCCGAGAAAAGACCTGGCATACCATCGAGTTGGTTCGCTCCTTCCGACGGGAGCCGATTCACCGCGTTTTGCAGGCCGCGCAGGAGCGACTTGCCGAGAGGCGCACGCCCCCCGGTGACAAGCACCGGCCAGAACCCGTCAGTATCGGCATCAAAGAGCGTTCCGGTGACACTCCGACGCCAGGAAGGATCACCAATAGGCGGTGGGGTGAGCGTCTTGGTCAGCAGCAGGGCGAATGCGGACTTGCCCGTGCCATACGGCCCAGTGACGTTCCAAGCCCTCTGCGCTGGGGCGTGAACCCCCACCGCGATCCGCGCGAGCGCCGAGAGCGCACTCGGCGTCGGCACATAGCCGGCCAGAGCGCCGGGCGTGTAAAAGTCTCGCTCCAGGTTGACCGACCGAAGGAAGCGTGGCCGCACCGCCACTAAATCCGACAGAGGTAGGGCCTCATCCCCGTTGATGTTCTGGTTATCAGCCGACGTAACAATCACGCAGAAACTCCATCTCATCCACTCGTTCGCGGCGCGTCGCTTGCCGGAGCAGGGCCGTGTCCGAGAATGACAGCCGCCCCCCCGTCAGTTTCGCCAAATCATCTAAATAGGACAAGACGCCGTCCTCGTCCAGCCGGAAGACCCGGCCCGGACTGCCTTCGCCGTAGGTAATATCCCGCAGTGCCAGAGTGGCCGCCTCCGCCCGATGATGGTTCCAAAAGTCGAGCAGGGCGTAGACGAACACGCTCGGCGGCAGCGTCGGCTTGGGGCGCGAGTTGAAACGGTAACGCTTGTCGCCCTCCACTTCCGTGATCAGGCCGAGCGTTGCGAGGGGGCAGTCCAGCGTCTCCTCGGGCGTGGAGGCCGGGCCGCGCCGTCCGGGGACATAAGAGCGCACGAAGCAGGACACGTCCGCCTTCAGAGAGGAGCCGGAGAGGCGCGTCCAGCCCCGCGTCTCCGCCCACTGGGTCAGCCGGACTTGCAGCGTGTCGCGGGTCCACTCGGCCTCGCGCTGCACGTTGAACGCCCAGTACCAGGTCGTCGCACGCCGGGCGTTGGTCGCCAGCCGCCAGTGCAAGAGCCATAGGGAGCCTTCACGCTCCAGATAGGGGTCAGCCTCCCCCAGCAGAAACTGTCCGAAGGGCGTCGGGGTCAGGCCGCCGCGCCGCCCTTCTTCCTCCGCGAGTAGGCCCGTTGCCAGGCACCAGTGACGGATCGCCCGCACCATGTTTTTGCCGACGCCGAGACGCGCCATGGCTTCATCCGTGGAGAAGATGTCGGGCCGCTCCACCAACCCATCCAGCCCCTTCTTGAGCCATCCGTATCGGAAGACAAACGTCTCATGGCCTGAGAAGCTGCCATGCGTCACGGAAGAAGATAAGGAGGAAGAGGTCAACATACATAGGGCAGTTCTATGGGCGGGTTCGATTTTCCTGCTACAGAATGATCATTGGGGCGTATCATCTAAAACGAGTTTGGCATGGGACGGCTTGATCTATGTTTCAATCTTCACTGTTCAAAGCTGAGAACAGTGCAATATCCAATAACATCATGGCCCATCTGCTACAAACCCGCTCTCTCATCGGCCTGTTGTTCCAGAGTTGGCGGACTCGTTACTGCCACTGCAAGCCGCAGTAGAAGCTCGGCTGCTACGCAGTCGGCATTCGCATAAGGCCGAGGCCCCCCATCAGCACTTCGGGAGACCATCCGCGGCCCGGACCCAGCCTTTGCTTCTGATAGTCGGCGAGTTATCCACAGGCTTATCCACAACCTGCTTCCTCTTTTGTATATTTTTGTAAACGGTCTTTTTTGTTATATTCGGTTTTGCGTGTTCGCTTTTCGCAGATGATTTAGCCCCATCTGGGCTGCTCCCCTTCGTATCCGGCCTGTGCAGCCGGTAATACAGCCGACCCAGACAGCGCCGCCGCTCGGCGGGCGTCATGAGCAGCCGGTCGGACCCGTCCAGCACGTCGATCAGGCCGCGCCGGACCAGGCCATCCACGGCGCTCGCTACCGCCCCGCTCACCCGGCCCGTTCGCCGCATGAGCTGGCTCTGGGTCAGCCAGTCGCGCTCCTTCCGCCGGTACGGGTCCTTCCCGACCTGCCAGCCCAATGTCTGACGCACGACGACCAGGAGCACCCGAAGCTCGGTGTCCCGGAGCGTCGGCATCACGCGGTCGATCAGCGCCACGGGGACCGGCGTTGTCCCCCGCTCCGGGGCCAGGTCCGGCGTCGGATCAGCCGGCGCTCCCTTTGAGACGGCGCTAGTACTCATGGCCGTCTGCGGTCTTCGGCTGCTGTGGCTCCGGCGCGTCCGGTTCCAGGCCTTCCAAACGATCCACGGCGTCGCCGAGGTCCCACTCCTGACCCCGCGCCTCTCCCAACTCCGAGACTACCCCGTGGGCTAGCCGTGGCCGGAGAGTGGGCGGCGGGTCGTAGTCGTTCTCGACGGCGGCCATCAGGAACCGGGCCGGGCTTTTGGCGCGCCGGTGGGGCAGCCAGTCGAGCTGCCGCCCGATCCGCTCGTGCGGATACTGCTCGATCAGCAGGTCTACCTGTTCCCGCAGCAGACCTGCTACCCCAAGCAGCCTCAGGCGCAGCCGGGCTTCCGGCCCATCCCCCAGCTCCTTCCACCCCATCCGCTCGGCGATGCCGCGCTCCACTTCGGCGCGGGGGTGCGCGTACATGGCCCGCGAGTGTGCGAGGATCGCGCCGCGGCTGCTGGGCGGGAGCGGGAGCGCGGCCTCCGGGGCCGGTTCCGGGGCGTTCTGAAGGCTGGCGACCGCCGGGGACAGCGTGAAGACGCCCAGGCCGCCGGCCTGTTCGGCCTCGGAGACGATGGGTCGTCCCAGCCACCGAAAGGCTTGGAGCCGCCGCAGACGTGCCTGCGCCTTGGCCTCGCCGCCCGGCAGGGAACCGGCGAGCAGCGGGACTGAAGGCCGGCACCATCCATTGGGGGTCACGAACGTCAGTATCAGCAGCAGCGTCTGCATCTCCTCGGGCGGCAGCGCGAGCAGCAGGCCCGAAGTGCGGAGGGCACGGCCCAGGACCACTTCGGCCTCGGGGCGGAAGGAGCCGCTCGGTTTTCGATCCCTCTGATGGAGCATGATCACGAACGGCGTCTCAGCCGCCTGTTCGGGGGTGTGAGACGTGGAAGAAGGGTCAGTGTGTCTCATGGCGCGTAGCTTTTAGGTGTGTTTCATAGGTGTGTTTCAACGGACAAAGCGCGTGGATGTGCAGGGACGCACTCCGGCTTGCCTTTGCTCGGGGTTGAGGGTAGTTTCGGTCCGCGTATCGGTCTGTGGGTGTGGCGGCTGAGTCCGGCCTGCTTCTGGATGCGACGCCGGGAGGGCCGCCCGCCTGTCCGCCGCGACGCTCAGGCTTCGCCGGAAGGGGGCGGCTTTTCTGTGTTGCCTCAGTTGCGGCGGTTTTTCTGTGCTGCCTCAGTTGCGGCGTCTCACGCGGCCCACTGGAGGCTGAGGAACAGCAGCAGAAACACAGGGGCCGCCAGCAGCGGGAGCAGCGCGTCCTCGGCGGACGATCCGGTAACCAGGCGCAGCCCTGCGGGGAGCAGGAAGAAGCGCCGACGCCGGGGATACAGGAAGGGAATGCCCGTCCGGGTGCAGGCGTCCGCCGCCAGATGGCTGGCATAGCCCAGGGCCAGCGCCGCCGACGTCTGCCAGCCCCACCAAAAGGCCGTAGGCAGGACGAACAGAACTGCAAACAGGGTCAGGCCGAGGGCGGAGTGCAGCAGCCCCCGATGGCCGAAGGCGCGGTGCAGCAGGAGCGAGGGCAGGGCGAACGGCTCGATGCCCCAGCCCGGAGACAGGTGCTTGATCCGGGCCTCGCGCGCGTCCAGGTCCGGCAGCAGCGCCCCGAGAGCGGCTGCTACGGCGAGCAGCCCGATGCCCCCGGTGTCCCCTGCATCCAGGCCGTGCGGCACGGCGTCCAGCAGCCAGAGGCTGCCGACGCCGATCAGGGCGTGGGTCCTCCAGGTCACGCCGCCCCATTCCGGGTGGGTGCTCCGCAGACATCCCCCGGTATGTTCACCCGGATGGTCAGCAGCCAGGACGGCCGCCCATCACGGTCACGCGGTCCGACACGAGGCTCCGTGCCGGCACAGGCTCGGGAAAAAATCGCGAGGTGTGTGTGGGCCAGTCTGCCGAAGAAGGCCTCGTCCAGCCCAAGGCGGCGGGGCCGGGGCGCGGAGCCTCCCTCCTCCCTGACGCCGACGCGGTGCCGAACCAGCAGGTCGAGCAGTTCCCCGCCGGCGAGCAGGCGCACGGGGGCCACCTGGGTTCCGGCGGACGCCGCGTTCCGCAGGACCACGGGGGAGAACGTCGAGGCCGTGATCAGCAGCGCCTCGGCGGCCCCGGCACGCAGACACACCCCGCGCAGCTCGTCCACCGAGCGCTGGAAGATGGGCAGGGTATCGAACTGCTTGGCCTGGACGATGATCCGCCGCCGGCCCACCCCCGCCGGCAGGGCGGCCTCGATGTCATAGCCTCCGCTCCGGTTGCGCCCCTTCCATTGGGTCCTCCCGGCGAGCCGGACTTCCTGGTAGCCCAGCCGGGTGAGCAGCAGGCACAGGCAACGGGCGAAGGCGTGGAAGTCCAGGGCGAGCAGGCGTCGGCGCAGCTGGTCCTGGATCGGGCCGTGGTGGATCGGGCTTGACGGAAGCTCAGGTGTTTTCAAGGGTTTGTTCTCGGTCCTCATACGGCCTCCTTCCCGGCGGTGATTGGTTTACTGGCGGTGATTGGTTTACTGCTTGCGCTCTGCCGGGCCGGTGGCTGTGCGGACGCGGGGGAGAGCGACCAGTCGCCGGGGCGAAGGTCCTGGTATTCGGGCCGGAGGCGGCCCTTCCGGTCGTAAGCCTCTTCGGGCATACAGCCCCGGCATCCGGCCAGCTCGCAGCCGGAAGGGGTGGGGTATGTGCCGTCCGGCGACAGCACCTCGCGCGGGTCCAGCCGGCGTTTCAGACCCTCCTCCAGTGCGGCCGTGACGGCCTGGGCGAGCCGGAAGGAGGGGTTGATGCGGCCACTGAGCAGCCGGCTGATGGTGGAGCGGGACACGCCCGCGTCCCCGGCGAGGCGGGCCTGGCCCTGGAAGCTGTAACGGGGGGCGTGTACCATCAGGGTGTGGATTCGGTTCGAGATCGGGGCCTGTCTGCAGTCCGTCCTCTGCGTTCTGATCTTCTGCGTTCTGGTCTTCTGCGTTGCAATCATGCGTCTCCTTGAGAATTACGGTCGGATGAAAGGTTACGGATGGGGTTCCTGGGCGGGATCGATCTGCGCCTGGCATCAGTAAACCGAACATAAACCGATCACGCAATCTCCGTTGCGCCCGTGCAAGCCGCACACAGCGGATGGAGGAGTTTTCCAGAAGGTAACAGCAAGCCTGGCGTTCCCGGCCATACCTTGCCATACCTTTAGAACGGACGGGGCTGATAGAACGGATGGGGCTGATAGCGCCCCGTCTCTGGACCTGCTATCTTAGGGAATGTGAGCGCGTGTTCAAGGGCGTCCGTGTGATTACGCTCCCATATCCCGCTCCACACGGTACGGATGGGCGCGAGAGCGTCTTTTTTCATGCTCTCAGAGCCAATTTCCGCCGGTCTGATTGCCTCATATTCTGCCTCCAGCGCTTTGTATTCACTTTTCACCCGGATCAGCATGGGATGCGGCTCCAGGAGCAGGTTCCCGTCCCGCAGCAGATAGTTTGATCCGAGGTTCAGGGCCACGATCCGCTTCATCGCCGCGTCGCCCTCCCGGAGCCACCGGCGCGCGTTGTTCATGTAGTCGCAGGCGTTGGCACACGCCTCCTGCGCCCGGTCCGCCCCGGCCTCACTCTCCCACACCTCCTGGCCCAAGCGCTCCCGGTCCAGCGTCAGCTCGGTCCGCTTGGCGGCGTACTCCTCGTCCGTGATCAGGCCCCGCAGGCGCATCCCCAGCAGCGAGTCCAGCATCCCGTCCGCCTCCCGCCGCGCCCTGCGCTTCTGCTCGTAGACGGCCTGGTGCTGTTCCCGCTGACGACCGCTGCTGCGCTCGATGTCCTCGATGGCCCACTCGTAGAACTCCGGCAGCAGGTCCAGCCGGGACAGCTCGGCGTCGATCATCGCTTCCAGTCCGGCCTGCGTGACGCTGCGCCGGGGACAGCCGCCCCTGCCCTGGCAGTGGTAGTAAGTGTAGGCGCGGCCGGACGGCTTGGTGCGGACGTCACCCGTCACTTGGCCGCCGCAGCCGGCACACCGGATCAGGCCGGTGAAGGGCAGTGCGCGGGTGCGCGGCCTGAGCGGACTGCTCCCGCCGGCGGCCTGCTTGCCCCTGCCGATGACATCTTTGCTCCGACCGATGATCGTCTGCGCCCGGTCGAATTCGTCCAGAGTGACCATCGCCGGGTGCGCCCCTGGGTAGAGGATGCCGTCGTGGACGAAGCAGCCCGCGTAGAAGACGCTGCCGAAGAGCCGGTACAGGGTGCTTTTCGCCAGCGGCTCGCCGCCCCGCCCGCCGCGGGTGATCGGGGTCCGCAGCCCCCAGTCTCCGCTCAGGAGTTCCCCGATCTCGGGGACCGAGTACGCGCCGGTCAGCAGCATCTCCCACGCCTTTCGCAGCAGCGGGAAGCGCTCCGGGTCCGGGCTGATGGTCTTGTCGCCTTTGTCTTTATGCTTGTCATTCAGGTAGCCCAGCGGCGCGCGGTGGGGATACCAGCCCTTTTTGATCTTGTCGTCGATGCCGCGCTTGACGTCCTTGGCGAGCTTGGAGACCATGTACTGGCTCTGGCAGAGGGCCATCTGGAGCATCATCACGCCCTCGGGGGAGTTGTGGAAGAAGTAGGAGACGAAGGACAGGTCTTTGAGGACGCCCTTGCGGACGCGCATCGTGAGCGCGGCGGCGTCCATCTCGTTGCGCGAGAGCCGGTCCGGGTGCCAACTGAGGATGCCGTCGATCTCGCCCGCGTCGATCAGGGCCAGCATCCGCTCGAACTGGGGCCGGCCCGTCTCCTTGGCGGAGCGGCTCTCTTCAAGAGTCAAGACAATAGCGCGGTCGGTGCGTGCGGCGAGTTCCTGGGCCTGGCCGATCTGGCTCTGGATGGACTGGGTCTGGCGCTCGTCCTCCTCGGTGGATTTGCGGACGTAGAGGGCGTAGCGCAGGGGCCGCTCGGACTGGGGCCGGTCGTCTTGGAGCATGGGGCCGGGATGTCGGGAAGAGGTGTTAGGGGAAGAGGTGTTAGGGGGAGGGGCGTTTCGCATGGCCTGCGGGGGTTTGATTTGGTAATGATATACTTGACTCACCCAGACCCGTATCTCAGCATCTAGCCTTCACGCGGCGGGTTCGGGGGGGTGTCGGCACTTCGCCCTTGTCAACGTCTTCGGAGTCGATGAGGGGAGGGGGCGTCGCGTCAGTGACCGCCTTCACCTGTTCGGGGGGCAGGGCGAACAGGCGGCGGCCTAGTTCCTCAAAGGCGTCGTACTCAGGCGAAGGGTCGGGTTGAGGGTCGTCGGGCTTATCGGTCATATTGCTTTGCTTATTGACTGCAAGAGGCCCTTAGAGGCTTCATATATTCTGGATGCCTCTGTTTCCGAGTATCTATTTTCAACGTGCATTGTTGGATTACGCCAAGCGTTCTTCACCGTCCGCAAATGTGCCGCCACATCCTCTAGTGCGCCCTTCTTGACAGGGGGCGACTGAGTTCTGGCGTGTTTCTCTATGGCTTCGATATAAGCCCCCCAATTACCGGGGAGTGTCTAGTTTGGGTCGGTGTCTGCCGACAATGATTTTATGAGCCTTTCCCTGAACACCTGCCCGACCTGCGCCGAGACAACCCGCCAGCATAAAGCCGGCACAAACCACAGCGGCAGCC
>JAABUP010002224.1_pt1 | contig 38377 bp, 44 predicted proteins | sample 5559201 | NCBI WGS metagenome assembly JAABUP01 (sample SAMN10711887, study PRJNA513373) | rock metagenome | isolation source: Antarctica rocks | place: Antarctica | reverse complement strand
CTCACTCACTCACTCACTCACTCACTCACTCACTCACTCACTCACTCACTCACTCACTCACTCACTCACTCACTCACTCACTCACTCACTCACTCACTAATCAGTCAACAGGCAGCTGCACAATTTATCAGGCAGAAGCACAGCTTGATGGCCAAACAAGAGGGTTTTCAAACAACATATGTATGTCTTGAACAGCAGAGCCTGTTGTCTACAGGGCAAGCACAACACCACAGCCATACCTGCTGAAGAGCCCAAAGGCATGCAGTTACGCTCTAAGAGCCGTGTTTGGGCAAAGACTGAATGCCTGAAATAGCAAAGCTTGCATGTTTCACAAGGCAAGCACAGCAGGCAGTCACACCTGCTGAAGAGCCAGAAGACCCTTCTGCAATGTTCCATGGGTTTTTGGTGAAACCATCGAACCAGACGTCATCATATGCCATCTCACCTGTGGCTAGTTTGGCCACAAGCACAGCACCTGCTGCTTGCAACCTGAATGCAACAAGGCATTTGACATTTGACATCCAAGGTGGGCATGTGAGGAAGGCAGCAAACTCACAATTGTAAAAGTATTGACCATGATGATAAACAATAAAGCATGCGTGCAAGAGTTGGCACCAACACTGGCACCAACACTAGCCAATGCTGCATGACAAGTCAATCTTAAAAGTTGCACAGCATGCTCTGGTTGTCTCAAGCACATTGATGGCAGGATACAACATTCAAAGAAAACCACTAGCCTGTACCTTCTGCGCATCAGTCACACTTGTGTCACACAACCCTCACATAGCAATTCAGCTGGTTGATGCACATTTGACAACCAGGTTGATGTACATTTGGCAAGGGCAGCTTGAAAAGAAGGCATCTCTCACTTAGTGTACACCTGGGCAGGTTGACTCAGGTATTGAGTCTTGAACGAGCCAGCACCCCACGTGGTCAAGTACCCTGGCACTGCCATCAAGTCCTTCAGACCATAAGGGATGCCGTGCAGGGGCCCTAAGTAGGTGCCTTTCGCTAGGAGAGCATCGGCTGCTGCTGCTTGTTGCTGTGCCAGATCATCTGTGAATGTGATGACACATTCCAAAGTTGGATCATACCTGTATACCATGCAAAGCATGACAAGGAGGGCGTTGTGGTTGGTTCTTCGATTGTTCTGGCAGACAACATGGCAATGCTGTTGTCCTGCCTTGTGAATCTGGGTACTTTTAGGCTTGAAGCAACACCTGATATGTGCAAGATGGGACAATGATGACACGCCATGCGTGCTCTGCTTGATGCAAGACATGTCTACATGCTGCAACACGTAGCTTGGCAATGGCAACATTTCGAACGTGAAGTTGGGGTCAACAAGCACACTGGGCGGCAACAGCAAGTCCTGTCCTGTGTTACTCAGGACAGAGGACACAATGCCTAAACTCTAAAATCCCCCTAAAGCCTACCCCAACCCCTTAAACACAGAGTGTGTGGCAGCTGCCACATTGACTGTGACCAGTTCAGAAACAGGACACTCACAATTTGAGCCTCTGCTGGAATACAGAAGTAAGCTGTACAGAAGTAATCTGCTTGGTTCTGATCAGTGTACCCAGCTGCAGTACCTGTAGGAACACAGCCAGGCACGTCATCATGTCATCATGTGCATTTCAAGCACCATGACCACGATCAACAGTAGACAGTAGACTTTGCGCGTCATTATTATGATCACCGCTAGACTTTTCAAGCATCACTCGCCATGAGGGCCACTAAATTTTTCAAGGATCATTCAGTGTGAGTGCCGTCACACATTCCAAGCATTCTTCACTGAGAATTTACCACTAGATGTTTCAAGCATCATTGCCAATACATCATGAAAAATTTGCTGTTGTGGCTGCATGGCCTGCCTGGACATGTGCTCTACAGCAGCAGACATGTTCAGCATGTGCAACAAGCGAAAGAGCACCTACCGTCATGTATGCTAAATCTACATCATTGCTGGGCCGGGTGACGTTGCTCAGCTGGGGATATGAAAAGTTGCCGTGTGTGGAGTTGATCGGTTTTTGACCAAGGGTGGGGTCAAACAGCAGGGGCATGGGGTTGGCAAGGCCCCCATCAGGGAGCCCTACCACTGCCCGTGTCTGCTGATAGAATGGGATGAGAACTGAAGTAATGTTGGACACCATCACTTGCCTCTGCAGTCAGCAGTAGTAAATCAACAGAAAGAAGATTTGCAAAGGGAGTGCAATTGCTCTGCAGTGGTGAATCACCTTGTAAGAGGTTGCCAAAGGAACTGACCAGCAGGTTACAGGTTTGTAATGCTGTGCAGGCTTTCAGCAAAAGTTGAGGTTGCTCGCAAGGCAGGCTAACCATCAAAGTGATGCCCATGTCAGCATGCATATTTTTGAGCTGTGGTAACCCTGCCACTGCGTGCACATCTGCTAACATGGAGTTGAGCAAAACTTGAAAATGCTTGCAAGGCATGCTGACCATGGAAGTGATGCCCATGTTGGCATGCTTTGCAAGCGACCTCAACTTTTGCTCAAACCCCATGTCAGTGGTGTGCATGCAGTGGCAGTGCTACCCAAGACTTCAAGCTTGCAGCCATGCATGCGTGTGAATTGTAGCTGTTGCAATGGCTTCAACAGCAGTTTGACGTGGCAAGGAATAAGCCAAAGCACGGCCGCTGAACAGCAGAACAAGAAAGGTGAGCAGGCTCAGCAGCAACACCAACCGTGTAGGTTGTGTGGATGGTCAGTGAGCATAAAGCCATGACAAGCGTACCTGAGGTTCATTGAATGGCCCAAAGTCTCCAGCCAACTCCAGCGAGGCAATCATGCTGGTATTGAAGGCAGCATTGTGCAAGGGAAGGAGTCGATGAGGTGCAGCACGCCATTTGTGGCCTGCACATTCTGCTGGAGAACGGTGGAATTGCCTATTTGCAGGCTTCCTGAACTCTTGACAACCTGCAACGGCAAATTGGAATGGCTACAGCTTTGCATTTCAGCAGTTTTGACGCTTTATGCATTGGTTGGCAGCTGTGATGGGTAGATTAAGCATAGCGCCCGAAGCACTTTCAGGAGCAACGATGCAGTGTGAAGTGTTGATGCTCATCACAACAAACTTCTTCAGCAGACTTGAGTGCAGGCGTTGTGATGACAGCCGTTCTCTGTTCCAGCCAATCTGAAGCTTCAATGCTGCTGACCACCATCCAATACCACCCAGCACAGCCGGTTCTTGTTGCCAAACAGTTGTGCGTAATAATTTGCAGATGGCAGGCACCATACCAGCTCTGACAGGCAAAGCTCTGACATGCACCAGGACAGTATGAAGTAGGAGATCCTATGCAGGTGAAACATCTGCAAGCTGGCTTAGCAGTCACATGCTGCAGGCAAGCTAAACGATGCAAGTGTGGGTAACATGCAGGCAGCAGTCGGCGGCTCTGACCTGTAATACAGCACCGCCAAGCGTCTGTAATGACATGCCATTTGTGAGATTTGTAGACGCCCACTGACCTTGCACAACTGCAGACAGACGGGAGTCGCATCACATGCAGGCGGTAAAGCCTGATGGCAATGTTAGCTGGTGATTCTGTCAGTGTTTGGACAATGCATGCCCAATGGCTTCTATAACTTACTGTTATTCAGAACCAGCTGGGGCAGGCTGGTTGAATTGAAAAGGGCCTGAAGCGATGTGCATGGCTGGTCCAGATAGTCTTCGGCCTGACACATGATCAGATCGTTTTCTACGGCAACTTGAATGGCAGAATTGACTGGCGCAAATACAGTGAAGAGGTTGCCGCTGTTCTGCAGCATCTGTGACACATTTGCTGCCTGCACCATAGCACCCCATGATACCTGTGCAGCAGCATGTAAGCTGATTAAGCAAAGATAATGGACAAAAGAACTGAGACTGTCCTACAGCATCACAGCTTGCTTACCAGATCAGACTGCGAAGTGAGCACTGCAGCAATCGATTCCGATGAGGTGTTCGATGACAGCAGGCTCTGCGTGATTGCAGCTTCAGATTGTGAGGGTGCGATGGGAATGCTGATGGCTAAAGCCAACAAGAGCGTTGGCAGCACAAGCCACGCCATGTTTTTTCCAAGTCTGTGGAGCTTGAACTTCGCTGCTTTGCGGATATCTTGATCTCGACATCCAGTGGGTGTTGGCTGCACCCCAATGTGACTGCCTATCTTGATCGAAGTGACATTTCGACGTTCAGCGATTCAGGGCTTGACACCGTGTGCGAGGCAAAACGCGTAGTATTTCTCCCAAAGGTGACGATCGGTCTGTGGTAAACCTGAATGTGCGATGAATGTGCACGTCTCGCTGGACTGCACCGCTGCGTCCAATCTGATCCAGCGCAGTGGCAAGGCGCAAGTAGCAGATTCGACAGATTCTTAGTTAGACGAGCGAAACCAGACGGAGATTTGCCGAAGGCAACGTCAGGCAACGAGCACCAGAAAGAATCCGTGTGCACAACAGCGCAGATGGAGTCGCGGTGCTGCGAATGCACGACGAGACCTTCTCATAGGTCTTCCCTCGTCTAGCACTTAGTCATGGCGCCCACGAGTGCAGAGACCTGGTCCGACCGGTACTTATGGGCCCTACTGTATTAGTCATGAGGTCAGTTTCCGGAAGTCTGAGAGTCAAAGCCGGCTATAGGGCTCAGGCTCAGACGCTTTGACTGTAAAGCAGCTTTCAGCACTCAGCATAGCAGCTTGGCAGGACTTACTGCGAGATGCATGACAATGCATTTCATGCCTACAAGCTGAGCCCCATGTTTTGTCAATCGATGTCCACTTACACTGATCCCTTCACTTCATCAAGCTTGCTCGCGTTTAAGAAGCTGTCTTCGGATTCATACCTAAGAAAAAGCCGGCTGTAGTATGCACTCGAGCATAGCTGTCACAGGCTGGAATCAAGAAAGTTTCATGGATGTCGCAGGGTAACGAGGTAGCGGGTGCGTAAAGCACAATGTGGGCTTGCAGCAGCCACCCAAATTAGGCAAACTTTTGGAAAAACTGTGGTATTATGCAGCTACAGCAGAGGCAATTCCAGGAAGGTCATATGTTGTATTGCCATACTTTTCTGCAACCCATTCTGGGTCAAAAGGTCCAAAGTCATAGTTGCATTGCTGGCTACACTGAGCAAGCTCAGCAGGCGGGGTCCCAATTTGATCCAAACCCTCAGCAAATATTAAACCCTGCCCAATTAGCTGATGCCAGATGATGTGGCAGTGGTAGAACCATAGCCCAGGGTTGTCAGCCTGCAATATCACAAAGCCTATGCATGTCAGCCATTGACCATAAACGACACGCCTTGTAGGAGTCATTTACAAATGACAGCAGCAGATTGTAGACCGTTTACAATGGACATTTCGTACAAGACAGCAGCGCTAACAACAGTGAGCAAACATCCCTGATTGCAAGCCACTCTCCAGTCATGCACATGCTGTCTGCATACATCACATGACTGTCAGTTAGGTCACTTAATTATAAAACGTAGCAACTTTAGACAATTCGAGACCAAGCTATGAATGGAAATGCCCCAACATGGTGGCCACATCATGATGCCACTGGGACACATGTTAGGGCACAGACCAGGCGGGACAGGGCAGTTGTATGCAGAAGAAAACAGGGTCCTTTTGCAAGTGTGCAAACTGTGCTGACACATTTGATTGCCCTGTGAGCTGTCAGCTTACCACAAAGCGGATGACAGTCCAGCCGCCCTCAGGCACAGTCTGGGTGTCACGGTACATAGGATTCACCAAATTCAATGTGGCATCTACAGAGCTATTGTAGGGCCCAACGCCACTGCCTAAAACCCAGAAATGGTGACCATGTAAGTGGAAAGGGTGCTGCTCTGTGGTGTTCCGAGCAGCAGGACCTCCAGGCCTACCAGCAGCCCTGTTACAGCACAGATCACTGACACCACGTGTCACCAAGAAAAGAACAGAACATTATATGCTGGTAAGCAATCATAACGGGAGCCTCTGATTGTCGGCTGAAGCTTCAGCTGCAGTGGCAGCCTGGACTCATGTGTCACCAACGAGTCACCAATGAGTCATCTATAGTAAGGCAGTTTCCCATTTTCAATGCAGTTCTCAGCATACAAAGGCAGGGCGGTGATGCATATGCAGCAGTTTCTGCGAAAAAAGTCAGGCAATAATGCTCGACAGTCAGCAACCCTGCACAAGCATATCATCAGCTTTGCACAGAAGTGCGCACACTGTGCCACGAGCAGATAACTTGTTGGTAATGTAGATGCATATTGACTAACCCGCTAGGACTGCTATCGCGTACAACTGGTAAGGACTGCTGACGATGAACATCTCCACCTCCAAGCAAACAGCATGCATGTAACTGCATGCTGACCCATGATGAGTCAGCAGCACAGCCCATTAGAAACCCAATGCAGAATGCAAATACAGAGTACAGAATGCATTATCATCACTGATGACGTTATGTTGAAGTGTGAATGCTGACTGCCAAGCTGATGGCGCAACAGTCGCAGGCATCAGGAGCAAGGAGTGAGGCATTGTCAGGATTTCAACTACATCAGTGACACAAGCTGAGCCTTACGTGAGATCACCATTGAAGCTGTCGCCCGGCTCATTGATCATGATGACATCTACCACATCCCCAATGTCCAGGTTGATGATGTGCTGGCCTGTGCTGGGGTACACAGGTGGGCTGCTGCCATCATCTAAGAACACCGTCAGTGGGCTGCTGTTGTTCACATTCTGCGGGCAGCATATGCCAGTTGTAAAACAACAGCATGTTGTGATGTATTGTGCGTCTCACTGGCAAGAGCTGATTGTGCAAGAATTCCTGCTGATCTTCATTCATACAGTTGATGCATGCAGCGAGAACATCTGCACGCAGCTTCTGCATTGTGCGCACATGTGCAGCAACGCTGCTAACACGAACTCTGAGATGGCTGTGGTCACAAACAGCTGTGGTCACAGACAATGATGAGTTGAGGGGCAGGAGGGGGGAAGGGGGGATACTATGTCCATTCAGGTATTATGTGCACAGTGCAACTGCTGCAGGTAGGCTGCAGATGAGTATGCTGTACAGTGTGACACATATGCAATACCTGTAGGTTCTCATCTACTGTACCAGACGTGCCACTTGCAGCAGCCATGTTGGTGAAGTAGTTGTTGTCGCTGTACACCAAGCTCAGTGGAGCTTCACACGGCGGCGTGTTCTACAATCATCAGAAAAGTTTCAGATGATCTCCACATTTCTCTCAAGGTCTATCTATATCATCAACTTCTGGGGTTAAAATGAGGTTTTGGGAATCCTCAGAGGGCAGGATGCATCTGGATAGAGCGGGGTCAACGTACCAACTACCTTACTATCACTACTACTACTATTGTACTGCCATTCTTGCACTTCATTGAGTCATCCACACAAATTCAACAGGCGGGCATATACGCACAGCTGCAATTCATCTCTTACAATTGTACATTGTCATTCATTGATACATTCATCAAACATGTGCCTAACCTTCCTTGCATCCACACTTGTCATGCTGAGGGCATAAATGCTGTGCAAACATGTGTAATGGCAGGCATGGCTTACACTGTTGGCTATATTGTTCATGGCCCATCTCAGTTGGCCAGTGCTGTTCAGGATGGGCTGAGTCACCACTTGAGTGATTGTGCGAGTTGCTTGCTGGGGAACCTACAGACAGCAGAAGGCTCAGACAGACAGTGTGTCAAACATACATTATAATAAGACAAGCACAAACTTACAAGTAACAGTGACGCAGGAAAGACATTGCCTGTTCATGCTGCTGCTGTGAATGCTGTTGTGAACACCATTTACAGACAACATGCAGCATTCCCACTGGGTCAGGTGCTGTAAACAGTACCCGATGGACTTCTGTCATGCACATGTAGCAGTACATGAAATGTGTAAGAGGTCTGCTTGCATTTCAGTGCCTAAATCCAGCTGACAGGAAGGTGCGCAGCTGCTACAGTAGCAATGACCTGAGAAGTGGCAAACCTTAGCAGAGCCTACAAAGCACCTAGAATGAGTGACAGTGGTTTCTACCTGTAAGGTGGTGGAGTTCAGGGGAGCAGCAATTGCAAGGGCTGCAGCTGTCACAACCGGCTCCAGCCGTGAAGCATTGCTGCTTGAGCTTAGGTTCACAAGACTGGCAGCTGTGACAACCTACACACAATATCCCAAGGTTTGCAGTTTCTGCCTAGCAAAGGGATATGACCTCTTTGCAGGTGCTGTTGGCTAGCTGCAGGTTTTGCAAAGTGCCATCAATGTTGGTCAGGGATGTAACAGCTGAACAAACAAGAGAAACAGTGGCATAGCAATTTCGAGAGACACAAGACGGCCTCCCACTGACGCGAGTCAATGACAGCTAACCGGGGATTCCCTCCAATCCCAGACTGCACCTATACACAGGAGGAAAAATTGGCCAGGCTCAATGACTGAACAGGCTTGAGTGACAACATCCAATGCAGCAACAGCAGAACCCCCTCTAGACTCACCATAGCAGCTTGGGGTTCAGTCCAAGGCTCCACAGCCCCTGGTTGGGGGGTGGGGGTATCAGGCAAGGTGTCATTTGCCCCTTCGTACTGCAGCACTGCTAAGCCATTGGGGGACCCCATTCTGTATTGGGGTTGAGCCGTGACCCAGTAGTTGCCCACTGATGCATTTGCAGTCAGCAGTACATCATACCTGGAGCAAGATGCAGTCTGATGAGCATACAGACAGCATATGGGCATCAGACAGACAGCCAGTCAAGGCATCAGCCAACAGCTGTTGAGCATGCACACAGCTGCAGCCTCCAGCGTACGCATGATTGAAAGTTCACACAAAAAGGGACGTTGAATATTGGTGGTGTCGATCACTCACGTTGCTCCTGCACTCATTCTGGTAATGCAGCATGGGCCAAGGCAACAAGTACTCACCGCAAGAAGTGGCAGATGCGACCGCAAGCAGATCTGAGCATGGCCTGAAGCCTATGCAAGTTGCATGCCAGCTTTGGCAGCATGATTCACCCATATATTACCATTCATATGATTGGTATGACTCACAATTTTTGTACCACTTATACAGTATATGTAGTCTATGTGCACGTGTACAACTCACAGCCTACTTCCACGATGCACAAAAGCCTGTGCATCCTTTGGCAGAGGTCCCAAATGCTAGATGGCCTCAGCGTAGGCCTGGCAGGAGCAGCACTCTCTAAATTTTAACATCAAAGAGAGGTGAGCAACCCTTGGGTACAGATCACCAAAGTACAGGTCCCCAAAGTACAAGTTTCCCTAAGTACTGGTCCCCAGAAGAGGGGTGCAATGATTGCTGGTCCCCTGAATACTGTCTCCCCCCTGAATTGCCTGGCTTGGGTCCAGAAGTTTTAGTTTGCTGAAAGGCCTCACCTTGGAGCTCTGGATTGATGCTTTGTCAGAGGGACTCTTGTCTGATAACTCAATCAGCAGCATCCAGAACACATGCAATATGTGAAACAAACAAGGAGCAAGGTAGTGTTGCACCTTTGACCTGAGTTGATGTCGACGCATGGCCCAAAGCTGACAGGGTCAGTAGGGGTAGCATCACCAGCAATGATGGTTACATTGTGAGCCTCAAAGCAGACTGTCTGGTACAACAGGGACCCTCCATTGATGATCCTGAATCTGTAAGTCTTGCCTGCTGTGACTTTGATGTTCTCATGGCTACAGCCGGGATTGCCTGGGGATGCCCAGGGCTGTTGGACTGATTTGCCTGCAACCAGAAGCATGTTTGGGCACAGGGAAAAAGACATGAAGCATACACCTGTGACCACAAATGCCTTTTGCATGGCATGGCAATCAGCGCTGCCCTGCATCTAGTTTGAAATGCCTGGTGGTTCTGAAGGCTGCTTTTTGGAGAACAGTGATTTTTGTTACTCTAAGATGGTACAGATTCATAGAAACAGGGGATGTGAACTGTACTTCCGAGCTCTTGCATGATTGGAGGTGGCTGTAGCAAAGCGTTGAGCTTGAGCTTGGAGCTGACGATGAGATTGCTCTTGAATCGCAGAAAGGCGATGCTCTCTGGAATGCAGGATGAGCTGTCTGATCCTGACTGAAACTGTTGCTTGGACTTTCCATTGATGAGATCTATGTCTAGACAGCAATGTCAACAGGTTTCTGTTACCTGAGTCTCTGGCAGTCCTGTTGTGCCTGCCATCTTGCTAGTGTTGTCAAGTTGCTTCGTTTTTGCTTCGATTGCAGAGCACTGATTATGCAAGTTTGTACACGAAAGGGTCAGCTTGTGCATGCAGTCATGGTATTTTGCAACCAACTTGGACTGCACAGATTCTAGAAAGCCACGGCATTGGCACATCCACAAGGCTTTTCAAAGCTATTGTCTAGCTGCTAGACTCTAGATCTAGCACCATCAGGGACAACTATTCTGTACCTTTTGCCTGCTGCCACTGCAAAGTTGTTACGACCAAGGCAATCTAGCCCCAAACCTGAATCACAGCTGCTGAATGGTGCAGCCAAAATTTAGTGCTCCTACCTGGGGAAACAACTGCTGTTGTCACATCACAAGGGGGGTTGGCCTCAGCCACCCCAGCCCCCACACTCAAGCCCCCAATGAGATCGCAGTCCCCATAGAAGCCTTTGCCATTGATCAGGATGGCTTGGGGTAGACCCACCCAGTTCCACTGGCCAGTGGCTGGGGTCTGACTGGCAGGTACAAAAGGGCGATTCAAGGCAAACAGAAGGGCGTTAGCTTCCCCTGTGATCACCACAGTTGTTATGCAACAATGGTCATGGTCTTGATGTTGCATGTCATGGACCTTGTCAGCATACGATTTGAAGCGCTGGTGGCAGATTTGATTTCAGTGCTCAGTTACGACATAGGGCAAGGGTAGGGCAGGGCAGGCAGGGCAGGGCAGGGCAGGGGAGGGGTGGGGTGGGGTGGGCTGGGCTGGGCTGGGCTGGGCTGGGCAGGGCAGGGTAAGGCAGGGCAGGGTCTGCAGCAGCAGGTCTGACCATGAAACCAGTCTGTCAGAAACAGTGTGCGTTCTTCGTCATATGTCCAGGGCTCAGGGCCTTTGGCATGCACTATCAGGGCCCCTTGCAGCCCATCAGCTTTGTTGCTGCCTGAGTGATCATGCCACAGGTAGCTGCCTGCCGCCTCGTTCACCTGCCATGCTGAAGCCTTAGCACGGATGATTTGCAACGATTCTGTAGATTTCTTGAGAAATGTATTGCCAGAGCTCACCAAATTATGAGTCATGAGTGCTGCATCATATGTCACATGCATGACATTCACGTCACATGCATGCTATACCTGGAGAATGCAATAGGGCCAATGTTTACAACGACAAGAAGGATCCCATATTGTGCCTAACAATTGCAATACATATGATGCTCAGCTGGTGCAACAGATGTTGACAAGACAACCATGACCGACCAGCTATGCATGGGCAGGACTTGCTGCAACATGCAGAGTTGCAGAACCCCAGGCCAGCACATTGGCAATTACCTTGCAAGATATGGCACCTACTAAAGCATTTGACACAGCTTGACATACGCAAGTCTTGACTCACCTGGAAGTAATATGTGAAGCTGGCCCCTGGCAGAATGGGGCACTGCGCAATATGACCAGTGCCGTCATACCATTCATTGCCTCGCATTGAGAATCCGTGCCAATGAATAGAGATGCCATCTGCAGCACTCGGGAAGTCTGCAGGAATGTCGTTGATCACATTCACCTGCATGTGAGACATGCCATTTTGACACAGCAGAATCACTAAGCAGGGTTGCTGCCATTGTCCAGATGAACACGCTGTCTGCTGAGTGTACGTTTTGAGGTCTGCATGTAGCAGGGCAGTTGCACCCAATGCTGGCGGCCCCTGTGACAGATGCATTGTGATCCATGCAAGTCAAGGCACAAAACGTGTTCTGCTCACTCCACATGTAATTCTGGCTCATATGCGGGTAGCACTAGGGGGCTTATTGAGACTGGGCGGGTGAGAGTGGCATGACCAGCACTAGAATGGCAGACATACCATTATGACAAGCAGGTGTCTGATGCCACCTCTGACACCATGCAACATACCTTCAATAAGTCCCCTTGCACAACATCCAGGGTGGGTTGAAAACTGCCATTGACCAAAATTACATTACGCTGGAAGCAGTCTGGGGCCTGACTACTGAGTGTGACATGCCAGGTGTACTCTGCGACCGAGGCCAATCCAGCTGCAGGGGCCGAAGCGCTCTGTAGTACTGCTCGTCTTGCAAGTGTCGTTGTGAGCAGCGTTGCTAGAACGTGAACGGCGAACAAGCGCACTGCTGCCCGTATTCCAGCCATCTCAATCGCGTTGCTGTGCCAACTAACTATGGAAAGAACAAGACAGGTCAGCTGTCGTACTGGCTGCAAGTATAAGTTTCAGCACTTATGTCGCTGAAGCAGATTACGATGAGATATTGTGCAGTTGCGCGACCTAGGACCCACAGATCCTATGAGAACCACAGGCGAGAGCACTCAAGATCAAGCGGTGTTGCGCGTGTGAATGCCGCCATGAGCAGAAGAGGAAGGGAGAACGATTGCAAAGGACAGTTGCAATTACCTGTGCTTGCAACGGGAGCTCGAAAAGGCTCGCGAAGTTGAAAACACAAGATGCAGCTGCATACAAGACAAGCAAGAGTTTTTCGCGGCACTACTTTAACCGAGCGACTGTCATAGCACGATCAAAGCATCGTCAAGCATGGTCAGCCTAAAGCTGACCGCCTCTGGATTGTGCACTACCGTACGTGAGTGATTGGAGGCTTTGTCGACTGCGTTTGCAGATTCAACTTCTCACCGTTTCCGTACGTAAGTCTGGCACGGATTACGCCCGTACCTTGGATACAAGCATCGTCACAACGCTTTGCCCGCTCATTCAGTCCCGCAATTCTCCCGGAGGAGCCCACACTAGACAAAACCTTAGCGCGTCCAAGGCAGAAGGAGGGAGCCATATAGAACATCGCTGGCCTCTGGCGGAGGGAAACCTCAGCACCTAAGCAGACCAGCGATCTGCGCCCCCAAGGGCACAAAGGGCTTCACCACTTGCGCTTGCATAAGCCTCTAGCTGGTCTCCTGCACTTTTTCGCATAGCCGACGCTGAGATTAGCGCTTCTGGCTCTGCGGACACATTCGACGCTGCAATAGGCAATATTTGTAGCACTCTCACGAATTCCAGCTGGTCGTGTGTCAAACGGACAGCCTCGAAGCATACTGCAACACAAGCAGACAGGCAGCAAACGACAGCATTAGAAGGATTGGTCAAGCTAACCTACAGGCAACATCTTTCAATTTACTTTGCTGTCAACACTCAGAGCACAGGCAGCGCCCAAGTGCAGTGACGAACAATACTGCAGCAACCATTGAACAGGACGAGGGCATGAAGCCATATTCACACGCATGGAGGCTATAGCCTCAGTCTACCAGCTTCTACAACATGCCACCACCCAGGAGTTCAGAAGCACCTCAGTCACACCGTTTGCCACCTCTACAGCTGGACTCAAAACCATCCTTGTGGTGTCTCCCTTGACTGACAACAAGCACGCAGCATTCACAGCCAGCCAGGGCCTCAGGCCAGACAGGGTCTACCTAGACAATGACCTCACCTTGAGCTCACTATAGCCGCAGCAGCGGCGTCAGATGTCTCATATGCATCAATTGCTCAAGCAAAGGGATCCCGGAGCTGTGCCTGATTTTTGTCGCGCGTTTTGTCGCTCAAACATATGCTCTTGTGCACCGAGGAAGATGGCTAGGTCAGAATTATGCGCCAGAATGGCTTGGACACTGCATCGAGTCCATTCACTTTTGGTCACCATGTTTGCACGATTGAGTCAAGCAAGCAACAGGGACTCGAAAAAGCATGATGCTTCATTCTTGGCTCAGAAAATGCCAATGCCACAGATGTTGATTTACACATGGCCAAATGCAAGCAATGCATGAATTCTGCGCCTAAGTAGCTCAGGACAGACCCTAGCATAAGCAGGCCTGCTCACAATGCATCCTCTACCTGCACAGCAAGACGCTGAAATATTATCAACAGCACATTGCATTGCAATCCTTCATTCCACCCTGACTTTGGGTCAAAGGTCAGCAGAAGGTCCGCACACTGCTACAAGAAAAATCAGGTGTCACAACAGCCCTAAGTAGGGCTGTTTCACCATGTGATTCATGTTGCACAGAAACCATGGTTGCAGCTGAGCTACAGCTATACCCTTACGAGGTGACTAGCAAGGAGCTCACGGGCAGTATTGACGCAGGACGGCCTTTGGTCGCACGCTAATGTCCTGCTCCTTCGGAGGTCCAAATCGCCTGATCGCTGTGCTGTCAGTGCATCTTGCGATTTGGATCGTGTGCACATACAAATGGCCTGTTTCAGTAACAATTTGCTTGCCTCAGCTGCCTGCTGATGCGTCAAGCCCTCGAAGCATGCACAGCATGGTGCTGCCTTATACCCTAAAAGCCATTAGGTTACGCTCAGGACCAGGCTCTGCTTCGAAACTTGCTTAGCGCTATACTTGTTCAGCGATTAATCGCTGGCTGTGCCTGGACGCCTGGCGATGCATGAGCCGCCAGGCGCATCCCGGATGGACAAAGTTCCACGGATAGAAGGCAGTATCGTATTCTCTGTCGCCCGACGTATACAGTGATCGTGTGCTTTGTGTAGCACACTTGCCGTTTGCGGAGCATTGCCCGTGTCTACTTTGCATCAAACGGGCTCTCATATGTCGTCCACTTTCATTGTGCAGAGACAGCTGTCTTGCCCGAGGTTTTGACAGCTTACGTGTATCTAAGCGCGTACCCAAACCCAGCTAGTAGTCACCAAGCGATATGACTCACCGGTTGCTAGTATCGCAACATAGATTTACAGCGTTTACCTGACACACCAAGAAAGATACAACATGTATCCACAGTACCCTCAATACTCTTACCCCTATTCAGCTGGCATGCCCTCAGGAGCTTATGTCCCTGTCCCGGTGTATGCTCCTCATCAGCAGGCATACTATCCTCCCCCATATCCACCCCCACCTGCAATCTCAGCTGCTCCAGCTGCTCCCTCAGCACACAGGCTTCCTATTAGGGATCCCTCAACAGGACTAGTTGTGCCTGTGGTGACATCAGAGCAGGTGGAAGATGCTGTGAAGACATATCATCTGCGCAGCAAGGTGGGCTTTGCAATGCAGCTGTGACATGCATGTGTGGCTTGTGTGGCATGCAAAATCCCCTGTCCTCACATGAAGCTTCTATACTGTCCTTCTGTACAGCATTGAACACATGCCAACTGCCACACACAGCCACAGGTTCCTTTGAAAGCTGGTAGTGTCTGTCAACATAGCATGCCCCAGTCAGGTCCAGGGAGCTTGTGAACTGACAGTGTTGTGCCCCTCAATGTAGCCATCAGACTTGGTGGATTTGGACCTGGAAGAGCTGTTCTTGAAGTGCCAGGCACAGCTGCCTCAGAATGTTGCAGTGCAAGACTCTGGGGATTTTGCTTCAGATCTGCTGCTCAATGCTGCAAGGAAGGGCTTTCCATTTTCTCAGTACTATGTGGGCAGATGCTTTGAGCAAGGTAAAGCAACGATTGATGCAGCTACACAACATCTGCCATGTGGGTATGCTTTGAATCTAAACAGCTATCTGTGGTCGCAAGACAAATATGAACGCAACCATATCTGGATCAAAAAGGTGAGTATCAGTGCTGCATTGTATCTTACTTCTCATGCACAATTGTGTGTCAAGCTACACAAAGCAATACCCATCAGGGATGTTGAAGTAGCAGCACACCATGATATTCTTCATGATGATAGCCTGCAGCCCTTCAGTGCAAATCAACTGTCAATGCTGATGTTCACAATGTTCTGTAGGCAAGGGTATAGCCGGTGATCAGAGCCAGTGTCAACAATGGTTTCAGAAAGCGGCTGATGAATGCATACCAGAGGCCATGTACAAGCTGGCACAGTGTTTCGAAGATGGGTGGGGCTGTGTCAGAGATCTGGCAAAGGCTGCGGATCTGTACACTGAAGCAGCTGAAGGTGCGTGTGCCAGACTACAACTTCTTTGTCTGGCACCTACTAACGATGCTGATGGTGTGCATACTGAAAGCTCTATCAACCCCTCATGTGACTTTCAGCTGCCAGATGTGAACTGAAAGGTCTTAGGGTTTGAGTTCTCAAGTATTGTATATTCACCTACTGCAGCGATTTGTGATTCAGTCAGTTGGTGTTTGACTCTTCTGTGTTGTGCAGCCGACGTTGCTGCAGCACAGCTGAGGCTTGGAGTGATGTATGAAAATGGCATAGGCATGAGGGTGAACTATAAGGTAGGTCAAAAGGCTCTGTTCTGGCTGCATTCCATCCCTGCATTGGCTTTTGCCATTGCCGTAATGTGATTTGATATGAAGCCCCGCACGCAGGAAGCAAAATAGCCCAAGGGTATCTCGTGCCAGTTGCTGCAGCACTGTTGACATTGACACCAGAAGCATCAACTGTCTGCCCTGTGACCATGTCAGTTATGCTGTAGCAGCTGGTACGACACACACATGCACTGTTTTGCTTCCTCTGCACTTGTGTTCCATGACGTGACTCGGTCTCCCAGCCTGTGCTCATCTCCTGCAGGAAGCCCTCGCATTGTTCAGCAAGGCCCAAGACTTGGCTGAGGCCCAGTACCATCTTGGGCGATGCTACGATCATGGCATTGGAACTATCGAGGACAAGACTAAGGCTGTCCATTGGTATACCAAGGTGTGCTTTGGGCACAGGCACATCAGTGGCACACATGTGCAGCTTGCTCTTCATGGCATATGCCTTGTCAACCATGCAGTGATGTCACACATGTGTGGAATGTACAAAAGTCGCTGTCGAGGAAAAATCTCTTGTCGCCCCTGCGTTGGTAGCAGGCTTCACTGCACTACTGCTGCTAGACTTTGTTGTTGTTTGCATGGAGTCAGTCATTTGCATGGAGTCATTTGCATGGAGTGTAAACCATCCCCTGCGTTAGGAATGGGGTACTTGATGAAGGCCAAACCTGCATTTGCTACTCTTGGATGTGCTTCTTACCCACCAATTCATGCTATAGCCGGCTTGGCAGAAATTTGCATGGCAGCTATAGTTGTATGACAGCATCATACAGCTTCCTTGCAACCTCAGTATGTGTTTCTTCCAAGTGGATGTGTTGCATTGCTTCTCTCTTGCAATCAACAAACAAACCCTTTCCCATGCATGTTGCTTGCCACATACATCAAATGCATCTCTGCTCAATCTGCAAAAAGAACAGTAGATTTGGGCCAAGTGATGGAAAGTCTTCTACAAAGCTCCCTCAAAAGGGCTCCTCTGCAGGCAAGGAACCGCACCTTTGGCTCACCACACACAATCTGCATCCAAAACCTGTTTACCCATCAAGGTTGTATGTTGCAGGCGAGAAACAGCGGCTTTCTGTTGGCTGCAAACCGCCTGCGCGAGGTGCGATTGGCAGCATCCAGCGGCCTGCAAGATACCTCCAACAGCGAGAAGGCGGTGGCCAGCAGTGAAAAGGCTGCAGGCAGCATTGACTCCCCTGCTGGCATTCCGCCTCAAGGGTCCAAGCCTGCTGGGACCAAGCCAGACCCAAAAGCCAAGCCCTTTACCCCCGGTATATAGCTCAAATCTTGTTTGCATACCCAATGGCACTCTCACTCTAGATGCCACAACAGCCCTCAGTCGCGCAAGCCAGACCAGTTGTGGGCTGCCTTGGGGTCGTGACTTGCTTGAAAACACCCAAGTGCTGAGCAAATTGTAGCCTCTCACCTACATTGAGTGCCGCCATTTGTGCTGTGTTTGTGCCTCAGCCCAAAGCTTTTGCATTCACAGTTGACTCCAGTGTGCTTGCTTGGACCAAATGTTCAAGCAGGGAGCAAAGTACAGTCAGGAAGACCAACACAAACTGTAAAGACCTGCATGTTTTGGGGCCGCTTGGACAAATCCACAAACAACTCTATGCCAAACATGATTACCAGTTTAAGCCTTTTATCTCTTGCCGTGGCTGAGTACAGCGTCCCGGCAGTTTGGCAGTGCAGTGTGACAGTCTGAGTCTTCTCGCTTTGTTGCACGAGGCACACAAATTTTGAGTATCATGCTGAAGCTTTTACCTTCCAATATTTGTTGCTGGCGCAAAAGCTTTCCAACAAGGTAACATGAGCTGTCGAGGTCTGGGTCTGGGTCTTCAGTCTTCGCCAAACCAGACCTTCAGTCCTGCTTCAGCAACGCCATATTTGCCATTGTCTAACGTGACATGTTTTACAGATGCAAATAAAGCCTGCAGAGCACCGACAATGGACTAGTCAGGTTTAAGTTCTGCAGGATCTGCTAAGCCAGACCTACAAGCGCTTTTCTCTCACTTACAAGCCAGACCCACATTGAGTTCCCATGTGGCGACCCAGCTGAGATGCAGCAGTTGAGACCTTCAGTATGCAGTTCAAAGGCATGCATCTAGCACATCGGCTCTGTTTTGGTTCTGTCTCCAAGCATAACATGCTCTTTCACAGGTGCAAATGGCCTCCAGCGAGGTGATAGTGGACTGTCAAGGTCTGAGTCCTCAGGCTCTGTCAAGCCAGACCCACGAGCCAAGCCCTTTGTGCCCCCTCCTTCCCTTGCAGCCAAGCTGTCGGCCAAGCAGGGCGATGGCTGGGGCAGTGACTCCGGCAGCGTGAAGAGTGATGCTAGTGGGGCGTCTGGGGGCGGGAGTCAAGCCTCCTGGATGACTGCCTCCAAACCGCAAGGTATACAAGGAGACATTGTGAAAAGCAGCATTGATCTGACATTGGGGCGGCTGAAGTGTCCTGAATGCGGCATGTGGTATGTAACAAGCTTACTGGGCACTGTTTGGCCGATCAGTGGTCGAGAACAAGTTGCCATCTGGGCAGGCAAGGTGGATTGTTTGGTACTTCAGCAGAGCTGTAGATGACCCACATATTGCGCACTCTTGATGCTTCTCCCAAATCTACTACCTGCTGTATGTGTGATACAAATCAGCAGTCTGCTTCCGCATGGCTATATTGTACATACTATGTACCATATGCTATGCGCCTGCGTCACACCCACGTAAACTATAGCCATGCACACCACAACCGCGACACTAACAGAACAAACTGCACACTTGCTACAACACCTCAACACAAAGCACCCTTGGTGATCAGCTATGCAACAACACCTTCAGCTCTACCTACACACTGACACCTGACTGGCTTGTCTCAGGCAAAGGCGGTCAGCTGAAGGCACAAGCGCAAGTCTTTCAGCCGAAGGCTCAGATGCTTGCAAACAATCAGGGAGCTGCTGAAGCACCTATCATTGGCAAACAGCCAGAGGCCGTGGTCCCAGTTGCGCCCCCAGATGAGCCGTCAAGCTGGCCCAAGAGCACAAACAAGTCGATTGCCATGTTAATTTTCGAGGCTGCGACATCTGCTGCCAAGCAGAAGGATGAGCAGAAGGAGGGCAAGGTGCCCACAAAGTCACCTTCCAAGAATCTGGCCAAAACGCTTGCCAAAGCTTCTGCCAACTTACGTTCCCAGGGTGCTGCTTGGCAGGAGATCAAGTCAGAGTCGGGTCCAGTAGAAGACTTGGATGAGCTGCACACTTTGCAGGTTAGCATGTAGTCCCTTGCTGCTGTGACTACCCCTTTGGGTGCCTACATGCCAGCAAATTGTCTTTTTAAGTTCTTGTCTGTGTCTACAGTCAGTGCCTTTGCCTTGCAGCTTGATTGTACAGCAAAGTCTGCCTGCAAGATCTAGAGTTGAGAGATGCAGGCCACATAAGAGATTATCCCTTGCGCACTGCATTGTTCATGTCCTGGAGATGTCTTTAGGCTGGTAGCACCATGATTGCACTGCTGCCAAACGACTGCAACCAAATGGCCCCAACACCCCCCCCCCCCCCCCCCCCGCCCCTCACCCACCCCCTCGTTCAGTATCATGATTTCCATGATTGTCATGATTCTTCAAGAGTGTGGCTTGTGCAGATGAGCACAGCCTGGACTGCTTTGGAACAAGCAAGCGCGGCCTTCCCACCTGACATCAATGCCTTGAAAGCAGCCATCCGCCAAGCTCGCCCCTATGAAGAGCTCAAGGGCTACGTGAGCGGTGCGGAGAGCCTACTGGCAAGTCTGGAAAGGAGAGAGAGGCAGCCTGCTGCCTCTATCGCAAGGCAACCTTCTGCTGAGAGGCAGCCGTCTGCCTCTGCTGCAAGGCAGCCTAAGCTTGAGCAGGCATTGGCAAACAATGATGCAGCTCAGCCCAAGCAACCAATGAGCCAACGTAAAGCAGTTCAGCAAGGTGATGCTGAAGCTGAAGCAGAGCATCTCAGGTGCAGCCCTGTCAAAGCACAGCAGCCTGCTGACACTAAGCAGGAGGCTGAGGCTCTACCTCAGCCTGTGTCAGCTCGGCCTGAGTCAGCTCAGCAAGCCGAGCCTGAGCTGCCAGATGTAGCTCAGAGGGCTGAGGCATCACAAACATCAATAACAGAGCAGATTGACTCAGCAGGGCCGTCTGAGATGCCTCAGGCCAGCACACCTGCCCTTCACCACGAGAAGCCCCAGGGTGAGGCTTCAGCACAGGCAGAGGCTCCCAACTCCACACCTGAAACAAACGTTAACATAACAGCATCTCATCAACAGCCGCCTGCTGCGGCACAGCTCACTGGGAATAGCTCAGGTGCTGCAGCCACAGCACACAGCCACCAAGAAGCCCAAGGTGGCGCCCAGTCCCAGGACATAGACAAGGCATTGGTGGCTGCACTTGGCAATCCACAGCAAACAGCAGCAGCAGACGCTGTGGCTGCTGCTGCTGCCCCTGAAAGTGCATCAGCAGCAGGCAGTGACGATCTGGAGGCTGGCAGGCCCTCCCCCAACGGTGGTGATGCGGATAAGCAAGGTGAGCCTGCAGGATCTGAAGCAGAACTGACAGCTGAGCAGGTGAGACTGGCAAATGTGCAGTGCTTCTGGTGCGGCGAGTATGGCCATCGAGACTGTCACTTGCCTGACCCAAGACAATGTTACTCCTGTCAGCAGATTGGTCACATTGCCAGTGCTTGTCCCAATAAGACTAGGCCACCCAGGAAGATAGTCATTGTTCCTAGGGCAGTTATCAGGGCAGTCCCTCAGAACCAGGGTGCCCAGAGCACGGCTGCGCCCATGACACTGGCTTCCACTCTGACTGAGTTGCCCTCTGTGAACAGGACTCTTCCCCTGATTAGGACTAGATCCTTCAAACAGCCCCTTCCTTTAGCTCAGCTTGCTCCTGTGAACAAGACACTACCTCTGCCTCAGACTAGCCCCACTGGTAAAGTCGCTGTTCCTCTGACTGAGCATCAGGACAGAAACGAAGTGCATGCTGCGCCTGCAGATGCTGCAGATCACCAGGCCGGACCCACGCAACAAGACGAGGAGCAGCATGTGGACAAGTCCAGGGTGTCTGGTTCTCAAGACCATCAGAGCAAAGCCTTGGCAGGCGGCAGTGCTGATCAACAGCAAGATGTTACACCTCAGGAAGCTGCTGCAACAGCTGCGCCTGCAGATGCACCATCACCTGCAGCTGCACCATCACCTGCTGCTGCAACAGCTGCGCCTGCAGCTGCACCATTACCTGCTGCTGCAACAGCTGCTCCTTTAGCTACGTCAACACCTGCTGCTGCAACAGCTGCCCCTGTAACTGCGCCAGCGCCTGCTGCATCAAAAGCTGCCCCTGTAGCTGCGCCAGCACCTGCTGCTTCAACAGCTGCCCCTGTAACTGTGCCAGCACCTGCTGCATCAAAAGCTGCCCCTGTAGCTGCGCCAGCACCTGCTGCTTCAACAGCTGCCCCTGTAGCTGCGCCAGCACCTGCTGCTTCAACAGCTGCCCCTGAAACTGTGCCAGCACCTGCTGCATCAAAAGCTGCCCCTGTAGCTGCGCCAGCACCTGCTGCTACACCTTCCTCAGGTGCAGGCTCCATGCAGGACTTCCTGTCTTTTCTCCTGCCGGCTGAGAACCCTCCTACCAGTGCTGCTCCCACTTCTGTGGCGCAAACAGCCCCGGTCAAACAGCCCCAGCCATCTCGTAGGGCAGCTAGGCCTTACCAGAGCACAGCCAGGACCCCTGTTGCGCCCTACCGCCCCCCAGGCACCGTCTACGACCCCTCACAGGCCGAGGCCAGGCCGCCAGGTAACAACTTTGAAAGGCCTCATCAGCCGCATTGTCATGCAACTAGCCTGGCTGCATTCAGTCCAGTACTTCAATCATTGGAACAAGCGCAAAACATCCTCTGGAGTAACCAAAAAAGTCTGCAAAAAGTCGCAATAATGTCTGAACAAGCCCCTTACAACCTTAGGTGCACGTTGTGGTGCCTGCCTTACTGCGCACCACCAGCTTTGTCTGCCGCAAAACCAGCCCTGTGCCTTGCTGCTATCTCTCATTGGCATCTAAGTCATTGCACATTAGGCCAGTCAAACCTGGATACAAGCCTGACTTGACCTTTGCTTCATGTTACAGGTGCTGATGCTCATCAGGTGAATGCATACAACCCATTGCAGGCTGAGAACAGCGGCTACAGCGATGCTGGGCAGGCCCAGCCAGGCCTGCTTGAAAGGGAGCAGTCTTCAGAAGCAGTGCTAGCTGACATCCTAGGGGGGTGGGGGGGTTTGGGTAGCACACCCTCCAGATCAGGCAAATGCTCAATGGCGCTGCTCAAGTAGTTTTAGGACTGCAACCTTTTGGAAGTGACTCATCTTCTGTCAAACATTGGCATGTTAAGCAGCGTCCTCATTGATCCATGAGTTGTGCCCACTTGCAACCATCTGTGTCAACACAATGCATAATGGGCAATGCGTACATGGTCTGCCTACCTAGGGTGATTGCAGCCCATCAGGATTGTTCTGCTTCTCAGCTTGCCTACAGGGATGCGGTCGTTTGCACAGGCCAATTCCTCTCTGTGTCACATTTCCTATATGTTCATTCTCCCTGTATAGATGCCAGCAGCATCTGTACAGCAAGGCCTGCCTATAGGCTGACACATAGACAGACAGCACATGCCTGACAGGTGCATGTTTCAGGTGTGTCAAGGGAGGCCTCTAAAAGCCCTGTCCTGTCTGTTCCCAGTGGCCCCCGCTACCAGCCTCCCCTCTCCCCAGAAAGGCTGAAGGCAGAGGCCTTAGACAAGGTTTGCAACCACTTCTGATATCTTGTGTTAGCGTCCCAGCAGTTCAAATATTCCAGCATTTGCTCATCCTGCTGCTGCTTCCTGGACTGCAATCGGATCCTGGTTGGCAGCACTGGGTAAGCACTGTTCATCCAGAACTGCACCAATGCTGGTCTAGTCATCATCACGGATCCTGCCATATGGTATGCACTGGGTTCTGACCATCTGCAAGAGCAGTGCTTACTGTCATCAGTTGCTGCTGCAGCACACCGAGCGCTATCGTCGATCTTATCCTGCATTCAGGGCAATTGTATAATGTCTGCTGCAAGCCAAGCTTGGCGTTTGTCAATTTAATGATTGGCTTTCTGGTACTTCTGCAGGCTGGTGCGTCTGAGGCTGCAGCATCAGTTGGTACCGCAGCTGGTACGGCAGCTGACGCTGCCCCACCTGCTGAACAGCCTGTGGCCACTGGCAAAGCGTCTGGTGACAAGGATGCAAGTCACAGACAGCTTTCTGCTGCGGCATCAGGTGACTCCTTTCAGAGCTAATGCACAATTCCTGCATGTGTACATCCATGCTCAAATAGCTGATGCAGCAAGGTGCAAGACACCGGAATACGCTTTGCAGTTTCTGAAACACCAGCTGCTTTGTGCTGTTGCTTGAGTTGATAGCAGATTCAGTCATCAAAGCATGAGTCAGCTAAGTGTGTGCAGGACCAGTTTGCCTCCTGAGGGCAGCATCCTCTGGGCTGTTTGACACAACATATATTGAATTTGCAGGGCAGAAAAGTCGCCAATGCAACCACTCATCAAGGCTTTCTATCACTCACGACTATCATGGTGTGAACCTGCATACAATGTTGCACAGTGCATCTGCCAACCCACATGTACTGCACTTCTGGCATCCAACACGTCTGGCTGTGTTGTCTGAAGCAGACTGAATGCTGAGCATTTTGTGTGAGTGCAGGTGATGAGCATGCATCTGTCCAGCAACCGTCTGAAGCCACTCAGGCTCCCACCTCTTCCCAGCAGGACAAGTCAGACGACCAGGCACAGACTGATGCACAGACAGACACCAACGGCAGGGCCAACCCAGAGGACCAGCCTCAGGGCAGCAGTCAACAGAGAGAAGAAGAGTCATGGCAGGAAGCCAATGAGCGAAGGAAGGTCAGGGCTGTAGATGCTGACTATAGCATCTCTAGCAGCAAGGCTGGTCGGAACAAGGCCCAAGACAAGCCTGCTAAGAAGGCGCCTGAGGAAGGTGCACTACAGCAGTCAGGCAGTGGCAACATGGCCAGGGCAACTAGCACAAGCAGTGAAGCATCATCTGCTGAAAAAGCTGCAGTATTGCCGCCAAAGCCCAAGCCTGGAGCACCCAAAGCGCGCAAAGCAGCTCAGCCCAGATCACTCGATGATGCTGAAGATCTGCCCCAGGTCCAGGGCCCTTCACCGCAACAGCCCCCACCTAGTGCTCCAACTCCCAAGCAGCAAACCCAACCACAGCGGCCTGCCCTCGCACAGACTCCTTCTCAGACCTCCCAGCAGCAGGCTCAAGCCCCTAAGCAGCAGCCCTCATTGCAGCGTCCTGCCCCCCCACAGCCCTCAGGCCAGGACCCTTCCTCACAGCAGCCTCAGCCGAAGCCCTACCAGCCTGCTCCAGCTGCCATTCCCCTTCCCGCCAACAGTGCATGGGCCAAGAAACTAGACCTGCAGTCTGCTGGTTCCTTTTCTTCAGCCTCATCTGCTGCTGCCAGTGTTGCTGCAATACCCCCTGTGCGTCAACCCTCCCCAACCCCCCAGCCAACCCCTGCTGCCAAACCCTCTTCTTCTTCATCCACTCCCACCATCAAGGCCATTCCAATACCTGAGAGGCCAGCATCCGCTGGGGCAAAGGGCAAGGGCAAGGGCAAAACCAAGGGCCAGGCCAAGCAAGCCCCTGTTGCACAGCCCTCAGCTGGTGCTTCTTCTTCGCCAGGACTGCGTGGGTCCACTGTCAAAGAGGTTCCCGCCAAGGACAAGGATTCCCGCCCCAAAGCCGGCAACTCTACTGTAGTTACTGCTCCTGGCCTAGAGAAAAAGTCAGCTGCGCCTGGTTTACAAGGTCAGCTGTAAACAAAACAGCTGTTCTTTTCACCTTCCAGAAAGACATTCTTTTGATCTTTCTGTCTTTCAATCTTTCTCCCAGAAGACGAAAGCTGTCCACTGCCTGTCATGTCTTATGAAGCTTGTTTGTTGGTCCTGCAGAGTCAGGCCCACAGCAGAGGGATGTGAGGAAGGAGAAGGAGGGGGCCATGATCACCATCATGCAAGATGGCATGAGGGTGACAGCCGCCAACAGGCAGGCCTGGATTGAGATTTGCACCTGCCCTCTCAGCCTGGTATGCACCACACACGTAGCCCTGCTTGTTGCCCTGCTCATCCTATTCTGCTGATAATGATGTTGCCGATTGCTGCTCGCCATGTGGTGCGATGTAAAATGTATGCATATACAGCTATATGACTACCTACTATGCACTGTACTGTACTGTACTGTACTGTTCCACATGGTCCAGGAAGAAATTGTAGCAAAAACGCTGGCCCCTTCTACTTGCTCTAGCAGTATGTCACTTTCAAGAACATTCAAGAACTGCGTGTACAATGCATGATTGGCTGACGGGATTACCTATGAATGTATGAACACCTATAAGCAGTGTTCATCCATTGAATGCATAATGAGGGGTTTCAAACTTAGCCGGTCACAGTCTATGCGACTAAGAGCCTGAACCCCAATTTGCTGGCTCTGCACCACAACTTCAACCTGCTTGGATCAACAACTGAGGTGTTGACCTGATGACCAATACATATGTGTGGTGCAGGACATCATGACTGATCCTGTGGTAGCAGCTGATGGGATCACATATGAGCGCCAGGACATCCAAGACTGGATGGATCTGAAAACAGTCCAAAAGTCTCCTTGGACTGACGAAGTGTTTGAGACCAAGGACTTGACCCCCAACTTGCTGGTTCTGCAGCTCATCCAGCAGTTCAATCTCATAGAATCAGGCCTTTAGACACTGAATGATATGTGTAGTGGGCATGTCTTGTCCTGAGTACTGTTCTCAGAAGGGCTGTGCTCAGGGCTGTGCTCAGCTACTGAGGAGCAGCATGTTTTGCAGCGCTATCCTGTTATTGCCCAACAGTCTATTATTTAATGTGTATGTAGCTTGCGCAGTGTGCAGCAGAGACTAGCATTTGTTGTGGGTCTGTCCACATACGTTGAAGTGTGGGATGATTGTGCCGCACAGTTGCTGCAGCGGCAGGCAATCTCGAGCTCTCTTTTTGACACTGTTACATGATGAAATTGCCAGTTCAAACCTGGTCAACACATTTGTATCATGTCCACAGGTCCTGCAAGACTGCATGCAGCAGCAAATGCATTGGTGCTCAATGTAGTGGCATTGACGTCATAAGGTTCAGCAGGGATATACTGATCTGCATAGCCTGGGGAACTGCCTGAGTCATGAGATGTGGGCGTCGATCTTGCGTGCATCTATTGTTGCCACAGTCGTGGTGCAAGCTCACTTATGATCAGATATGACCAGGCATTTGCAGTCAAACAGAATGAGTCTTGTGCAGTTGCACGAGGTACTTGAGCCCAATGCAGGTCATGGAAACGCTGCTGGCCACGAGCCCAAGCAAAAAGCATTGTAATTCTGACGTCCTATGACGCAAGAGGACGATTCAACGTATTTACCTGAAAAACCAGAGAGTCAAACGGTCTTGTATAGGGCCTTAGACCAGTTGAAGCATCTTGCAGGCACAGACAGGAATTCCTTTTTCGAACCAACTCCAGGCACAAAGCCCTGCATTTGTAACAGGATTCTGAAGCTCTGGGATTCAAATCAGCTATGCCAGCTACACAGGCGGAAACCTTTGCATCGTGAAAAGCAATCTGAACCCGTAACAGCCGGTTGGGCAAAGCCTCTTGCACAGACTGTGGTGTATATACCTATGGATATATCTCTGATGCTCACGTAGCAGCATGTTAGACGGATCTGCAGGCAAATTTTGTGTCTTTGTAGCTTGTAGCTACAGCCTGTCTCGGTTCTCAGTGTTCGAAAATAGTATCCATCGCAGTCGTCCTGTACGTTGGAGTAAACAGGCTGGTCGGGATTGAGGCAGTCACATGGTCTCGCCCGCCCTGCAGCCCATGCAAGCTCGCTTAAGGCTTCGCGAATGTATCGCCACACCTGACTGCCTTGATCTCTCGAGGCATAGCAGCAGCTTGTTGTCACCTTCACTCCACCCGCAACTCGACTTTCGTAGTCAAGACTCCTTCGAAAATGCTTTTCCGTTTCAAGTTTCTCCAACTGAGTCTGCAGCAAGATCAGCCCAGCATAAGGGCCAGTCACCATCAGCGCAAGCTCAAAGCATTGCGTTGTTAAAGACTCATGAAGCTTCCCCAAGCTCTTCTGGTACACCTTTGGGAGCGTTGACCAACACTGCCCTAAGCAAATCTAGACGATCCCCTCAGGTGCTTCCAGCGTCACCACTATGGCAGACACCAGTGGCTCATCACCATTGTCACCATCAAACTCATCTGCAGACACCAGATGTACCTCAGGTAGCTTTCTGTCAGTATCACAGACGCCAACAGCTTCATAATAACTGTTGCACTCACCCACAACCATGTATATGGTCTGCAGAATCATGAGCCACATGAACAGACAGACTCACTCCTGTCCAGCAGGTCCAGTCAGTCCCCAAGCAGACACCAGCGAGCAGCTGACCCTCGACGTGAAAGCACAGTGCTCTTCAAAGGCTTCAGTGCTTCCACAGCTGAGTCTGGCCTGCTGGAAGTGGATGAGATCGCTCACATCAACGGCAGCCCTGAGCTAGTGAAGGACTCCCAGCCCAACACATTTCATCCACATACACAAGACGCTGGCCCTCATGCTACGCAGCAGTCAGACCCAGTGCCACAGGCGACAACTTCTGACCACCAAGCAGCCTCTGACTCTTTCCAACAGGAGCAGCTGCACCAGCACCATCATGATCACCAGCAGCAGCAACAGCATGGGAGGAAGCACCTTGACAGCCTGCCCGCTGGGTCACAGAGGCCATTGGCAACCGCTGATGGGCACATGAACACTGACACCAGGGCTGGGTCAAGTATTGAGCCAGCCCTGGACCATGTGCACAGCTCGTCAAGACTGCAGTCTGTACAGGCAACATCGAACAGTGTAGTGGCATCAGCTGCAGAGCCAACAACTGTCGAGGCCGACAGAGGCGTGCCTGAGCACAATGTGCCTCTTCCCAAGCAGGTGCGCAGGTCACTTTGCTTTTGGTTCATTGTTCATGTGCTGGATCTGTGCTCCCCAGCACAGCAGGATAATGCTGCTTGGAATCTTAATCGCTACTGTCTGGGCTGGATTGCTTGCAGCTTTTTGAATGTGAAATGTCTCACCAATTTGTCATATACATGCGTCAGCTGTGTAGGTGGTGCCTGAAGCATGCCCATACAAGGTTTTTACGCACATGTTATCACTCACAGCATTGCCCCTGATTGGATGCCACTGTTCTGACATTGACCTTTAAATTCAGACATGCAAGCAGCCTTGCATCAGTGGGTTGCATCCACTGCATGCAGCAATCTGGCAAAGCAAAGCTGCATGCAGACAACAATCAGCAGAATACAGGAGCATAGACCTCAGCCTTCATCCGGCCTGGCTAGCACCCATCCAATTTTCCATCACAAGTCTGATCTGCACGCACTGCCACAGCCTCACTTGCCTCCTAGCATTGGCAGCTCTACCTCCTGTTGCAGAACCGCAAGCAATTCACAATGCCAATGCATCCCAGCAAAAGCACTACATGTCAGCCTACAAAGCTGACCTTCCAATAGTCTGTCTTGGGACTCCTGCAGCTCACTGTGGTTGTGATGTCATAGGCAGTTGGCACAGGCCCAGCTGCCGCTGCTCTGGCCCAGCAGTCCCAGGCACGTGCCAGCCAAGCAGCAGACACTGGTGGCATGCGGCGTAGTGTGGGCATGCGCGACAGCATGTGCCTCTTCTTGCAGCTGGAGGGCGCTGTGGAGGGGGAGAATGGCTTTGAGCCTGAGGAAGTCCTCCAGGTCTGCCTAGATTTTTGGGGGGATTAAGGCTTGATGTGATCTGATCATCTGATCTGAGTTGTGAGGCATGAGCTTCACACATGGTGTCAGTCCTCGTTTGAATGAGGCAGCTTGCACTTAAACAGCCTTCTGAAGTCACAAACATGTTGAAAGTCATGATTGTGTTTCAACTTGTCAGGTAAGCAGCTTTATTCCAATGCATAGCTATGACTGTGCTGTAGTTACTCAGCAAGACTTGCAATTCCAACATCAAGCAATGATGCATCAATTGCACCAAATGGGCATTAGAAAGTATCCCTTCCCGTCCAAAGTGCCACAATCACAACACAGGATGTCCTCATGCAGCTGGATGAGGTGAGGCGGCTGTCAGGCAGCAAGGCAAGCCTGCCTGTAGTCCCCGAAGAAGAGGAGGAAGAGCCGCTCCCACAGCCACAGTCACCTGCATCCAGTCAGCCAGACATGGCCCCCAACACAGCCGCTGGACGAACACAGCAGGTGAGTCATGCTCAGCTGCAGCAGGAAGGGTTGGATCCTCAACCACAGGAAAGGCGTCCAGACTGGGCTGTACAGCAGGAGAGGCAGCAACAACACCACCAGATGCTGCCTGATCAAGAGCAAGAACTCCATGCACAGCAGGAACCACTGCAGCAACAGGAGCAGCAATCCAGCAGGCTTGGTGTTCAGCAGCAAACTGGGAGGCAGACAGAGGCGGCAGATAAGTCTTCCAGGCCTCATCCAGAGGGATCTCAGAGTGCAAGGGTGAGCAAGCCAGACAGCAGCCCAAGGCTGCAGATGCAAGCCCCTCTGAATAGTACTATGTCTCGGGCACAGGGCTCACAGAGCGCTAGGGTACATGAGCATGCCAGCAGCACTCGCTTGCAGCAGACTGTGCAAGAGTCTGTCAGAGCTGTGCAACAGCAGCACCACCAGCTGCAGCATAGCAGACAACCCATCTCTCCCAAGCCACAGAACAGCAGAAACGCCGGGAGCATGCCTGGCACCAGTTCGCCTCCTGTCCAAGTGCCTGTTGCCAAAGCCTCTGCCAAGGCAAGCTCCCCAGTCATGGCCCATGCAGTTGAGCACTCCTCAATGTCTTTGTCTCAGTTGGCAGTGGCAAGCCGATCCAAGCTGCGGCCGCCGTCCAGTGTCAAGTCGCCGCCCAAATGTGCTGGCAGAGCAACATTGCCTAAACAGGCTACAAACAGTCACCTAGCAAAGCTAGCAGCAGCAGTGCCGCTGCCTGCCAGCCCCAATGGTGCAGGTGGTCAAAGCTGCTTGGAAGACACAGCTGCAGTTGCGCTTGCCACAGCTGTGGCTAAGCCGTCTCACATCCCTGCCCCTGCTGCAAAGCCTTCACGGCTGAAGAAGCCCACAAACACAAGTGGGTTCTTCAGCAGTGGCCGCAGCTTCACTGGGGCAGGATCCAATAGCAGGTAAACAGCAATGCTATTTCATGTTATACATTCTGCCTCATGCTCCATAGTCTTGTAGCTTTCAGTCTGGTTGCAGTCATGTGCTGTACTGGAAAGATACATGTCAGTGGTGCAGCTGTTTGAAGAGTGTGAACTGAGTGCAGGCCTGATGTCAGTCAGAGCTTGATGAGCGCAGCTGCGGCGTCAAAGTCCTCACAGGCTGCTGGACCCCCCTCACTGGCAAGGGTGTCAGCCCCATCTGTCAGGGGCCCCCAGACAGCTTTTCCAGGGCCAACAGTCTCAGGGCTGAAAGCTGCCGCCACATCAAGAGGTGCTGCACCAGCATCCCAGGCATTATGTTCTTCTGGGATGGCGCACATCTCTGGGGCTCCTGTTTTGGCAAGGCCATCAGCCCCAGGGCCATTGGGAGCAGCAGTGATGCACGCTAGGGAGGCAGCTTTAGAGTCCTCGGCACCCTCATTCAGCGACTACAGACAGGGCCATTCCCAGCAGGCCTCTCTGGTGCGGCCCTCCATTTCAGCGCAGAGCCGCCAAGGCACTGCTCAGCTGCCTCCGAGCGGGGCTCCCGCCAAATCAGGGAAATCCAAAGGAGTGATGGCATCTGTGTTGGGCTCTGTCAAGAAGGCAGTTGGCATTAAAAGCAGAACCAAAGATATACAAGGGTGAGAGTAACACGGTGTTTGAACCTACAGACACTAGTATCCTGAAATACACAGCAAGAAAGATCACACACACACACACACACACACACACACACACACACACACACACACACACACACACACACACACACACACACACACACACACACACACACACACACACACACACACACACACACACAGAGCTGTGGATTTCCTGCAGCTTGCTGCTGCCAACTTGACACTCAAACAGCTGAATCCGTAATACTGTCAGCATTGCACATCATACACAGGAAGGAGGTCATACACTCTGCAAACCCATGGCCCACAAAAAAACTGACTATACGTTTGTAGTCTTTGTTTGATCACTCACAGTGTCAGTGTCATCACCTTCAGGCCAGGTTGCTCTGCAGCGGTGAGCTCACAGCCTACCTACAAGATACTCCCCAGCTCATCTGACCCAACAAGCCACCCTTTGAGATGTGTTTGCTTCTGCCATCATGCATGTGAGCAGCGACAATGAGTCTGCACAGCATGACAGATCAGCAATGCAGGTTACGCTGTGCATACTGCAGAGGAAATGTAGATGATTTGCGTGATCAGAGTTGCTAGCTCTGTTGCTAGCCAGAATGTGTGCCGCACTGCACGAGCACTTGTACATACTCGCACAGTACGTGCTAGCCTGACAAATCAGTCACAAACAGCACAGGCTTGATCAGCTCCCAGCCTAGCCAATGCATCCGGCTTCAACAGTCTGAGAAGCTTTGCTGTGGAGCACAATTGCTGGTTCTGGATATGTGATAAGTGCATCCTTAGGGAGAGTGGGTCCCCACAGCCTGAGAGGGTAGCAATCAGCTGCACAGGGCTTCACACGATCCCAGCCTAGCCAAAGCTACAAGCTCAGCTCTTGTCGAGTAAGCTGTGTGCTGTAGCGAGCGGTGTGACTGAACATGCAAGGATCTCCACGACTCAGGACGACACCAATGAGCAGCGTGGGCTTCACACCCTCTCAGCCCAGCCAAAGCTATCAGATCAGCTTCTGTTGACTTAGCAGTGTGCTTGCTGTAGTGAGCGGTGTGGCTGAACATGCAACCATTGTCATGCAGGGATGACAGCGCATCTCCCCAGCCTGAGAGGTCAGCAATGAGCAGCATGGGCTTCACACGCTCTCAGCCTAGTCAAACCCGGCTGCCTAGCTTCAGCGGTCTGAGGAACAAAGCCAGCAGCAGCAGCAGTGGGGCCCAGGCAGGGCCTCAGCGCTCTGGACTGAGCTTGGGACGGCGACAGCCTTCTTTCACGCGGGAAGCGACGCCTGTGAGTACAACATCAACTGCTGATGCACTGTGACGTGACCAAGAGGACACATGTGGGACTGTGCCTTGTATATTGGGGAAAAACACACAACCCTTGCAGTGTCTGTCAATGTCAAGCCACTCAGGAGAAGAAGTGCAGAGGATGGCATATCCAGCCGTTTGAGCTTGAATGCATGCTGTCTGCACCACCGCGTGACCAAGTTGTGTTGCGGCACACCCAACAGCTGCGTGCTAGGCAAGCTGAAATGAGGATGATGTTGTAGACTTTGCCCCAGATTGCATGTACTCCAGCATTTGCTGGTCAAGGCGTACAGTAAGTAATTTTTCTGCGTGCAGCCCCTGTCCAGTGAAGTAGAAGAGCTGCTTAGGAACGAAGAGCTGGCTTTCCAAGGTCAGCAAAACCCTGAACGCATCCGTGCCAGTTGCATGTCGCTGGTGGTGCTGAGTGTCGCGCATACCATGCCTGTTTTCTATGCGCTTCTGTCAAGAGCATCATGTGGTACATGATGCATGCTTTGTAGCCAATGCTCTGCTATAAAAGACATCATATTACTTGTTTGGGCAATGACATCCTGCACGTCTTGTATCGCTCCTCATGCCAGCATCAAGATGAGACTGTCTTGCTTGCATTGGCTCACATAACATACACTTGCATAGGGAGAGGCGGTGGGGTTGGCAACTCACCAGCTGACAGAGCAGCAAAGGAAGCCTCCCTGAGACAGAGTGCACAGGAGCGACATTGGCAAGACTATGCAGCAAGCCTCCAATAAGAATGAAGATCCAGGATGTGCATGCAATCAGAGTTTTGATAGCTTCATGTCTGCCAGCATGCTGCTTGACCTGCCCAAGAGGTTAGAAAGTACCCTTGCATGGAAGTACTCCTTATGAGCAGTGCTGAATGGCACACAATGTATTTGTGTAGACGTCTACACATGTGGTTTGCAGAGTGCAGACTGTTTGAATGCAACTTGGCTGCAAATACGCTGTCATTTATGATGTGTTCTTGGCAGAGTGATTTACCAAGCAACAAATCTGGCAACAACATGATCTGATGCAAAGGGTTTTGCAGAGCAGAAGAAGAAGCAGGTTGTTTTCAGATTCATCGTTTACACTGCTTGCATTGACCAAAGCAGACATGGCATTCGACTTAAGTGTTTTGTGTCGCACCCAGCTCAGCCGAATTGACTACAGTCACAGCCTTATCCTGAGCACTTCGCCACGGACGTGGTATCGGGCGTCGCTTGAGCGACTTTGTGCATCTTCACTTCAGGATCGAGGAAGTGCATAGGACAGCCGAACACCGTGCCTGAGATGTCCACCCGTAAGGGTGAGCTTCGAATAAATGTGATTTCAGCCCGAGGCCTGCGTGATACTGCTATCTTCGGCATTCAGGACCCTTACGTGCAGGTAAAGCACCTCACGAGCACTTGAGTCACGCCGAAAGAAGCCGCTATGTCTCTAGGCAATACCCGGCGTCTTCACACAATGCCGTGCTAAGTGGTTTGTTTCTTACAGCTTGTTTACGGCAGCTTCAAGGTCAAGACAGCGGTCCACAAAGACGGTGGCACGTCTCCTGTGTGGAATGAAAGCATCAAATTGTAAGCAGCACGCTAGCTTCACAATCGTATCGCAGACATTCATGCTGTTCATGCCAGTGCAGGAACACCTCCCGAGATGCTCCAACGAAGCTGACAGTGAAAGTCAAAAATGCACACACTCTTCATGACAACAGGGTAAGCGCAGAACAACTCAAGTCATGTCTGCTACAGCATCACCTGTGGTAAGTGTACCGAAGTTACCTGCATGTAGACAATCTTCTCAGGATGCATTGCTCAGCAATTGCTCAACAAAGCTAGTTTGCAAAGTGCAGGTCGGCTCTACAGAAGTGGATCTGTCAGATGTGTTTGCCAACAACCACGAGGAAGTCAGTGCTCCTCTCTTCACACGGGTACGATGACTTCGACCCAGCAGGTTCAGAATCACTGCTGCCCTCTGTGGCAGCAACACCTGCCATGTGCACCTGACCAAAGCTGCTTGCTGGGATTTGCAGTGATTGCCATACTGCAAGTCTCAGCAAGCAAAGTTGATGCCATTGAAAGGCATTATCACTTGCGACCGGTGTTCTTAACATGGCTGCTGTGTTGTCAACCCGGATTGATCCAAATGCAGGATGGACGTCAGAAAGGAGAAGTACAGCTGGCATTCACATTCCAGCCTTTTGACCCATCCTCTTCTTCACCACATGATTCACAAACTAACATGGCTGCATTTCAAGCACAGCATCCCAGCCCAAGCAGCAGAGCAGGAAGTGCTCGGACCACTGCTGACTCATCAGTAGAGAACAGCCCTCAGAAGCACAGGGGCATGCCTGAACCTGCCCAGGTCTCAGAGCTGCCTCTTGATGATGGCCTAGGGCCGCTAGGGCAGAGCTTCATGACCCTAGCCATGACCCATATCAACCCTAGCAAGCCTGACTTGGCTGAGTCCCTAGATGACCATAAGTACCTGAAGCTGGCAGCAGATGCGCAGGGCACTTCTGAGATCTCTAGGTCATTGCCCTCAGCCCCGGCTCAAACCCTACATTCTGGGGCAGCCACAGAACCAACGCGACCTGTCCAGCCCCAGAAGCGCAATTTCTACCCTGAAGAGGCTTCTGATGAAGAAGTAGAGTTGCCTGCTCAGGCTACTCAGTCTTACTCTACAGAGCCCCTGCCAGTCATGCCCATACAATTCAGATGCCAGCAGCCAAATGCTGAGTCAGCTGCATCAGCCTCTGCATGCACTCTGGACAATGGGTCTTACAGCTCACAGGAGGTGTACCATGCCTACAGTACAAGGCAGTCTGACGGCAGCAGTCATGCCCTGCCATACGGGGCACACAGAGGGCAGGGGCAGGGCTGTGAGCAGCAGCCCCAGGTGCCACAATGGCGTCTGATGGGGACTAGTCCGCTGCATGACGGGCAGCAGCATGTTCGAGGGCAGCATGAACGGCAGGGCAGTGAGCAGCAGCCTCAGAGCCAAGGGCAGGGCAGGGATCAACAGCCTCAAGTCCCTCAGTGGCGTCTGATGGGGACTAGCCCACTACATGAGGGCCAGAGGCAGAGCCAGGAACTGCCCCAGACACAGTTTCAGGTTCCCCAGCAGGGCGCAGGGCAGGGCATACAGCAGCAGGCCCAAGCATACCCTCATGGGCAGGGCAAACAGCAGCAGCCTTCAAGGCCAGATTGGCATCTGATGGGCACTGCTCCCCTGCACGATTCCTTTCCTGTGACGGACAGTGCCCCACGTACAAGCCTGTCCTTCTCGCAGCAAAACAAGGGCAGTGTGGTACAGCCCTTGACATATGCAAGCATAGCCGTTGGGTCCTGGAGTGACAAAGCAAAGCGCTTGGGAACAGCTGCCAGCCAGACTAGCGCTGCACAGGTAAAGCTTGCATCGTAGGCATGCCTGCATGCTTGCATCATTGACGCATGCTCATGTAAGCAAACGCAAGCATTGTGTAGAGTCACTTTGATATGTTGACTGCAATGCTCATCATAGCTCAAGACATCAGCACTGTGTGAAGATTGCAAGACTACAGGCAGTCTTGGTCTGATGAAAACTTCAAGCTGTAGAGACAGAATTGTTGCATATTGGTGTGAAGGAACTGTACAGTATCACTATACACCAGCCTGTGCTACATGAGTTAACAACTTTCGAGGACAGCATCATCATAGACCTGCATAGAAGTAGACTGCTGAGTATGATCAGTGACCACAGCTCACAAGTGATGATTGGCAACCATGTGACCCACGTGGTCACAAGCACACTGATCTGAATGCACAAGTTGCCGTCAAGTGTATTTGCACTTCCAGTCATTGTATGTTGACACTCAGTTGTGCCCCAAACACAGGAAAGCTTTATTGATTCATTCATCAAATGACTGACCGACTGCCTGGCTGAGTGAGTGACTGATTGATTGATTTGTGCAGGATGACTTGAGGGTACAACCTTCGGCACCAAGTCTTCCCAGCTTTGTCAGTACTGACCGGCCACCCAGCAGCAGAGGCGGTCAGACCTTTGGAGGCTTCACAAATGTAACACAGAGTCATGATAGCAAGCAAAGGCTGCCTTCTGAGGGTCGGTCAGGGGGCCGACCTCCTCTAGGGGGAAGGTCTAGCCCCACCCCAGCCCCTACGGAGCATTGGGCCCCCATCCCTTTCAGTGATCTTGGCATAGATAGAAAGTTCTGTTTGACTGGTGCAAATCATGACTGCAAATCTGTCATCTGAACATCATAGCGTTAGCCAGCAGGGGTCGAGCACTTCTTCCCGAAAAGTCTTCCTGATTTTGCTCTGCATATGTCTGAATTGCTAAAACAATGAAGGATTGTGTAAAATCACATGCCATCTGGCTCATTTCTGCCAGCATCTGTGACTGATTAAAGATCTGGATGCATCAGCTTGCAATGCATCGAGGTACTGGCAGGCTAACTACAATCTCAGCAGAGTTGATTAAACAGGAAAGGTTACACAAAGATATTGCATTCCACGTCAATCAGTATGGTTTGGAAGCGAACAAAATATTGCACAGCTTGCACCTGCTGTATAGCAAAGTGCAGCTTTGCAGATACTAGGCAAAATCTGCGAGTAGCAAAGGCTGACACAGAGACAGAATGGTTTGTAGAAGCTACCAAAATTGTTGACTTTCAGTCTCAACAGCTCAGAAAGCTGACTCAGAACACAATGAGAACCAATCCAGTCACAAGTCATGAAAAGGCGCCTGGTGTCAATGCACTAAAGCTGCTGAAGATGTCTTCAGGTACAGACAGGATTGCCTTTGGTGCTGTTAACTCTGATGTGCTGACTCTCAGTTGTCGTATACTCTGCAGAAACACAGGTGGTATCAGACACATGAGAGCAGTGTGCTGCTGATGTGCACTGACAGTCTGGTAACTCAAACCAACACTTCATTGGGTATACATTTGTGGCAAACTTGATAAAGCAGCTGAATGTGCAATCTGACAGGCTGAGCTCTATGACAGCCAAATTGTGGACTCGCCTCCTGAGGTGCAGAGCACAGTGTGCATGCTCAAAGCATTGCTGACCAGTCCATATGCAGAGTGTGCAGAAATTGCTAAGCATATATCATCTTCAAGACCAACAGCAAAACCAATAAAACTCTTCCAGATACATCAAAGCAACATCACTGATGACCCCTCATGGACCAGTCATGGCTCAACGGGAAGACAGCACCCATGGAATTGTTTGTTAGTTCTTTTGCTACAGGTTTGGTGACAGGTTTGGTGATGATTTTCTATTGCTGACCTGCACTCGTCAGTCTCTGGGTTGTCTTCACAGTACATGTCAAGGGGGTCCTGGTAGGTCACTGTCCCATCGGCATTCTCAATCTTCTCGCCACCATTGCCATTGGAAGATGATCCTCCAGCTGACTTCTGCACAGAGGGACATAAGCACATCTCACCAGGACATTATTTGCATGCATGCGCTCCAGCGTTCAACAGCCATTTGACCAACACTTGTGATTGTTTGACAGCCACACCTATGGCAAATCCAAGGGCTACCTACTTAGACCAGCAACACAAGCAGAACATGTGCCATGACAGATAGTGCTGTTGCAGCACCTGACATTGTGAAGCAAAATACACATCAGCATCACACCTAACTGTCAATGCTGCAACTCTTCCATATGCTCCAAGCACCCCATTTGCAGTGTGCAAGTGATGTGTGTCCGTTAGCATGAGCTGGTG
>JAABUP010002222.1_pt1 | contig 38385 bp, 37 predicted proteins | sample 5559201 | NCBI WGS metagenome assembly JAABUP01 (sample SAMN10711887, study PRJNA513373) | rock metagenome | isolation source: Antarctica rocks | place: Antarctica | reverse complement strand
TCCGAGCCTTGAGTCTTCTCAATCGTCTGAGATCTGTATCTGTAATAAAGTTTAATGTATTCACTCATTATCTTGCTAGCTTGCTGGAAACCGACTATGCCGTCTGTATGATTATGGTCTCTGTCGCAGCTGTGGCCATTCCTCTGTCCGAAGATGCTTGTAGTATTGGGCTATGGTAGGGCTCGGTACTAATCATTCGGAATGTAATGAACATTTATAGAGCCGTACGTAGCAGCTCAAGATTGATCCTAAACATGTGTTGAATGGGACGACGACTTGCATTGATTGGCTCTTCGGGACACTACATTATGTACGATTATTAAAGCCTTTGATATTGAGTATGTGGGTATCTGAAACTTATTCCCATGACGTTAGCCCCAGATCATTGCACAATTATTAGCACATACGAATTCGGTAGTTGTGCTCTGAGCCGGCGTCGCTACCCCTGTCAGCCATTGACCAATAAGGGTAATAGTCGCAGGCTTGCAAATGAGGGTCGATCAACAATGTTATGACTGGCTGCCGTCTTTGATGGTCATATCCAATTGCTGCAGTCCATTGCTGAGTGAGAAACTCAACATTCGTGGTGTGCGGATTCGAGCATATGAACATCTGCAGGAATAGATTGAATTAGAGGGGTGGGGTACGGCGAGCAAGGCATTGCCTTGGCCCCTCCTCTCGCAATGCCTTCACGCGTCGTCCACAGTCTCACGCGTGACGGTTCTCCTCCAGCAGAGAGCGAGTATTCCTTCGTTTCGGTGGAATCGGTATCAGCAGAAACAGAAACACTTCTTGGGCCCGACAAAGGATCTCGCAAGAACCAATCGGCCTTAAAAAGCCCGTCGTCGCCAAATCGCTCAGTCGCGCCTGTCTCGCCTGCCACCCTCACCTCGTCCCCCAATCACAACCAGACTGCAAGCGACATTTCCATACGCAAGCAAATCGTCCCTTCTCTATCCTCTTCACGTCGCCTGACTGCTCCGCTATCTCCACCAGTGGGATCATACTTCACACATCAACCTGACGCTTCCGATGCTGATCCTCGATCCCCACAAACAAGAAAACCCCCTGCCTCGAGGTCAAGCCACGGGATTGAAACGAAATCTGGCCCACCGCCAGCACTCAGTACCCAACGCTCCTATGCTGAGCCCTTCCGGCGAACACCCTCCTCAGCGGAAGCGCGAGCCATACATCCGCCTTTGAAGCTGCCTTCGAATCAGAGCAATAGCATTGACTCCGTTGTCAAGCTGCCTCAGGAAATCACGAATGACGCAGCTCGACCCTGGAGACCCAAGCCGGCCCGGTCGGTACATTCAAGGCCTGCTACAAGTGACGGAGTCATGACTGCGATGGAAGCACGAAATTACAGGAGATCAGAAAGTGACGACGGAAGAGATTCAACCCTTCGTATCGGAGGTCAAAACAGGCAAAGAGAAAGCTATACGGAGGATGCGCATTCTCAGGAGCAGCTGCAATCCTCGAATGAAGACTTATTCCTAAATCTCGCCCGAGATGACTCGGTGGCCGATGAACCACTAAGTAGAAGCGAAAGGCGCCGTTCACGCATTGGAACTTCGAGTTTCTCACAGACACGTACATCTCGACCATCATCATCTGGTAGGCCCAACACCAGTGGAGGGAATTTTGGCGGACACAAGGTTCCTGAGAACCAGAACCATTCCTACGATACGTCTTTTGATCCATCTGTCCCTCGGTCGCCGGGAAAGCACTCGCTTGCTTCCCTACGAGATTCCTCGTCAAAAACCCGGCCTTATGCTGCATCGGCACATCCATTAGATCAGCGAAACCGCACCCAGAATACCAGGTCATCGTTTGGTGCACGCTTAGAGTCAGCGAACGATGAGGGATGGCGGAAAACTCCAATGCCATACGGACGGCGCAGTTCCATTCGAGGACCATCTCGAGGGTTTGACACCCCGAATCACAAGCATCCTAATCCACCGTACACTCCCGATGGTGATTATGGATCATCGCCACATCGCTTCTCACCAGCTTACGGCCACGAAGCAGTTCGAACAATTCCTGCCGAAGGGACTGAATCCACGGTATCTACAACAGCTCCATCTACGGTATGGGATGAGTTGGACGATTTGAAGTCTAGGTTGCGCAAGCTTGAGCTCACTGGATTGTTACCAAAATCATCGAATGCAGCCATGTCCACTGTCAACGGCGATCGCCCGCCCACGGCGACGACCACCGTGACGACCGTCTCATCCTCTCCAAAGCGGCGCCAGATTGGTAGCATCTCTCCAGAGGCGTCTACAATGAAGAGCTTAGGCCTCACCAGCTTACATCCGCTGCTTCATTCAGCGCTAGCAACGGCGAAACCCATCGTGAAGCCCAATCTCTATCGAGCTCTAGAAGCTACCGCATCGGACGCTTTGATCTTGGCTGCTATGACCGGCAGTACGGATTCACAAGGAGCTTCTCCTGGTCAAGCATCTGTTGCTGGGCCCGCCAGTGGGGTTGACAGGCAATTACGACGGAAAGCGGACAGCATGTGTAGAAGTCTTACGGAATTGTGTATTGCTCTAGCAGAGGGCTTGCCAGAAACCGAAGCCTCAAATCGTCAATCCGAAGACATAGACACCGCCTCAAAGGAGGTAGCTCTGCCTCATCCAAAGCTCCTTCGTGGTGCCAGCGATGAGTCTGAGCCAAGAACGAGTTCGAGGGTAATGAGTCGGCTGGAAGCTCGACGAACGAGCCTTCTCGGTTCCAGCCCTCTCAATGGTCGCAGAGGATCGCCTCAGGAGGCTGCGACGCCAACACAAGCATCAACGCCTATCTCAAGCAGGTTAGAAAGAAATTCCTCCATTCTTCTCCGGGACCGACCCACCGGGGAAGAAGTTGACACCGCTAGTGGCCGGAGACCTCCATCGCGAGCCCCTACAGAGGTGGGCCAAATGCGGCCGTCACCCCAGACGAGAATCTTTCGCGAGTACACATCACAACATCCCCTGCCCGGGAGTCCGCAACAGTCACCATCGACGCAGTCTTCTCTACCTGCTCGAAAGAGCTATTTCACTTCAACGACTTCGTCTCCACTTACGCCCACTGTACAACCAGGGAATAGGAGATATCTCGATCGCTCAACGCCACCGTCGTCAGCTGACAGTGCGCGGTTGGCAGAAGCACGACAGCGTAGAATTGCTTCTCTCGGACAGGGTCAGTCGCGGATCGGCCTTTCCTCCGGCAGGCTGAGGCAGTCGGAGTCGGAGCAACAGCGTTGACCATATGGCCAGCACGTACATTTTAGGGATTGCGTAGAGAAGCAAGGCGCTGAGGGGGTTTTGGCGCATGCACATATTCCGCGCTTTGCGTTGGCGTTCTGCGGGCAAAATGCAGCATGGTATGTTTCAGGTCGGTGTAAAGGGTATGGCTTTTGCGAGCCTAGGTGCAGATGCGAAAGCGACAGGTCTCTCAAGACGATTTCTTGGGTCTTAACATGAACCATATGCTTGTACGAAGCGAGTTAGACTTTCGAGATATATCATGCCAAATGATAGAATACAAACATCAACCTTGAGCCCGTCAACTATGGATTTTGATAGATGACCCACTCTGTTGGGTCGAGTGTAGGGCCTTGCACTAATGCGAGGCAATATGCACACTCTGCAGTAGCTCTTGTATAGATTCAATTCCAACAATGTGGTATAAGCTGAAGGTGTGACATACACCGTTGGTAACGGCGCAATTGGCTTTCCGGAGCGTTGGGTCATGGGGGGGCCTAGTTCTACCGCCAATAATCTTCAGGTAAAGTGCCTCTCGCTGGTGAATCATCTCACCGCGGATTTCATATGCATCATTCTCGCCCTCGCGGGTTGAAGACTCACCTTCAAAATCTGTCCTGCTCCAAGCACTTCGCCTCCGTGCCCTCCAAATATAAAAGACCATCCTTAAATTCTTCCCTCAAAAACTCCCTCAATCCCGCCCAATCCCCCAAGCACCCAGTCATCACTGAACCCCATAACACTCGTCTCATCTCCTCCTTCCCACTTTCCAAAACAATCATGCCATCTCGTGGCGCCCACAGTGGCCGTGGTGCCCGGGGAGACGACAAGAAGAGGAATTCTAGACCGCCGCAATCGAGAGAGATTACTATTTCGAAGAATCTGAGTTTCTTGCTGAGGCATCACGCGGCTGATGAGGGGATTACGTTAGATGAGGGGGGGTGGGCTAATGTTGCTGATGTGGTGAGTTGGAGGGGTTTCTTCAATGTCGTTCTAGTGCTTTTCATATTATTGTCGATTTATTGAGGTGCTTCTCTTTATAATTGAAAGATGGTTTTGCTATGATTTACTCGTGGTCTTTGGTGCTATTCATGATAATTGCGTATGATGTGCTTTTTGGAAGGAGAGATACGGCTATCATACATGTTCTCCTCGCATGATCTCACTCATACTTCCTTCGAATCGAAAAGAACTCTCTGCCAACATCACTCTATCCCTATTATTCCATACATCACCCAACCTACCAACCCACTAACCACCCTCCCAGCTCCTCTGGCGCCGCCTCGCCTCCCTAAAAGTCACCCTCGCCGAACTAAACGCCATAGTCTCCACAAACGACAAACAACGCTACCAAATGATCCAAAACCCAGTCCTAACCCCCCAACAACAACTGAACCCGGACTCCACCGACCCCTCCCGCTACATCATCCGCGCCGTCCAAGGCCACTCCATCCGCACCATCTCGGCTGAAAAACTCCTCACCCCCATCCTAGCGTCCGACCCCGACTGCCCCACGCTCGTCGTGCACGGCACCTATGAGAATTTGTGGCACGAGATCCGCAAGTCTGGGGGGTTGAAGCCGATGAGTCGGACGCATATTCATTTTGCGGCGAGGGAGCCGGAGAAGGTGCCGCCGCTGGAGGTGGTGTTGGGGGGTAAGAAAGGGAGGGATGAGGGGGGGGATCTGGGGGAGGGGAGGGTGCTTAGTGGGATGAGGGTGGGGGCCACGGTGCTGATTTGGGTGGATGTGAGGAGGACGCTGGAGGGGGGGGTTAGGTGGTGGAGGAGTGAGAACGGGGTGTTTTTGACGGATGGGGTGGAGGGGGGTGTTGGGGAGAAGGAGGAAGGGAAAGGGGAGAAGAGGGAGAGGATGTTGGGGTTGGAGTGGATTCGGTGGGTGGAGAAGAGAGGGCCGAAGGGGGGGGTGTTGTGGAAGAACGAGGGGGTTGATGTCGAGGGGGAGAAGTTCGCTAATCGGATGGGGGGGTTGAGTGGGGGGGGAAAGCAAAGGTCGGGGGATGGGTCTGATGGGAAGGAGAAGGCAGCTGAGAATGGGGCAGGGCGTGAGGGACAGGAGGGAGGTGGAAAGACTGGAGGTGGGACTTCTGTCAAAGAGAGTTGGGACGATTGAATCTGATGTATTCTCTCGGTTTGTCTACCCAATGTACTCATGTCAAGAACACTCGCATGTTCATGGCAGGCGAAAATTCGGTATCTAGATTTTCGGACAGGCTTCAGCCCGAAGGCTCTCCCGCGCTTTCTGCGACATGCTTGGTCGCTGGGAAAGGCTCTCCCTGATAGCAGACGTATCTAGTCACAATCAGCTAAGCCTTTCTCAAATCCAGTGTGACATGATAACGCACCTTGCTACCATCTGACAAAACATAGGGTCCGGGTGCGGTTCCGTCGCCTTTGGAAAGCTGTATTCCTAGGGGGTTTGAGATTCCTCTGCAGCTTGAAGTCTTGTAGAAGAGTCGTAATCCTCGGCGAACCTCATTCTTCAAAGAATCCGCCATCACTCTCACCATCATCCATCTCATCTCCCTTCTCCCGCTTCTCCGTTCCCTCTCTGTCACCATCAATCATAACCCCACCGCCCGGCCCCCTCGCATGCTTCTTCGCCGTCGGCTTCGTCCTGCCTACCGCAACCTCCCTAAACATCTTTCCATCCCGCAACAAATCCAACGTCCCCTCCCTCATGCAATTCTCCACATTCCGCCACATCGGGGGTCTGCTCGCTAGCGCCGTCTCCGCCTCACCCCCATTTCCGTTTTCCCTCGCAACGAGCTTTCCGGGCTCTTGGGCTTGTTCGCGCGGATATATGGCTTCGTATTTGGCATTTAGGGGACAGTATTGGGTATAGCTTAGGTCGACTTCTGCGATGTGGACGTCTTGGAGGGCGGTGGTGTGGTCGGGGGTGGAGGGTTGGGTGGACGAGAGTCGCTTTTTGGCTTTTTTGAGGTGGCGGGTTGCTTTTTGTCGCTCTGTGTATGGGCGTCAATCAAATCAATTCTCATCACCATTGGATTCTGTGTAATCCTACCGAAGAACCGCACCATATGATACCGCCCGATCATCTCCTTCGTCCTCTTTTCTTCCTCCGCATTCTCGAGGTCCATTCGATAGCCCGCGAGAGCCCGTTCTTTTTCTATTCGGACGCCGGGCGGTAGATGGTCGGCGTGTTCGAGTACTCGGCTTAGGTCGCGGATCTTGGATTTGAGAGGGTTGATGGCGGCGATTTTGGCATTATGTGGGGTGAGGGGGGCGGTTGGCTTGATTTTTTTGGGATGGATACCGTATTCATTCGAAGGGTGACGGCCAGGGTAGCGATCTCCTCGAAAAAACCCATCTTTGCGGAAGCGTTTTGAACCCATGATCGAGTTGATGGGCTGGTTCGAGTGAGTTGCGGATCTTCATTGAGGAGTGGTGGGGGTATCGTAATATTTTACACGCTAATAACCGTTACACGCCCGCTAGCCAACTCCAGATATTTATCTCTTTTGGATATCACGGTTCCCTTGGGGACACAGTACCGATCCCTCAACCATGTAGACTCATTTATACGTGTGTCATGGGTGACACTCTAATTCCAGCAGATACATCGTGAGGTCTGATCAAGTCATCTTGGCAACAAGATGGAGACAGCAATAAGATGGTCACCAAGCTCAACTCTGTCGGAGCAGCATTTCCTTATAGCCGATGTCAAGGACCGATTTTTCAAGCGCTGTAGAGTCGAAAATTACAATGGGAAAACTCTTCAACATGGAACAATTGCAACTCATAGCAAGGTACCTGGATTCCGCGCCTTTGACTGGGCACCTCATGATGAGTCCCTGGTAGCTGTTGGGTCGTGGTCTGGAGAAGTAACAATTCTCCGTATTGATGACTCTCCTCCTATAGTGTCGTTGCCCGCAAAACGCCAGCGACTTTGCAACGCGGTTGCATTCAGCAGGACTGGTCTTTTGGCTGCTGGTTTAGAAGGAATACGGAATGACTTTTGCTTGAATATTTGGGATATTAATCAGCGACTTTCGACTGTTTCGTCTCCTGGAAGCGGATCCTCCAAGTCATTTGTGGAACCATACCGCAGGTTTGCGAGCTCAGAAGCGATCTCAAGTATCAAATTCTTCAATGGGCAGCCTGAAGTTTTCGTAGCTGGCATCAAGGGTAAAGGCGTCAGAATCTACGATCTGAGAGAAAGCACGGGAAACCCATCATTGGTATTCAAGACCGACTCGGTCTTCAACCTTGCCATTGATCCACTTGATGAGAATTACTTTGCATGTGCTGGCGTTCCAGATGATAGGACAATCCAGGTATGGGATTGTCGGTCAGGTGTACCCTTCTCAGCAGCAATGATGGGATCTGTTTCCGATCTTAGCATACAAGCAGAGAAGCCAGTGCTCGAATACAAAGACGTGTTCAAACCTCAGAAACCTGCAAATAGGAAAGTCGATGGCAGTGGCGTTATGGTTTCCACAATATGGAGTCTTCGGTACTGTAAGGGTAAGGGCGGCTGTCTTGGAGCCTTAGCCAGCACCGGAGACTTCAAAGTATTTGAGACAAAGCATGGATACTCTCCAGCAGGTGAGCAGCTCAAGACACCCAAGCATTCGGACTATGAGATGCCCTCTGGCGCCGATCATTCGATGCTGACGAAGCGAATACATCACGTTGAATACGCTTACGACGACCTGCGAAAAGGGCGACCAGAGAAAGACCGTATCGTTGCTTTCGACTTTACTAATTTGGCAAGCTCCAAAGGTACACCTAGTCTGATTGTTCTTCGTGGCAATCAGACTATTGATATTGTGGAGCTGGATGGTGCCCCGTCAGCCCTTGGTGTCTCGTCCCTTGGAGACGTCCTTGTCAGCAGGCCCTACGAATCGATTTCCAAGTCGCATGAAACCAAGAACGAAATCGAGTTTTTGTCCAAGACAGTCCGAAGATTTAAACCTCGCGAAGAAGGCAGGATAGCTGAGTTGTTGAGCAAAGTCTATCTTGCCGGCTTTGGTACTGGTCTCACAGACGCAGCAAAGACTGCCGATATCCCAAGTCGAGAATTATCTAGTCGCGAACTTCATGAACGAACATTTCAAGCTCAAGGCGGGAACTCGAAATTTACGGTCCAGGAGGCTTTGACTCTCTCTACAGCTGCACGTCGCCGCTGTGCTGAGGGCTACTTGTTTGATTGTAGGGAAAATGTTGAAATCTTACGAGATGATCCATGGCTTCAAAGGCTGTGGAGATGGATTGATCGTGAGATTGCCGCACTAACTGAAGACAGGTTGCTAACTAGTGTCAGGATCGAAACATAGCGCTGAAGATGAAAGCATGATCACAGACACTCTAGACCTCAGCTTCTTCGGCGTTGCAAGTATCTGGAACAATGATCTGGGTAGGCTGCCTCCGATGGATGAGGAACATCTCTAATCCTTACCCTGTACAGACTCTCAACGAGCTACGAACAAGCTCAGCAAGCCAACGTACAGCAAAGAAGTTGCTGACGCTGTGGCAATACTTTGCGAGAGGCTAGATCTGCCAGCATTTGCGACGGTAGACACTGCAGCCCCAAATCACCGCCGGTTGTGTCTGTATACTTGTGGCCTCCGACTACGGGACCAGCAACTCGAAAGCCTCGTCGATGATTGTGTGCAGCTTGGTCAGAACACCAAAGCGGCTGCGGTTGCAATAATCCACAACAGAGCAAACCTTGCCCTCCAGGCATTAAGGGATGGTGTCATGTCTCCAGTTCACAGAGAGCTCTCACTGGCTCTCGCTGGATTTAGCAACGGTGGACTCGGTGAGAGTTGGGGAGAAACCGTTCGAGAGCTCGCACATCATCTTGATGATCCATACGCACGGGCAATCCTTGCTTTTGTCAGGAATGGGGATTGGTCTGATGTACTAGCAGAGACATCCCTCCCCCTCAGAGACAGAGTCGCAGTTGCTTTGATGCATCGAGATGATTCAGACCTTACGCAGTACATTAATTATCACTTGGTAGAATGCACTAAAGAAGGAGATGTCGAAGGTATTGTGCTTACAGGCCTTACCGAGCAAGCTGTCCCTCTCTTCGAGAACTATATGCGAAAATTCAGCGACCTTCAAACTGTGGTTCTAGCAATGTCGATCACTTGTCCACGCTACTTTGCTGATTCTCGAGTCGACCTCTGGCGAGAGACATACCGGTCATATTTGAACGATTGGCGCATGTTCGTCGAACGTAGTCAGCTTGACGTGCAATCCACAAAGCTCTCCACGCCACCAAACGATCGACCTGAATTGCGTCCGGCTTCACGTCAAGTCAGTCTACGCTGCACTTATTGTGACCAAGCACTTGATCGGAGTTCTACGAATGCGCCACCACCAACATCTGCCGCCATCTTTGGCGTTCATACCGACAAGATCTTTGGAACCGACAAATCCGGGACAGTATGCCCCAGATGCGGACGTCACATGCCACGCTGTGTCATCTGTATGGATTGGCTCGGTATGCCTAATTCTCACTCGAGAGGGATTGTGGCGGCTGGAACGACAAAGGAAGGAGCCATCAGCAAGTTCGTCAGCGTCTGCAGAACCTGCTGGCATATGTCCCATGGCGATCATGCAACCAAGTGGTTTGAAAGTCATCAAATATGCCCTGTGCCGGACTGTGAGTGCCGGTGTGTGGAGATTGATGATGGTAGGGGATAGACAAATGTTGAGAACGACCCATAAAAGCTTACTAGCCTGGAAAACTCTGCTCACGCTAAGAATTTTTTAAACCATTCTGCAGGCTTATTTTGAAGGAGTCCATCATATTGACCACCTTGCGTTTAAGTAGGTGCTATCGCCAAAAGTCCTATACCAAAGGGAGGTGACCGCACTCGAGACTCGGAGAGCCCTTGTAGAGTCTCCATCACATCAAAGGTCTACCAAATAACACTGTCAACTCTGGACCCCAGGATTCTCACGCCTTACGTCTACCACCTTTACCGATAGCTGACCTCGTCGAAACATTGCTCATTCCAACATCACAATATCGTTCACCATGTCACGTGAGATCGCCTTTACGTACCAGAAACCCTTGCAGAAATTGATGCAAGAGCTGAACGAAATTTGGGACGAGCTTGCAGAGCGAGATTCGATAGATGGGACTCAAGCGAATCATGACCTGTTCTTTAGAGACCCGACAGTCAAGCAAATAGTAAGGGAGACAGTATCAATCTTGTTTGGAAGATCTGCTGCACAGAGCTCGATGACATCTATCAACGCATCACCTCTCGGACAGCGGCAGCAGCATAGCTCAGCGAATGATCTTTTTGACTCCTGGTATAGCTTCCGCATCAAGCAATTGGATTATATGCGCAGCCGAATCCAGGTCGCTTCAGACATATGCGCTTCTGTGCGTCTGGAGAATCAGCAGAGCTCAAAGCCGAGACAAGAATTGGCTCAGAAGTCTCCAGACATGAATGGAGAGAACATACCGGAATTTACAAGTCTCCGGATGCTTCTTAGACTGGAAGGCACAGAACGGCAGACTGAGCAGAAGACGGACGAGTTCGCATGGTTACGCTCGTTCGACGCCAAGAATTTTTTTCATGACAACTTTGCTAAAAGGCCTGCTGGAAAGTGGCTGAGAGCTACTCCGTCGCCAGACAGGCAAGCTACAGAGGCAGAACATACAAACGAGAATCAGGAACTCACTCCGGTTCGATCGAAGGCGCCGACGCCAGAGGGTTTCTGGTGGTCATTAGGGCCTGGGAGGCCTGAGCACTTCATACGATACGGGCCAAAGTACGTGCACTGGAGCCCGCGCGTTGAAGATTTGAGGAGGCACAATTGCAGTGTACGAGTACCATCAATAAAATTCCAATCCTTTTAATTATCTGCATTCCAAATGCCGGCAAATCCGCTCTTTTGGCTCTAATATATCAAAAGCCGCTCTAACATCTACAGCGTATCCATCCGTCCAGTGAGCATCGTCATTGCTTGCGTGCTCCCCTCATCTTCTCAGAAAGTAGGATTGTAAAAATGGTCGATGGCTATGATAAAGACCATCATTAAATTGAAGAGACCGATTGCGAACGAACTAATTTCCTGACTTTGTTCCTGGAGATCAGCGGTCGTTGTTGCATTGTCTTTATTCTCAGAATCCTTCTTGAAGGGTTGGTAGTCGGGCACTGTTGCCACTGGAGTCGCTACTTCACTGCCTTCCTTTGACTCTGCATTTTCACTGTCTTTTCCTATAAGTGTGCGCGTTTCATCGACGACGGTGCCCGAAGTAGATATGCAGGCCAGAGATCTCGATTCCGCATCACTGGCCGGATCGCCAATGGGGTTTGCCTGAATGTTTGATTGATGCATGATAAGCCTGCTGGTATTCGTATGATATCTGGCTAGTTGAGTGTGCCTTGTGGCGAGGTTGGCATGGAGTTGGATTTGGGCTTCTAGGTTCATTTCTGAGTCGTGGTGAGCATCGGAGATGTCTTGTTCGGGGGGCATGGTTGATGGGGATTGAGTCTAGATGGTCAGATGGTTAGTATGGTTAGGAAAATTGATATGAGGAAGTGCTGATGTGGATCAGTTGGATTTTTTGATTTTTTTTGCATCTTGGCGACCAACGTGGAGGAAAGGTTGGGGAAGTTGTGATCGGGGAAGGTTTGGCTCAATGGAAGTTTGTTTTGTGGACTGGGAAGTCAAAAAATTTGGGACATGATTTAGAATCGGATTGGTCGTGTCTGTGGCATAGATATACATTCTTCGTCGAGTTGCACCCGATAACAAAAGGACATCCATGTTTGATATGAGCTGAATTGAACGGCGGAAGGTCCATGGCTGTGACATTTTCGTTGCATAGACAGGAAACCCATCCATCCCATCCTCCCTACATTTTTGATTAATTCTGGCGATCATATCCAAGGTCATCAACGGCCACCGGTCCACCTGGTAAGAAAGGTGGATTTCCAACTCGTGAAGCAACGTGAGGGTAGGTCTGAGGACGGACGATGCCATGGCTGCTCTAACGGCTCGTGCGAAGCCGATAAAGACGGAAAAGATACTTGATCCAGGGGCTGCGTCTGGGGACTCTGCAAGGTCCAGGGTCGGTGATGTTGACGGATCTGAATCATTCTTACAAAAGAGAAGTCTTCTCGTTGTAAAGAAGGCAAACGAGCACACAGACGACAGCGATCAATGCCACAAAAATGTTCAGGCGTCCGGCGGGAGATCCCCACGAGGGGTCATATGATGGGTCGGTTTTGGTACGTAGTTCCCTCATTTGGCGTGCGCATTCTACGTTGCTCGGTAGCACCGCGTTGTAGATCGTGGAGAGGTTGGTCCTTCCTGCCTTTGTTCTGAGGCGGCCTTGTCGAGAGGAATCCTGTACTGGATGAGGAGGATGCGGCGTGGCATTATTTGGGAAGGAGTCTTCGTCATTAGTCCGGAGCTTGTCACCGATGTTGTGGGGCGTTTTGTTGGGGTTGTCCATTGTTGCTCCGCGGAAATCTTCTTCCGTTGTCACGTTGCACTCTTGGATTGAGGACGCCAGGTGTTCTTTGCTCCCTATAGAGCAATGAATGGCCGGCTCCAAGGGCTCAACATTATCTGACATGGCGAGGCCCACAAGACTTGGGGTGCCAGCCTCGAAGTCGTCTGTCTTCCTTGATGTCTTCGTCGAATCGTTGACCTCTGATGTCGAGGCCGTAGCTCCCAAAGCTTCGAGGCTATGCTCACCCTTGGGCTTCGATGGTGATGGATATCCGTACTCCAGAGAATTGGGACCGTAAAAAGCGCGGAAGACTGTTTGATTTTGCATTCGTAATTGCCAATCTACCATTTCGCTATGCGTGATGCCTAGACGAACACAATGCTGATGCACCAAGGGATTTATACTATCGCTCAGTCTCTCTGGGACCATGTCTGCAAGCCTTGAGACACTTTATTATTGGGAGCGTCTGACAGTAAGTGAAAGAAATCGAGGACAAGAGGGCCGATTTATGGTTGAAATAATTAGGAATAAGACTCAAACCGTTGCCAAGTTACTAAAGTTTACCTTTTTCTGTACCAAATTCTTTTTAGTCAGTAGAAGATTCGAACATAAGATAGAGAATATCCTTCTTGGTACTCAATAGCGACGTTGCACCTGTAGAGCTTGATACTATCGACACCAAAACCTTCCGCATTCAATCAGTATATGGACGGTTTGGTATTATGTGCAATCGTATTTAGATTTTCATTACGCAAAGTACGGCACAGTGCGACTCTGACAAAATCAAGCCTAACAATTGTAACCTGGTATCTTGCCATTGCCGCGACAAGGGTCTTGTGAGAAGAATCCAAGCAGGAAGTATGCGAAAATGCACCAGGCGACAACTACAAAGAAGCGGATAACATATTCCAATGGCACCAGATCGGATGACGGGATGCTCGCGCTGCGTCGGTCGTTCTCATGGACAACGGTGCCATAGCTCGGAGGAGGATACAATGGCATGGCGTTGAGGGCTGCATCATTTGCTGGTCCTGGATCCCAATCTAGATCTGGATGTGTTGGGTGTTGGTGGTGATGATGATGATGATCATGGGAGTGCTGTTTGGTCTCATTAGATGCCTTTTTCTCTCAATACTTGTGCTGAAAGAGCATACATGGGAGAAATCGATTGCAGTGTCAGTACTGGTTGGTGGATCAGCAGTAGCCACATGGTGCGATGCATGATCTGCCATCACGAAGTGCTTGGTCCGTGGGTCAGACGTTCTTCTGCCATGAGGCAAGATCTAGCGTGCGGATAGAAGTCATGATGCAACGTTTACTGAAGATGAGAAAAGATGCAAGGCTTGAAGTTGATGAAACAGCTCGAGATCCTGATTAGGCAACATCTTGCGAGGCTGTGCATAGTTAGCACAGGTTTCATAGTCTCTTCATCAGGACAACCCGACTCCACCTCGTTTAAATCTTTTCGCCGTCGCCTCTCTATCACTTGATGAGGGCTCGGGTTTCGTCCTCAATGATCCTATGCGACGAATTCACCGAGGGTCCCTTCACCAAGGGGTGTCGAGTCACAATGCCAGCCCTAACCCTAAGTGGACAGCATCAGAGTAGGAGCGTAGCACTGGGCTAGTATTGTGATTTCTGACCACTCCATGTTGACAATATGTCTTGGCTCGACCGAGGGAACGTTGATATAATCAGCCTAAGTAAGACGTTTCTATCCATCAATGGACATGGTCGATCACTCTCGTTTATAATTACAACCACTTGGTCGAAATGATCGACACCGTGGCCGACAACAGCGACAACGTTATCCATGGATGAGGCCGACTGACCCTCTTGGCCTAGGGAAGTGACCTGTCCACGATTGCTGTACATAGAGGATGGTCACTGCTGAGTGCCAATTCAGGACTTCGAGGTTGATGGCAAATATGATGGCCCTTGTCTCACTAAACTCCGCCGGCTGAGGCGGTTGGAGGAGAAGCAGAATACGCAAACACTAGAGCTGTTTTTGACCCTTTGCATAAGAATTAGTCGCCATCCTTAGTCGTCTTTCTAGTGCTCATGTTGTGCCAAAGGTGTTTCAAGGTATTATGGTACTTTTCAATAGCACGAGTCGGCCACCTGCACAAAAGATGACTTTGGGGAAAAGCTTGACTACGATGTTATGCCAGTTTCTTTATCTCCTCTCAGCATTTCACCCGTGCAGCTCATACAGGACTACTCAGAGGTAGGCCTGCGATCGCCTTGGGCCCAAAGGTCATTTACTTACTGCCAAGAAATTGTTCACACTTCTAAGTTGTAAATAATGGAACTGTTTGAGGCTGAAGTTCTTCTTAGAGTATGCTTTTTTCCTGGAAAATGCAAAGCAATATGGTACAATGTTGTCAGGCCGCGCCTATTGATTTTGAGAGGACTCAAGACGCTTGTTCTTAATATTGGCGTTGTCATTCGCCCGTAGCTAGGTTGATTACCACTACTTGCCTCCCTTACCCAAGAATCCCAAAACCTCCAATACGAGAAAATTCCTTCACGCCTTCGAATTCAACTTAGCCCGCAATCGTCTTACATCCCCGGCCACTGGTGTCCCATAAGCCTATTCGCCGCATCCCTAACATAACTCCCAGTCGCTCCAACCGGATCATTCAAATCATTCTTGTTAACGCTCCCAGAATTATAAGCTCGGAAACATTCATAATAATTCCCATACCTCTCCAGACACTGCTTCAAACCATCACCACTCTTCGTGCCCTCAGTCCCATCTTTGACCATTTGTAAAATATTCCCGGCTGGATTCGCAGGATTGAAACTCACGCCAGCATGCGATTGCATAATGCCTGGATTTTGGATACCATTGTTGGTGCTGCCGACGCGCACGTTACCACCAGATTCTTGCACGATAATGCAAAGGATGGCGCGAACATCGACGCCAGATTGGCGGGCGACGGTCTCGATGCTGGACTTGGTGTCGGCGATTTCGCTGTCGCTGTCGTGGAGTTTCATCAATGCGGAATTCTGCTTCCATAGAGCCTCAAAGCTCGCCCATTCGTGTTGGTGTGGAAAGTTGGATGCTGGGCCACTGTAGTTGACGTAGCCGCCGCCTCCGTTGGAACCACCTGTAGAGCCGGGGATGGACCCATTGGGTTGGAGTGGATGTTGATTTCCTGGCTGATGGCCGTCGGGGAGGTTGATAATTTGGCCGATCTGGAGCTTGGTGGGATTGATACCAGGATTGGCGGCCCTGATAGCTTCGAGTGAGATACCATGCTTAGCAGCGATGGTACTTAGGGTATCGCCTGCTTCGATCTTGTAAGATTTCGTCATGGCGATAGTGATAATAATAATGCTGTTTTAGGGTTAAAGGTGTGATCTGAGATTGGATAATGTTTCTTGTATTCTGGAGTCGATCGATGCGGAAGACCATAAGTTACGACCTCCATGGTTTATATATGTCGGCCTCAGCTCCTTCCAAGGTAGCATTGCTTGATCTTAGCCAATGCTCACGAGATGCCCAAAGGATTTTCCAGGATCTTCTTCGCCATCACAGGAGTGGAAACCAGAGTCAGCAATGCAACGGTCATTCTGGCGATGCTAGCCTCCCCAATACTTGACAGTCCTCAAGTTCAGTAAGAAAATCATGCATCGCATGTGATGCATCCTATGCTTGGATCATAATTGCTTGCATACCTCTAAACCTAGTGTGTAAGGCAGCAGCATCCATCCGATGTGTACAACGCCCCTTGTGCGGCTGTGCACATCAATCCATCCCCCAAGAATACATGGCCACAAACTGAAGAATGCTTACTACCTGGATGACAATACTGGCATAGAGCATCGCGTATTCCCCTTGCAGGTCGTATAGACAGTCGCAATATCGAATCGCAGTGATTCCCTGGATGCTGATGGCAGCTTACTTATGGCGCCCAGACAAGTGGGATTTCCCGCGCCAAAGACCAATCACATTATCAATATACCAACATAGTTGAGAAAGGATTGGTGCACTCTCCACTAAAGCAATCTTCTGACTGATTTGGAACAGAAGGAAAAGTCTATTCTTAATGTGGTCTTAGGTATTTGCTAGGCTTTTCAGTGGAAATCAATTTTGCTGTTGATGGAAAAACGGAAGGCTCACCAAAAAGAGCGATCTCAGTGAGATACGGCATTTGATTGTTTGCACGAAGACTATATAGGGAATCTTATAATGATGATGAGAATGTTCCAGGAGAAGTCAAACATGATTGAGAAGAAAATTGCTCATCTAGCTTCATATGATCAGTATTTCCCTTGGAATCGCTACCACTACAGTAGAAGCATTTTGCGATAGCGGCTTCTTTGCCACTTCAGATTGAGGGTACGGATGTCAGGTGATGAAGACCGTTGGTGAGGCTGAAGACGGGTGAGAATGCAAACGAGAGGGGTTGATGATGACAGGATTCTGGGGGTGAGCACGATGTAGATTTTAATAATAGAAATGCGCATCCTTCCAACGGTCACGAGCAGTTACCCGCTCCTCTGTTGAGCCCCTTTGGAGGAGTGTTCCCATGAAAAATCTCTACAGCAGTCCGCCCAGGTTGCAACATGGTATCCGAGATTCGCCAGCTTACAAACCAGCCCAGGCAAACGGTGATGTTTTTACGTCGATGAGTCGAAACCCACAGAGAGACAGAGTGTTGGAGAAAGGTTATAATAGCCTTCTATATAGTAGTAAACACATAATCCCAAGGATCTGATGTCTTGGACGGACTGGTGACAATACTTGGTAGCTAGGCAATTTGATCGTTACCTGACACGATGGGTATCAGGACGGCAGTGAAAGGCTATCTAGCCGGAGGTATCAGCAAAGATTTCAGCTCAAACTTTGAATAATATGTGATTTGAAGAGGGGCAATGAGCAGTCAAGAAAATCTCTGGTAAAGATTCTATACATTTAGCGCCGGATTTAATATTCTAGATCTCGGGTATCTATGCCCCCACCAAACCTCCGACTTCCATATATCAATCTTTATTGCAGCAAAGTACTTACAGCACGCAATCAAGATGTCGACCACCGTGGATAAAGTATGTCAAATTCCTCCTGACTCATTGCATATGCAATGCTAAGCCCTTCTACTCCGTAGATCAAAGCAGTCGAGGAGGAGATGGCCAAGACGCAGAAGAACAAGGCGACCAGCTATCACTTGGGCCAATTGAAGGCGAAGCTCGCCAAGCTGAAGCGAGAATTATTAACGCCTTCATCGAGTGGGGGTGGTGGAGGCTGTAAGAATATTATGGTCACCGAGAAAGGCATACCTCTGACGTACTACAGCTGGCTTTGATGTTGCTAGGACAGGTGTTGCTAGCGTGGGGTTCATAGGCTTTCCTTCGGTCGGAAAGAGTACGCTTATGAATAAATTGACTGGACAGCATTCGGAAGGTAAGATGAACTGTAAATTGTGACGAGAGCATCCGGGCTGATGCTCTGTCAGTTGCCGCCTATGAATTCACGACATTGACCACTGTACCGGGCCAAGTCCAGTATAATGGCGCCGCTATCCAGATGCTCGATCTACCAGGTATCATCCAGGGTGCCAAAGATGGCAAAGGTCGAGGTCGACAGGTCATTGCCGTTGCCAAAACCTGCCATCTAATTTTCATCGTCCTCGATGTGAACAAGCCTCTTACTGACAAAAAAGTCATTGAGAACGAGCTCGAAGGCTTTGGCATTCGGATCAACAAGGAGCCTCCTAACATCGTCTTCAAGAAGAAGGACAAGGGTGGCATAGCAATCACAAACACCGTCCCACTGACCCACATCAGCCATGAGGTTGCTCTCTCCTTTCCTTCCATAGCTGCACTGACATCGCTCCTAGGAAATCAAAGCAGTGATGGGCGAGTATAAGATATCGTCTGCCGATGTGGCAATTCGGTGTGATGCGACAATTGATGACTTGATAGACATCTTGGAGGCGAAGAGCCGTAGCTACATCCCTGTGATCTATGCTCTTAACAAGATAGATTCCATCTCCATCGAGGAGTTGGATCTAATTTATAGGATCCCGAATGCATGTCCGATCAGTTCTGAGCATGGTTGGAACATCGACGAGCTGCTGGAGCAGATGTGGGACAAGCTGCAGCTTCGACGAATCTATACAAAGCCAAAGGGTAAATCTCCTGACTACAACACGCCTGTTGTTCTGAGGAAGAGTGCATGTAGTGTCGAAGACTTTGTAGGTTATGCGACCATAACGGGAAGACACCTGCTAAAAATGTCAGTGCAATGCTATCCACAAAACAATCGTGGAGGAATTCAAACATGCGATTGTGTACGGACAATCAGTAAAGCATCAACCGCAGAGGGTCGGCCTCTCTCACGAGCTTGCAGATGAAGATATCAGTAAGTACCTGTGAATGAGAGGAGATGTCCTTCGTGCTCATCCTCGACAGTAACGATCATAAAACGATGATGCTTGAGTCGAAAAGCATCAGGCGCGAGTAGACTATGACACAGCCCCAAAGCAGTACTCATTCGGGCCGATTGACCTCTCTTGTCAAGGAGAAGGGACTACCATGAGTGATTGGTTCATTCTTTGGTTGGCAATCATGGGGTAAAAGAGATCTAAAAAGCTCGCTAATGCTGATGCAAAACATGATTGCATCGATGTCCGCCAACCTCGGAATCCGGGGACAAGGAGAGACCATGGCTGAGGTCAATCGGAAATTGGAGACGCAACGCACGGGCTAGGATAATTAATGATGATCACATCAACGACGACCGTGATAGTCTCAATGCGGGACTTCATCTCCATGTCGAAGGCATTCTCTCCCGTCTCCCAGCATCTCGGTCTCTATGAAGGAGCGAATAATCTTCACTAGACCCGTTGGCAGACATGTTATTCGACGGGAACGATATCAATGCTATTTATCTAGTATGATGGACCAAATCCATATTGAGGGGAAAGTTCATAGCGGTATCACGTTCACTTTGCTAGCACAGGTCGGATCTCGCTTAATGCAGCTGAGTGGCTTTCGTGTCAGGGCAACATCGGTGCAGGTACGGACGAGTGGCTTTGGACAGAAGCCGGTTACTTAGTACATCTAGTTGCAACGTGAGACTACCTACTACTCTACCAGCTTCTATGGCAATTGTCTGGCTTGACCGCTAAGTGCGGATCAGCATGAATCAGGTGCCGCACAAGGGCCACTCAGCGGGCTCTAATGCCATGGCCGCAACGTATTCGTCCCGAACGGCTATCACGCGCTCAGCATCAGACGGACCTCTTTTCCAGATTATCAGCTGGAATTCTTCTGTGCCGTCGCATGTCGTACGCGTGAGATTTTGACCACCAACGGACCTGGTGGGCGGCTTTTAAGATTTTCGTGGGATTTCTGCTTTACGAGGTGCATCCCACGCCCGATACAAGAAAAGCGGGTGGGATAACTAATTAATTCACTAATTCGACGAGAAATTCCCCCCAAGCAGCACTAACAAATTGGATTCCATCCCATTCGTGGTTGCGACTCATAGCGGCCGCGACTGACAGGGCTGGAGCACCAGTCCAAGGGCAGCCCAATCTCGAGGCCTTTACGGTCGATCATCTTCTCAGATCTTCGAGGCCCAGAAGCCCTGAAGCCGAAACAGAAACAGGCCTTGTCGCTTTCGCCTCGTTCAACGGGGAACAATCCTCGAATTCAGAATTTGACTTTATTGAGTCCCGCATTTCATCCTGATTGACGCTCGCAGTGGGCAACTCGGCAGAAGCGCTGTGAAGCCGCCCCGGGGGGGGGAGGTATCGAAGTCGCAACGAACAAGGAAGAAGAACAGACACAGCAGAAGCCCAAGGATTGCAAACAAGGCAAGGGCACCAAACGGTGGCAGGTGGCAGGTGGCAGGGGGCAGGAAGGCAATTGCGAGAAGGAGAGATCCGTACCGCGAAGGCCGCCAGTCCGCAACGTCGTCCCCGCTGTTAAAAAAGCCAAAACCCAACCAGGGCCCCTCGCCTCCCCCAAATCCCACGACTAAACCGCCCACGATTTTAGTCAGCCCGCGCAAAGGCGTCGATTTCCCAGCCGATGGCCAGCCGATCCCTACCCGCGCAAGCATGACCAAGGACCTCCAAGTACTAAGTACCCAAGGTCCCACGGTACTCCTACTTAGGGCAGGTAGCTCCCCTCTCCGTGTCCAAACTAACTGCCATCGTGAACCACAGCTCTGCACCCTCCTGCATATGGCCCTAACCACGTCCAATTGAGCCTCCAACAGCTGGCCAAAGCTACAGCGCTCACGGCAGGTCGGTCCTCTCGCAAGATCCCACATGGCTGCGGCTTTTTACCCCTCTCATACGCGCATCCAACTGAGCCCTTTTTTCTCACAGGTACCAACGCCTGCATTTCTTGCATATCTCCTGGAGATGCTGGCTCCCGAATCTCTCGATAACTTGCCGACTTGCATGCCGGCGAGCGTCAGCTCGACCTTCCTGGAACATCACCACTTCGAGTCCTCGGGTACATGCTGAAGCCGTAGGGACGCTGCTCAGTGGAAAGAAGACCTCCAAGGTTCACCCAGATTCTGCGACGCCATGCACGATTCTTTCGCGGAGATCAAGATGGAGCAGCATTATGGTCTACATCATGATGAGGATTTTGGTGGAGGACATCCATTGATTAGTGTTGCTGGGGACCACTCGCAGCACCAGTCTCCATCGAATGAGTATGGCGGGTTTGGCTTCGCCGCTTCTTCGCACGCCCATATAGACCCGATATACGACCGACCAGTACACGCTTCGTTCTCGAGTCCCGAAGCCTTGCATCCGCTTGTTACGCTGCCGCAATGGCCAAGCCAGATCACCAACCCCTCAGAGAGCAGTCCACCGGCCGCTGTGCCATTGCACCGACCAATTCTACCGCTGTCGAAGACAGCGCCTATTCCGACTATTGCTCCTGCACCTGCGCCCGCTCCAAGTAAGCCAGCACATGCGACCACCTCGACGAGAAAGACATTGTCGGACAGCGATCGGCGGCGGATGTGTGAATATCACAGCGCAAACCCCAATGTCAAGCAGACGGAAATTGGAAGTAAGTGCCGAGACAATTTGAATTGAGAAAAATTTTTGCTGATGAATTTGGGCAGACATGTTTGGTGTCGAAAGAAGGTTCGTCTGCTGTTGCGATTGAGTCGCGGAGAGACCCAAGGCTGATCTTACATCTGAAGTACTGTATCGAAAGTCTTGCGAAATAAAGACAAATACCTTCTTCCCGAGGAAGGGAGTCGATCGCCCATAAGAAGGACGAAAAGCAAATTTCCAGACATTGAACGGACTCTATCACAATGGGCAAAAAACCGTATGAGTCAGCGACTGCCCCTTGACGACGACACTATCAGGGATCAGGCAAGGATATTTGCCACCACCGTTGGGAGCACAGAGTGCCACAATCAAGTCAACGACCCTACTTGGTTGGAGAATTTTAAATCAAAAAATCGCCTTCCCGGTGCCAAGTCACCTAAAGCCGAGTGCGACGAACCGAAGTCTGGATCAGAAACACCAAACGGCATTTCCCCTGTGAGATGGGACGGTCTGCCTATGAGTCCTCCCAAAGAAGAATTGAAAGCTCAGAGTCCAGATAGCTATATGGAACCTTACGGCTATGGGCACGCCCACTCGCAAAGCACAGCTTCTCTTAACAGTTGTTATTCGGATCTTTCATCATTTGCTAGCGATTTCAGAAGTCCAACATCTCCCTTTTTTTCGCCGCTGTCAAGCTGTGGTCCCAGTCCGTCTCTACCGGCCTCGAAAATGGCTCGTCTACCCCCACTAGCGCCTGCAAGCTCATTGCGCCGTCGGCAAACAGTACCTCTGACAGGCGCAGAATCATCACCTGACTCTGCGACCTCTAAACGTCTGCCGCATTCTCTCGGAATTTCGAATTTAGAATCCCCGCATGATGAGATGGAGGTGTCCCCCTTGAGTGCCACAGACTCGTCAATGCAACAATCTCGTTCCAGTACAACCAACCTCAGTCCCCTCTCCATGGCACCACCGTCCAGCATCGGTCCCAATACCGCAAACACCAGTCCCGCTATTGGCAGCCATTCGCCTTCATCGCCTCCATCCCAGGATGAAGCTCGTGCCGCTCTTTCAACCCTCATGACATTCATAAAATACCAACCCAACGGGGCTGTAGACCCACACGACTATCTCGTCATGGGCAAATGGATGAACATGCTCAAACTCGAGACTGGCGAATTACCAGGCGGCATGCAAGCCATACCGATGTCTGAGCGGGCTGACGGCACAATTCCAATCGGGAGAAAGAGAAGCGAGCACTCGCTCTCATAATCTCGCTCTTCGAGAAAACATTCCCTCAACAATCTCTCTGCACATAATGATCTTGTGTTTGACATCAACTCTCTTTTCTTACGCTACTCTCTGTTTATTCAACTATGCACTGGCGTTTCGCATGATCCTTTCCACCAGCATGGGAAGGCAACGCACACGGCTGGCCGGCGTTCTCGCATTTTGCTTTCCTCACGACCATCACCATCATCAATCATCACCACCACTACTATCGGGTGACAAAGAAAAGACAATTTACCTAGAAATACCCCTAGCCTCACGGCTTCACCCTCTTTCGGGAGGACATTTTGTTTTTGTTTTATTGTACAAGCTTGCGTGGGATTTTTGGAGCGGCATTTTGGATTTGGATTTGGGGATTGGGAGGGGAGGGGGATGGGGCGATGTATGCATGCATTTGTTTTGTACGTAGCTTATGAGGTTGGAGGAGGGGAATGGAATGATTGACGAAGAGATTTTGGGTTCCTTTGGTGATGTGGTGCTGGTATCTGGGTGACTTGAGACTGATGCCTTGGGAATTTAAGGAGGCTAAGTAAGGTCCGAAAAACCTCACGTTGCCAGTCTACAAGGTAAGCACGAAGGTCTTGAAACCTCATTGATTCTCCATTATTTCAATTCACTCCCTATGTAATCATTATAATTTCTACATATCACCAATCCTCTCCCTCATCAACTCCTCCACCCCCTTCTCCCCCACCTCCGGCAACACCCTCACAACCACCAACTCCAAAATCCGATACGCCAAATGCCGATTCAAATACGCATCCCCAAAAACCCCCAACTCACCCTCCACCTGCCCGACCCACACCTCCCGCTGCCCACTGCCGAAAAGCCTCCTGCACGCAGCCGGCGGCATCAGCTCAAGTAGCTCGATGGCGCACGTCCGCTTCGACGATCCGATTTCGGCGGGGGACGGTGTGGCGGCATTATTTGGCGGTGGGAGCTGCGAGTTGGGGAAGAGGGTTTGCCGAGCGAGGGAGAGGAGTTGGGGGAGGAGGGTCGGTGGGTGGAGGTGGGCGCGGATTAGGTGGTGGAGGTATCTGGGTTTGGAAAGGTGGTCAGGATGGATACGGATGGAGAGGCATTAGCCGGAAAAGTTATCAGATCGAAGATCATTATCGAATTCCAAATTCAATCCGGGGTAAAGGAGAGGTTTTGTCGAGAAATGTGACGCATTGTGGGTGGTTTGGAAGACGAGCCAGGTACCGATGGGCCCGTTTGACTGTAATCAGCACTAGAACTGGCAGGTGCATGCAATTGTGGGAAATGTGGAAATGAAGCCAGGACTGTGTTACGCAATTTGGTTGGGCAGCCTTGCAGCTCCTTGCAGCTCCTTTGCTTGAAGGATTCCTCAGGCCCCCAAGGAGCAACGTGCCAACGTGCCAAGGCCATGTTCATGGTTAGGACAGTAATTCTCCTGACATCAAGAGACGCCAGATGCGGTGTAGAGCATCGATGGGCGGTGGGGAAGGGAAGACGAGGCGAGGGTGAATTAGGGTACGTCGAGGGCCGATCCTGCTGATCGCACGGCAGTCAAGCTAATCTGCCGGGCGCTTAAGCACCGTCGAGGGCTCGAAGCCAATTCAGGCCAGGACGCCTGCATCGCAGTACCGGAGAGGCCGAGGAACAAGAGACCTTGGGGGCAGGAGACGTGATGTGCTGCAAGGAAGATGGCATCATCCGTGGATCTCCTGGAAAGGGCGGGGGCGTGGTGTGTGTGGAAATTCGATCGACCAGGAAATATATTAAAAAATGAGAAAAAGCAAAAAAGTCAAAACGGGTGTGGTAGCGAAATCGGTAGGCAAAAGGCACCAGGGCAGGATTGGGGGTATTGGGGGAATGCTGGCCCTTTTCCGCGCGCCCCGTCTGTGTGTGGCTTGACAGGGAAGGCAAAGACTGTGGGGGCTTAGCTTGCATGACCGTGCCTAGGTCTGACAATCCTGCAGGACGATAACGGGGCAAGGCCAGTAGCCATCCCCGCGGGCCCTAGCTAACGCTGAGCCAGAGCAAGCCCGTTGATGCGTGCTCGCATTTTCATCCAAGTCAGATGACTGAAAGCGCATGCGGAGCTAGCACATGGTCGCAGTTGCTAGGAGATATGCTCGGGAATCGCTGGCCAATGTCGAGGCAGAAGAGAGCTTTTGTTTACTTACTGGTCCAGTATGCCGTCTGTGGCTCCGCTGCGGAGGGGGCCATGTATCAGGTGGTGCTGGAACAATGCCATGGATCCAGACAGCCAGGGCATGCGTGACGACAGGTCGAGCAGAATCGAGACAAGTGGGAAGATCCCAAACTCTAAGAGCGGGCGCGGACGATGATGCGATTCGACCGTCTTCTCGATGGGCGAGGACTCGGTCGAGCTCGAGCTCTGTGCTGCCGACACCGAGCGCGACGGCAGTGAATATGATGCGTTGAACCCAAGGATGATGAATCGGAGCGAGATGAAGGCTAGGTATCCGTATTGCAAGACTCGCCAGAAAATTGACGAGAACGCGGATCGCCTGACCTCTTCACTGGCCCGTTTGTCCTTGCTTTTGTCCGCCAGAAGACCGAACTTCTCGAGCCGGCTTCTCGTGTCGACCTCAATCTGCTCACCTGTCGCTCTGGGCTCTATCTTCGCTTTGACCACCTCGACGAGCTTGGTAATACTACCCCAGATGAACCAGTCCTCGCAGACTTTCCCGCCAATCGAGTTACCCAAGATGCTATCCGAGATCACATCGGCAACCAGCGTGCGGAGACAAGCGTTCTCGAGATCCTCGGTAGGCAGCAGGACGGCCAGAGCGCCCTGAACCAACAGTTGCCTGTATTCCGCTTCATGACCTTCTTGCTCCGTCGCTGATGCGGGGACTGAGGGATCAGGCACGGGAAAAAGAGCTGGATGAGGGATTAGATTGTGGTATATGACTCGGGGATCCGTAGACAGTGGTGTATCCGCAGGTCTGTGACCGATTCGATAGGCTGTTGAAGAGTATTAGCTCACGAGCGAGGATGCCGACTGCTCGTTTACCAACCGTGAATGTGACCCGTAATCAATTCCGGTATCTCATCGAAGACCAGGCTCTCGAGATCTACGTTCCTCAATCTGCTTTCTAGCTGTGTGGTGCAATGTGCGACTATCCTCACCACCTCTTCGACGAAACCCTGATCAGGTGTAATTTTCCCGTACCAGCTTTGGACCAGCTCCTTCACCACGATGGAGATGATTGCGTACAGCTGAAAGTCAACATCGTTGCTACTTGTCAGGGGTGGTAATAGCTCATGGATGGGACGGGCATCGGTAGCACCATGGCTCTGGGTGGAGAGCACGCGGCGGATCAGAGCAGCTGTTGCCCTGTCTGAAGTATCGGAGGGTCTAGCAGAGCGTGCTGGCGACGATGGGCGGCTCTTTGAGGAATGTCTCGACGCTTGTGGAGGTGTGGTGGTGGAGCCTGCTGCGATGGAAGTGCTGCTGAAAGTCGGCACTGCTTTGGGACGGGGTTGAAGATATGATGGAGGACGAGAAGATGCTTGAGTCATTGTCAACCGGGCTTCCGGCAAGAAGGCATTTCGGTGTGCACGAAAGAGAGCTCTCCCTTAGGACTGTCGTGGATTGTGCTTGTGAAAGAAGCTGCTTCGATCAAAAGAGAACGAAGTGCTAGCGGAGAACGTTCCGCTCATCACGGGCCGGATTTCGTCCGTGGTTGCCAGTGGTCGCTCTGCAGATTCGTCCCTCATAACTGACTGAACAAAGATGAGAGATTCATTGCTGTTGAGTTGGTCGGAATTGGCTGCAATTTAACTCAATTCAAAATGTGGCCGGATCGTCTTTCCTACCAAAGAGTCTCTAGCGCCTCTGAGGATTTGGAATTCTAAAGGTACAAGAGTACCTCTTCCATCTAACACTTTCATACCCCCTTGCTCTTCTGGCCTCTTCCTCAAGCCATCATCATCTCCACATACGAATACATTCAAAACATCATAGATAATCAGGGAGATGGTATCATCCCCGCTGGGAAAGACCCTATCATATTGAATCAACATCATGGCGCTTACCTCGAAGTTTGGTCGGTCAATGGTCATTTCTTGACCTGGAGCTATCTTGAAGGCGTCACCGTTGCAATGTACTAGTACAATGCACTCTTTCTTAGCGCCAGGTATAAGACGTCGAATTTCAACATCTGGGATGGAGCTATTGGAATGATCGGAGTGGGCAATCTGCGTAGAGGGGAGACCGCACTGCCGAAGACATCAGCGTAGGCTGCAAGAAAAGATGGTCAGACGGCGTCTCTTACAAGTGCTCGTCCCAAACTCATCCCATGCGAAGGCCTGTTTCTTTCATCTTGACTTCACCTTGGCGCTATACAGGACGCGTGATGAAGCCAGATGAGCAATCCTTCCATGAGGACCACCAATAAGTGAAGGAGATGCAGGCACCCGACACTAGGCAGTCGCGCTGGGCGCACCCGGATCTATCCAGCTTGGCATCTGAGGAAATGCTTACAACATCTTTCTTCCCATTCTAGTGATTGTTAATCCGCATACACAAACGTATTCGAGGTCTTCGATTATTGCTTTTATCAGACAAGAAGTTTTCTCACTTCTTGACGTTGGAGGTAGGTAGATCGATCATCAATTTGAGAAAAGACGTTACGAACAAACATGGAAAGTGCACCTCAACATGGGTGTTCGGGCTCAGTCCTGCAGACGCAAGTCGACAACTCCTTCGACAACTCCTTCGACAATCTCGTGACAGATCTCAACTTAGCTTTGGCTTATTCATCTGGCATCAATTTCTCGGACATTGATCCCAGAACTATCATCACCCTCATGGAAGGCTATAAGTCAGAGAGAAGTGATTGGTCGAAGTATGCTCACGGGAACAAGAAACAATGTTTCACGCGCAATCTTGTTGACCGAGGAAACGGCAAATGCAATTTGGTAGGCAATGTCGAACTAGAGAAACGGTCGAGAGAGAGTTGATTCTGGTAGCTTGTCCTGGTCTGGAGCCCGAACAAAGAGAGTCCAATTCATGACCATGCTGGTTCCCATTGTATTATGAAGGCATGCATACGGAAATTCTTTAATCTTGACTAGGCTGATCGGCTCCCTAGATGCTCCAAGGTTCTCTCAAGGAGACTCAGTACGACTGGCCAGACAAAGAGGTGCCCAGTGGAGGAGGGCCATCACCCTTACCATCAAAAGGGGAGACACTTATTGCTCAAAATGAAATCACCTACATTGCCGACACCGTGAGTCATCACAGAACTTTCCATCACCACACGGCCTTCAATCCTCCAATGAGCTGACAGCTGGTGTAGCATGGCCTCCATAAGATTTCGAACCCTGATCCCTTGGACTTTGCGGTTTCATTGCACTGTACGTTGATTCAAGCCTTGCCGATGTGTGACCTTTCCTGATCAACATCAAGTGTATGCTCCTCCAAATGCTGCGAAGCTTGGGTGCCAGGTATTTGACGAAGAAACCGGAAAAGCAACTCACATAGTCCAATACGAACTATTTTCCGAGATGGGGGTCGTGAACATTTGCAGAGAACAAGTCAACGATACGATTTGAGTCAACATGAAGGCAAAATTGAGTATCAAAGACACAACGCTTCATCGCTACCATCTGTGGTGGTCCCAAGCTGATGTATTCTGGTCATCTTTCACAATCAGTCATACTGCTTGAATAATAATCCAAAGGGGATCAATGCAGTCAGGCCCTAAGCCTAGGAGGCGAAGAATGGAATTGACAGGGCTGGTGGATGTTTCTAGTAGTCTTACGGTGCTTTCTGCTCAAGTCGTGAGGGATTTTTAGTATTGGCACGGCCATGCTTAGTAGCTATGAAGTGAGGCTCGGTTGACCTCTTAGTGCTCGAACGTGTCTGCTCCTTCGATGTCCTCCTATCTCCTCGCATCCATCGTCATCTTGATAGGTGCTTGCTTGGCTCCGAGCAGCGGCCTCCTGTTTAAGCCGGATGCCATTGAGTGCCACAGAGTACTTCCTCCATCCGTGAATTTCCCACTTGTGCGTGATAGTGGCGGTTTGAAACAGCGACGTCAATACACAGGCCCACAGTATCATCAATATCCCCCTGTACAGGACAAGAAACGATAGAAGGGGTGTCATCGCCGCAAAGGTCAAAGAGGTGCATCAGGCCATGCTTGAGGCCATATCCAGCACGGCCCGGGGCCGTAGGTTGAGCCTGAGCCTGCGCGCAAGGTCGCACGCTTCTGGCTTTGAAGAGGCGGTCAAAGTCCGTTGATTGAAGACTTCTGCCATTGTAGCTGATAAGCCTATACGAGCTAGCAGAGGGTGATTGCGATTTGGTATCGGGGCCAGGCGACGCTTCACACGCACCTCAGTCAATTGCATGCGCTCGAATGGTTGGAGGTGGAAGGGTATTGTTCCTTTAAGGAGGGGGGGGCTAAAACCTCGCTAGGCTGGCTCGCTGGCGCGCAGCGGAGAAGGCAGTTTGTGCCCATTGCCCATTCGCGACCGTGAAATCCTCTATCACTACCTATCCCGCATCAGCCTACTCCACGATCATTCCTTTCCTTCATCGTCGCAAACGAGTCACCCTCTGAAGGTAGCTCTTTAGATCTTTGGCGTAGACTGAGCGCATCGACAACCCAGCCTCGTACGCGAAACCCCAAAGGTTGCTTGTCTGTACATAAGACAAGGCAACGGAATCCTAGGACACCACGGCCCAATATGAGATCATTTCCGACGAGGTACCGCGCGATATCGAGATGAAGGATGATTCGCTGGTGCCATCAGAACCAGCGGAGGCAGGACACCATGAGATTTACTCTGGCCCAGGAAAACAGTCAGAAAGCTCAGAAGCAACACCAAATCCTGGAGCCCCTACCCCACACTCCCCCTTAATCAATGGCAACAGTGTCGCTGGCAGCAATGGGGAGCCAATTGCTGATAAAAGCGACTCCGAAGCAGAGACTGTGGTGCTCTCTGGGAAGGAGGAGGGCAAGGACCATCAATCGAAGAAAGCCATCAAGCTTGAGGAAGCAAGTGGACTAGATCCAGACGTCGATTCTCAACCGGATGCTGCGAAACCAAATCCAGAAGATAAACGTGAAAGAAGCACAGACGTTGAACTGCGCAAGTCGTCATTGAAGCGAAAGAGAGTGATGCTGGAGCACGGCAACGTTGATGATCCAGATTGCGCTAATTCAAGTAATTTGAGCTCCACAGTCTCGTCTCCAGTCCAAGAAGCTCGCTCCTCGAAGGGAACTGACTCGGCGTCCAATCGATCGCGGTCGTCACCGCCCTCGGATGAAGTTGCTCAGGCGCAAGAACGACGGGCTCATAAAGCTAGGACTGAACTTCACTCCACCCAGATTCACCACGAAGGCGGTAAGAGCGATCGGGTTCCAGGCCCTGTGACTGGAAGAAAGAGACGCGATACTCGCAGTGCAACGCACTACGATGAACCCATTCACCGATCAGAGTCCCCACCATCACGTCAGAGTAACCGCGCTCAGTCAATTCACTCAATCTCCCCTCACTCTGGTGTGACTAAGCGAAGAAGAGCTCCTGCTCCGCTGCACGTCGAACGTCGAAGAAAAGCTTCAGAAGATGCCCATCCTGAGTCGGAAGATGATAGCTCAGTTCACAGTCATCACCGTCTCCAAAAGCTTGCCTCGACCGAAAATATCGCTATTTCACCGGCAAAGATGGTCTCCCACAAGAAAAATCGGGACAGAAATGGTCGTACATTACTAGCAAGGGCCTGCCAACAAGGTGAGGCAGCAGACGTGGAGCAGTGGCTGAAAGAGCGACCGCAGGATATCGATGTACCAGACAACGCTGGTAATACGCCTCTACAAATCGCGGCGCTCGATGGCTCACCAGAGATTGTCCAACTTCTGCTCGACGCTGGATGCGACGTTGAGTGCAAGAACATTGATAAGGACACTCCTCTTATTGATGCTGTCGAAAACGGCCACTTGGAAGTAGTGAACATGCTGCTCAAGGCTGGTCTTGATCCACGGCAGACCAACGCATTTGGAAAGGAGCCATTGGACTTGGTGAAGGCGGATGACGAGCACGCGGAAGCAATGCGAGAGGCGCTTCTGACCAGCCAAAAAGAAAAGGCACTGCTTAGACGACCTTCAGAGGACTCCAATCGACAACACAGTGCTGGATCTCGGGATGTAGAGATGACTGGAGGAACTGCTTCTGGCGCAAGTCCTATCAACAGCACTAGAAGCCCACCTCCAGTGAGTCAAGGAGCTAGGAGAAGGACAGCAAGGAGCCAGCCCACTGACGATGCTCTACTATGGGTAAACCCTACACCAGCAAGATTACGCGATGCTGCTGGCAAAGGAGACCTGACTATTCTTAACTACATTTTGAACATGAATCTGCAAGTTGATACAGAATCTATGCTTGCAGCAGCTCGCGGCGGACATGATGAGGCTCTCAATTTGATGCTGGCGACTGCGACCATAGACCCGGATCCGGAACCGTTGAGATCAGGGGATCACAAACCAGGCTATAGTACTCCAATGCTTGCAGCCATTGGGCGAGGCAATACTAAATCTATCGAGCTACTGCTTGCCCAGCCAGGATTCGATCCTACTCGTCGGCTCTACAGAGAAATGACGTACTATGAATTGGCTAAAGATAGACAGGGTTCTGATTGGGAGAAGGAGTATGATATCCTCAAAAGCGCTTTTGATAGCTACAAGCCACACGGAGGTAGGAACAGCAGTAACAATTCGCCACGCAAAGTCCGGTCTAAACGAGCAGATTCATCCAAATCTGGTTCGGAGCCGTCATCATCTCCACATGAAGCGCGGAAGAAAAGAAAGCCGAACAATTCAAAGGAGGCATCGCGAGATGTTATGAAAACCAATGCCTCTCACAAAGGTACAGCGCTTGCAATCGGCCAAGAGGACAGAAAGCAAAGATCTCCTGCTTTCACATCAGAGTTTGAGCTAGAGTCTCTAGGGGCCACAAAGTCTAAGGTCAAGGAAAGCAAAGCAGGCGGGGACAGAGATCATTCAACAAGCAGGCGCACTGACAGCTTGAAACCTAAGCGCAGACTGATGTCTGGCAACGATTTCAAACACGATCAGGATATGAGGCGAAGGGCGAGCCTTGCGGCTGAAGCAGATTTACCAAAACCCCAGCCTGGCGAATCTGTTGGGGACAAAGACGTTCGTCGGCGCAGGTTCAGCGATGCTTCAGAGTCTATATCGAAAATTGCGTCCGGGCAACCTTTAAGTGCCGATGGCGTGATGGGCAAGAAGCGACATCGAATGAGTGTCAGTCCGCAAGCTAGCAAATCCGACCTCCCTGGAAGCACAGATCCTAAGAGGAAAAAGCGACAGCGAGTCGATTCGCAAGGCAATGCAATAGACCAGGACCGAGATCGTACTTTTCGACCTGGAGCTCCTGCGGTGGTAGCAAATATGATAGTGAGTCCAACAATCATTGCATCACCCACCGTCTCCCAAGGAACAGCTCCCGTAGCATTCATGGGGAGTAACGTTACTTCACCTATAAATCAACCTCCCACTGAGTTCCCTCCCCACTCAACGATAATATCGTCCGTGAAAAGTATCGACCAAGCAACTTCACAGCGACCAAATCAAGGGGTTTCGCAATCGGATCATCAACTTGACAAGGACAACACCACAGAGCAAGCAATGGGGCAGGAGCTGGCAAGCCAAGCTCTAGAAGATGAAGAGCGGGCTTTACAGGCCGAAGCTGAGCAGAAGAGGCTGGCTCAAGCAGAGAAAGAAGATCGTGAACGTGAAGCTCGTATTGCTCGTGAGAGAGAAGAGGAAGCACTCCTGGAAGAACAACGTCAGACCGCTGAAGCCGAGCGACAAATTCGTTTGGAGAGGGAGCAGGAAGAGACCCGCCAGGCCAAACTCAAGCGAGACGAAGAAATGCTCCAGCAGCGAATGGATCAGGAACGTCTTCGAAAAGAGGAGCAAGAGCGCAGGCGCCGGGAGATGGAGGAGCGAGAAAGCCTACGCCGATTGAGGATGCAAGAGGACGAAGAACGCCAACGATTGCAATCCTTGCCCAATGGCCTAAGGCGAGCTGCCGAGTTAGGCCCAGAGGAAGCAAGAGACGCGATAGAGATCAAAAAGTGGCTACCACTGTGCACAGTCGAAACCCAAATGCTTGATCCTAACTGTGAGCCACAAGTGGCAGAGGAGAAATGGATCGCCAATGTCCAGGCGGCGCCCATCCTTGCGGTTAAAGATCTAGATCTTTCGCAATGTATGTACAGAGTAGCCCCTTTACCGATACGCCAGTGTCCTAATAAGTGTGCAGACACCGCATGGACTCGATTCCCTGCCACCATAAACCACCGTGGCTCTCTCTGGCGCCTGCTTCGCAACAAGATGTCTCAGACTCCTCCATCACGTCGCCTCACTCCAATGGACGCCTACAATCTCGACGTAGAAACCAGACCCAAATTCTTCAATCTGCCACATGTTTTCTGGATCAAGTATGCTGACTTCATGGACATTGTTCCCCGTCATAAACATCTAGTAGGCTTGCCTTTCAGGACGATACCCATGGTGCTCCATGAGTTTCCCTTTGGTAAGGGTGGAAGCTGGGATCGACCTGCGACCTCGTGGGCCGAAGGCTCAGTGAAGCAGGAGGCGCACAGTCCTATGATGAACGACCACACGACGAATGGATTTAGCTAAGGCTTGTATAGTTGGGGAGACGGAGAGGTAAAGCTGTACAGGATGTTGCTAGGGTGCTGAGAAGTCCTGCGTTTGGATGGACTGTGTGGCTTCAATGTATTACATACCCCCGCTGTCAAGCCTTAGTGCTGCACATATTATTAAGGAACAGAACTTTGACGACTGCAGATCCTGCGACACACGTTGTATCGCAGCTTATGAGAAATCTTTTAATTGCAGAGGAACCTGACCAAAATCAAATTCTTGTCGCACGATAGCAAATCCGTGAGAACACATCTGAAGTAAAAATGAATTTCCAGAGTGAGATGATACTCCGATCCATGTCGATAGAATACAAGTAAGTGCATTTTTGTGTATGCCATCTATGCAAGCCGAACCCTCAAGTTTTCTGTGATTGAAGAAGAAAAAAGGTCATCTAGATTCTCTCCACACATCTCAGCAGTAGTCCCCCCAACGTAGCTTCCCCAACTATCCGCTCGAAGGTCTCCTTCTCTTCAGACGTCCTATCCCCCACAGGTCTCTCTATTGCTCAGTTTGGAAATAATTCAGCAAGATCGACCGCTCCTGGCTCTCCTCGCCCCAATCCCGCACCACAACACAAGAGCAGTTGACCACTTTTCTCGCATTGCCCTCACGATCAAGCACACCTACAGCACACAAAACATATCAGCCCACACCCCCCAAGATCCAACCCCTCTTCTCCGGCAAGAAAAGAAAAAAAAACAACTCACACAACCCCGCCCACTCCCCCAACTGTTTCCCATCCGGCACCTTGATCAACGGAATCGAATGCTCCGCACACAACGCCACCACCAACTTCTTATACGCCTCCTCCTCGCACCCCTCATTCAGCACGCACATGTGCGCCTGACGGCGATCGAGCGCCTTGCTGGCCTCGCGCAGGCCGCGCGCGAGCCCGTCGTGGATGAGGGCGAGTTTCAGGACGCCTTTGAGGGCTTCGAGGATGGGCATTTGGCCGGAGCCGGAGCCGGCTGCGGCATCGGCTTCGACGCTGGGGTCTTCGGCCGGGGTGGGGGATGAGGGCTCTTCTCCGTCCGACTGGGAGGGGGGGTGTTAGTGGGTGGGCCATGGGGGCAGGTTGGGGAAGGGGTGTTGTAGGGTGGAGGGGGAAGAAGGGGGCATTGAGGGGCTTACCATCTTGACTGAATGTGTGGTCGATCAGTGTGGGTTGTCGGATATCCTCAAAGAGCTTGGTTCGTTGGAAACGTAGGTGTAGTTGATCTCAGCAATTTCTGGGTCGTGTGCGCCAAGGCGAGTCGCTTAATTTTCAATACGTCACGCTAGTAAGCTTCATCCAAGCTGCAGGGACCGGAGCCCTGAGGGAAATTAAAGGAGTAAAAGAGTCTCCATAAGGGATGAGATGTTAAACCTGGCGTCCTTATTCACACCATAAAATCTACATATACAAATGCTCAAAGCTGATCAAGCGGCTGTTTGAAAGGAAACTCATTTGCAAAGCCATGAAAGAATACCACCCAAATCCAGGCTTATGATTGGAGAGTCTCATTACTGCATCTCAACCTCCATCTCACGCTTCATGCTCGAAGAGCTTTTTCGAGGCCCATTGCCTTTGTCTCTGCTAATGCCCAGCCCTCCAAGCCCTGCAGCCAATGTAGCTAAGCCCGTGGCATCTCCATTAGGCAGAGCATGACCAGGTATACCAGCCCCAACTGCATCGTGAGCTGTCTCGACACCAGTAAGTACACTGGCATCAACATTGAGATCGTAACCATTGGTCTGCGCATTCGCTCGAGTGGGGCCATTCATTTCTGAGTCAGAACGACCGAAAATCTCGTTCCACCATCGAAGCGGCCCACTTCCAGGCAACATGAGTCGTTCTTTGCCTCGAACATTATCATCAATTGTAGCGTCGTATCTGTCATTCACGAATTGCTCCTTTCTCGAAAGGAAGTAATCCCAAACACTCCTGGTCTTCTCGCTGACGTGTGCATCAACGCGCTCCTTTTCGTTGTTGTAGAGAAACGTGCCATACTGGCATGAGTATAAGTGATAAAGTAGACGCCGAAGGAAGCGCTCATTATACTCAAATCTAGTGGGATGTCGGAAGAGTAATTGATACGTTGCATCCAGGAACTGATGGAAGACCGGGCTAGTCTCCTTAACCTTGGTTGTGCTCTTGTCGCTTGCAGTACCTTTCCCTGATGCTGGAGCTTTCTTCGAGGCCGGCGAATCCATATCGTAGGGCTGCATTTCGCCATCCGAATCAACAATAGAGTCCCTGCTCTTGTTGTCCTTATTAAAGAAGCCTTTCGCACTCAAGAGGGCGTTCTCTAGTGCCTGGCCTGCTCCGCTATTCTGTCCTACTAAGCCTGGCTTGCTAGAATTCTCACCACCGATGCGTTCATTTTCGATATTGAACCACTTCTCGCTGGACAGATATCCAGAACGATGGTTGAATTGATGACCAAACGAAAGCCAGTCTTTCTCCACCAGAACGATAAAACCTTCAATGGTACGGTAATAAGGATCTAGACAAAGCTGGCTCAAAGCACTGAGTTGACTGGTCCGATCCCATCCATCTGAGCAGTGTATCAGAACATGGGAATGCTGAAGCGCTACCTGCCGAGCGATGATGCCTGCGCCATTGAGAAGCCCACTGATATGTTTTAGCCATTTGCTACTAGCAAGAGCTTCTCTGTTCGGCGCCAAAGGCGTCACATCTGACTCTTTTAACGAGTCAATGACTTTGTTTAGCGAGTCCCTCATAACATGAATGTTGTCGATTCCTAGGTAAATCTTAGTTGCAAAGCGATAATTGTCCATATTTTCCGAGCCCAGCCCAACAGCTTGCATTGCCAATGCATTTACTGTAGGTCTGGCGTCCACTATGAGATTATGTTGTTGGGCCCCATACACACGCGGCTCCTCAGGCTTGTCATCGCTCCCTGTTCGAGATATCATCTCGTCCTCCAGAGCTTCTGTGTCAGTTAGAGGAGGATCTGAAGGAGCGAAGTCGTCTTCATCCGATCGAAGCGATTGTCGGCTTCGAGGTCTTGAGGGCGGCTCAGCATCGCCGGAATCTGAAAGTGACGTCGAAAATATTGCGAGCAGAAGTTTTTCGTCTTGTATGCTTCTATTACCCTTGATACCCACAAGTGGCTGTGCGCAGCGAGTGATTGAGCAATTGTTCACCGGGTGTAGATATGTCAGGACTGGCAAGCGAACCCTTGAACGATACTTGCCCGCATAGTTGAGGGTATTGTCAGATATGGCGGATGGGACAGGCAAAAGAGCAGGGTACGTAGGTGAGAACTAGCGCATTCGTAAGTCTCAGCCAAGTTATCTCCTAAAGAGATGCACCCACCCCGTAGTCAGTATTGACCGTTGATATTCTCCAGCCCTTGTCTGCACCCTTCTCGTTTATTCCAAGCCTCTTCCACTCCCTCCGGGCATTGTAGATGGTCCATCCATTCACATCTTTTTCTGGTTTCTGCGGCTGGTAGCTGAAAGCATATAACTTCTCGATCCTCCCTAGCTTACAAGTCCACGCTTTAATACTATCGAACACATCTCGTGCTTTCTTCTCGTCCACAAAACAAAAGCAGGCGAATGTGAAATCTCGACATCGCAGCCGGATTGATGATGGCAGATGAGATGCCGGTGGAGATGGGCGGAGGGTACAGGTCTGTATTATGGGGTATGTGATCCAAAGCTCTCGGGGCTTAGCCTTGGCCTCTTCATTTGTCACGGGCGGCGTATGGCTGAAGATGAGATGGTGAGGTGTCAGATGTAGACTTCCCTCGACCTGATCGCCTCTCCGGACGAGCTTGACGTCATCTACCTGAAGATGATAAGCTTGCGTGTGTCCAAAGATTCTCAGCTGGCAAGCACCTTAGCGATCCTTGTCCTTTCCATCGTGACACCATTGCCTTTCCATTCAATAGGGAGAGGGTCTTTTGCTTATGCTCCTGGGACGCATATGGATCGAGACTCAAATCTTTGCTCTCGCTTGATACAGTAGGAAAGCCTGCTACAAGGAGACACGAAAGTGTGTGGGGCATGAACAAAACAAAACATGAACAACAATCTCTCTAGAAGTCGTTATAGCCAGGTATTCTAAGGTAAGGACCGTAAGGAAACTCAATACGTAGCGCAGATCTAATCTTATCTTGAGAAGCGATTGCCAAGCCCCACAAGTCCGCTCCCCGCTGGTAGAATCGCAACTTCCGCGACCGCGCCCGTCTACAGATTCCGATCCCTACTCCACTGCAATCATGGCAACTGCAGGAGCAACCTCGATCTCGAAGCGTAGGAAGTTTGTTGCCGACGGAGTATTCTATGCTGAGTTGAACGAATTCTTCCAGCGCGAGCTGGCCGAGGAGGGATACTCTGGTGTCGAAGTCCGAGTCACACCCACTGTAACTGACATCAGTATGCTGCTCCCCCTGGATGCTTTCTTCTGTTTACTCATAGACTTACAGTCATCCGCGCAACACACACCCAAGAAGTCCTGGGCGAGCAAGGACGCCGCATTCGCGAGCTCACATCACTCATTCAGAAACGCTTCAAATTCCCGGAAAATTCAGTGTCCCTCTATGCTGCGAAGGTCCAAAATCGTGGTCTCTCTGCGGTCGCCCAGTGCGAGTCTTTGCGTTACAAATTACTCAATGGATTGG
>JAABUP010002221.1_pt1 | contig 38399 bp, 39 predicted proteins | sample 5559201 | NCBI WGS metagenome assembly JAABUP01 (sample SAMN10711887, study PRJNA513373) | rock metagenome | isolation source: Antarctica rocks | place: Antarctica | reverse complement strand
CATGCGTGGTGCCTTTGGAAAGCCTCAGGGCTTGTGTGCACGTGTGGCCATTGGACAGATTCTGCTGTCCATCCGTTGCAAAGATGGACACTCACAAGTGGTATGTTGCCACTTGATGCAACTGTTGCATGCGGACATGTACATGCATGCAGGTCACCCCGTGCAGTTCAAATTGTTCCAGCATTGGGCAGATGTACCAGCACTGTCTCCAGTCATAGCTAATGTCGTGTCCCGGATTTCAAGTGTCAAAACAAGCCTTATGTTTGTGAGAAAGTGTGCCTGATCAGGCCATATGTTGGCTTGTTTTGCAGCCAACTGGTCTCTCTGCACACGTCATACGCCTCCAGTGCACTCAGCACTGTCTGAGAATCAGTATCTCAACTGCTGACTATTCTGTTTTCTGAGCACAGGCACAGGAGGCCCTCAGGCGAGCCAAGTTCAAGATTGCTGGCCGACAGAAGATTGTGGTCAGCAGAAACTGGTATGCCCTTGTCCATTGTTGCTGCTTCATGTTGCTGCTTCATGTGTATTGACTGAAATGCATTTGAGCCAGGTCAGGGAGTTGAACATCCAATATATCACATTACATGTAACTTTGTCACCTCCTATTGCTCCTAGCAGCATTCTTACAAATGCAAGTACAAAATTGGGTGAACTTTGGACCGTCTGCACCATGCAATGCAAGCCTGGCAATTTTGAGATAAACATTGTTACATGGCTGTGCAGGGGCTTCACCAAGTACGCCAGGGATGACTACGTCAAGTGGAAGAAGGAGGGCCGCCTGCAACATGATGGAGTCAATGCCAAGCTGATCCACAACCATGGTCGTTTGGCAGCCAAGGTTGCTGACGGCACCAACATCTTCGAGACACCTGCCATGGACAAGAAAACTCCCCTTCATGGAGGAGAGTAGAGAGTGGCAGAAGTCTCTCTGCTGTCTGAGTAGCTTGCCCTGCAGTGTTTGCTTTTGCAAAGTCAGCTCAGCAATGATGTGTTGTTGCATCAAAGCTAGCACCCCTGTAACATATGACATTTCTTTCAAAGACTTCTGCTTTCAATGGTTGCCTGGCAGGATGCGTATGTTGCTCTGATGGCTGAGATCTTTGTGGGTACTGAACCCAATGCACACAACAGAGATTTGAGTGCAGTTTGATGATCAGAAGCATGTGCAGCCAGTATCTGAGCTAATTTAGAATTAAATGCTGTGACACATCTGTCAGAGGGATCGTGCCACACTGAGTCTCATGGCCTCACTGTGTACAAAGAATGCCTGACTGCTGTAAAGCATGACGCAATTGCAGGCTTGCACCAACATCAGCAGTGCAAATCATGCCCTCGAATGAAGTTATCACGTGTTTGACAGGCTGCATGAGCTGCTGAACCAGAAAGGCGTCCAAGCATGGGTGCCAAGACAGTCTCAACCTCTAAAATCTTGCCTGAATTCAAGCTGACAGCTGGGGAGATTGCTGTCATTCAGAAGATACAACAACATGCATGACAAGAACGGCCTAAAGGCTCACTTCAGGAAGCCCTTCAATTTGTTTTTGCCCATGCTTTTACTGAAGACTTCCTCCTGCTGCAACCTGCCTTTGAAGCTGTCAAGCAGTTTCTGTAAGTCACGGATGCCTTTAGACTTCTCTTGGATGATGAGCTCCAGCTTCTCCACGTATGTATCTATCAATGATCCTGGTTGGTCAACCTGAATGGCAGTCAGCTGTCTGAAGCAATTGTGTCACCAACCTCAGCTTTACACTGAAGCACATGATGACTGTCAGACTGTGTTTGTGGATCACACCATATTGATATCCATGCAACCAGGCATGTCATGATGACACTACAGAGCATGTAAATGTCACTTGGCGCGAAGTGATTACGCATGATCAAGACACATATTACATGCCTACATTTGTGCAAATCTGCCTCATGCGTCAAGGGTATATATGCAGATTGTAGCAATGTTGTTTGCTGTGTGGCAATTTCTGCACTTGCACAGCTCAACGCCTGTCCAAACAACCAGATTGCATGCTGGTGTTAACGCTGAGGGAATACAGCAATTCACATGCAATTTAATTCTCAAAAGGCTGCTGCCATACCTGCGCCAGCAGGTTCATCTCTTCTCGGACAATGGCCATAGTGGCTTCAATCTGCTTGCGATGCGCAGTGATCAGCTCATCTTCTTCGTCCTGCAGCTGCTGGTACAGCAGGTCGCGGTCCTGCTCCAGCCGTTGCTCTTCTGCATCACCGCCGTCATCAAGGTAGTGCTGAGTGACGTCGCTGTTTCTGCTGGTGGTGCGCCTCACCGGCGTCCTTGACCTCCTGCCCCTGCTGCAACATGTACAGAGAACGTTTGTGCCATCTAAAACATTTCCACAATGTCGAAACACGCTTTTACTGTCCCCAGACGTCTCTGACCCCTGCTGCAACATGTACAGAGAACGTTTGTGCCATTTGACTTGAGATTTCCAGTGTAAGGATGACGTTTCTGAGTTACAATAGACGATTTGGGATTGAAAAGAGCTAAAACATCTCCACCATGTAGAGACGCGGTCTTACTGTCCCCAGACGTTTTTGACTTGAGATTTGTCGTGTAGAGATGATGTTTCTGAATTCAAATAGACGGCTCGGGATTGAAGAGAGCAATACATGGCAGAGCATTGTTCTGGTCAGAAGTTATGCTTCATGATCAGAACGCAAGCAGTACCCAGATCAAGTGTGATTTCACTGCAAGAGGAGGGGCTGCTGCCGTTCCTGCTGGCATTGCGTTTCAGAAGCATTCTGGGTGATTTTTCTCTGCAGATATCAAAACTGGAATGGACTGGTGCAAGCTGACTTGACTTTAGACTGCTGCATTGATGCACAAGGTCTGTCAACTCGCCCATTGGCAAGAGCTGCTGCTGCATTGTGCCAATGCAGGCTGCCACATAGGCTGCTAAGCATGTAGACATATTCTAGCTGGCTCCATAGCAAAGTCTATATAAGATGCTGCACCTGGAGGGTTGTTGCTCTAATGCTCTATCAGCAGCAGGGTGTGCATGGCCGTCAGCCCAACTGTTTCTGGGGGGTGGGGAGGGGTCTCGGCTGCTGGGGGCACTGCCCTTCTTTCTAGCAGGCCTGGGGGACACCGGCTCCAGGTTGCCCCTACTTGAAGGGGGGGCTGCTGCTGGTGTTGGGGATGATCGAGCTGCACAAGTATGGCAGTGTCATGTTTTGCTGTTTGTAGACAGACTTGGTTTTGTACAGCAGATGAATGGACTAATGATGAGGCTGAAACATTGGCTCCAAAGGCTGGTTCCAAACAGATCCTGGTGCAGTTGCTGGCAATGAACATAACTAGGCTGCAGCAGCATAAAATCGGTATGCTGATTGGTGAAGAGACATGTATTCAAAGCATGCTTTCCTGCTGACACATCCGAGTTTGATTCTGCATTGCTCAATATGCACTCAGACATCAGCATACACCAGCTATAACATCACTTGTACAAAGGCATGGTCTGCACTGCTGAGAAAGGGAGCGGCATGATCTCATAGTGTGCATGATACATCAAATATACATCATGCATGGTACGCCAGCTTTCAGATCTCATGAAGAGGGGACCCCACCCTGGGGAGAAGGGGCTGCTGTGGGTTGGTCTCTGGGGGACAGCGGCCTCTGCGGCCTTGGTGACACATTGCGATTGGCCACAAACACTCCAGCCTGCATAACACATGAAGCTCTTGAATATACAGCAACAACACTCCTTGTAGAGAAACGTTCCTTGGACAACGTGAAACCAAACTACAGAACGCCTGGGGAAACCACAACCATACAATGCATGACTCAACCCAGCTTATAACCACTGCTGGTCATGATGGGCAAAGGATGGTTTCCAATCAATCAAGCAGCTGCTTGCTTGTACCGAGTAGAAAAGGATTCAGATTGCCAGAGGTGTTCACCTTGCCTTCACCTCTGGCATTGTTGGCTTGAGCCATGTTAGTGGGAGGGGGCGCAAGAGACCGGATGGGCGCTGCAGCTTCTGCCACTGGCCCGGGCCCCTTCTTCACAAAGTCCTTCCTCAACTCTGCGGCAGCAAGCTGATGCTACTGCTTGTTGGGTCCATGCCTAGATGCATTGAGTGAATCTTCCAGTATGGCTCTATCTTGTGCAGCTCTTTGCAATCTCAAAACGTCTACTTAAATTCAGAAACGTCAACCCTACGCTGGAAATCCAAACTCAGAAACGCCTGGAGACAGTAAAACCGCGTTTCTACATTGTGGAGATGTTCCAGGTCTAGACATGCACAGTTCTTGAGTGCAGGTCTGCTGACCTAAGTGCCTAACTCTGCATGTCTATTGTATGTTGTTCAAGACAGAGGTCAATCTTCTTTGATGATGATCTTGTCTGATATGTAAATTGCACCCACAAAGACAAGTAACACTTAATTGGACAGCATGCAGTCTAAGAGCTGACTTTACGCTACATGCAGGGTCAAGCGCAGGATGTGAATGCAAGCTTGTCAAATCACACACTGTCATTTTGCATTTGTAAATACATAAAGTGAAAAGCATTTTGTTGATTGATGGCCCTTGGCAACCAGGTGTGACACCACCACAGTCTACATCAAAGACATTGTCTAGCTTGACTGTGCATTCATTCAGTCACTCATTTGACATTTGCTTTCTCCTAGGAATGCAGACAAAACAAGCATTTGATCAATTACCGAACCAACGGCGAGCTGTCAGATACAGATAGTGCTCAGCAGACAGCACGCCATTGGTCTGGTCATTCATCAAAACTATGTGTGAGATCCTGTTTTGGCCGTGTGTGCAAGCAGGAGCCACATACCTTTGACTCGGTCTGCATAGCGTAGGGTGTTGAGGGTGTGCTCACAGGACAGGGCGTTGGGGGAGACATTTGCAATCATGACAGTGCGGGCCTCCTCCCCGACAAAGGAGTCTCTCAGCACCTGCACCACACACCACCCTGTTTGGAAAAGAAAAGAAACGACTACAAAAAGAAAACACTGACTTGGCATCGGTTTTTATGCTGGCACTCATCAGACACCAGGCTTCTTTGCCAGCAAGTAAGTACTTTAGCACCTATGGTATCTGTTTCATGTTTTATATATTCATGTTATAGTGAAGTCAGAAATTGTTCAGAAAGATGAGTGCTTGGTGTTGTTATTTGGTCAAAATGTGACAGTGCAAAGGAGATGTCTCAAGCTTGGTAAACATTATCAGCCATCAAATGCCATGGCACCGCCTGGTATCATCATACAGTGCACTCCTAAATAGGCATCAGACTTATGCACAGAGCTTTGTACACAGAGCTAGGCATGCAGCTACAAGGTCAGCTGCAAGCACTTCATTATTGCAAAGCGGAAGTGTCCTGCAGCAATGTGTCATACTTTCAAGAAGCTGCATGGACACTGCCGACCACGTAAGCTTCTTAAAAGATACGACACATTGTTGCTGTGCATCTCCACTGCACCACTACAATGCAATCAGCTACAGTTCATGCTTGAGACAAAGGCAACTCAATGCAGGCTGGGTTTCTAGAAGATGCACATGTGCATGCAGGGATTGCTTTGGTGAATGGTTCACTCTCTGATTGCAAGCAGATGCTTGGGTGTACAAGTCACAGTCTGTTTGCACGCAATGCTTTTGGTCATCAAGTCAAGTTCTGTGACTTTATGACCATCGCAGTTTGATTGCAGTTGAATGCTTTTGTGTGCCAAGCTACATTTGCTGCAACCTGCACTGACCTCTGTGAGCTTGGACCCTCGGAAAGGCACATGCCTTGCAACACTATCTAGTGCACGGATGCACTCCTTCAGGGCCAGCAGGCTCTTGTTGATCTCTGCGCCCTCTAGTCTGGTCTGCCTATCATTGTCATATGTATCTGCAGAGCAGAAGGTCTTGTGAATGACCATGTGAATGCGAAGAGAGGAGATGTCCAGGCAAAAACGCTGCGATAGAAAGACTGAATACAAATGCAGAGTGTGTGATGTTGGCCGATCAACTAGATGACTAGGTACGGATCTAAGCCTGTGAAGAAGGACAACTGCACTGCCGCTTGTTCACTTGCTTGTCACCCGTGAAGCTGCGCATCCCAGCATGACATTGTCATATCTCTTCCACACACTGGGGACCATGTATCAGCAGATTCAGCAGGCAAGCTTTGCCTCTTGATGTCATCAATGTCCAAGGATCGAGCTTGCAAGCAAAAGGGCTCTGATTGCAATTTTCGTGGGCAAGGTTCAGCAAACAAGTAGGGCATTGGTGACTGTAGCAATTGCGTTTTGTCGGCAAAGGAACAGCAGAAGAGCCAGGAGCCCTGGCACTGCAGTCCATGGTCTGCAAAGCCTCAGTCAACAGCACAGATCTGGATTAGGGAGAGCATCTTGCATGAGTCAAGTCAGCGATGCAGTTTGGCACATTCTTTATGTAAGAGCAACTCCAGTCTGAGGCATGAAACATTACCTGCGCCACGTTCACTGCCGGCTAGATCAATGAAACTGATCTTGCCTATCTGCTTGCCTGGCTCACCACCATCCTTCAGCTTCCTCAAACAGAACTGCACACATCACTGAGTATGAGCAATAGGCGTGAAGACAACAATAGCTTCAGCATACAAAGCATCAATGGTCAACAGGCTGCGCCAAGGAAGGAAAACGCCAATGTCATGTCACAGTCAGCATTACCACAGCAAAGTATTCTGCATCAGTGCCATATGACTGGCTGTCTCCATATGCTGTATTCAATGCTGATGCAACCCATTATGTGAACAAGATATAGCTGTATGTGACTGCGGTACAGACTGTGTGCCAATTCAGCACCAATTTGCAAGACTGACTGTGTTGTGGTACTAAAGTCGCAATCCATTCTCAAAACCAAGGTCGCTCTTGCTTGCTATACTCAGCATTTACTGTCACAATTTGCACTCAACACAGTCAAAATTCATCTGGCTTTGATGTACATATGCATGCCTGGCGTTCTACTGATATGGCATACACTGACAAATTTGCACAATCACCTGCATGATGGAATGTGAGCGAGAGCTTTCAGAGTTGGCACCAGTGCTGCCTGTACTGCGGTTTGCATTGCTGTGCTCCATCAGCTGTTGAATGATGTCCTCATCATTCACCTCAACTTCCTGCACATAACAAAAGTTGTCAATGTGGATCTGACTGCATGGTGTCAAGCCATGCAGCAAAGGTGCATCAGTGGGACAGGACAATGGGGTGACACTGCATGGATGACTAATGTCATAAAGGGCAGGTGGCAAATTTTGCCATGTACACTGTTTTGCAGACTGACAAGGACCTTGAATTCCTGACTTATTGTGTATCAATACACTTGCTACAAGAAGCTTGACGATGCACATGTGAACATCGCTTTGCCAGCTGTCTGACAAAGTGTATGAATCATACAAAAGCATGTAATTAGAATAGATGCAGATGTGGCAGGCATGCAGGGTACTGAGCACACACGACACACCTTGAGGTCCACAATGCAAACTCGCTTTTTGCCATCTTCCATCATGTTCAGACGCTTGCGCCCATTCAACAAGTCGTACAGCTTGCCGCCATATATTTCAAAGCAGCTGACGAACAAGCTGAGGTCAGCAAACTGAGGGTCCTCCAGCAAGGCAAACATGTCTCGTGCTGCTCGCATGGGCAAAGGCTGCATGGTGAAGGTTTTGCCACTGCCTGTCTGTCCATATGCAAAGCAAGTCGCTTTCCCATTCTTGAAGATGGTGGCTACCAGAGGCTGCACTGTGCTTCTGTACACCTCATCGTTGCCTACTGACTCATCCAGAGCGTCATCAAAGCTGAATAGGTGGCGCTCAGTGAATTTGGTGAGGTCCACCTTTACTTTGAGCTCAGAGACAACCAGAGATGCGTCCCTCATGGCAACCTCGATGATGTCATCCTCACCTTTCTCCAGTTCCTTTAAGGCAAAGTAAGTCAACCTGAGTGATGTCTCAACAAAGCGTGCAGACATTAGCACAATGGCCAGCTAGATACGACTGATCCATAGCAAGACCAATGGAAGACTGGGTTGCGCAGTCTGACAAGGACCAGCTGGTCCAAAAGTGAGGCCTACCTTGGTGTTTAGTGGCCTTTTGCGCACGACAACTCTGATCTTAGGTGGGTTGCTTTCCTCAACAAAAGCAGCAGCTGATGATGCAGCTGGTTGATGGTGGCCATTCAGTCCTGGCAGAACATGACCAGCTACTACTGCTGGACCATGGTGAGCTGGGGCAGAGTATATGTCCTGCAGCATGGCTGCGGCAGATTCATTTTGCGCCACGGCAAAGTGGTTCAGTGTCGCAACCAGGTGGTGCCAGTATCACCTCTGACAGAAGGCTGGAGTCGTGAGTGTCAAGGTCCAGCAGGCCGGCGTTGCCGAGAAGTCCCTTGGCATCTGGTGCTGGACTTGCATTGGTTCTTTTTGGTGCTGGAAACGCTGTGTCATCACTGCTGACCCGTTTGATCAGGCGGAACAGCCGTTGCTTACTGTCCATGTCTGTCACGCCGTACTTGCCATAGTCTTGCATGAGAAGAGACTTGAAATCATCAGGAGAGAAGTTTTCAAACCCCGGTGCATAAGCTGACAGGCCAGCTTCTGCAAGCCAGTTCAGAACAACTGGCGAGCCCCTAGCGGGCATAACCACACTGCTGCAGCCTTCCTATCGCTGCGAAGCTTGCCTCAAGCGATCAGGCATCTGCTAACGACGGCCGACCAGGGGAGTCACGTTGTAGCGGAAGGTGATCAAGAGTACTCAAGACAATACAGACAGACAAAGCGAGCAAGCGAATTTGCCAGCTGACAACCTTATCGGATCAACTTTTCAGACGGGATCAACGACGCGAGTGTGTCGGTGAACCCCGCTGCGCCACTTCTCTCCCTCCAATGCCAAAGCTACCACCAGAGGTTTGTGGAAAGAAGAAGTCCGCGCATACACGTGTGCTCTTCGACATTTCTTTCTGCAAGCCAGGAGCGCTGCGCATCTGAGCAACTGCTCCTGCTGTGTGTGACAGCTTAGCAATTATACCAGCCGGCACGTTCAGTCTCTACACGCGGATTGTAGCATTTTGCTTGTCAGCCTTGATCAGTCAGTGCTGACGTTCGGGCTAGGTCAGCGTTGTATCTTTGCTCTGTTCGACAGCTCGTTACTACAGCCAGCATGGCTGTCATGTTGGAGACGAGCAGGGGGGATATGGTCATTGACCTCTTCACGGAGGACTGTCCGCTGACCACTAAGAACTTCCTCAAGCTCTGCAAGTATGTTAGATTGTCAGTAGGCGCACAGCAAACTCATCACATCTGAAGATGCTCAGCACCAATCTGCTGCTTGCAGGATCAAGTACTACAACAATGTCCTGTTTCACAACGTGCAGTCTAACTTCATCGTGCAAACAGGAGACCCTACAGGGACAGGAAGGGGTGGGGACTCTGTGTATGGGTGAGTATTTGATCCTCAATATGCTGTATTGGCTGCAATGAAATGCGCAACATCAAGGTCACTCATGGCAAATGTTTTGGCAGAGTTCGGACATCAGAATGCCCTTGGCCCTTGTTGTTCAGGCTCATGCATGGAGACCAGGCTCGATTCTTTGCTGATGAGGTTTGGGAGCACTTGAAGCACAAGACCAAGGGCATGGTAGCCATGGCAAGTGCGTCAGGGTCCCGTTATGCTGCTCACAGTTGCTGTGCATATTTGCGTTGCATGCCCTTTGCCTGAGTGCATGGACCTCGAGCAAAAGCTTCTGCTTGCACAGTAGCATGCTGCGGCATGCTGGCGTCTGCATTGATCTCCTGCTCAACCACAATGCAGACTTGATACCGAGCAAGCAATATGAGCTTTCAACCTTTCAGATCCGTCAACATACAATATTCTCATACCACAATGTGTATATAGTATAAGGCCTCAACTATGGCTCGTGAAGCAGGTGGAGGGAAGGAGACCAATGCCAGTCAGTTTTATATCACCACTGGTCTAGAGCTGGACAGCTTGGACGGCGAGCACACCATATTTGGTGAAGTCAGTGAAGGCTTGGATGTGCTGCAGCAGATTGATGAGGCTTTTGTGGACGATGCTGGGCGGCCATTGCAGAACATCAGGTCAGTTGATTGCAGAGATGATCTACAAAGCCGACCTCGAGCCATTCACAGAATTGACTTGCTATGTCCCAGCCTTCACTTCCCAGCAATCACTCCTGACACAAGCCTAGTCAGTTCACATGTGATGCATGGCTCAGCTGTACTAGATACAGCACAATTTGACACGTGAGTCATGATTCTGTCTCAGCGCAGCATCTCTGTTCAACTCAAATAACAGCAACCCACCTTTCAGCATGGCACTCAACCCATCAATGCAGTCTGAGTAGTCTACTGTGTGTTGTGCAGAATCCGGCACACACATGTGCTGGATGATCCCTTTGACGATCCGGCAGAGCTGGCAACTCTGATCCCAGAAGCCTCCCCCCCTCCCACATTTGAGCGGGGGGACCGCCTGGAAGATGATTGGAAGCCCACTGAAGACACTAGGGCTCCCGAAGTCATAGAAGAAGAGATAAGGTGAGCAGCGCATTACTCAGGAAGCCTGAGCTTTTCATCACCAGCATGAACTTGTGTCAACAACTCGAAGCTCATTGTTGGCAGTCTTACTTCTTTTGACATCTTTCACGGTGCTTGTGACAACTGCAAGTTGAATAGCTCGTGATGCTTGGTCTGGCCAATGCTTTGCCATTCAGCAACATAAGTTGCCCTGTTCAAGCCTAGTCTGGCTCGGCTTGTTTGTTCATGCATTCCTGATGTACATGTCTTCTCATGAGGGTCAGCTAAACAGCTCCAGTCAAGCAGCTCTCCATATGTTCCTAGTATGGCGACTTTTGCTTCAGTGTCATTCCTGTTTTACTGTTTACCAGTACTATTTTGACTGTTGTCATGGCCATTACTCTTTGATACATTGTTACAGGAGATCGGAGGCACAGAACCGTGCTGTGGTCCTGGAGATGATTGGTGATCTCCCAGAGGCCGACTCCAAACCGCCGACCAACATGCTCTTTGTTGCCAAGCTGAATCAGGTCACAACAGAAGAAGACTTGGAGACCATTTTCGGTCGCTTTGGCAACATCACGTCATGCGACATCATCAAGGACAAGAAGACTGGCGACAGTCTGTGCTACGCGTTCTTGGGCTATGACAATGACGCTTCCTGTGAGGCTGCATACGAGAAGATGAACAATGTCCTGATTGATGATCGCAGGATCAAGGTAGATGATCCTGCTGATTCTGTGGGTCTGCATGCTGCATGTCTCAGCCAGCGCTGACTTCATGCTGTGATGTAGTGCTCAACACGACTATCACCACATTGTGACTGTTAGGGTTTCAGGGCATTACATGTGGGATTTAGGTGCACGGTGCATTGTGACTGTGCTGTACCAGTTGCTGTTGCATGCTGCTTGGTGCTCACGTACCCACATGTCATGTGATGATCAGCGAGGGTCCATCTTTCTTGATCAGTGCCAGCCTGTTTAGCTGCCATGGCTGTTGCGCTCTAGTCCGTGAACCACTGTTGATCAGTCTCTGAAAGTGGCCATGTATGCTGTACTCAGCACAGCATAGAAATGGATTGCTCATTACCTCACGAACTGTTACGGTGTTACTGTTCAACGCCAGGATGCAACATCAATGTCCTCAACGACCTGCCCAGCTATTCACTTCATGGCACATTTGAGTGTTCAACTCACTCGTAGTGAGGCTATCCACCGATAGAGCTAATCAAACTTTACCTTTGTATTAGAAGTACACAGTGTTTTCTTTAAGATACATCACAGATGTATCACAGATACAGTTGCATCCTTACAAGGCTGAGTGATTTGCAGGTGGATTTCAGTCAGAGTGTGTACCATTTGTGGAAGCAGTTCAGGCGGTTTGGCAAGGATTCAGGCGCCCCGGACCCCAGCCAGCAGGGGCCCAATGCCCAGCCAGGGGCAATTGGCGGGCATGACAGGCTGCAGCTTAAGGTCTGCCCATAACTGTATGCCTACTGGTTGTGGCTGACACTTCTTGAAAGGAAATTTAGTCAAATCCACTGCATTGTACTAGGACAGCAGCAAAGCTCAAGCTGTGGTAGTATGTCAGCATTGCAGCAGTGTAGGTCTTCAAAGCTGCAGCATACAGCTTTATTTGTTTAAGAGCACAACGGCAGGAATGTTTGAATAGGGTGTCATAGCACTATACGTCTTTGCACATACTGCATATCTCAAATTGACTGGGCACTCTGCACTTGTATGTCAGGAACTGCTCAAAACGTGAAAAGGATGAGCAGCATACTCTGGTAATGTTTAAATTGATACACAGCAAAGGAGACCGTACCAAGGTCAGCTCACCTTGATGACAGTCAAAGCTGCCTGGCAAACACAGCTCTCAAGCATGAGCAAGTCAAATGAACTCTCATGATGCCCACTTGCAGGTGTCACACACTGAGCTGTACTGAGAACACCAGATTGATGTCTGACAACCATTGTCTAACAACATATCACTGATGCATGCAGAGCACTGGGAGAGGTCAGGGCAATCAGCAGTACAATCTGTTGCTGGACCAGGAGGACGCTCCCTCCCAGAGCAAAGCAAAGGGCAGTCACAGGCACACAGATGCCGGCACGCTGTCAAAGAGGCAGCGCCCTGACACAACAGGTGACTGGTGTTGGCAGATTTGGCTGAGGAATGCGCATACTGACGTTATAGTGCCTGTTCGAGGCTGTGACGTGGTATGAGCCTGTGCAGTTGCACAAGAGCCCTGCCAAGTTGCCACGACGTTTGCGTACCTGATGTTTTCTTTTCACCTCAATACTGCATGTATAGTGAGCCTGGTGTTGATGGGATGTTGAGACCATTGACGTTGAAAAGGAATGGCTACAGTTGCACCATGTAGTAGAGACTGTTGTCTGCAATCACATTCTGATCTGCTGTGTGGTCAAGTTTTGCTTTGCTGATGTCGTGTGTATGTTGCAGGAGAGCCTGTTCAAGCAAGGCCCAGCAGGGACCAGCCCTCAGGGCGACAGGACGAACCTTTCCAGCAGTCCAGTCACAAACGCAGCAGGCATGACTCAAGTAGAAGTACAGATAGGCATCAGGACAGACATCAGGACAATGGACACAGAGGTGGCAGCCGTAAGCACAGTGACTCATATCATGAAGTTGATGAGCGGGGCCACAGACATGGTGAGAGAGACAGGGAAGACAGCAGGTCATATAGAGAGCATATGGAGCCAGCCTATGTAGATGGCAACAAAAGACAGCCTAGCAACAGGGCTGAAGCATACGAAAGTAGAAGTCATCGGGATGATAGGTCAGGTCGTGGACATAGAGACTCAAATGGCAGGGATGTGTACGATAGGAAACATGACAAGAGCCATAAAAGCAGCCGTCAGGATGCTCATGAGCGTCACAGACACTAGTTCATCTGGCCAGTCTTTTTTGTCAGGTGTCTGATGGTGGCATCGCCATGTGGATGTTGCATGTGAGTCAGTGTCCATGCTCACTACAGTAGCTACTGTAGTTGCTGTAGAGCACACCTTGCTGTTGTAGTTGCCAGGGCCTTGATCAGTATTGCAGGGGTATAATATATTATGCGGTTTTGCTGTTAAACTCTCAGATGTGCAGGACCAATGTTGACAAAGAAACGCCACATGCAGTAGGACTTACTCCCCTATGAGTTGTTCGCGTGCATGCACGTCTCTTTACAAAAGCACCATATGCTTGCGTTCAATGTGCATGCTGTACAGACACCGCTGGGACACTGACATGTGACATGACAGCAAGGACCAGATGCAAACTCGTAGCCAAATTGGAATGGAAGCATCCTGCGCAGCTGTACAAGAAAGCTGCCCCCATCTGGGACATAGGCAGGTCACTGAATGGATCGCTGAAATGGTTTTATAGTAGTGCTATAGCATCATATCACACAGTCAGCTCTCTGAAACCTTGAGGAAAATGCCAACATGACATACGCAGAGGCATTGTCATCAAGCTGACAAATTGCTCATGGCTTCCAATTGGGTGTGTCAGTCGCTGGGACAGTGAGCGACTGCTGTCTCAGTGAGCGACTGCTGTCGTCAGTGAGCAGCTGCTGTCCTGAAAATGGCTGGTCATAAGAGAATGTTGTCCTAGCCCCGAAGGACCCAGGTGTAGTTTGTTATGTGTACCTACTTGCAGTATGATTCACAAAACAGTGCTACAATAGTCTGCAAGCGGCTGTATGTGGAAAAGGGGTTCTATATTACAAGTTTGGACAACTCTGAACACTTCAGTTGGAAAACCAAATATGCTGCTGGCAACTGCAGGTTCTATACTGTTCCTGATGATCCACCTTGCACAGGGTTCTTCTTCTTTGCATATCTCTGCATCAGCACTTGATACATGAGCACACAATACACTGTAACCAACAGCTGGAAGCACAGAACTCAACAATTTACAGCAGTACGTGCAGCATATGCAAAGTCTGTTCACCTGATTTCTCAGGAACTTGGGGTCCATCTGCAGTATCACATCAGAAAGACTGTCAGAACTTGTGCAACTAGGGCCAGTATGAAATATCACAAAGGTCAGGTGCAATATTGCAGCTCTTACCCCTTTGGTCGATTGATACTTTGTTGCCTTGACCTTCTTGATACCTCGCCTGTGAGCCTTGTAACTCTGGTTGTGTGCTGTGTGATTCTTTGACTTGGCCATCGCGATCCGCTGACCAGATCCGCACCGTCAACACGTCTTTGGTGCAGCTCGCCTAGGTCGAAGGCTTAACCGACTCCCGTAGAAAAGTCAACGGAAGCGCCGCCCTAGAAATCAAGGGTTTTGCAGTACTTTAAGCTGGAAAAAAAATCCTGGTTTTGTGGCTAGATTCTATGGGAAATCGAGCGTGTGCAATCGACGTTTCCTAGCAACAAAGCTGCACCAAGAACTGCCAGTGTTCAACCTTCGATCTAGCACAACTTCTTTTTGCGTACACAAATTAATTCACAATGGCAAAAGACAAGGGAACAGTCAAGTGGTAACATCACATTCTTATGGCTTTATGTTTCGTCCAGCTAGATGTTTGATAGAAAGTAGATCTGGATCATGGCTGACGACGGCGTCCATCCAGGGCTACTGATCTTTGACATTCTGACGTATCTTCTTTAATGCAAGGTTTAACGCAACAAAAGGCTTCGGTTTCATCACTCCGGATGCCGGTGGCGAGGATCTGTTTGTTCACCAGGTCAGTTGCCATGACGTGACTAGGCTGGCCTAGAGCCTTGGACGTGCTTTGGGCACGTTGCATCTTGTTGGCTTGTGCAACACTGCGGAGTTTGCAAGCATTGCGTGGCTGGTTTGTGGACTTATTGCCTGTACGAAGTTTGCTGGCGGCTTCGTTCAGACCCTACAGCATGCTACAGTGACATACAATATTTCGGCGCCTTCATGGCTTACTGGCAACGTCTTACTTGCAGACCAGCATTCAGACCGAGGGCTTCCGTAGCTTGGCCGAGGGCGAGCCAGTAGAGTACTCCCTAGAGGCCGGCGACGATGGCAGGACAAAGGCCGTCCAGGTTACAGGTCCCAATGGAGCCCCTCCCCAGGTGAGCTTGCAACATACATTGCACCTTTCTGTATCTGTATGTCACTTTTTTTGTGGCATCAGCCAATCACATTTGCTGTGACTGCACTGTGAGACAGCTGGCCATGGTGAAGCTGTCACAAATATAAAGCTGCTACTGCTTCTTGCAATTTTTGATCCTGCATGATGAACTGCTGTAGGTTTGCTTGTGAGATCACATCTGCTGCAGCTTCAATGTTTGCTACAATCCCAGTAGTTGACAAAGTTTGTTATCCATACAGGGTTCTGGAAGGCAAGATATGAGCTATGGTGGTGGTGGAGGAGGAGGCCGTGGTGGCGGCGGTGGAGGCTACTCTCGCGGTGGTGGTGGTGGTGGATACCAGCCGGGTGGTGGAGGTGGATACCAGCAGGGTGGTGGAGGATACCAGCAGGGTGGTGGAGGTTACGGTGGACAGGGAGGTTACGGTGGGGGAGGAGGAGGATACCAGCAGGGTGGCGGAGGAGGATATGGTGGTGGAGGATACTAAGCTTCACCTTTGTGGCACCGCAGCACTGGCTACTTCAGCATGTTGGGTGTTGTGTCCCGCTTCTTGTTAAGGCTCACTCCAGGCAATGTCTGCCTGAAGGACCATGTTTCAGTTTGTTGACAGCTGGCACACCTCATGCAAAGCAGCAAGGAAGCTTTGTTTGCAGCAGCTGCAGTGCCCAACAGTCTTAGTTTTGCACCAGAGATAGGAGGTGTCCTACTGGTTTTGAAATGTTGAAGTTATAGTTTGGTACGGTGTTTTCTCTTGCAGAGGGTCTGGGCTCAGCCATCACACAGCATTGCGTTTGTCATATTGCCCACATATAGCTGCATGGGCAGTGATGTGAATTCATGAACACAGACTTGGTACGCCATTTTGTATGTACCATTTCAGATTTGAAGCAGGATATACTGTTCAGATAATCAGATTGGCAATATGAAAGGCAGACTGATACCTTTGACATCATCCATGATATGTGGAATCCAGCACGTATGTAATCAAGGCTCAGACTCAGCTGTTCACTTTGACAATCTATATCTGGCTGCAATGCACCGTGCGTATTAACAAGTTTGTGAATCTGGCTGGTACATGAGGCAGTAGCAACTTTCGACCCATTCAACAAATTTTTGTTGACTGGCTACTGACTTTGGCATCTAGCGAAAGCATGCATTGCCATACTTGAGCTTTTGGTCTGCGGTATCTACAGCAAAATCTACAGTACAGTGCAGACTGTTTCTACAAGCTGCCATCACGAGCCACAGCATTTAATCACAATCACGTCAAAAAACTACGTTTGCTTCTGGTCAGCCTCACACAGGCTTCCTTCTTTCCAGACACACTACCATGTGATCATATGCAGGCAGCACTGCTACTTGGTCCTGGCATAGCATGGCGATGTCTCTGCATGTCACACCCACACACACATTCAGGCACCTTCCAGCTGCTGACACAGTCAAGTTTGCAGGCTCTGGGCATGATGCGTGTGCTTGCCTACTCTTGCCCCCCACGACATTGTTTGCATGCCAGGCTGCAATCAAGCTCATATGTACATGCCAACATGATCACGCGTGCTTGCCATGCATCTGCAGCAAAAGACAGTTCTGCATGCCTGGACAGAAGAGACATTGACAGATGTGAATACAAACAATTGCGCACTGTTGTATCCTTGCACGTGCTATGCATGTCCAGCTGCAGCAGCAGTCATTGCAAAGTGATGCCAGACATACCTGACGATGCTGTTGGTGGTGGCCTTGTCATCATCCAGCCTGGTGACTAACAGCTGAGTAGCCTGCGCAGCTGTGGCAAATGCAGCTATGGCTTTGCTGGTGGCTTGCTCAGTGTTGCCCGCGACCTGCAAAGTTTGCATGAGCTGACACACAGGCTGGCCGTGCGTGCATCACATGTACAGCATTGCAGCTGGGGATTGCAACTTTTATTGCCATGATGCCAAGTCCCTGGTAAAAATTGATCAGTCACAGCATTTTCAGCAGAACCTACAAACATGGACACTGAAGTGATGCTCCGACAAAGGAAGCACAAACAAACAAACAGACAGACAGACAGACCCACAGACAGACATACACACAGACTGACAGACGGACAGACACACGGAGCAACAGACAGACAGCCAGCCAGACAGACAAACAGACGGACAGACAATGCGGGTACTAACATTTAAAACCAAGCAAAGCTGTCCATGTTGGCACATGCTTCTTGCAGTCTGTCACAGTGTCACAACTGTGTCCAACACCACAAGGTATCAGTTCAAGCCAAAGTTCACCAGGTGATAGTCTGAGCCAGTGTTGTCCTGAGTACCTGGGTGTCTGCTCCCAAGACAATGGCATCTGCAGCTTGCACCCAGGGCAAGGCTGACAGCAAGTTGTCTGTAACACCAAGCATGCAGATCTTGCGTCCAGGCTGATCAGGACCCACCACCTGCTCTGGCTGCACCCACAAACCATCTGCACCACAAAGAAAAGAAAGGTTTACGCTTTGCAGTGATGATAACGGGAGCCTACTAAGGCAGCAGCGTGGATCCATGAACCGTCTGCACCACAGACCACATGGCATGACTCCACTTGAAAGGTGGGGAAACATGATGGGTTGCCATACGACACAGCTCGCGAGGGCCCAGTGGGTTGATGGGCGGGAGAAAAGAAAAGAAAAGAAAAGAAAAGAAAAGAAAAGAAAAGAAAAGAAAAGAAAAGAAAAGAAAAGAAGACAGCGCCTTTCGGCATCAGTTTAATGAGAAGCCATGTATTATACCGGGCTGCCCTGTGGGTTTATGGGCAGGAGCTCTAGGCCGCATGTGGCCCCCCCCCCCCCCCCGGGTGTCAGCAAACAGGGTATGGCGGCCAACAAATTGCATGCAGTACCAAGCACAAAAGCTTGCAAGCTGTTGTCTTGCTTTGGCAGAGGCACCATGTGGGTTGCAGCAACAGAGCCTCAGCTTCAGACGCACAGCCACACAAGCCGAATGCTCGCATGTTCTGTCACACAGATTCAGAAACTGCTCTGCTCGAAGTCACAGAAGCAGCTGAGCAAGTTCCTGATCAAGGATGACACAGCAAGGCTGTAGACCAGGCCTTGAAGCCGTATGGCTGACGGGTGCACAGCGTCATTGGGGTTTGCACAAAGATGACTAAGCATTTGCTGATGACTTAGTGCTGAACTGCTTGTATTAGTGCACCCCATCGGCGCAAGTGGTAACAGATGCAGCCATTGTTGTCATGGTTCACTTGGGTCCATAGTGCCGTGCTTGTACAAGAGTGACATCACAGGGCAACACAGATGCAAAGGGAAGGGACATACCAATGTTTTGAACAGGCTCTCCAGCTTTGACTGCAGCATATTCTGGACCTGGGAAGACTCCCAGTTCTTGGGCCTTCACCACATCCAGACTACCGGCCCTGCACATCACAATCAGCATGCCTGGTCAGCATGCCTGGTCAGCATGCCTGGTCAGCATGCCTGGTCAGCGTGCCTGGTCAGCGTGCTTGGCCAGCATGCCTGGTCAACCACAGTCAATAGTACAGCTGTAGTGCATGCTGATGCAAACGGTTTGTTCAGTCATTGGAGCATTTTGTTCATTCATTTGTTTCTTCATTTTGTCACTTCCTTCATCCATCCTTTTGCGTCTTCCTTTTGCAGAGTAAGGGAGAGAGGTGAAGGGAAAAAGGAAAGAAAAGAGGAAAGGGAAGGGGGAAGGGAAAGGGACATGGACAGGGGAAGGGAAAGGGGAAAGGGAAGGGTTAGGGGGAAGTCCAGCGTCTATCTCTAGGGGCCAGGTTTGCACAGTCATATTAGTTGCAACAGTGCAATCACTGTAACGGCAGCTTCTGTTCTGCATTGACCAATTAGAAATCTGCTTGTGCAGACTGGGGCAGCCCAAACCAAACATCCAATCCAGACAAAAACCAGCGACATTGCAGCCAGCTGTCACTGTGCTGAAGCATAGCCAGTATAGCTCTTGGTATTGTGTCAGTGACCTCAACAAAAGATTGCTTGGTTTGTCCTTGGATTCTGAGTCAAGACGAAACCCAAGAACTTTTCCCAAATACACTCACAAATCAAAATGCAGTACAGATACTTGTGGCTGTGAGCTTTTGGCACTACAGCACACGATTTCCGGCATGGAGAACACAAAATGCCTCTGCCAACCAGCTCTTGCACTTGCTGCATGGTATTTGGAGGTCTTAAGTGAAGCAGCAGCACAAATACCTGTCAGCTTCCTGCAGAGCATACCCCAAGCATCGACCCTGGGGCTTGTGGAGGGGGAAGGCAGTGACCACAGTTTCTGAGTCACAGCTGATGGTCCAACACATCTGGTCCACAGCCACATCCTGCCTTGCTGGGTCTCCTGCAGATAAGTATGGGCCCATTCAATGTTGACATCAACTCAATGTCATTACAAACTTAGCTATTTGCGTTGTGGTGATATTGGTTGCGATTGGACTGGATTGGATACTGCTTGTGCATGTTGCAGATAAGGGCTTGGGGACACTCTGGGGGCACCCTGGGGATGCCCTTCTCCTGGTCTCCTGGTCTGTAGGACTCTGAGCACTTTTTTTCGAAGAAGAACATAGGACCACGAGTTGTGGCATCCAGAATCTGGCAAGATAATCCACCATAATCCCATCCTCCACATGACCTTCTTCAGGACACCTAAGGCAGTACCAGGTGAGTCATCCTTCACTTTCTTGTGCATCTTGCACATGCCTAGGTGTTCCCAGGCAGGCCGAGGGAAAAGAATTAAATTGGGCAATCTTGCCAGACTCTTAAGCTGAAACCTGTGGTCCTACTCTGTTCTGCATCACAGAGTGCAAAGAGTCCTACAGATTGAAGAAGAGATCAAGGAGTGAAAAAGCCCAAACGCTACATTGTTTCTGCTGAAAGGAGTCTGTTTGGACTTGATGCAGAACTACTTGAAGTCAACATCATCAAATGTCACGTTGAGTGTCTGAGTCCAAGTAGACAAGTTACACATACAACCACGGCCTGTATGATAATGAAAATACAGCTCCAAGTGCCCCACAGGCACTCAGGGCAGCTCACCAGGGGAGGGCAGTTTGATGCGCTTGGCAGAAGCCCTCAGGTCTGCCCTGCCAGTCTTCTTCTTGCGGTCAAACCTCGTCAAGAAGGCCTCATCCAGATTCCCGTCGTAAAAGCCATTGGGATTCAGCTGATCAGGCGGTAATGATACTCGGTAGAGACGCGCTCGAGTCAGGATTGGTTGCGGCTCGGGATCACATGGCTCTGTGGCAAACTCATGGACCAAAATTGGCACCATGGAGTATGTATCCGACAGTAGCAGCATTGTCCTGCATGTTTTGTTATCTACTGTCAATACTGACAGCATGTGACCAGGCTTACCATCAACACTGTGACAGTAACTTTTGTATGTATGCTGTGGACATGTGTAACAGTGGTGCTATGGCAGCATATTCAGCAGAACTGACAGCCGTACTTACAAGACTGACAGGCATGAGTCATCTTCTCATAAAATCACATGCATGCGCTACCTTAGTGAAGGATTGATGGACAGATCAGCACTGTTGTGCCTGATGTGCCGCATTTCATGAGCAGACCTTCTCCTGTGATAGGCATGTGTCATTTGATGATGCAGAATGTGCTGAAGTGAAACTGCGAACATGCACATGTTGGCAGCATTAAAGTGCTGCAGAGAAGAGACAAGTGCAAGACGACAGCATCGACCCAGAACTAATGTCCCCATGGGAGAAAAAGGTAAAAAGGTGTGAGATGTCCAACCTGATGTAGTCAGCAAGGCCTGGTGGGCCATACACGTGAAGTGGAATGTCTGCACTTTCAAACCCTCTCTCGCGTGCCCAGTTCAGCGTGCACAGCATGCCTGCACATCACAACCACACCTCAGCATCATATTTGTGGCAACGCAGACACAGACCCCTTCAGAAAACTGAGTATATCCTCTCCTTCCTCCTTCTTTTCTTCTTCTTCTTGAGAGGCAGCTTTTCTGTGGGTTAACTGTAAGCTGAGAAACGCCTGGAGACTAGTATCAGGCAATTTTTACTTTAGAGATATCTTGAGCAATGCAGAAACATGCCTGCAAGGCTGTGCAGCAGAAACCAAATATTCACTGGCATATACCGTGCAGTGATTCCAAGCCTTGATGCAGCCAATCCCAGTGAAGGGCATGTCCCACAAGGGGTAGGTATGAATGGCCCTGCCTTGTGGCAGATGCCCTCCACTGGAATTGGCTACATCAGCGCTTGAAGTCATTGCAAAGCTGAAGACACTGAACATAAAACCTAAAACCTATACAACACCCCTCTGCGGCTGGTTCGCAAGGGGTTGTGTAAAGTTGGCATACTACTTGATTCGGTTCTTGGGACCCTGGCCTGCTCTGGCAGCAAGGAAGGCTCTCTGTGACCATGTCAACTTAAACATGTTGTGACATAGACCCTGTAGTATAAACCCTAAATATGGTCTCTGTGACCATGCCGGACCAAGCTAGGGATTGGAATTTGGCACAGTGCTGTTACAGGTAATGTGATGTGTGTTTGTCAGTCACAAGTGACATTATTGCTTGAGCAGCTTGAGCTATACGATTAGAAATATGGCATGCCTGGATGCAGACGTCCCTCATAGCAAGCAAGCTGTTTGGATACTTGATAGACACAGCTTGCATAGCCAGCATGCACTTGCAGGCTGATGTGATGGAGAAAATATAGAAGCTGGATAAGGAATTGGAGCATGTCACTGCAAGAGATGCGCTTATAGGGGAGACAAATGGGTAGATAATTATGGGAAGTGTTGTGCAACTAATATTGATCCAGGCTAAGACACCCAGAGATAGCTGACAGCTGCATCTCTGGAAACAAGAGTGCGGACATACGTCCCTCAAGCATCAACCTAAACACTCAATTGATGCAAGTCTTGACTACACCCAAAAAATGTAAACACTACTGCTAAATAAATAGGAAACTTGCCTGGAATGCCATATATATTCTCACTGCTGTTGCTGGTCACAAAGATACGGTTCACTCGGCCGTGCACGATCTGAGGCTGCTTGATGAGCTGGCGCTGAGCATCCTCCCCACAATCAAACAGCATGACGGCCTTCTGAGCCCTGACTGCAATGCAACTGGGACTCCTGCATAAGCAGCATCAACTGTAGACTGAAGAAACAGACATGGCAAAAAGTGCACAAATGTCATGAAGTCTACTGTGTGCATGTGCATTGTGCTCGTTACTGCATCCTCGTGTTGCTGGCTCAGGTTCATCTGTTTAATCAGATCTGTTCTTGTTCTTTGATTCATGCAATTATTCATCGAATATGTGCCTTCCTTTAAGAGGTAGATATGTGTTGTTCTGTCAGCTTCTCTGCAGATCAGCTTCCTGAACCTGGAAGATACTTTGCTTAGGATGCAACAGTAGCAAAGCTAAGCCCTGAAGGTACTGGCATTAGGACACTGACCACAACAGCAAAGCACTTCTGATTTTACTTGGGACTCATTGCAGCGTCTAAAGTCCAGGGTTCCTCCCTGGTCTGACATCAGAAACAATAGAACCTCTTGGGGATCCACAAAATCAACTGTTTTAAGATAATGCCTGTGTAGATCTATGCTCAGAAATGCCTGGGGACTAGTATCATGCATTCAGTTTACTTCAGGGAGACTTTATAGCTCCTGGGGATGCAGCCTGGTAAGCCATGGCAACACTGCAGCAGAGGCTCCTGAACCACCAACCCCTCAACACGCTCTTCACAATGCCTGCCTCTGTATGTGCCACTGAGCTGTACAGGGCGTTGTGCATGCAATAGCACACCACTCATCATGTCAATGCGCAGTGGCAGCAAAGGGCTTGTGGCTCTATAGTAATACCAATTACCAAGTACGACAGTAACGGATGATAATAATGATCAAATTTGTAGTAAAACACAATATTAACAAGAACAACAGTAAGAATAATGATAAAAATGATGAAATAATGATGATAAAGTAATAATGATAATGATGTCATAAAGTAATGGTGATAAAAACAAATATAAAATAATCGAAAGACAAGAAAGAGGTTGTGGCTGACCTTGTCCTGGTGGTGAGGCTGCCTGGGCAACTGACGATGATAATGATAAACAAACTTAGTAACATTAACAGGAACAACAGTAAGGATAGCAAGAATAATGATGAGTAATAGTCTTAAAAAAGGGGTGGCAGCAGACCTTGTGCGGGTGGTGAGGCTGGCAGCAGTGCCCAGGAAGGAGATCTGCATCCCCGTGGCATTGCTGTTCACCACCTCCTGCTCCTCCGCATCCCCCCGCCACACACTGCTGCTGTTGTAGCTGCTCATGCTTGCACCTGAACGGCCAAGCCCACCTTGAAACACAGAGTTTGGTTTGATCAGAACTGCGCCTGGACTGTGCCACTAGCATATCATGTTCTGAGACATTCCAGCAAGTTTTGACTGGTGTACATCCCAAAGCATGCAAGATGCTGTGTGAAGGGGGGAGTTCTACAGCGCTGCAGCAGACTGCTTTGGAGAGACAAGACATGTCCTGCACATGTACCCAGCTCATCATGAGCTGGAAAGCATAATTACTAAGACTACTTTTGTTATTATTATTGCAGCAGATGTGCGTATACCTGCAGTAGCGCTTTTGTCATTGACACTGCTTGAGCCCAGACTTGAGGATTGGCTGCTGCTAGTGCTTGCTTGGGCATGACTGCCTAGCCGCTCTGCAGCTGCTGTGTCTGCATCAGTAGATGCAGGGCTGGACGCTGCCCTGTTTGAGGGCAGTTTGGCGTCCAGCCCTGCCTCCAGGGGATCCTGAGGAGGGGTGCTGGTAGATGGGTCAGTGCCCAGACTTGAGTTTAGGGGGGTGAAATCTAAATGCGCATTGGCATCTGGTGAAAGTTCACTAGAGGTAACTGACTGCTGCTGCTGCTGCTGCTGTACTTCTTCAGCCGATGATGAAGCGACAGACTGATTCTGGCTCTCAGCAGTTCTGCTTTGCATTGAAGCAACACCTGAACCGCCTTCTTGAGGGTGTGAGGTTGACAGATCATCGGCAAGATGATCAGACGCCTGCACAGGTGTTGCTGCGCCTGGCTGCTGCCTTGCGTGTTGTGTGTCACTCTGGAACTGAGGGGGAGCTTCAACTATATCCTGTTGTGCTGTATCCTGTTGCGCTAGCTGAAAAGCTGCAGTCTTCAGGTCCTTGTCTTGAGGCCTGAGGACGGCACTTTCTTGTGACATACCAGCAGAGACATAACCAGATGTGTCAGGATGTGCATGCTGCTGCTGCTGCTGCTGCTGCTGCTGCTGCTGCTGAGCAGGTAGGCTGGATGGAGCTTGCTGCTGAGCCTGCACTGATTCTGGCTGAGGCATTCCTTGCTGCTGCTGCTTCTGCTGAGCTGACTGTTTTGCTGCCAGGGCAATTCTGTTCATCAGGGCTCTGCGTACTACCTGGGCAGCACTTGCACCTGGTAGGGTTTGTGGCCCTGATGATGTAGCAGGAGTACCGCCAGCAGCAGCCCTCTTTGACTTTGAATCACGCTGTGCACGCTCTGCTGGTGTGGCTGTACTACGTAACTGCAGCTTTGCTCCCATTGCAGCACGGGTCCTGGGAGGGCGGGGCTCTGGCTTGGGAGGGGGCTCAGGTTCTGCAGCTGCTGCCTTCTGAGAGACTTTCAGCTGGTCTGCTTCCTGCTGGATGATAGTGTACAGCCTTTCAACCAGAATTTTCTTTGTGCCTCTGTCATCAACGTTGCGCCTTTGCAGCTCTTCTCTAACCTCACCAACCTGAGGTGCAAATGCAAGACAAGAATAGCAACAGCAAAAAGGGCCAGAAGTATCAGTGTACATGATGGCTTTCTGTAGAGCAAGATGCGAGCAACTCACTGTCTTGGCCATGATGGTCGTTTTGTACACTCTGCCTGTCGGCGACTCGGTATAGGTGTGCTTGGCCATTAACGATGCAGAGGTAGTCAGCCGGGCAGTACGCCTAGTGGTGGTATGCCGGCTGAGCAGGCTTGCACATCTCACTGCGGGCTTTGTAGCTTGTGGGACCAAGCGATGACATGGCCATCTTGCAGCGTGCTGTCTGAACGGAGAAAGCATTGACGACTTGGTCATGCCTGGAGCCCACGACCCACGAATAAGTGCAGACATGCTAGGTATCCACTGCAGCGGAAGACGTGAATCTTGCAGGCTGCAACTGAGTTTGCACCAGAAACGTGACCGCCGCGGCAGTAGGTTGCGCACAGAGGTGTCAGCCCAGATCCGGCAACCCAGAAACTGCGCTGTCTCGATGCAGCGCGTGTACTGCAAGGTTGCCCAAAATGCCTGAGCAAGCCGCTATCTGGTTTGTGAGCCTGTTTGTGCGTCTCTACGACACCGTTGACCAGCTGCATACACAAATCGAAGGCTTCAGAAGCACTCGTGACAGGAGGAAGAATAGTACTCAATTATTCTAGACTTTTTGGAAAGTACTCAGAGAATGAGGCTTGAGCAACATGACAGGCGCCCAGAACTTGTGCATACCGGTACCTGCGAGAACAGGTTTGCACCGCTGGGACACCTCAGCTAATGTCGACAACATGAAGAAGATGCATCGCGTTTCTGTGTGCGTATTGCTAGGCATTCTCTAGCTTGCATTGTCTAGATCTAGTTTTAGCATGACCAAGCTTGTGTATACGGATCAACAGCATGCATGCAAATTTGATGCAATGACTCTTGCGTGCTGTGGCATCGAGGACTCAGAAACAGGGTCAAAACTAGGGCGTAACGCTTCACAGTAACGCTTAGCGTTACAGGTTGGAAACTCGGCCCGTCCAAGGAAGATCGTTGACGCAATCTGTCGGCTGAAGCTGCCATAAGGGTCACTTTCATACTAATTTACACCTTGCGGACCGCAGCACAGTAAAGAAGGTGAGTCCAGTACGTCTAAGATCCAGCTGCTTCTGCTACCCTTGAGCTGTATACGTGTGCACGGACACACTGCTGAAGTGCACGCTCGTGTTAGTCGCGTAATGTTTTGTGACTTGCCACCAGGCGGCTTTGAGTCTTCGCGATCGGCTCCTGCAGGAGCCAATAACTACAAAGCCCGACAAGGCTGATCACTCACTAAAGTCACCAGCGGTATGAAGACCTGCGCGATTTTCGTTTTTGGGCTCTGCTGTTTGCTTATGGCTTGCACTCCGTCGGAGGTGCACGCCACACGCCAGCTCCTCACCCCAGGCACCTGCAGTAAGTGCTGTTTATTACGGCAAACTGGTGTGCCATAGCAATCAACCAACCCTGGATTTGCCTGTCACTGATTGGTTTGTCCTTACCTGATGACCACACTCACTACACCCTTGATAGCTGTATACTTCTTCTGAGTCTCTATTGCCTGCCTGCAGGCTGCACCACAATTCTACCTCCTGGCCCTGTGTGTGACGTGTTCTGTGGCAAGGCCTTTCCCAAGCCTGTGCCAGGGCACTCTGGTGGTGGCTGTTCATGCAAGGCAACATGCAATTCTGAGCTGTATGAATGCACCAAGCATGGGCCAAACTCTGGCTGCTCATGCTTCTGTGATGGCGGCAGTCCCCAGATTATGGGAGGTGGTGAGTGCCACCGCCTGTTTTGAGGGCGGTATGGTGTAATGAGATTTGCTCATAAAGCCCAGTCTTGCAGATGCATCACCCTTGTCCAGTCAGCTTTGATGCCAGATTGGCAAGACAAGACGATTTGTGCATGCTGAGAATACTATTAAATGCTGCTTGGTATAGCTGCTGCCGATGTAGTCAGTTGCTGTGTAACAGTTCTTGCTTTGTAGTGCTTGAGTAGCTACGCAGCAGCGTGCCTGCTTTGGTTTCCATCTGTTTTAGTACATGTCCCACACAAGATGGTTCAAGTGTGTACTGTTGCTGGTACACTTGTAAAATAGAAGCAATATTTTGTTACCACGTTGACGTCATCTATGCATGACACCCTGCAACCTTTGGACAGGGCAATTGCTGCATGGGCCAAGAATGAATTCAATGTGCACATGTGCACCGAGTTGATGACAGATGATTGAGACTACAAGTTTCTTCAGCTGCTCAATAGCCCAATCAGCACTGGTCGCAAGAAGTACCAAATTACATGTGTAAAAACGAAGTGTTGCATGTCACTCACTCTATCCACAGCGCGAGCTGCAACAGCAACACGTCATGTACATGTACAGGTGTTCACATAGACAAGTACCCTCTCTCATCAGCTATTCGGACCATGCTATCATCCAACCACAGCAGTTAATGTGCCTGCTGAAAGCTTTTTACCATGCTTTCATTGCTGGATGAAGAGAACACTGGCAACATGTTCAAGACTTGCAGCTTATTCGTACGAGGACGCAACTCAACAACTCTTTGACACATTGTATTATCACCAGGCGCTGCTGACATGGTCTGTCACTGAGTCTGTGCTGCTGGTGTTGCTTATCACGTAGCGCAAATATCACTTTGGAGGGTCAATATTGCGCAAATTTGCAGACCAGCTTCACCTGGTCATCGCAGTATGACCTGCTTGCTGCACCTGCATGCAGAGTCCAATGTGTTAACTGATATCTGAACCCCTGATCAGTTCTGCTGGTTCCCTGGTCATGACCAGGGAACCAGCAGAACTTAGACAAGACATCACAGTGAAGTCCATCATGCAAGCAGTGGCATGTCAGGCAGCTTTTTCCATGATGACAGAGTCAGTGCAGAACAGATGCTTTACATTTGCTTTGAGACACCCTATAAAACATGTGATCCTGACAAGCATCACAGCAGACAAGTCAACGCACGTACGCACATGAAATTGGCTTGGGTCTGCTTGAACTGCCTTGTTGTTGGTTTTCTTGATTCTGTCACCAAGGGAAGGACCCTGAGAGATGCCCCAGCCTGTCAGCCAGCCAGCAACCAGTTGCTTTCCCTTACCGTGTGCAAGCTCGTACAATGTCAGCAAGCAGCATGCTGGGTGTGACCTCAAAGAACTGTAGCAAGAACTGTAGCAAGGTGTAGCATTTCAAACATGTGGAGCTCCGAAGCTTTGAACTGCCAAATGCTATAGCAAGTTGTCACAGCATTCGAACGGCTCAAGCGACATGTGCTGCTACAATTTTCCTTACCTGGTGCACATGACAGCAGGAATACTATCTGCGCAATTTCTCTGCCAGTGCTATCTTGCAAGTGAACAGCAATGGGTAAGCCTGCCTCATCTCCCTGCACAACATACTCCCCAGAAGCTATGGGCTGACCCCCTCTTTCTCGCAATCCTACTGTTATGCGGACACCAGCTGGCTCTTGCTCGTAAAATCTGAATTCTTGATGTTCCAAAAGTGTCATCGGACCCTTGTACGTCTGAAATTTCGTGGCGTCTGCAGCAGAGTTGACTTGGTAATACACGGAGAGCTTGGGGTTTCCGGGAACATCGACGCTGACGATCCGGGTGCTGGCAATATCGAAGAAGCCTGCAGACAGTGCAGATTGATGAACAAGCATGCAATCCGCATATGCAGATTGGCAAGCACTGCAAGGGCGGAGTGTACGATCTGAGATCAGTACCGAAGTCTCGTAAAAGTCGTGCTCTCCCACCAAACAAAGCGGCCATCCTGTCTGGCGTACAGACCAGGAAGTGCCGAGCTTTTGCAGCATAGTTGGCTCACACATTGTGATTACGTTTATCGAACGAATCTTTCGTAGGCATGTATGGCTTCGAGAGCGGAGCCACGCACACAGGCACGCTCGGATGCCGACACACACTCACAGATCTGCCACGTGCTGCCTTCTGAAAATCTTGAGATGACCCTGGAGCAGCTCGCGACCCGCTGATCTCTGGAACTGATGGAACTTGATCTTTGCCGTGATGCACCAAATGGCTCAACGGTTCAACAGCATCTCTGGCACACACCTTTGTTCAGGTACTGCCAATCTGCAAAGCAGACAGCACAAGTCTAGCTTACGCTTACTTGTGATCCTGTCACACGCCCAGTCCGGATTTCGACCTCGCCCCTCATCTGCGGCGGAGATGACTTGGGCCGCTGCAGTCGCTGGCCAGACAGCACGTTCATGCACGCCTGTTGCGGCAACAAAGTCCCTTGGCCATCAAGGTAGATTAAACCTGTCCTGCTCTTGCTTACCGCCGTGTGTTTGAAAGGTCAGCCAAGTTTTGGCAATTTGGGTGAGGGTATGACATCCACTGTTTTGGTACAACTCGATCGTCCGTTCCGCATCCTAACTTGCTCAGGCATGCTTTGCAGGCTGCTGGGGTGGAAAGAAGCCATCGGACGCGCCTGCAGCCCCCTTGCATATTTTGGAAACTCCAGATGCCATTTCTTCTGTCAATACAGCGAGCACAAACGCAGCCACTGCAGTTCGTACCTCTCACTTGTCAGGTGCGGCATATATCAGCGAAATCCTGTTTCTTCTTGTGCAAGCACAACCTGTTTTCAGAAGACACGCCTGCAAATCAACTGTGACAGGGAGTGCATGGCAACAATATGCATACAGCTCTCATGCCTATGAGCGGCAGACTGACAGCTCTATTTCTGCGCAGGTCAGTTGCACGAGCTAGAATACCCCAGTCTGGGGCCCTGCAGCAGCAGCAGCAGCAGCAATATTAGCAGCAACAGCAGCAGCAGAGCTGCTTCCATTAGTACATCAGTCGACATTTCTACATCTCTTTCTACAGTCAGTAGTACAGCATCAAGCACAACTCAACAGACCAGAAGATCTGGCAGGCATGGGCGCTTTGTTTCAGCAAAAAACAGTCCTCAGGCTGCAGCAATACAGAGAGCACTGGCAGAGGGGGCGCACAAGCATCATGAGTCTCCACAGCAAGTTGCAGCAAAACGTTGGCAGGCACTCCAGCTGCAGCGTGGCATTGTGCAGACTCGTATTGTCATTGGCGCAAGCGAAGTTGGCAAATGTGCTGGCTTGTCTTCACACCGCTACGCACAGACAGAAGCATTGGAGTCACTGCTGAAAAAACACAATCCAGCCAGATACATTGCAGCCTTCAACAAGCACAGCTGCATTTCTGATGAAGAGCGTGCGCAGCTGATCATTCAGAAAGCACCCCAGCTCCAAGTCCCATCTGCTGCAGTCCAGCAGCTGGGAGCCTTTGAAGACATGGCCAATTCCCACCACATCCGCCATCTGGTCCATGCTCAAATGGCAGCAGCTCTGGCAGAAACTGCTGAGCAAGCAGCAGTCAACAATCGTGACCAAGCTGCAGAGGCAGCTCACAAAGACCATGAGCTGCGCATAGCTTCTGCAGCAGCTGCAGCTGCCCGGTGCGTTTTGGATGCATTCTTGCTGCAGTTTGAAACTGTGACAGCACAGACAGAGGCACAGACAGCAGCACAGCCAGAGGCACAGACAGCAGCACAGACAGAAGCACAGCCCGAAGCACAGATAGAAGCACACCCAGAAGCACAGACAGAAGCACGGTCAGACAGTGCTTCACTTACAGATGCTGTTGCAGAAGCTCAGACAGACAATGCAACAACAGCAACATCAGGCAAGTTAGCTAGTGAGCACAGTCACACTTCAGACACAGCTCTGTCTTCAACACCATCAGTTGATGACAGCATGTCAGCTGTGGAGCAGCTTGTCAGCACAGCATCTGACCTTTCAGACGCAGAGTACCTGGCAGACTGTGAGCAAAGCAGCTGCAGCGCATCTCAGCCAGACAGCTCGGGTTCTGAAGTTTCAGAGCCGCTGCCTGCCATCACTGAAGACGACATCAAATTCCTTCACCAGATCACCAACAAGAAGTGCAACACCGCCTATGGCATGCATGCTGAGCGGCCAACAGCACGAGAACTGAACAATGAAGCTGCAGCCCAATTTGGCAAGCAGCTCTGGTTCAAAATGGGAGCCCGAGATAACAGACCCTTAGGCAGCTTTGGAGGGGTTGCTTTTGAACTTGGGTGCCAAATTGATGGTGCCCTCTTGCAGGGTGGCTCTGCTGTCCCCACAGAAATCAAGAACCGTACAACACAATTTCCGCGTCACTTGCCAAAGCATGAGCTGGTTCAAGTTCAGTGTCAGCTGCAGCTGAGTGAAGCTACCAAGGGTTTGCTGATTGAGAGGTTGGATCACGGCAATGGCTGGGTTGAGATGGAGCAGCACACAATCCATCGTGATGATGTATGGTGGGATGCAGAGATCATGCCGGCTCTGCAGGCATTCCTGAAGGTCTTTGCCAGCATTGCTGTCGGTGAGACGCAGCTAGATTCGTATCTAATTGCTCGCAAGGACAAGCGTCATGAAAGCTACCTGAAGCATCTGGTCAGGCAACAGCTGCACTGAAGTTTGTCAGCACCAAATTCTCTCGTGCTTCTCTGTGGGTTGTTTACTAATTGCACAATTGGTGTATTACAGCCAATGTTTGCTGTAACAGCAACAAGCCACACTGTATGTGACAATTTTGCTTATTGGGTCCAGCTCATCTTTTTGAAGCTGTCAAGGCCGTCCTCTGTTCTAGCAATTCCTGCCTTTTTGACTGTCTACACACACAACAAGGCTGACAAGCTAAGGTGTATGTTGTGCTGGGAGTTGTCAATTTTACCAATTGTCTTGACAATGTGATGCTGCTACTGTTTTGTCTTATGCCTTTGGACATGTATTTATGTGAAGCTTACTGTACGTTGTAAATACACAATTGAGCGCATTTCCGAAGGATATTGTGATGCACTGTGAGCATGGTCCTGATATGCACTGTTTACCCAGTCCCTTCAGCAACCTAGTTTGGCCACTCTTTTCTTTGCGTCTAGCTGTAGTGTCGGCTGGGAATAAAGATGCTTGCTGTTTGCAACATGGGCCAGCATAATTTTTCTTGTGCAAATGGTGTAAATTGGAATAAGGTGTAAATCTGTATTGAAAGGTGCATATTACACCAGGGTCGACCTTCTTGCCTCGCTGTGAAACACTGCCTATAAGCACAAGATGCCTAAGCGCAAAAGCTAATTGAAGTGTGAAGATGCGTGTATTGCATTGAATAACAATGGTGCTGCAAGCTACTCTCAAGGTTGCATCAGTCTTTAGCTTGCATGACACATGGAAATGCAAGTACTTTGTCCCTTTCATCTTCATGCAGACACCTACAGGCCAGAATAGCCTATTTGCCTCACGAATACTTACGCGCCACTGACTACTGCGGAAGCCATTCTCCCTGATAGTTATTATCTCTGCCATTGCCCGCTCCGGTCAGGCAAACGCTGGAGCTTCGAGCACTTGTTATGAAGATCATACCGTTGTGATCATAATATCGCTGAGGCTTGTGCAACAGGAGCGTTGAGCCTCTGTACAATATGGTTCCTTTAAGTAAGGATGAGGTTGACAGGGTCTTGGACAACAACCTGGTGGACGAGTTTGACAGGCTGGCCGGAACTCCAGGATATGTGCTAGTCCCGATGCCTTTTCAAAAGGTGTACATACTGTGTTACACCGCCTGCAAGACGCCAGCAACACTTTTCGCTGCAAATCTGCCAAAATCACAATCATCATGACAGGTGCAAGAGCTTGCAAGGGTGGGAACTTTGGAGTCCCTTGGTCAGCTTGGTCGGCACCCTGGACACATCAGAACTTACAGAACTTTCAGAAGCGAGGTATGACATTTGTCTGCTACCAATGGGGATGTGTGCAGGCTGCTGCTGCTTCGTCAACGAGGCTGCTGCTGGATGTTGCTGTTTCATGTGCCCTTGTGTATTATGAGGGCCACACCCTGAGCAGTCAGAGCTGTGCAGGTCCTGCAAGAGTGGACAAGCATACAAGACTACATTCAGTGGAAGGTATTTGAGTGGCCCATTTCCATTGCACAGGGTATCTGCTATTCAAACATTTTTCTTGCATTTTGCTATCATCACGACGCATGAATTTTAGCATTTTAGCAATTTTGGCACATGTCACTTATGTGATGCTTCTGCTGTCATACAGACGGACGGAAAAGCATCACCATTCCTCACAAACTCCCCGATCCTCCTCAGGTTGTGTGGAGGCCAAATGTAAGTACTGCTGCCCTTGCTTTTGCATTTTGCTACAGGACATGTCCATTCATCTAGTTTCACAGAATGAGCGTTGTACAGAATCATCAAAGCACACTTGCATGCTGCCATATGCGTTGACATGTTCAAACATCTAAACACACTTTTGAGTCTGTCAGGGATGAACATGTCCCGGCAGTGGCCACCGGCGCGAACACCGGCAGCTTTTTGATGATCTTGAGCGTGTTTTGTGGAGCGTCCCAGAGTGGAAGCGCAATCACATTGTTGTGCATGCACGCTGTGGTCACGCTTGCATTCTGGGATGCTCCACAGGACCCGCTCAAGGTCGTCAAACAGCTGCCGGTGTTCGTGCCTGGACATGTTTCATGTTCAGCTCCATTGTCAAGAAATACTTGCTTGGAGTGCTTCTGCAGGACTTCCCCTACTATGTGCAAGATGGCATTTCACATGACAACATTTGGAGCACCACACCCTTGACCACAAAACAGCTCATTCAGGTACTCTGCTACCTCTGTCGTCAGCTCAGATAGATGCAGTGCTGAATGGCACCTATAGGATACACCCAAAGTTTGGTCTGGATCAGGATAAGTGATGTCAAATGACACCACACATATGCAACTGTTGTGTGACCACGTTTTAGGTCATGGACGACAAGCTGGGACCTCAGCGCAAATATGCCTACTTTGTCAACCCTGGCCCCCTGGCTTCCATCCCTGGGGTATGATGCTGCTGTCATGAGTCATGCTCCTAAGCTGCATGCCAGTGGTTCCATCTGTGTTGTGCATTCACTGTGATGCATTTTTGAGCCAAATGGAGTTTCCATCATGGCTGCATCCATTCATGCTGAAGCCGTTGGTGCATGAAGCAGCATAGCATCATAAGATGTTATCTGTAGGTGCTCTATGCACACAAACATTGAGCGGAATGCACAGAGGGTCTGATGGTTCTTCTGTACATGCAGGTCTGGCATGCACATTGCATGCATACAGCTGTACAAGATTGAGATCTCTAGAACTTTTGATTATCATAAGCTCTTTTAGGTCGTATATCATGACATGATTCAGCAGCAGGAACCAAAAAGCCATGATCACTGCTTCATTATTGGGACATCGTGGATGCAAAGCTCTGCCATAATTTGATCCATGTAGGGACTGCCAAGCTTACTGTAACGGTGTCACCTGAACTTACACTTTGCAAGTAGTAAATGAGCTGCATTGCATACAATTTGTGTGGGACTGCAAGATGCCAATTAGATTAGTGATGGCAGCAAATAGCCCGTCAGATGCACTGTTGGTGCTCTTGCAAGTTAGCGAAGCCAGGTGGGGGCTCAAGGTTGAGTGTCAAGTTGCTATGCCCATTGGTCAGTACATGACAATGCCGCATGATGTCAGCAAACATGTTCAGCAGTCAACAGGTCAGGCACTTTTCTGCAGACCGTGGAGAATCATTAAACGCTTTCAGTTTTCAAAAAAATCTAAGTTTGATTCAACAACTCCTGCTTAACTGCAAAAAATGCGCAGAGCCTCAACAAAATCAAAATTGCACCCAGTTTACGCAGCAAATGTCAAAAACAAGATGCCAAAGTATTCATTTAGCAATCAACCTTGCTCTAATTCTATGCAGCGACCTTGTGATCTGCCACAATCTTCTCCTGGATCTGGTTTGGCACATTGTCATATTTCTCAAATGTCATGGTGTACTGTGCACGACCCTTGGTCATGCCTCGTAGGGTGGAAACATATGAGAACATTTCTGACAATGGCACTTCAGCCCTGATGACCTTCAGGCCTCCAGGCTTGTCCAGGAACTCGCTCACCATTCCTCTTCTGCTGTTAAGGTCACCAATGACATCACCCATGTGATCTTCTGGTGTGACAACCTCAACCTGCAAATTGCAACCCCATAGGATGTCATGTGCGCACCATAGCGAGCTTACGATGTCAGGAACTCCATAGCTGCAGCAGTTGATGCAACAAATAACACAAGTCAAACAGGACTCCATGATGCAGCTGACAAGCAGCCAACATCACAGGCAGACTATGCTCAGGAACAGCGTCAGTGTGTGCTGCTGATGACAAATCACACTTAACAAGTTCTGATTGAGTACAACTAGCAGCAAGTAGAAAGTCCAGCCAGTCGGCTTACCTTCATGATAGGCTCCAGCAACCTGACAGCACCCTTGCGCATGCCTTCTCGGAAGGCCATCCTTGCCGCAATCTGGAAGGCCAGCACACTGGAGTCCACGTCGTGGAAAGAGCCATCGTGCAGAGTGGCCGTCACATCCACCACTGGGAAACCAGCCAAAGTTCCACTGGACATCATCTCTTCCACACCCTGCAGATCAGACAAAGGCTAGTAATGCAGTGTTGATGGCAGGTGTATGCAAAGTTTGCATCGCCTCTCAGGTGTCTCGATGCAGTCTCTACATACAGCAAACAGAACACTGTGACAGCAAAACACACTGTGGATTATGCCTGACTCTACATGACACGCAGTGCAGCAACCATTCAAGCTGCATTGCTTGGTAACCAGGCAAGCCATCTTAGCCCCACCAATGACATTGACATGCCAACACTGTCTGTACCAGTTGTCTGTGAGATGACATTGCTTGAATCCAACAAAGAAGGGCTGACCTTGACAACACCAGGAATGTACTCCTTGGGGACAGTGCCTCCCTTAATGTCCGACTTGAACACAAATCCAGCGCCGGGCTCACTGGGCTCGAACCTGATGGCCACATCAGCAAACTGGCCGGAGCCACCAGACTGCTTCTTGTGTACATACCGCACATCTGCCACTTTGGAAATGGACTCCCTGTAGTTCACCTGCATTTTAAAAAACAAAATTCTGTTAGGATACAGTCCTATCATCAGTGGGAATTGATGCAAATTAACAAAATATAAACCAGAACCGCCAGGCCTCAGCCAAAGCCAGCATGTAATGTAGAAAGACAACACACCACAATGACTGCACTGCATGGTCGTGAGTTGGGACGACGCTTGGATTGCAGCCTTGCATATGTGCCACAAGCACCCATTTTGAGATGCTTGCAGACAACACAGCTCAGCCAGAGACACTGCCAGAAGGATGATCAGCATCCTCCATAGTGAGCACCAGATACAGATACAGATACAGATACAGATACAGATGCAGATACAGATGCAGATGCAGATACAAATGCAGATACAGATTTCCTGTTGAAATTTGCCGCTAAACACAGTGGAATAGTTGCCAAAATCGCACATAGATTCCTTGACAACATTGCCTATATCCTGCCCCAAGCAGTGGCTGACCTGAGGTGCTCCGATATCAGCAGCTACATTGAACTCCCTCTTCATGCGGTCCACAATGATGTCCAAGTGCAGCTCGCCCATGCCCTCAATGACAGTCTGGTTGGTTTCATCATCCCGGGAGAAGTGGAAGGAGGGGTCCTCCTGGGCCAGCTTGTACAGAGCAGCTCCCATCTTGTCATTGTCTGCTTTGCTCTTGGGCTCAATGGCAATCTGCAAGGGCAAAGCTCGACTCAAACATCAGGCCACGTACACAAGACAGGAAACAGTCTTGGGCTCAATGGCAATCTGTACAGGCAAAGTTTTGACTCACGCTTCGTGCTGAGCACACAAGCACAAGCAGGTAAGGTAGAGCCTTTTGCTGTGATGCACTCTGCAAAGGCAAAGCTTCAGCCAAACATCAGGCCAAGCACACAAGACAGGAAACAATCCCAGGGTGCCACAACAGGTTGAAGAGAAACGACCTGTTGCTGTGATGGAATACATGTCATGCGTGTTCCCAAAACGAGTTCACCAAATGTGTTCACCAACTATTTACAAAAGAAACTGATGTGATGTGCATTGCAAAAGTTGTGCGTTCTGCCGTGCATTTGCAGAGATGCGTCGTGGGGTTGATGTAGTAGCGTACCTTGATGACAGGATCTGGGAACTCCATACGCTCCAGCATGATTGGTGCCTTCTCATCACACAGCGTCTCTCCAGTAATGACGTCCTTTAGACCTCCTAGAGCAACGATGTCACCAGTGCGGGCGATCTGCAAATGGAATGGATGACAGTGAATGATTTCTGTCATCCTAACAACACAACGCATGAACTGTTACTCCGCCATATTTGTGTCATCCATCAGCCAGGAACACAAACATCTGCAGCTAGAAGATTGCTGAAGTGTCAGACAAACTGCCTGACTGGTCATTTTCCTGGCTTGCAGAGACGATTACAACTGGCCAAAATAGACGGTGAGGGGTGCATGTTGTTAGTCTTGGTGCAAAGAAATGGCTGTGCTTGCAGTATTGTGTGGCACAGATGTGCAGGGCCAAGCAGCAACAAGATGCAGGATAGTCAGTAGCAGCTGACCTTGATGTCCTCTCTGTTGTTGGCATGCATGAGCTGGATGCGACCAATTCTCTCCTTCTTCCCCTTGTTAGGGTTGGAGACAAAGGTGCCAGTCTCCAATGTACCACTGTAGATCCTCACAAAAGTGAGTGTACCCTACATGCACAGTACACCTTTAGTCTACAGGAAGTATTAAGCGCTGGCATGCTGCTGAAAGCAACATCCAAAATGGCAACAAAGAAATGCACCATACACACCTAGTTATGATATTGTGCTGCTGAATAACAACAACACAACAAATGGGTGGATTGACAGTGACGCAATTTGCATGGCAATTCGTGCTATAGTGAGGCCACAACAGCGTCAGTCCTTGCGCCACACAACCTGCAACTTCAGCACAGCTTGTTGCTTCACATGTTCTAACACAAGGGATGAACCAGGCTCAACAGGAA